>JAABUZ0100009292.1_pt1 | contig 11286 bp, 10 predicted proteins | sample 5562091 | NCBI WGS metagenome assembly JAABUZ01 (sample SAMN12813069, study PRJNA571459) | rock metagenome | isolation source: Antarctica rocks | place: Antarctica: Victoria Land, Linnaeus Terrace sud | collected 2015-12-21
GGAGGTCCGCGACGAGCAGCCGGACCTCTTCGGTCCCCAGCGGGCGGGCTTTGCCGGGGGCGGCGCCGGCCCGGGCCGAGGCCCGCCGGATGCCGCGCAGGGTCCTTCGGACACCGTCGTGCTCACCTTGGTTCAGGGTCGGCTCAGCTCGCAACGCGAGGTAGTGACGCCCCGGTGGCGCTCATCCAAATCGGTCATGTGCACCGCGAAACCGGCCACCCCAACCCCGAGTCCTGACTGGGTGGAGGCGGCGAACAGACAACGGGTCAGGAAGCCCACGAGCGCGCTGTTGAACTGTTCTGCGGGTGACGTTGTTGTCGTGGGGCGCGCCCTTGTTGGCGAACGCCTCCATGCAGGGCGACGGCCTCGTCGACCTGCGCCGGGGTGCCTTCAGCGTCCCGTGCCTGATCCCTCGAAGGGGACGACGCCGTCACCGTCGCCGTGGATGGCCACAGGCGATCGAGAGAGTCTTGATCGCCTGTGGCGCGTACGGCGGCGGATGCGGTGACGAAAGGCCGGCGGGCGCGCATCTCGGCAGCTGGAGTCCTCGTGGCTGCCCGCCGACCGCGAAGGCAACCCCGCGTTCATGCACCTGGAAAGCGAACCTCACCGAGCACGCCGCTCGGCTCACCTTTCGTAGACCTCAGACCCGACCCCCGACCTCGCTCACCCTGCAGACGGCCGGACGCGCCGCTCTTGGCATGGCGGAACGCCGAGACCTCGTCGTGTCCGACGCTACTTTCGCCCGCCCTGAAACCGACCACGTTCTGCCACCTCGACGTGCGCAGCCCGCTCGGCGACAGGTCGTCGCAGCGGATCTGCATCTCGCGGAACCCGACGGGCCCGTCGCGCAGCTCCCACACGAGTCGTAGGACGTGGCGGCGGCGGAACAGGTCCAGCGCGGCCATGATCGGCCGGCCGGTCCGGGACCCGCGGGCACGGGCGGCCGCCGGTGGGTGTCGCTCCCGCCGTCCCCGTACGCTGACCGCATGGTGCGGGTGGCTGTCCTCGGTGGGGGTCCGACCGGTCTGGAGGCGGCGCTGGCGGCCCATCAGCGGGGCTGGGACGTGACCGTCTACGAGTCTGCGGCTCAGGTCGGCGGCTACGTGCGGCGCTGGGGCCACGTGCGGCTGTTCACGCCCTGGTCGATGGACGTCAGCCCGCGGGCCGCCCAGGCCCTGGGACTGCCCGACCCGGACACCTGCCCGACCGGCGATGAGTACGCCGGCCACCTCGAGCGTGTCGCCGCGCTGCTGCCCGACGTGCGGCTGTATACCCGGGTCGAGCAGGTCGCCCGGCAGGGGCTGCTGAAGAACCAGGAGATCGGTAGCGAGGTGCGCGGCCGGCAGCCGTTCCTGCTGTTGGTGACCGGCCCCGACGGCCAGGAGTCGATGGAGTCGGCCGACGTGGTGCTGGACTGCACCGGTACCTACGGCAATCCCAACCCGACCGGCGACGGCGGCATCCCTGCGCTGGGGGAGCGGGCCTGCGCGGACCGCGTCGTCCGCGAGATCCCGCGGGTCGACCGGAGCTGGGCGGGCCGCCGGGTGCTGCTCGTCGGCGCCGGCAACAGCGCGCAGACCGCCGCCCGCGACCTCGCCGCGGGCGGGGTGGACCTAGTGTGGGCGGTGCGCCGCGCCGAGCCGCCCTGGGGTGCGGTCGAGGGGGATCCGCTGCCGGACCGCGTGGCCCTGGTGCAGTCCTCGTGGGCCCTGGCCGCGGCCGGGCTGGTGCGCGCGGGGGTGGTCGTGCAGGCGCTGCGACGGGTCGGCGACCAGGTGGCGGTGACCTTGCGGGACACCAGCGGCCGGCTGGAGGAGGTCGTCGTTGACGTCGTGGTCTCGATGACCGGCGCGGTCGGGGACAGCCGGCTGTACCGCCAGCTGCAGGTGCACGAGTGCTACGCCACCGAGGGGCCGATCGCGCTGGCGGCGACCCTGCTGGGCAGCGAGGGCGGTGACTGCCTGGCACAGGTCAGCGCCGGCGTCGACGTGCTTCGCAACCCCGAGCCAGGCTTCTTCGTGCTGGGCAGCAAGAGCTACGGGCGCAACAACACCTTCCTGCTCCGGGTCGGCTGGGAGCAGGTGGCCGAGGTCTTCGCCGCGCTGGACGCCGAGGTACGGGCCGCCGCCTGAGCGCTCTATGCAGGTAGATTGATGGCCGTTACCCCGACGCCTGACCCCCGGAGAGCTGCGTGACCCGGATCGCCGTCTGCGGAGGCGTCTACTCCAACCCCTACGCCCTGCGCGCCTTCGTGACCGACGCCCGGGCCGGCGGTGCAGAGCAGCTCTACTGCCTGGGCGACCTGGGCGGCTACGGCGCCGAGCCGGACGCGGTGTGGCCGCTGCTGTTGGACAACGACGTCACCGTTGTCGCGGGCAACTACGACGTGGCGATCGGCCGGGGTGACACCGACTGCGGCTGCGGCTACACCGACCCGCGAGACAACGAGTTCGCCCAGCTCATGTACGACTTCACGCTCGCGCACACCAGCCGCGACTACGCCCGCTGGATGACGACGCTGCCAACCGAGCGTCGCTTCACCCAGGACGGCATCGATATCCATTGGGTGCATGGCTCCACCCTGGCGCTGAACGACTTCTGGTGGGAGTCGCTCAGCGACGACCAGCACGCCCTGCGGGTGCAGGAGTCCGGCGCCGACCTGGTGATGTGCACCCACTCCGGGTTGCCCTGGACCAAGCAGGTCGGCCAGACGCTGGTTGTCAACGTGGGCGTGCTTGGCCGGCCTGCCAACGACGGCCGGCTGAAGGTCTGGTACGCGCTGGTCGACCTCGTCGACGGGACAGTCACCGCCGAGCTCGTGCCGCTGGCCTACGACTGGCAGGCGCAGGCGGCCTCGATGCGGGCCGGCGGCCTGCCGGAGGCGTTCGTCGAGACTGTCGAGACCGGCTGGTGGACCACCTGCCTGGAGGTCGTGCCGCCGTACGAGCGGTCCAAGGGCCGCTACCAGCTGTACCGCTCGGCGCTGCCCGACAGCTTCGATCAGGAGCAGGTCAGTTGGGCCGACGCCCCCGAGGTGGTCGACAACGGCCTGCCGGTCGTCCCGCTGTTCGGGTCGGCGCTGTTCCCTGTGCGGCTGTGGTTGTACACCAACTTCCACTGCAACCTGGCCTGCTCCTACTGCTCGGTGGCCAGCAGCCCGCAGGCCCGCAAGCGCTCGCTGGGGCTGGAGCGGGTGAAGATGCTCGTCGACGAAGCGGTCGCTGAGGGCTTCACCGAGATCTACCTGACCGGCGGCGAGCCGTTCCTCGAGCCCGACATCGTCGAGATGGTGCTGTACGCGACCGCCCAGCTCGACGTCGTGCTGCTGACGAACGGGATGCTCTACCAGGGCTGGCGGCTGGAGCAGCTCAGGCGCCTCGCCGGTCGGGAGCGGCTGGTACTGCAGACCTCGATCGACGCGGCGTCCGCGGCCGGGCACGACGTCAACCGTGGGCTCGGGTCCTGGCAGAAGGCTATGGACGGCCTGCGCCTGGCCAAGGGCCTCGGCCTGCCGGTGCGGGTGGGGATGACCTCCACGCCGCAGAACGCGCACGAGGTCGAGCCGCTGCGGGTGCTGCTGGCGGGCATGGGCATCACCGGCAGGGACTTCGCGGTCCGGCCGCTGGTGGCCCGCGGCTTCTCCGAGCAGGGCGCCGTCATCGAGGACACCAACACCGTCCCGGAGATCGCCGTGACGGCCGACGGCGTCCACTGGCATCCGGCCGGTGCCGACCTCGGAACCAGCCCCGACATGCTGCTGGCCCCGCACCCGTCAGCCGAGTACTACGTGCCGCTGGCCGAGGCCAAGCGCCTCGCGGTCGAGCGCTTCCTCGTCCTCCGTCGCAACGACGGCTCCCTGCCCCTCGTCTACAACTGCGCCGTCTAGGAGACCCGCCCATGACCGTGACCAACGACCGCCTCGCCACCGACGCCGACGTCGAGCAGTCCGTCGTCGAGCGCTACGGCGCCGGCGCGCAGGCCGTCGAGGCGGCGCTGTGCTGTCCCGTCGACTACGACCCGCAGTTCCTCAAGGTCATCCCGCAGGAGGTGCTCGACCGCGACTACGGCTGCGGCGACCCGAGCACGCACCTGCTCGAAGGCGAGACCGTCCTCGACCTCGGCAGCGGCGGCGGCAAGATCGCGTTCATCGCCTCGCAGGTCGTCGGCCCGACCGGCCGGGTCATCGGCGTCGACATGACCGACGAGATGCTCGAGCTCGCCCGCGGCGCGACCCCGAAGGTCGCCGCCGCAGTCGGGCACGGCAACGTCGAGTTCCGCAAGGGCAAGATCCAGGACATGCGGCTCGACGTCGAGGCGACCGAGACCTGGCTGGCCGCGAACCCGGTCGCCGACTTCGCCGGGCTCACGGCGTACGACGCGTTCGTGCAGAAGCAGAAGACCGACAGCCCCCTGGTGGCCGACGGCTCCGTCGACGTCGTCGTGAGCAATTGTGTGCTGAACCTGGTGGCCCACGAGCAGAAGCCCGCGCTGTTCGCGGAGATCTTCCGGGTGCTGCGGCGCGGTGGGCGGGCAGTCATCTCCGACATCGTCAGCGCCGTCGAGGTCCCCGACCACCTGCGCGCGGACGCTGACCTGTGGAGCGGCTGCATCTCGGGGGCGTTCCAGGAGGAGGCCTTCCTGCAGGCCTTCGAGGACGCCGGTTTCTACGGTGTCACCCTCGACAAGCGCGACAGCGCGCCGTGGCAGGTCGTCGAGGACATCGAGTTCCGCTCGGTGACTGTGGTGGCCTACAAGGGCAAGCAGGGCGCGTGCATGGACCACGGCCAGGCTGTGGTGCTCAAGGGCCCGTTCAAGTCGGTGCTCGACGACGACGCCCACGTCTATGAGCGCGGGGTGCCCACCGCCGTCTGCGCCAAGACCTTCGACCTGCTGGGCAAGGCGCCGTACGCCGGGATGTTCGAGCTCCTGGAGCCGGCCGTGCCGGTCGACCCCGCGACCGCCCCGGTCTTCGACTGCGCGCCACCCGTGGACGACGGCCCGCTCGCCCCCGTCGGGGCCGCCCGCCGCTCCGTTGCCGGCCTGGTCTCGGCGTCGTGCGACCCGGTCGCCGGCTGCTGCTGACCTGACGCCCTAAAAACCGGCGTGCATGTAGGTTGCGGCCAGGTGGACGGGAGACGACCCAGCCGCCCCTGTCGGAAGGCCTTGCCCGTGCGCCCGTCCCGTCCCGCCCTGGCCCTCGCCCTCGCCGGCCTGGCCCTCGTGTCCGCTTGCGGTGGAGGCGCCACGAAGGCAACCAGCAGCACGGGTGCGAGCGGGACGCTGCGACTGTCCGGCTCGACCACCGTGGACCCAGTCGCCGCGGACGCCGCCGAGAAGCTTCGGTCGTCCTCGCTGATGATCACCGTCGACGACCAGGGCGGCTCAGCCGGTGGCATCGCCCAGCTGGGGCAGGGGCAGGTGGACATCGCCATGAGCAGCAAGCCGGTCGGCGATGCCGACAAGGCGATGTACCCCAAGACCGACTTCGTCTCCACGCAGATCGGTGAGGACGCCGTCGGCATCGTGGTGCGCAAGGAGGTCGTGGACGGCGGCCTCACGGCCATCAGCAAGGCCCAGCTACAGATGCTGTTCGAGGGCAAGGTGTCGAACTGGAAGCAGCTCGGCGGACCCGACCTGAAGACATTCGTCTACGACAAGGAGCCCGGTCGGGGCACCCGCGAGGTGCTCGACAAGTTCCTTTACGGCAAGACCGGCAAGGCCCCGGCCCCGCCCGCGGGCAACCCGCGCTACGCGATCGTCGGTGGCAACGAGGAGACCCGGACCAAGCTCGAGTCGACTCCTGGCTCGGTCGCGCCGCTGTCGACCGGCTTCGTGCTGGGGCACCCGAAGCTGGCCGCGCTGAGCGTCGCGGGCGTCGCCCCCACCAACGCCCATATCGCCGACAAGAGCTACCCGCTGGCCCGGCCCCTGTTCCTCATCACCAACGGGCCGCCGAAGGGCGCCGCCAAGACGTTCATCGACTTCGTCCTGAGCTCGGCCGGCCAGGCCCTGGTCACCAAGCACGACTACCTGACCCTGGCCCAGCTCTCCTCGTGACCGCGCCCGCCCTGCGCCGGCCGCGTCAGCCCCTGTGGGTGCCGGGTCTGAGCGTGGCGGGTGGAACCGGCGCGCTGCTCGGCGCGGCCCTGGTGGCCGGGTTCGTCCTGGCCGGGCTGCACGCCGGGCACGTCGCCTGGGGGCAGCTGCTCGGGACGAGCACCTGGTACCCAACCGGGGACCTGTACGGCGCCGGCGCCATGCTCTACGGCACGGCCGTGGTCAGCCTGGTCGCGCTTGGCCTTGCCGTGCCGGTGGGGTGGTCGGCCGCCGTCAGCCTGCACGAGCACCTGCCGGACGGTGCCGGACGGCGGCTGCGCTCCGGCGTCGAGCTGCTGGCCGCGGTGCCCTCGATCGTCTACGGGCTGGTCGGTATCGCCCTAGTGCGACCGCTGGTCGCCCAGGTCGGGAACGTGCCGGGAGGGGACAGCCTGCTCGCCGCTGGACTGGTGTTGGCGGTGATGGTGCTGCCGACGGTCGTCGCGGTCAGCGTCGACGCGCTGGCCGCGGTGCCGGACGGCGTCCGGGAGGCCGCCGCCAGCCTCGGCCTGACGCGCTCGGAGGTGGTGCGCTCGGCGGTGCTGCCACTGGCCCGCCGGGGCATGGTTGGCGCGGTGCTCCTGGCGCTGGCGCGCGCCCTTGGCGAGACGATCGCGGTGTTTCTCGTCATCGGCCGGGCCGACCGCAACGTCCCGTCGCCCTCGCACCTGCTGTCGTCGCTGGTCGAGCCCGGGCAAACCCTGACGACCAAGCTCGGCGGCCCTGAGCCGGTGCTGGCCGCCGCGGTCGGGCCGCACCGGGCGGCGCTGTGCGCGCTGGCCGTGCTGCTGCTCGTGACCGTGGCCGTCGTGACGGCGCTGGGAGCCGGTCGTCGCGGGGCCGCGACAGCGGCCCGGGGCCGACGGCGCGGCGGCGCGCGGCGGGCCCGCACCGCTCGGGACCGGGTCGCGCGCACCGTGCGGGCCGTCGCCGTTGCCCTGCCGCTGGCCTTGGTCGCCGGCATCCTGGGGGTGCTCGTCGGGCGCGGCCACATCGCGCTCAGGCCGTCGTTCTGGACGACACCGTCGGTCGGGGCCAGTAGCGGCGGCGTCCGGGACCAGGTCCTCGGGACACTCGAGCTGGTGGCAGCGACCGCCGTCCTGGCGCTGCCACTCGGGGCGGGCCTCGGGCTGCTGCTCGGCGAATACGCGCCGGCTCGGCTGCGGCGGTGGCTGCGGACGGCCACCCTCACCCTCGGCGGGGTTCCCACTATCGTGCTGGGCCTAGCCGGCTACGCCGTCTTCTCACTGGCCCTCGGCTGGGGCAAGAGCTGGCTCGCCGGAGCTCTGGTGCTGACCGTCGTCGTGGTGCCGGTCGTCGCCTTGAGCACCGCCACCCGCCTCGACCAGCTCGACTCGGAGCGCCGCGCGGCGGCCGACGCCCTCGGCCTGACCCGCGCGCAGGTCGTCCGGTCGGTGCTGCTGCCGCACGCCCGCCCGGCCGTGCTCACCGGGCTGCTGCTCGGTCTCGCCCGCGCCGCCGGTGAGACCGCCCCCCTGCTGTTCACCGCGACGGTGTTCGCGGGCGCCGCGAGCTTCCCCCGCGGCGTGGTCCAGTCGCCCGTGGAGAGCCTGCCGACCCACGTCTTCAGCCTGGCCCAGGACGCGGCGGACCCCGCCGCGGTCGACGCCGCCTGGGGCAGCGCGCTGTTGCTGGTGATCCTGGTCGGCCTGCTGCTGCTCACCGCCCTGCCCCTTCGCCGACGGATGGAGCGCGGATGACCGCCGTACGCGTCGTGGACCTCACCGTGCACGCCGGGGACGTTGTGCTGGCCGGGCCGGTCAGTCTGTCGTGCACGACCGGCTCCACTACCGGCATCTGCGGGCCGTCAGGTGCCGGCAAGTCCACCTTGCTGCGCGCGCTGGTGGATCTGCTCCCGACCGGGCTCCGGCGGACGGGGAGCGTCGAGCTGCTGGGGCGGGACGTCGACGGCCGGCGCTCGCACGAGCTGCGAGCTCGGGCCGTGCTTGTCCCGCAGACGCCCGTGGTGTTCCCTGGCAGCGTGCTGGACAACGCCGTGTTCGGGCTGCGGCACGTCGTGCGCGCGTCGGCCGCCGAGCTGCGGCAGCGCGCCGAAGAGGCGCTGCGCGAAGCCGCCCTATGGGCCGAGGTCTGCGACCGGCTGGACGCGCCGGCCGCCACCTTGTCGGTCGGTCAGCGGCAGCGGCTGTGCCTCGCGCGCGCCCTGGCCCTCGACCCGGTCCTGCTGCTGCTCGACGAGCCGACGTCGGCCCTCGACCCGACCAGCCGCGGCGTGGTGGAGGCCTCCGTGGCCGGCCTGCGCGGCCGGCGCACCGTGCTGCTGGTCAGCCACGATCCCGCGCAGGTGGCGCGGCTGTGCGACGCGACGGTCGAGCTCCGCCCGCCCCTCAGCAGCTACGACGACGACCCGGCCTGCGCCCCGGTGCGCGAGCCGGCGGCCCGCGACGTCCCCGCCCGGTCGTAGCGGGACCGGCCGGGGCCTGTCCCGGCTGAGCGACCGGGAGCGAGTCCTGCCCCCGCTACAACGCATAACGACGTGTCCATCGCCGACGACACCCTCGCGGCCTGGTACACCGACGGGCAGGTCTCTGCCGTGCGCGCGACGGACCCGGTCACCGGGGCGACCCTCGCGACATACGTGACGGTGCCGGCGCACCCGGTGACCATCAACGGGCAGGCGCGCAAGGTGCTGGGGCCGGACTACTTCGGGCCGCTGCGCGATGACCTCGAGGAGGAGCTGGGCGGGACGGTCATCGCTGGACCCGCGACGCTGGGGCGGCAGGAGCCGCCGGTGCAGACGACCGATTACCGGCAGCTGGGCTTCTACGCCCGGGTGCTGACAAACCTCGTGACGCAGGCGCTCTCGACCGCGCACCCGGTCATCGACCCGACGCTGGCGTCGTCCGAGACGATGCTTTCCGTGCCGGGACCAACCCGGCCATCCTGTGCCTGGTCTGCGCCTGGGGCGTCCCCGAGCTGCTGCGGACGCAGATCACGCGGCGCGCGACGCTGTTCCTGGCGGACCGCTCGATCGCCCCGCCGTACCTGGTGGGGAACACGGTCGGGACACCGCTGACTGCGGTGCGGATCGGTCGGGCGCTGCTGCTGAGCATGCCGGGCGAGCCCCACCCCGAGGTCGTGCAGGCCGTGAAGGACGCTGTCGGCGGCGCCAACACGGTCATCGCGCTGTCGAAGGCGCAGGACGACCTCGGGTAATTCCTGCCGGCGTGGGCCTCCTCGGTGAGCGCTGCGGAGGGCACCGACCACCCGGTTTTGAGCGTCGCGCCGCAGATGGGGGACCAGGTCGCCCAGGCCCAGGCCGCCCAGGCCGGGGCGCGGGGTTTCTGCTCGGTGCGGTCGCGGCGAGCGTGCCGGGGCAGTAGGACTACCTGCAGGTCACCCGGCCTGGGCTGCAAGCGCTGGGCGTCTCGGCGGGCGACGCCGGCTCGGACGGCCGGTACCACCCGGAGCTCGAGGCGGTCTACAACACCGCGGTCTACGGGGGTCCAACGTCGGCCGGGTGCACTTGGGCTTCGGTGACGGGAGCCGGGCAACGACCGGCTACCTGCTCACCGCGACCGGGCCGCAGGGCAGGAGTTTCGTCGACCACGGGTTCGCGCCCGGAAGGCACCGTCACGGTGACTGCGACTCGTGCGGCTCTCCGCCCTCGTGTCCGGTGGCGACGGGGCACCTACTCGCCGGGACCTGGACGGTCGGCAACGCCACGCGCGCCGGGCTGAGCACCGTCGTCACCGAGGCCCAGGCCCGCACCGCCCACGTCGCCGTCGTCGACGGCACCGGAACGGTGGCTCGGCGATGAGACGGCTGGTCGCGCTGGCCGTGCTGACCACGGCCCAGGTGGTGCCGGGTGCTCGCGCGGACGGCCCTGAGCCGGCCGTGTTCCGGGTCGGGGCGGCCACCGTAAGCATCGACCCGCCGGTGCCCGTCTACGCCGGGGGCTTCGGCGTGGGTCCCGCGATCCGCCGGGTCTCCGGACACCTGCAGGTAACGCGGCTACTTGTTGAATGACAGCAGCCCGAGGCCTGGCCACGCTGACGGTCAGGTGTCGGTGGGGATGCTCGGCAAGCGGCTGCCCGCTGTTGGATTGGCGTGGCTCACTAACGCAGTGCTGACCCGCCGACACCGCCCTTGGGTGGAGTGGCTCAAGAGGGGTTTGCTTCGCCTGAAGTAGCACTGCCCTCCTCCCGTCCTATGAGATCGGGGAAAGCTTCGTGAGGATGTCCCGGGTCTCGTAGAACTTGAGGTGGCGGTCCCCCGCTCAGCTCTTGCCTCGCGGTAGGTGTTGGGCGTCCGCCAAAGACTCTCAACGAGAGAAGGGGACCGCCGTGAACAAGAAGTATCAGAAGAAGATGCCCGTTGCACCGGACGCGCACGGGCTGGCCGTGCCGGAGCACATTACTGTGGCGATGGCCGAGATCGTCGGGGATATGCGCGAGGGTCTGCTGGCTCTCGCGGTCGGCGCTGGGTTGCAGGTGATGACCGCGATGATGGACGCCGACGTGGCCACGTTGGCTGGTGTGAAAGGCAAGCACGACAGCGACCGGGTCGCAGTCCGGCACGGCCACGAGCGCGGATCGGTCACCCTGGGCGGTCGCCGCGTTCGGGTGGAGCGGCCGCGGGTCCGCGCGGTGCACGGCAGCGGCGAGTTGCCGGTGCCGGCCTATGAGTTGTTCAGCAGCACCGAGATCCTGGGCCGGATGGCGATGGACCGGATGCTTGCTGGGCTGTCGACCCGCCGCTACCAGGTCGGCCTGGAGCCGGTCGGGCAGCGGGTCAGTGAGGTGGCGACGAGCACGAGCCGGTCGGCGGTGTCGCGGAAGTTCGTGGCGCAGACCGAGACCGCTCTGGCTGGGCTGCTCAGCGCCGACCTGAGCACTCTGGACCTGGTCGCGTTGATGATCGACGGGGTGCACTTCGCCGAGTCGTGCTGCGTCGTGGCGCTTGGCATCGACCTGCAGGGCACCAAACATCCGCTGGCGCTGGTGGAGGGCTCGACCGAGAACGCCACCCTGACAACGGATCTGCTCGTCGGTCTGCGCGACCGCGGCCTGGACGTCACCAGGCCGATCCTGGTCGTGCTCGATGGCAGCAGCGCCCTGCGCAGAGCCGTCGTGGACGTCTTTGACCACCCGATCATCGCTCGGTGCCAACTGCACAAGATCAGGAACGTGCAGGACAAGCTCC
>JAABUZ0100009294.1_pt1 | contig 11285 bp, 12 predicted proteins | sample 5562091 | NCBI WGS metagenome assembly JAABUZ01 (sample SAMN12813069, study PRJNA571459) | rock metagenome | isolation source: Antarctica rocks | place: Antarctica: Victoria Land, Linnaeus Terrace sud | collected 2015-12-21
CCGGGCTGGCGGCGGGAAAGACCGGCCAGCCAGCCGCCGGCTTGAACCGAGGGCAGCTGCCCGGAGTCGCCGACCGCCGGATCGTGCCCGCCGGGATCTCCGCGATGTTGCGCAGCTGTCGCGCCGTGCTTGGCCGGTCGGCGGCTCCCACGACGCACCACGCATCCTGCCCGTAGCAGGCAGCGAGCGCGCCGATCATCGTCGTCTTACCCGTCCCGGCCAGCGCTTGGACCACCTCGACGCCCCGCCCAGTCGACGCGGCCGTGCGGACAGCCGCGGCCTGGTCATCGTTGAGCGCCGGCTGATACCACACGAGCACTCGCTCAAACAGCTCGGACGACACCACGCCCCTCGCGGCTTCGCCGCTGGGCTCCGTCGACAATTGTCGCTCGCGCGCGAGCAAATCAAGCGTGGTGTACCTGGCCTCGGTCTCCTGACTGAGCCTCCGGACACCCGGCTCAACCAGATAGCCGCTGGTCACCGAGCTCCAGCTCGTTCACGCTGGCACCTTGCGAAAAAGCGCCGGCGATCTCGGCCAGCGCGTGCTGGCGCGCGAACGTGTTTTGCGTCGCGGTCAGACCCTCCGGACCCGAGAGGCCTGCCGCGAGTTTGGTCAGATCCGGCCGATCGATCCCCGTAGCAAGACGCTCTTGCAGCGCGGCCTGCTCGGCTTGGCCGAAGCCGTGCTCGGCCGTACGGGCGCGAGCCTGCTCCCGCCAGCCCGAACCACCCACGTTGTAGGTCTTCGCGCGGCGCGTCGCCAGCGCGATCCCCTGCATCCGCTCGCGCGACAGCCCGCCCGCCGCGACCCCGGCCAGCTCCACCGCCCGCTCCTCGATCTCGATCCGTCGCTGTGAGAAATGACGCAGCACAGCCTCCGGCACGCCGTCGATCTCGAACAGTCCGCGGCCGGCCGCACGCCAGCTCACCCACGGCAGACGCTCTCGGACCTCAGCCCGTAACACGGCCCGATACAGAGCACCAGCCGCCGACTTGTGCTCGTAGAGCGCGTGCGCGGTCAAGCGCTGTGTACTTGCCATCCGCCCGGGTCATGTTCGCCAGCACGACATGGGTGTGCAGCTGGGATCCCCAGCGCGGGACATCCGATGCCTGTAGGCCGCCGCGGTGAAGCCGTTTCCACGGACCCGCACAGCGCCGCCATGACCGCGGCGCGTGAAGCATGCCTCGCGCTCGAGATAGCCCAGCGCTTCATCGACCGCGCGCTCGTGTGCGTCCAGCAGCGCTGCTGACACCCGGTCATCGGCGGTCGCGGACAGCACCGACACGCTCTTCGGCGCCGAGAACGTCAGGTCCAGTGCCGCGACGGTCGAGCAGCGCCCCATCGGGCGGAGCACGCTTCCGTCGACCGGACTGCGCCCTTGCATCAAGGCCAGGAACGCGTCGCGCTCGACCTGCTGGCCAGCGGGCAGGCCTATCGCGTCAGCGCCGGCGTCCCGCCACCGACCCGGGGCCTCACCGCGGCCGGCGTAGTAATCCTCCAGGCCGGGTGCGACCTGGTCCTGAACAGGCCTACGGCTCACCCGCTGACACGGCTGCACGCTCAGTCGGGCAGGAGCGTCATATGATCCACGTGCGACGGGCGCGCGATGCTGAAGTGGCGGCGATCCAGTGTCGCGACCTTCGTCTCACCGAGATGCTCGATGGCCGCGAGCACGCTCGCGTCACGAACCCAAGCGGAAGATCGGCGTAGGTGTCAACCAGCGCCGCAGCGCGAGCGAGCTCCTGGTCGTCAGGAAAATGAGTCTCGAGCCGCCCGGCGCTTACGTCTGTCATCAGCGCGGTAAAGCCTCCGGGCCACGGCCGGAGCAGATACTCGACGTCGACCAGCACGCACAGCGGCACGATCCGGCGCTCGCTGGTTGTTGTGAGCAGCTGTGCGCAGCGTTCGTGGTCTGGGTCGCTGCGATCAATCAGCGCGAGCAGCGGGCCCGTGTCGAGGATCAGCGCCACGCGTCGGGGCGATACTCACGCTCGCGGGCGAGCCCACCAGTGTCGACGGTGCCAACGCACGACAGCGATCGGTCGGGGTCGCGATCAACTTCGCGCTCGATCGCGTCGCGCACCAGCTGGGGAAAAGTGATGCCTCGCTCGCCGGCGAGTTGACGGGCTCGCTCGAGCAGCGACTCGTCAGCCTGGATCATCACTCGTCGCTTCATGCTAGCAATGCTAGCGCTGCTAGCGCTGCTCTATCCCCTCGATCTTGCCATACGCCATGATCGCCTCAACGCCAAGCGAACCGCCCTCGACTTCGATGCCCACTGGCCACATTCGCATCCTCACACGCCACCTAATTCCAAGCGCCCAAAGAGCCCAACACACGACGTGCACCCACGGTGCTCACCCTGCGCCGCGGGGCGGTCGCTGGCAAGGCGGGGCCGGCGGCTCGACGCCGTCGGCGTGGCGAACAGGTGATAGCGCCACGCTCCGAAGTGGGCCGAGAGTAGCCATGCGGCAGTCTCGGCGGAACCAGTCCTTCCCGTGGGGTGGCATTACGGGGGTGATACGGGCCGCGCCCGGATGGCTCGCCCCGACTACCACCCCACTCTGACGGCGACGGGCGTCTTCGGAGTGGTAGGAGGCGCGAGCGCCGGTTGGCGCCGGCGAATGCTCCTGGGGCGTCCAGAGCTCGGATGAGTGCTTGCCGTTGATTCCGATCGTCCGGAACGCGGCTGTAAAGCGAGCGTCAGGCGCAGGTTCGCCTGAGCGCGGCGGGCCGCACTCGCTTTCGCATGCAAAGCAGCCGACGGCCGCGGCCGTTTGCCGACGACCGCCATCGCGTAAAAGCACCGGCAGGGCCCGAGACCAGTCCCACGCTCGCTTTCGTCATGTCGGCGAGCTGAGTGCTGACGCTCCGCGGGGAATCTCGGGCAGTTTCGGCGGGGGCCGGACGGGGAGCGCGATCGCCGATCGTTTGCGAGCGCAGCACGAACCCATGCTCGGCGCTGCTCCGCTTGGCCTGGCTTATGGCCTGGTCACGTCCTCGTCACGAACACGGTTCCCGCCACGACCAGGGTGACCCCTAGCAGTCGTCCTGCCCCGATCCCAACATGATGCAGACCAAACCAGCCCAAGCGGTCGGCCGCGATCGAGATGAGCACCTGACCCGTGACGAGCAGCGCGATGACCGCGCCGGACCCTAACGGTGGGACAGCCGCGAGCCCGATCGCCACCACCGCCGCGCCGCCGAGGGCGCCGATCAGGTGTTCGGGCCTGATCGCCCCCACACTGACGAGCCGGCCGGGGTGCCCGGCGACGAGCAGCAGGATGCCGATGATCGCGGTGGCGACCACCAGACTCACGAACGCAGCGCCGAGGGCGCCGACGTGTTCTGAGAGAGCCGCATTGGACGCCGGTTGCAGTCCGACCAATAACCCGGCGGCAATCGTGCAGACCACTGCAACCGAACGCGTCACGTTGACCTGGTTCCGTACCGGGGACCGAGTTCCTCCCGCCGTAGCGTAGATGAGCGGTGTACGTTCCCGAGCGGCGTGCCCATGATCTTCGTCCCGTCCTGCTCGTGCGGCCCGTCGGCGTTCCACCCTTTGTCGTTCGTTCGGGGACGTCCGGTGGTGAACGGTGTCTCTGGCTGACTACCTGGTCGGGCTGGCGCGGCTCGCCCTGCTGCTGATCCCGGCTGTCGGCTTCGGCCGGTTAGTCCGCGTCACGCTAATGACGCTGCCGAGCCACTCGCTCGAGTGGCTGGTGGACATCGTCGTCACCATCAGCGTGTTGGTTGTCGGCTCCGAGGCGTTGGGAATCGTCGCGTTGGACAGGTACTGGGTGTTGACGTCGCTGCTCTGGATTGTCGGCGCGGTTGTGGTTGCGGTGCAACGCTCGAGCTCCACGCGCCGGCCGTCACAGCCGGAGTTCGCGTTCGGCGCCTCCCCGGAGGCGACCGGTTCGACGCACCGGCCAGTCGAGCCGGCGCCGCCCACTCCGCCCGCTCCAGCGGCTCAGCGGCTGCGCTGCGGCGTGGCCGCCGCGGCGCTGGCGGTCGTCTGGGGCCAATGGGGGCTGCTCACTTCCGATGCTTATGGCGGAGGCATCCTGAGCTTTGACTCACTGTGGTACCACTTGCCGTTCGCGGCGTCCTTCGCTCAGACGGGATCGGTCAGCCGGGTCCTGTTCACCCAGGCGGACCCGTTCGTGGCCTACTACCCGGCCAACGCCGAGCTCTTCCACAGCATCGGCCTGATCGCCATGGGGAGTGATCTGCTCTCTCCGATGGTCAACCTGGCGTGGCTGGCGGTCGCCCTGCTTGCCGCCTGGTGCTGTGGGCGTCCATGGCGGATCGAGCCGATCACCTTGACCGCCGGCTGTCTGATCGTGGGGGTGCCGATCCTCGGTGCCGGCCAGCCGGGCTCAGCGTTCAATGACATCTTCGGTCTCGCCATGATGATGGCGGCTATCGCGCTCGCTGTCGCGACGGACCGGCACCGGGGGATGTACGTTGCGTGCGGTCTCGCGCTCGGGCTCGCCATCGGCACGAAGGTGACATTTGCCGTTCCGGCGGTGACCATCGGGTGTGGCACGGCGCTCGTCATGCCCGCCGGGCGACGGATCAAGACGCTCGGATTGCTGGGGATTCCAGCTCTTCTCACCGGCGGCTGGTGGTACCTGCGCGCGACGCTGGACACCGGCGACCCGTTGGGCCTGCGGGTGCACATCGGGCCGATCGTGTTGCCGGGACCCGACTCACCGCTCGCCAGCGCCGCCAGCCAGACGGTCAGCTCGGCGCTGGCCAAGCCGCACCTGTTCGGCTCGCGGCTGGCGCCCGGCCTCAACTACGCACTCGGGCCACTGTGGCCGCTGCTGCTGGCGGGCAGCACCGCCGGGCTCGTCGTCGCCGTCGTGCTCCGCCACCGTCCGACCAAGTCAGGCGTCATCGCAATGGCCGGGATCTGTGCCGCGCTCGCCTACCTCGTCTTCCCAACCGGCGCCTCTCAGATCGAGCAACAGACCCAGCTGTTCGCCGTCAACCTGCGCTACGCGACGCCGGCGATCGCCATCGGGCTGCTCCTCGCTGTGGGGCTTGTCGCCGATTACAGACCGCGTCTGCTCACGGCGTTGGCGCTGCTGATGGGGGCGGCGCTGATCGTCACGCAGTTCGAGGCTCAGCTCTGGCCGCGACAGACCGCGCGTCACGCCGCCTTTGCCGTCGCGGCAGCTGTCATCATCGTCGTTCCAGCAAGGCTACGACGCTTGCGGTCATCCCCGACGGCGCGTTGGACTGGCTTGACCGTGGCCGCGATTCTGTGCGTGGCGGCGGGGTTCGGTCTCGAACGCCACTATTTTGCGCGGCGCTATCTCTCAGCCGCCGGCTCCGCCACTCCCATTGGTCAGCTCTACCGATGGGCACAAGGGATCTCGCACTCGCGGCTGGCTCTGTACGGGACAGTTGAGCAGTATCCGTTCTACGGCGCTCGAGTCACCAATCGCGTCGATTATCTTGGACGGCCGGCGGCGAACGGGGGTTACGCCCCAATCGCGACCTGCCGCGAGTGGCGTACGACGCTGAGCCGCGGTGACTATCAATACGTGATCGAGACCCCCGCACCCACAGCAGCTGTCCCAGCGGCCTGGACCACCGGCGACGCCGCCGCAACGGTCAGCCTGCAACCGGCGCCAGGGTACGACGTCTACCGGCTCAACCCCGCGACCACACCCACGCCGTGCTGAGGGCGCTCCGATCAAGCTGCGGCGTCAGCGCCAGGTTCGGTGGCTGACGAGCGTCCGCTGCGCTTCAGCAGCCGACAAGTACGACCTGCCGGCGAGGAATCCGCGAGCCTCCTCGATCGCTGCGACCCGATCGTACGCGGCGGCTATCCGCCGTACGCCGTGGCGCACCGGGATCGCGTCGACTACGCCGATCGGCCAGGCGCGTTCGCGGGCGATCGCCGACCAGTGGGTGTCCAGCCCCCAACCGGCTCGAAGCCGCGGGAACGGCAGCAGCGTCTCGAAGGTGCTCGCGTGGAAGCCAACCAGCGGCCCGCTCTCCACGAAGGCGGTCTGACGGGCAACGGTCCCTGGCCGGCGACGGGTCACGCGCCAGGCGGCGTGGGAGCGAGCACGGTGGGCAGGCTGCGCGATCCGCAACCCGAAGCGCTCGGCGAGGAACACGAACGCGTCCAAGAACCCGTGCGGAAGCCCGACGTCGTCGTCGACGACCAGCAGCCAGTCATACCCGTCGGCCGGATGCTCCTGGAGCAGCGCATCGACGTTCTCCCACTTGCCGGTGTTGCCGGCCGGGGTGCGAGCGAAGCGGGCTAGGTGCCGAGAGCGCTCAAGCTCTGCCCGGGCGCCAGCCAGCAAGCCCGGCTCGCCCTCCCGCTCGATCGCCAGCGCCAGCACGCGGCGGGTGGGCCAGCGCGCCGCCGCCCGTCGCACGCGCACCGGCATGCCGGTCGCCAGCGCTACCGCGTCGTCGCGAGCGTCCCGGATCAGCGCCCGGGTGGTGGCGCGGACGCCCCACACGTTGCCGGCCTCGCCGGACAGGAACTCGTCGCCGGGCTTGGCCGCCGTCATCGCCACGCGATCAGGACGCTCTCCCGACCGCTGCCCGCAGCCGGCCAATTGCCTTGTCCCGCCACCCCAGCCGGTCCAGCGTGACAAAGTTCGCCCCCTCGGAGCGGAGCTTGCTGAGCACGAGCTCCAACGCGCGGGGAGCGGCGTCGGGCCAGGAGTGAAACAGCACCACCGCCGGTCCGGGCCATCGGCGGTGGACGTCGTCGATCGCCATCTGGGCGACGTCCTCGGCGGTGCATCCTGGCCGCCAGTCCTCACCGCGCGCGTCCCAGTGCACATGCCGGTATCCGGCCTGTGCGATCGGCCGCCGAACATCGACCGTGTCGTGCTCGAGCTCGCCCTGTGGCGCGCGAAACCACGGCCGGCTCTCGATCCCCAGCTCGGCGAGGACACGGTGGCAAGCGGTGAGATCCTCGACTATCCCCGCCTCGGTCAGCTGGCTCAGCGGGCAATGCGAGTAGCTGTGATTCCCAATCAGATGTCCGTCGTTCTTGATCGCCACCACGCGATCTGGATTCGCGCGTGCCCAGCACCCGACCAGGAAGAAGGTGGCCTTGATGTCGTATCGCGAGAGCACGGCGAGGATGCCGTCGGCGCTGCCGAGAGGGTCCTCGGCGGGCTGGTCCGGGAACTCCGCATCTACGGTGATGGCGACGACAGGCATGCTCGGCTTGCTATCGCGCGAAGCGCGGCTCGGCTGTGGTCCGCCGCCAGCGGCCGGTCAACCCCTCATGCAGGCTGCCGGCAGCGCGCGCACCCATCACGATTCCGTAGGCGCACCGGCGCGCGACCGTATGCCAGGCGCAGCCGGCGAGGACTCGAACGTCGGCGCGAATCGACCGATTTCGATCGACCCGACCGTCGTGACGCCGGGCTTCTCTGCCCCGGCGGTACGCAGCGCGGACGAGCGCGGCCAGCCTGGCGTCGGCCTCGGACCGGCGGTGAAACAGGTTCGCCGCCGCGAGGTAGCGGATCCGCCCTCCGGAAGCCGTGTAGCGGCGTACCCACTCCTCCTCATCGCCACTGCCCGAAAGCGCCTCGTCGAAGTAGCCGACCCGCTCAAATGCGCTGCGCCGAAACGCAGTGTTGCCGCCATAGACGTACTGCACATCCCGGTCTTCGGCACCGAAATCGTAGGTCGAGATCGGGGGCGGCTCCCGTCCGCACGATCTGAGTGCGCGGCCCTCGAGCCGAGCTTTGATCGGACCGCCGAACACCTCGCAGTCGTGGGTCGCGCGCACCCCGTCGAGGATCGCGTCCAGCCAGCCGGGCGGGACTTGCACGTCGTCGTCGAGCAGCACGATCAGGTCGCCTCGAGCCTCGCGAATCCCGGCGTTGCGGGCCCCGTTGACGCCTCTGGCGTCGCGCAGCGAAACGACCCTGACCGGCGGATAGCGAGCGGCCACCGCCTCCGTGGCCGGGTCGGCGCCATCGTCGACCACCACCACCTCCGCCTCCGCGGCGGTCGCCTGGGGGGTCACGGACGCGAGCGCCACGTCGAGGTAGCCAGGTCGGCCTCGGGTCGGGATGATGACCGACACGACCGGCTTCTCCATGTCCGCGGTCACCGCTAGCCCCCGGGTCTCACGCGGTGGACGCTGACGCGAGCGCGGCAGTGGCAAAACCTATCGGAGCGAGGAGAAAGAAAAGCCATAAGTCAGCCGGCGGAGGAAAAGGAAAGTGCCGGAATCTCCGAGCATAGGCGAAGGAGCGCGGGTCCAATCCGCGCGGATGCCCTCGCTTTCGCGCCAGCATCACGCTACGCTCGGTGATGTCAACCTGGATGGGCGCGGGGATCTCCGAGACTCGTCGCCCAGACGCCGGAGGCCCACCGTGGCCAGCCCCTCACCGGACGATCGCCCGGTGGAGACCACCAACGGCGCGATCGAGGAACAGCACGACAGCACCGCGGCGAACGTGGTTCCGGACGGGCAGACGCTCGCCGACGCTGAGCAGACGCTCGCCGAGACCGACCAGACGCTCGCCGACGCCGATCAGACGAGCTCGGACACCGATCAGGAAAGCGCTGACCGCGACCAGCTCGCCGCCGATGATGACCAGGTCGCCAGCGAATCGGGATTTCGCGCGCGGCGGCGACCCGCTCGCACACGACCGGAGTCGCGACATTCGCCTGCACAGCACGCAGCAGCGCGAGCTGAGCGCCAGCGCGCGTGTGGACATCGCCACGCAGCGCGACGCGGGCGCCCACCAGCGAGACCTCGCCGCGCTCGCCCGCGATCAGGCCGCCGACGCACGTGATCTCGCGATGGCCCAACGCGACGTCTACGAGCTTCAGGATGGTCTGCGCGCGGTCACGGCCGCGGAGCTCGTGTTGCGTGCCGCCGACCGGCGCAAGCGTGCGGCGCAGGATCGCGTCCTGGCGGCGGAGAACCGCGTGCTGGCGGCCCAGGACCGCCGTAGCGCGAGGGAGGACCGCGAACAGGCCGCGCGTGACCGGCGCCAAGCGTTCGCTGATCGTGAAGCGTTCGTGGCGGCGCTCTTGGCCGCTGAGACTGACGAGTTGACCGGGGCGCAGACCCGCGCGGCGGGCCTGAGACGCCTGGACAGCGAGCTTGACCGCTGCCGGCGCAGCAACGGGGAGCTCGTCGCCTGCTACCTCGACGTCGTCGGGCTCAAAGCCGTCAACGACAGCCAGGGCCACGGCGCCGGCGACGACGCGCCGACAGCGACCTGCTCGCCCACCGCAACTCCGCAGGGCGCGATGACCATCAACAGCCAGCTGCGTCGTGCGAGTGATCTACATCGGCGAACCGGGGGTCCGCGTTCAGCTCGGACCTGCCGGCCCTGCCTGAATCCTTGCGGCGCCGGTTCGCGTCCAAGCCGTCGTGATCGACTCTCCCACGGCTGCATCCGGCCGCGCGTCTCTCGCTGAACGGGTCAACGCGAGCGTTGCCGTGCCCGATTCGGGTCGGTCGTCATCGCGGCCGCGGTCTCGGTATGGCGCAACGGACGCCGGCCGATTGGTGTGGCGCTCGCGCTCGTGCCGGCTGTCCACCGTCGGATCGCCAGCTCCGAGCTGCTGCACGCCGCGCGCCCCGGGACGGCGGCCGTGGTCGTGGCCGCGGGCACAACAGCGTCCTCGGCGGCATCGCGGTCCTGAGTTCGCCGGAAGATCGCGCGCTGCCGCAGCTGGGCGTAGCTCGCCAGAATCAGGGGATGTTTCCCGACGGGCGCTTTGCCCCCTCGCCGACCGGTCCGCTACATGTTGGAAGCCTGCGCACGGCGTTGGTCGCCTGGTTGTTCGCGCGCTCTCAGGGTGGGCGGTTCGTGATACGCCTGGAGGATCTCGATCGCCAGCGATCGCGCCGGGAGCTCGAGCGCGGCCAGCTCGAGGACCTGCGGGCGCTCGGCATCGAATCCGACGAGCCGCCGGTCCGCCAATCCGAGCGCGGCCCGCTCTACGCCCGGGCCCTGGACAGGCTCGAAGCCGCCGGACGGCTGTACCCCTGCTTCTGCAGCCGGGCCGACATTCGTGGCGCCGCGTCCGCGCCACACGGCGATCGGCCGGCCGGCTCCTATCCGGGGACGTGCCGGTCGCTGAGCGCCGGGCAACGTCGCCGGCGCATCGCGGGCGGGGACAGCTTCGCATTGCGACTGCGGGCCGACGGCGAGCGGGTGAGCTTCTCCGACCGTCTGCTCGGCGACGTCAGCGGCGTCGTCGACGATTTCGTCGTGCGACGCGCCGATGATGTCGTCGCCTACCAGCTCGCGGTCGTGGTCGACGATGCTGACCAGGGCATCGGCGAGGTCGTCCGCGGTGCCGACCTTGCCGACTCGACGCCGCGCCAGATCCTGCTCGGGCGCCTGATGGGCCTTCCCGTTCCCCGCTACGCCCACGTCGCGCTCGTGCTCGGTCCCAACGGCGCTCGGCTGGCCAAGCGCCACCATGCCGCCACGCTCGCCGATCGCGGCGAGGCCCCGGCGGCGACGCTGGCCGTCGTCGCCCACAGTCTCGGGCTCGCGCTGGGATCTGACCGGGTCGCCCGAGCGGCCGATCTGCTCAGGGAGTTCGATCCCGCCCGGCTTCCCACCGAACCGGTGGTGATCAGCTGATCGGTCTCGCCGGAAGGATTCTTCCCCGGCCCCGCGGCCCGATAATCCAGGGTGAGCTGACACCGTGCTGACCGATCCCGTGCCGACCGATCCCGACCTCCGTGCGCAGGCGCAGATCGACCTCAACGCCGATCTCGGCGAGGGGCTCGCCCCCGATGGGGACGAGGCCCTGCTGGGCGTGGTGACCAGCGCCAGCGTGGCCTGTGGCTTTCACGCCGGGGACCCCCACATCATGCGCGCGACCTGCGCGACGGCCGCACGCCAGGGGGTGCGGCTCGGTGCGCACGTCGGTTACGACGATCGCGAAGGTTTCGGCCGCCGGGAGCTGGACCTGCCGGCCGAGCGCGTGACCGAGGACGCCGTCTACCAGATCGGGGCGCTGATCGCCTGCGCCCGTGCGGAGGGGACGACGGCCCGCTACGTCAAGCTTCACGGCGCTCTGTACGGCCGCGCCAACCGCGACGCCGCGCTGGCGCTCGCGCTGGCCACGGCGATCGGGGCGGTCGCGCCGACGCTCGAGGTGATGACGGCGCCGGGGTCGGCCTTGGCCACCGCCGCGGCGCGGCTGGGCCTGGGGGTCATCGCCGAGGGCTTTGCCGACCGCGGCTACGCGGCCGACGGCACGCTGCTGGCACGCTCGGATCCGGCGGCCGTGCTCGGCCCCG
>JAABUZ0100009298.1_pt1 | contig 11280 bp, 8 predicted proteins | sample 5562091 | NCBI WGS metagenome assembly JAABUZ01 (sample SAMN12813069, study PRJNA571459) | rock metagenome | isolation source: Antarctica rocks | place: Antarctica: Victoria Land, Linnaeus Terrace sud | collected 2015-12-21
CGACGCGCTCGAGCGGGCCGGCTGCTATGAAGATCGATCCTGGCCGTCGGTGGAGACCCTTGCTTGGCTGATCTTCAGTCCGGTCACCGGTGCAGCGTGTGCCGGTTGGCCCCCGTTCACCGGCACTGCTCACCGAACAGGTCTTGCGGGACAGCTCGACCTGCTGGTTCTCGTCGTCGATGGACCTGGGGGAGGGGTGCCGGTGGGGGGTCGGTGACCGGGACGCTGCCGCGCAGGCGGTTCTGCGCCTGGCAGTCCTGCACGCAGACGGTGTCGCCGGCGGAGAGCTCGACGGCCGTCCTCGCCGAGGACCTGCCCGAGCCGGCCGCCGCTCGCGATCGTCCTGGTGGTGACGCGCTCGCTCTGAGAGTTCTTGGTGGCGGCCTGCGGGCTGTCCTTGCCGCGGAACCGGGTGCCGTCGCCAAAGTTGATCTTGCCGGTGTACGGGTTGGTGAAGTAGTACATGCCCGCTGCCAGGGTGTGCGTGGCGGTCACGGGGGTGCCGGCCTCGACCTCCTGCTGGAAGATGCCGCCGGTGGCGCAGTCCTTCGCCTGGACCTTGACCTTGCCGCCGCTACCGCGCGACAGCACGGTGAGGTCGGTGCCGTCGGTGCGCACCTCCACCTCGCCGCGCAGGACCGGGCCGAGGGACAGGATCTTTGCGCTCCCAGACCGAGGTGCGCACCGGCGTCATGCTCTGCGGGTTCGCGGCGCCGGTGTAGTCGTAGTCCTAGTCGGCTGGGGCTGCAGGCCGACCTGACCGGCGGCGTCCTCGGGTGCGGCCGCCAGCAAGCCCGCCACGCGCGGGTGTCGACGGCGGACCAGCGGTGTCCTCGGGCAGCGGCGGCAGGTCCGCGGCGTCGAGCACGGGCTCGACGCCGCGGCCCTCCACCGTCGCGAGCAGGCCGGCCAGTGAGCTGCAGGCCCTGGGAGTGCAGCACGGGCGGGGTGACGATCAGGCTCCGCAGCTCGCACCCAGCGGCGCAGGTCGACCACGGTGCGGTGCAGCGTGTCGGCCTGCTGCCCCTTCCCGCCGGCCGCCGCCGCGTCCAGGGTGTAGCTCGCCCCCACCAGCCCCTGCACGACCCCGTCGTGCAGGTCGGCCGCGATCGCGGTCCGCCGCGGCGAGTGAGCTGACGAGCAGCCGCTCGCGCTCGTCCTGCGCGGCGCGCAGCCGCACCGCCATCCGGTACGCGAGGGGCGCCTGCACGACGTACAGCAGCACGAGGCCGCCGACCAGCGCGGGCAGGCTCGCCCGCCACATCCCGGCTGCTCGCGGTGCTGATGGCGTCATAGGGCTGGTAGGTCTCGGACAGCAGCGGCCGCCCCTCGACGGTGCGGACCCCGAGGTAGACCTGCAGCAGCTTGCCGAACCGGCGTTCGTCGGTGTTCTCCGGCTCCTCGAGAACATGGAGCTGGGCCACAACATCCTGCACGGCCAGTGGGACTGGATGCGCGACCCGGAGATCCACTCCTCCACGCGGGAGTGGGACACCATGAGCCCGTCCGCGGCCGGAGGTCATCGCCACCGAGCTCGCCCGGCTCAACGCGAGGGTCGACGCGGCGCTCGCGGCGGGCGGCCCGGCGGCGGGGTAGCCCGGCCCCGGTGTCCCTGCGGCGGCACGGGCCTGCGCCGCTACTGCCGCCGGGGGTGCTCACGAATGAAGGCCTCGACCTGCGGCAGGTCCACGATGCCCGCGGCGGCGCCGAGGCCGCTGGCGACGAGGCTGCCGCAGGCCAGGCCCCGCGTGGCGCAGCCGATCGGGTCGAGCCCGCTCAGCAGGCCGGAGATGACGCCGGCGGAGAAGCCGTCGCCGCACCCGGTGGTGTCGATGACCTCGACGTCGAACGCCGGCAGCACCGTCTCGGGCTGGCCGTTGGGCGCGACGCTGACGCCGTCGCCGCCCATGGTCAGCATCGTGCAGCCGACGCCGCCGTCGTGGAGCCAGCGGGTGATCTTGTCGCGGTCGTCGGTGCCGACGAGCCAGCCGGCCTCCTCGATGTTGGGCATGAGGTAGTCGACGTATGGGAGCGACGGCGCGATGAGCTCCTGGGCGTCGTCTCGGCGGGTCATGAGGAAGTCCATCGTCACGGTGAGCCCCAGGGACTTCACGCGCTCGAGGATGCGCGCCATCGGCGCACCGTCAAGCCCGGGGAGGATGAAGGTGCCACCCATGTGGAAGACCTCGGCCTGCTCCACGACGGCCCAGGGGACGTCGTCCTCGGTCAGGTGGGCGTTCGCGCCGATGACGTGCAGCGCCGGCCGCGAGCCGTCGAGGCGGATCGGCAGCAGGCTCCCCGACGTCTGCGCCTCCGTCGTCACCTTGACCTCGGACACGTCGACGCCGTAGCCGGCCATCGTCGTGGTGAGGAAGTGGCCCATCACGTCGTCGCCGACCTTGCCGACGGCCGACACGTCGGCGCCGAGCTTGGCGAGGTCCATCGACGTCGCGGCGGCCGTGCCCGCGACGCTGAACGTGATCTGCTCGACCATGCCGAGCTCCTGGCCCTGCGGGATCACGGTGAACGGCCACGCCAGCGCGTCAGCGATGTGCACACCCATGGCTACTGCTCGACCCGTCACGTCGTCCTCCTGGAGATGGTTGCTGTGGTCTGGCCGTCTGCTGCCCCGGGCCTCGGGCGGCCCTGCTCCCCGTAGGGGAGACGCGCCTAGATCACGCGCTCGTTCCCGCCGTCCACCGGCACCTGCGCACCCGTCGTCGCTGCGAAGGGCTCGGTGCACATAGCGCCGACCATGGCGGCGACGTCGTCGCTGGTGACCTCGGCCGACAGCAGGTTGCGCCGCTTGTACTCCTCGACCGTGACGCCGTAGCGGCTGGCACGCTCGCTCAGCAGCTCGGGCGTCCAGAGGCCGGTGTCGAAGACGGCGTCGGGGTGCACGACGTTCACCCGGATCCCGTCGGGCGCCCACTCGAGCGCGGCGACGCGCGCCAGCTGCGTCACCGCCGCCTTGGACGCGGAGTACGCCGCCGCCCCGGGCCCGGGCGCCGCCACGTTCTTCGAGCCGATGAGGACAACGCGGGCCCGGGTCGGAGACAGCCGCAGCAGGGGGTGCACCTGGCCGAACAGCGCGAGGACGGAGTCCACGTTGACCGCCAGGGTGCGGTCCCAGATCCGCTGGTCGACCTCGGGGATCGGCGCGCTCTCGGCGAACACCCCGGCCGCCACGACGACGACGTCGAGCCCGCCGAACCGGTCCACCCCCTGCCCGAGGGCCTCCTGCAGCGCGGCACGGTCGGTCAGGTCGGCCTGCAGCCCCAGCCAGCCGGGGCCGTCTGACGCGGTGCGGACCGCGTCGGAGATGTCGACCGCGATGATGCTCGCACCTAGCCGGGCCAGGTGGCGGGCGCAGGCCAGCCCGATCCCGGACGCCGCGCCGGTCACCAGCACGACCTGCCCGGACAGCGGTGGCGGGGGTCCGCCCAGCCGCAGCTTGGCCTGCTCCAGCTCCCAGTACTCCACGTCGAACAGGTCGCCCTCGGGCAGAGCGGTGTAGGTCCCGATCGCCTCGCCCGCCTCGATTATGTCCAGGGTGTGCAGGGCGATGTCGCGCACCGCGTCGGCGTCCTTGGCCGACGCCCCGACCGTGCGCAGCCCCTCCGGGCCGAGGACGACCCGCGGCGCCGGGTCGAGCATCTCGACGTCGCCGCGGTTCTTGCGGTTGCGCTCGTAGTAGGCCTCGTACGCATCGACGTACGCCTGCACGTCCGTGCCGAGCAGCGGCAGGCGCTTGGTGCGGATGACGTGGTCGGGCGTGGCCGGCCCCCGGCTGAGGAGGGACTCGACGTCGCGCCGGCCGAGGAACTCCGCCACGCGGGGGCTCGTCCAGCGCGACACGATCATGGGTCGCCCGGCCGCCCGGGAGACCTCGTTGCGGAAGGACGCCAGCGCCGCGGGGTCGCCCTCCTCGACCTCGACCGGGGCGCTCGAGGTGGCCGGGGCGCGCAGCCGCCGCTCGGCGATGTGCTCCTCGGCAGCTGTGATCAGCTCGAGGTGCCGCGCGTATGCGACCTCCATCGTCTCGCCGAAGGTGAACAGGCCGTGGTTGAGCAGCACCATGCCCACGGTCCCGTCGTGGGCCTGCTCTGGCCACAGCCGGGCGCACGTCCGGGCGAGGTCGAACCCCGGCATGAGGTACGGCACGACGACGACCCTGTCGCCGTACAGCTCCCGGACGTGGGCCGCGGGTTCGAGCTGGTTGCTCAGCGCCACGACGGCATCGGCGTGGGAGTGCAGCACGGCGCGGTGCGGCAGCAGCGCGTGGAGCAGGGACTCGATGGAGGGGTCGGGCGCCGAGGCGTCAACGAGGGCGCAGCGCAGTTCGTTCACCATCTGCGGGTCGGAGATCTGGTCCAGCTCGAGCAGCTCGCGGAGCCGGTCGAGGCGCATGGGCGCGAAACCGGCCGGCGCGATGGTGGCCATGTCCCACCCGCTGCCCTTGACGTGGATGACCTCGCGCGAGGTGCCGGTGATGTCGCGGGCCCGGTCCTTGATGGAGGAGTTGCCCCCGCCGTGCAGGACGAGGTCGGGGTGGCTGCCGAGGAGCCTGGACCCGTACACGCACTCGGCGAGCGCGTCGCCGGCGAATTCTGCCGTCGGCACCGTCCAGCGACTGTCCACCAAGACCTCCTTGCAGTAGGAGCCACGAGCCGTCGGCTCTGTGGGGCGCCACCAGACGGGTGCAGGACCGCGTCACGCGGCGTACACCGTGTGATTTTCACAGTGACGAGAACCACAACGTAACAGGCCCACATGTGCGGCGCAACGGCCCGTCCCTGCGGGTCTCGGTGCCCGAGCCAGGCTGCACGAGTCACGATGTCGCGCAGACTGAGCGTACGGACCGTTGCGGAGTGATTATTTGGGTGACCCGGATCACGAGATGGGGTTGACAGCAGCCTTGTCCTCATGAACGTTACATAACACGTCGCACTCGACGTAGCCAAGTTTTCTCCGTGGAGGTCGCATGTCGCGCCAGGTCGCTCACGTCAGTCCCTCGCCCACGTCGCCGGGCTCGGGGAGGCGCCGCTCGCGGTACGTCCTCGCGGCCGGGCTGGCCGCGACGTTCGGTCTGACCGCGTGCAGCGGCGGCACGGCGGCGACGAGCCCCTCGGGGGCGGCGGCGGCGTCCTCGGGTGCGGCCGCTAGCAAGCCCGCCAAGCCCGCCAAGATCGCCCTGGTGCCCGGCGGCCCCAACGTGTACTTCGCACCGTGGGAGAAAAGCGCGGCGGACGCCATGTCCCAGTTCCAGATCGGGCAGGTCGACTACGTCGTCCCGCCGACGCAGACGTTCGAGACTTCGGTGCAGATCGGCACGCTCAACAGCCTCACGTCCAAGGGCTACAACGGCCTAGCCGTGTTCCCGGACGGCGCCACCGCGATGCAGCCCACCTACCAGCGGGTGGCGGCCAGGGGCGTCAGCATCATCGACCTCGCCGGGTGCACCAAGCAGCCGACGCCGGCCCTGTTCTGCCTGGCGACCGACGTGACCGCGGCGGCGAAGGAGCAGACCCGGCTGGTCATCGAGAAGATGGGCGGCAAGGGCAACATCGTCTTCCTGGCCGGCCAGCCGACCGACGCCAACACCGTCCAGCGCCAGCACGGCGTGGAGGCGGCGATCGCGGAGACTGGCGGCGCCGTCAAGCTGCTGCAGGTCGTGTCCAACATCGACAGCCCGACCGCTGCGGCGCCCGCGATCCAGAGCCTGCTCGCAGGCAAGGCGGACCAGATCAACGGCGTCATCTCGACGTCGTACTACCCGTCCGTCGCTGGCGCGGAGATCTGGTCGAAGAACCCGCAGTACCAGCGGATCGTCTTCGCCGCGGCGGACAACGCGCCCGAGGTGATGGCGGCCGTGAAAAGCGGGGCGATCTTCGGCACCATGTGGCAGAACTCCTCGGGCCAGGGCTTGACCGCGTCGTTCATGCTCAACAAGATCATCAGCGGCGGCTGCACCGTCAAGGACTCGGGTCCCTGGAAGACGTCGGAGCTGACGAACCGGCTCATCGACTCCGGCTACGAGTTCGTGACGAAGGAGAACGTCGCGACGTACGACGGTAAGCCCTACGGCCTGCCCGACGTGACGACCAAGCTCCTCGAGAAGGCGCCGCAGTACCTCACGTGTCAGTGATCCAGGACGTTCCGGACGCCGCGGAGGTGACGTCGTCGGCGTCGCGTCCCGGCGCTCTGCGGACGGGTCGCGTTCTTCCACTGGCCGCGCTGTGCGCGGTCACCTGGGTCGTCTTCGTGGCCGTCGGCGACGGCTTCCTGTCCTCGTTCAACGTCAACTCCCTGACCCAGCTGGTCTCGCAGGGCGTCGTCATCGGCCTGGCCCAGGCGGTGCTCATGGTGCTGGGCAGGATCAACCTCGCCGTGGGCGGCGTCGGGGTGACCGTCGTCGGCGTGATCGGGCTGCTCTCGACGCACACGGTGCTGCCGCTCGGCGTCGTCCTGCTCACCGCCCTGGCCGTCGGTGCCCTGGCGGGAGCGCTCATGGCCGCCGTCGAGTTCCTCAGCGGGCTGAGCAGCTTCGTGGTGACCCTCGCCTTCCTGTCCGTCTACCAGGGCGGGGTACTGCTCGCCACGCAGGCGACGCACTACCCCATCAGCTCGAGCACACTGCTTACCCTCGGCAACGGCAACTTCGTCAGCCCGTACGTGTCGCCGCTCCTGGTTATCGCGCTGGCGGCCGCTGCGCTGCTCTGGCTCGTCTACTTCCGGACGGCCGTCGGCTGGAAGAGCCTCGCCGTCGGAGCCAACGAGCGCGCCGCCGCGGTCTCGGGCATCAACGTCCGCAGGACCGTCCTGTTTGGGTACGTGCTCTCCGGGCTCCTCAGCGGCCTCGCCGCCGTCATGGAGACGGCCCGGCTGGCGGAGGCGTCCCCGTCCACCGGCGGCGACTGGCTGCTGCTGTCCTTCATCGGGCCGCTGCTAGGCGGCGTCGCGCTGAGCGGGGGGAGGATGTCGATCGGCGGCATCCTGCTCGGTAGCGCGTTCTACGGCAGCATCTTCTCCGGACTGGTGATCATGAACGTGTCGACCTACTGGCTGACGCTGGCACAGGCCCTCGTGCTGCTCGCCGCGCTGCTGCTGGGTCAGCTGAGTGGCCTGCGGCTGCCCCGCAGGCTCGTGCGGGGGAGGGACATCCGTCATGCCTGAGCGCGTCCAGGCCCCGCACGCGGGTGCCTCCTGGCGGGGTGCCTCCTGGCTGCCGCTGCTGCTCGCGACCGTCGTCGGCGGGCTTGTCATGTCGCTCGTCAACGACCGGTTCGCCACCTCGTACAACCTGTTCGTGGTCCTGCAGGAGGCCGCCACCTACGCCCTCATCGGGTTCGCCGTCATGGTCGTGCTCGCGGTCCGGGACCTGAGCCTCGCGGTCGGCGGCATCGGGAGCCTGTGCTGCGTGACGTTCGGCTGGCTGGTCGACCCGCTCGGGCTGCCGGTCGTCGTCGGGATCGTCGTGGCGCTGCTGCTCGGCCTGGTGCTGGGGCTGGTGAACGGCGTGCTCATCACGGCGAGCGGGCTGTCCGGCTTCGTGGTGACGCTCGCCAGCGGGGCCACCTTCACGGGCCTCGCGCTCGGGGCGACCAAGTCCGCGGCCTTCTCCGCCATCCCTGGCGCGTGGACGGCGTTCGGCCAGGGCCGGTTCGGGCTCGTGCCGTACCTCGGGCTCGTCGCGCTCGGCGTCGGCCTGCTGCTGCACGCGCTGTTTCGCTGGCTGCCCGCCGGCCGGGCCATGCTGACCACCGGCGGCAACCCCGAGGCTGCGCGCCTCGTCGGGATCTCCAACGTCCGCCAGATCGTCGGTGCCCACGCGCTCTCGGGTCTGCTCGCCGCGCTCGCCGCAGTGCTCTACGTGGGCCGGCTCGGCTCGGCCACGCCGGACCTCGGGGCGAACTGGGTGATTCTGTCCTTCGCCGTGCCGATCATCGGCGGCACCGCGATGCTCGGCGGGAGGGTCTCCGTCGCCGGCGCCCTGATCGCCGCCGTCGTGCTCGCCGGCATCAACAACGCCCTCATCTTGCTCAACGTGAGCCAGTACGGCGTCCTGTTCTCCCAGGGCCTGTTGATCCTGCTCGCGGTGCTCGCGGGACGCCTGCAGGGCGTCGGAGCCCTCGCGGGCCGGACCAGGCAGGTGGCGGCATGACGCTCCAGCTCAAGGGCATCGGGAAGGTGTACGCAGGGACGACCGCGCTGGCGCGCGTGGACCTCGAGCTCGCCCCCGGGGAGATCCACGCGCTGCTGGGCGAGAACGGCGCCGGCAAGAGCACCCTCATCAAGGTCATGAGCGGCGTGCACGCACCGTCGTCCGGGTCAGTCCTGGTCGACGGCGAGGAGGTGACCTTCTCGGCCCCCGTCGACGCGGTGCGGCGCGGGGTCGGCGTGGTGTACCAGGAGCGGCAGCTGGTGCCCGACCTGTCGATCGCCGAGAACATGTTCCTCAACCGGCTGCCGCGCAAGGGCTGGCGCGTCGACCATCGCCGCCTCCTGTGCGACGCGGAGCGCTGGCTGGAGCTGGTCGGCCTGGACCTCTCGCCGACCCGCCTCGCCGGGACGCTCAGCCCGGGGCAGGGCCAGCTCCTGGAGATCGCCCGGGCCCTGTCGCTGGAGAGCAGGTTCCTGCTGCTGGACGAGCCCACGGCCTCCATCGGCGGGAAGGAGGCCGAGCGGCTGTTCGACCTCTTGCGGGTGCTGCAGGACCAGGGCAAGGCGGTGCTGTTCGTCAGCCACAAGCTCGACGAGGTCTACAGCCTTTGCGACCGCGTGACGGTGATCCGGGACGGGCACGACGTGATCGACGGCGCTCCGCTCGCCGGCATCGGCCAGACCGAGCTCGTCGAGGCGATGGTCGGCCGGGAGTTCGTGCGGGTCTCCTTCCCGCCGCGGGCCGCGCCCGGCGAGGTCGCCCTCGAGCTGCGCGACGTGAGCACCGCACACGGCCACGAGCACACCGACCTGGTCCTGCGCCGCGGCGAGATCGTCGGCATGTACGGCCTCGTCGGCGCCGGACGCACCGAGCTCGCCCGCAGCATCGTCGGGCTCGAGAAGGTCACGGGCGGGTCGGTCCTCGTGGGCGGCAGCCCGGCAACCGTCAAGAACCCGGCGCAGGCGCTCAGGCGGCACCGGATCGGGTACGTGAGCGAGGACCGCAAGGGCGAGGGGCTGATCCTGTCGGAGTCGATCGAGCGCAACGCCGGCATGGCCGTCTGGGACCGCTCCGCGAGCCGCTTCGGCTACCTGTCCAGCAGCCGGGTGCGGCCGGCGGTGGAGGGGCCGCTGCGCCAGCTGCGGGTAAAGATGGACTCGCTGAGGCAGCCGGTGTCGGACCTGAGCGGCGGGAACCAGCAGAAGGTGAGCGCGAGCAAGTGGATCGCGGCCGGGGCTGACATCCTCCTCTTCGACGAGCCCACCGTCGGGGTGGACATCGGCGCGAAGGACGAGATGCACCGGCTCATCTGGGAGCTCGCGGGTGCCGGCAAGGCCGTCCTCATGATCTCCAGCGACCTGCGGGAGATCGCGCAGCTGTCGGACCGGGTGCTGGTGATGGCGGGCGGGCAGCTGCGGGCCGACCTGGCCAACAGCCACTCGTACGACGACATGAGCCGGCAGGTCATGCAGGTCGTCGTGAGCGTGCACCGGCCCAGGACGGCCCACGACGACGAGAGCCAGCCCGTTGGCTGATCCCGCTTCCGAGGCGCCGCGGCCGGGGGGCAGCCGCAGCAAGAGCGCGCGGCTCGCCTTCATGGCCGACACTGTCAACCGCGACGGCGCCGTCACGGTGGAGGTCCTGGCCAACCAGCTCGAGGTCAGCCGCATGACCGTGCACCGCGACCTCGACGAGCTGCAGCGGCGGGGCGTGCTGCGTAAGGTGCGCGGCGGCGCGTCGGCGCACCGGTCCGCCCAGTTCGAGAGCGACCTGCCGTTCCGGTCCATGAGCGCCGTCCGCGAGAAGCAGGCCATGGCCAGGACGGCCGCTGTGCTCGCCTCCGAGGGCGACGTCGTGATCGTCGACGACTCGACGACCGCGCTGGAGGTGGTTCCGCACCTCGTCCGGCGGGCGCCGATCACCGTCATCACGAACTTCCTGCTCGTGATCCAGGCAGTCGAGGGCAGGCCCGACACCAGCCTCATCGCGCTGGGCGGAGAGTACATTCCCCGCTACCGCGCTTTCCTCGGCCGGGTCTGCGAGCTCGCGCTGTACGAGCTGTACGCCGACGTGCTGTTCGCGTCGTCCTCGGCGCTGCAGGGGCTGGACGTCTACCACCAGGACCAGCGCGTCGTGGCCGTCAAGCGGGCGATGATGCGGGCCTCACGCCGGCGCGTGCTCATGATGGACCACACGAAGATCGGGCACGGGGCGCTCCACCGGCTCGGCAGCGTCGCGGAGTTCACCCACGTGGTCGTCGACGCCGAGGTGGACGACGCGACCGTCAAGGGTCTGAGCGACGCCGGCGTCGAGGTGCTGGTCGCGCCGTCCTCCTGAGCGGCCGGGCACCCGGCCCTGTCCGAGCAGGGTGAAAAAGGCCGCGAGGAACGCACGGGCGGACGCGGTGTCGAGTCGGTAGTCGACGTTGGTCGCGCGGCAAGACGGCGTCGCCGGGAATGGATGGTCGCCGCGACGACGGACGTGTCGCCGAGGAAGTTCGGCCCGCCGCTGTCGCCGTAGTAGGTGCCGCCGTCGCCGGTGCTCGCCTTCATCCGACAGGCGCAGCCAGGTCTTGTTGGTCGCGTTCAACGTGCCGGTCGCGACCATGCGCCGGTCGTCGTACAGGGGTGCCGATGCCGCGCTCGACGACGGTCACGCCCTGCTTGCGGAGGGAGGCGGCGAACGCCTCCACGCGGGCGCTGCGGGCACGCTCGTCGCGGGCCTGCTGGACGACGTGGTTGAACCGGCCGTCCCGCCCGCCCCGACGAGGGCCTTGACCGTCTCTCGGGGTCGTCCTCGAACGCGACGACGACGGCGGCCTGGGCGAGGGTGCTCTTGGACGCCGACAGGGCGGCGTCGACGCTCTTGCGGGATGCGCGCAGGCGCTTGCTGACCTGTGCGGCGGAGACGCCGAACGCCGACAGTTGCTCGACGGCTGCGAGCCGGTCGGCGTCGGTCAGGCTCGCACGATGTGGGGGGCCGGTAAGAATGAACCGCACTGGCTTTTGTAGGGACTCCCTCCCGTGAGGAGATGGGTCATGGGTGTCAGCAAGTTCAGCGCGGAGCAGCGGGCTCGGGCGGTCCGGCTGGTCGCCGAGGGGCGGTCGGCGTATCCG
>JAABUZ0100009300.1_pt1 | contig 11278 bp, 4 predicted proteins | sample 5562091 | NCBI WGS metagenome assembly JAABUZ01 (sample SAMN12813069, study PRJNA571459) | rock metagenome | isolation source: Antarctica rocks | place: Antarctica: Victoria Land, Linnaeus Terrace sud | collected 2015-12-21
CGGGTGAGTCCGCCCTCGTTGGCGATGGCACCGACGATGGAGCCGGGTGAGATCTTGTGTCGACGCCCGACCCGGATCCGATAGGTGGCCATCGGCCCGCCCGAGGCCGAACGGGCCCGGTCGGGGCCGTTCTTCCTGCCCCGCTCCCGTTCCTGCGCGGGTCCGCGCTCCGGCCCGCGGTCGCGCTCCTTCGCCCGCCGCACCGCCGGCTCCGGCTTGAGCAGGAAGGACTCGCCGTCCTGGGACAGCACAGCCAGCGCCGCGGCGATGTCCGCCAAAGACGCGTCGTGGGCCTGCTCGTAGTCGTCGACCAGGCGGCGGAACAGGGGCAGTTCCTGCGAGTCCAGGCTGGCGGTGATGGCGTCGGCGAACTTGGCGACTCGAGTGGAGTTGACGTCGTCGATGGTCGGCAGGGCCATCTCCGTGATCGGCTGCCGGGTCGCCTTCTCGATCGCCCGCAGAAGGTGCCGCTCGCGGGCGGTAACGAACAACAGGGCGTCGCCCGAACGGCCGGCGCGCCCGGTGCGGCCGATTCGATGGATGTAGGACTCGGTGTCGTGCGGGATGTCGTAGTTGACGACGTGGCTGATGCGTTCGACGTCGAGGCCCCTTGCGGCGACGTCGGTGGCGACCAGGATGTCGATGTCGCCCTTCTTCAGCTGGCCGATGGTGCGCTCCCGCTGGGCCTGCACGATGTCGCCGTTGATGGCGGCGGCCGAGAAGCCCCTGGCCCGCAGCCGTTCGGCCAGCTCCTCGGTGGCCTGCTTGGTGCGGACGAAAACGATCATCGCCTCGAAAGTCTCCACCTCCAGGATCCGGGTGAGCGCGTCGACCTTGCGCTGGCCGGCGACCTGGATGAAGCGCTGCCGGGTGTTGGCGGCGGTGACCGTTTTCGCCACCACGGTGATCTCTGCGGCATCGGTGAGATAGCGCTTGGAGATGCGGCGGATCTGCGCGGGCATAGTGGCCGAGAACAGCGCGACCTGCTTGTCCTCGGGCGTGTCCACCAGGATCGTCTCGACGTCCTCCTGGAAGCCCATCGCCAGCATCTCGTCGGCCTCGTCGAGCACCAGGAACCGGAGTTCGGTGAGGTCCAGCGTGCCCTTGTTGAGGTGGTCGATGATGCGTCCCGGCGTGCCGACGACCACGTGGGCACCACGGCGCAGCCCGGACAGTTGCACGCCGTAGCTCTGACCGCCGTAGATGGGGAGCACGTGCAGGCCGGGTAGGTGCCGGGCATACTTGCCGACCGCCTCGGCCACCTGCAGGGCGAGCTCTCGGGTGGGGGCGAGGATGAGGGCCTGCGGCGTCTTCTGCGCGAGATCGATCCGGGAAAGGATCGGCACCGCGAAGGCGGCGGTCTTCCCGGTACCGGTCTGGGCGAGGCCCACCACGTGGCGGCCTTGCATCAGCGGCGGAATGGTGGCGGACTGGATCGGCGACGGGCTCTCGTAGCCGACGTCGGTCAGTGCCTGGAGCACCCGCTCGTCGATGCCGAGGTCGGAGAAGGTCGTTTGCGGGTCACCATCGTGTTCATTCATCAGAAGTAGCAATCTAGTCGCCGCGCGGGCCGTCGCTCGACACAGATGTTCCCGATCACCGCGCTGTTCCCGATCACCGCGCCCTTCCCATCACCGGGCGATGGCAGCCACCTTGGCCCGGCGCTTGGGGGCCGTGGGCAGTGTCCGCGGTTCCGTTCCCGCGTGCGCCAGTGCCTGCCCCAAGAACTGTCCCGTGTAACTGTCCGGCACCGTGGCGATGTGCTCGGGGGTGCCCTCCGCGACCAGCGTGCCCCCACCGGCGCCGCCCTCGGGACCCATGTCCAGCACCCAGTCGGCCGTCTTGATCACGTCGAGATTGTGCTCGATGACGATGACTGTGTTGCCCTTGTCGACCAGCCCGTTCACCACATCGAGGAGTTTGCGGATGTCCTCGAAGTGCAGGCCCGTCGTCGGCTCGTCGAGCACGTAGACGGTGCGCCCCGTAGACCGCTTCTGCAGCTCCGAAGCCAACTTCACGCGCTGCGCCTCGCCGCCGGACAGCGTCGGCGCGGGTTGGCCCAGCCGGACGTAGCCCAGCCCCACGTCTACCAGGGTCTTGAGGTAGCGGTGGATGGAGTTGATCGCCTCGAAGAACTCTGCGGCGTGCTCGATGGGCATGTCCAGCACCTCGGCGATGGTCTTGCCCTTGTAGTGCACCTCCAGCGTCTCGCGGTTGTACCGCGCGCCGTGGCACACCTCGCAGGGCACGTAGACGTCGGGCAGGAAGTTCATCTCGATCTTGAGGGTGCCGTCGCCGGAGCAGGCTTCGCAGCGCCCGCCCTTGACGTTGAACGAGAACCGCCCCGGTTGGTAGCCGCGCACCTTGGCCTCGACGGTGGAGGCGAACAGCGTCCGAATCTTGTCGAAGACCCCCGTGTAGGTGGCCGCATTGGACCGCGGGGTACGCCCGATCGGTGACTGGTCGACCTGGACCAGCTTGTCCAGCTGGTCCAGTCCGTTGACCCGGGTGTGCCGGCCGGGGACTTGGCGGGCGCCGTTGAGCTTGTTGGCCATCACGGTGGCGAGGATGTCGTTGACCAGGGTGGATTTGCCCGAGCCGGACACCCCGGTCACCGCGGTCAGCACGCCAAGCGGAAAGCTGACGTCGATGCCGTGCAGATTGTGTTCGCGGGCCCCGACCACGGTGACCTGACGCTTGCGGTCGATCTTGCGGCGCTTCCTCGGCAGCGGGATGGCCTCCCGCCCGGACAGATAGGCGCCGGTGATCGAGTGCCGGTTGGTGAGCAGCTCGGCGTAGGTGCCGCTGTGCACCACCTCTCCCCCGTGCTCACCGGCCCGGGGCCCGATGTCGACCACCCAGTCCGACTGGCGAATGGTGTCCTCGTCGTGCTCCACCACGATCAAGGTGTTCCCGAGGTCGCGCAGCCGGGTCAGGGTCTCGATCAGCCGCCGGTTGTCCCGCTGGTGCAACCCGATGGAGGGCTCGTCCAGCACGTACAGCACACCGACCAACCCGGAGCCGATCTGGGTGGCCAGGCGAATGCGCTGCGCCTCCCCGCCGGACAGGGTGCCGGCGGCGCGGTCGAGCGACAGGTACTCCAGCCCCACATCCAGCAGGAAGCCGAGGCGCGCCTGCACCTCCCTGAGCACCTGGCCGGCGATCATCTGCTCCCGGGTGCCCAGCTGCATGGCGTTGAGAAAGCGTGAGCAGTCGGCGACGGACAGTGCACAGACCTCGGCGATGGACTTCGCCTGCTCGCCGTGGCCCATCGTGACGGCGAGGATCTCCGGCTTCAGCCTGGTCCCGTGGCAGGAGGGGCAGGGCACCTCCCGCATATAGCCGTCGTACTTCTCCTTCATGTACTCCGACTCGGTCTGCTCCATCCGTCGCTCGAGGAACGGCATCACCCCCTCGAAGGCGGCGTAGTACGAGCGCGTGCGGCCGTACCGGTTGGTGTACTTCACGTGCACCTGCTCGGGTGAACCGCCCAGCACAGCCTTTCGCACCTTGAGCGGCAAGCGCTTCCACGGTGTCTTCATGTCGAAGCCCAGGGCGTCGGCCAGTCCCGAAAGCAGCCGGGCGAAGTACTCGGCTGTCTGGCCAGAGGACCAGGGCGCGATGGCACCCTCGGCCAGACTCAGCTCGTCGTCGGGGACGACCAGCTCCGGGTCGACCTCCTTGCGCACGCCGATGCCGGTGCATTCCGGGCAGGCGCCGTAGGGAGAGTTGAAGGAGAAGGAGCGGGGCTCGAGGTCGTCGATAGCCAGCGGATGGTTGTTCGGGCAGGCCATCTTCTCGGAGAACCGGCGCTCGCGGTCGGCGTGGTGGTCGTCCCGATCGACGAAGTCCAGGATGACCACGCCGTCGGCCAGACGCAGCGCGGTCTCCACCGAGTCGGTGAGCCGCTGCTTGGAGCTGGCCTTCACCGTCAGCCGGTCGACCACCACCTCGATGTCGTGCTTCTCCTGCTTCTTCAACGTCGGCGGATCGGTGAGCTGGTGCACCGTTCCGTCCACCCGGACCCGGGAGTACCCCTGGCTGCGCAGCTGGTCGAACAGGTCGACGAACTCGCCCTTGCGGGTGCGCACTACCGGAGCCAGCACCTGGAAGCGCACGCCCTCCTCCATCGTCAACACCTGGTCGACGATCTGCTGCGGGGTCTGCCGGGAGATGAGTTCGCCGCACATCGGGCAGTGCGGGGTTCCCGCGCGGGCGTAGAGCAGGCGGAGGTAGTCGTACACCTCGGTGATGGTGCCCACGGTCGAGCGCGGGTTGCGGTTGGTGGACTTCTGGTCGATGGACACCGCGGGCGAGAGCCCTTCGATGAAGTCCACGTCCGGCTTGTCCATCTGCCCCAGGAACTGACGTGCGTAGGCGGACAGCGACTCCACGTATCGACGTTGCCCCTCGGCGAAGATCGTGTCGAAGGCCAGGCTCGACTTTCCCGAGCCGGACAGCCCCGTGAAGACGATGAGGCTGTCACGCGGCAGGTCGAGGTCGATTCCACGCAGGTTGTGCTCGCGCGCGCCGCGGACGACCAGACGATCAGCCACTCAAAGTCCCTTCCACCATGCTCGGGCAAGCCGTGCCCGACGGTCCGCCACCGGAGGAACACAGCCCAACCCCGGTGACACTGCAATGCTAGGTGCGCCCACCGACAAGAATGCCCGGCCCGTCGACGCATGGCCCGCTGAGTGCGCCGGTAACGTGACCCAGCATGCAGATCGACGAGAACTACACCGGATCGGTGACCGCTGGCGGCGCCGCCCAGCGCAAGCAATTTCCCGGCGGCAGCCTGACCAAGGTCTCCGTCGGCCCGATGGACAACAACGCCTACCTCGTGGTGTGTGCGGCGACCGGGAAGTCGCTGCTCATCGACGCCGCCAACGACGCCGACCGACTCACCCAGCTGCTCGATGACAACGCGCCCGAGCTCACCCTGGTGGTCACCACCCACCAGCATGCCGATCACTGGCAGGCCCTCGCCGACGTCGTCGGCGGCACCGGAGCACCGAACGCGGCGCACCCGCTCGACGCGGCACCACTCCCGGTCCCGGTCGATCGTGAGATCGACCACGGGGACACCGTCACGGTCGGTGAGCTGGCCCTGGACGTCATCCATCTGCGCGGCCACACACCCGGTTCGGTGGCGTTGCTGCTGCACGCAGGCGACGAGCGGCACCTCTTCACCGGCGACGCCCTGTTTCCTGGCGGGCCGGGCAAGACCGGCTCGCCGGAGGACTTCACCTCCCTGATGAACGACCTCGAGCAGCGCGTCTTCGACGTATTGCCGAACGACACCGTCGTGTACCCCGGCCATGGCCGCGACACCAACCTCGGCGTCGAACGGCCGAACTTGTCGGAGTGGCGCAAGCGAGGCTGGTGAGGTCTTAGGGTGCTGATGGCTGATTCAATGCGGGCCAACCTCGGACACCTTACCGCTGGCCGTGCTGACGCTTCGTCGATGCGCCTCACGTCGCCGCAGCGGGCGAGATCCTCAGCGTTGGTCACCGGCCTCCGGTGATCGGCGAGCGAATGGCCTGACTGGCTGTCGCCGGGCACGAGGGCGGCCATCTCCCGATTCGAGAACCGTGCGTGTCACGAGAGGCATCGGATCGGTCAATCGGCCGACAACGGGGCCAGCGAGCTCCCGTCTTGGACCGCGGTGGGCGTGCTTGCGTCTGGGTGATTACGCGACGCACTTGCCCGCAGGAGCACCGCGAGCCGATTGCGTTGGGTGTCGGACAGCGGTGGTGCTGCATCGACGATCTCGGCGACATACTCCGCCAAGGGTTTTCTCTCGCTCCGCCGCTTTCGTGCTGCAACTTCCTCACCCGTACCGAGCTCGGGTGCACCAGCGGTGCTGGCCAACGCCGTGGCAAACGGCCGAACCTGCGGGGCTGCGGTATACCGCGATGCCGATGAGCACCGCAACGATCGTCGCGACAATGACGCACTGGATTGCCGCACTGACATGCAGGTATGAGTCAATCGCCAACTGTTTTCGAAAGTTGACCACGTAATCCCAGGTCGCTTCGAGATCCACGGCTCACCCACTTCCTCTGGCTGCTGCACGAATCGGACCCGGTGTGCGCCGGTGCCACCACCGGAACCGAAGGCGGCCCGGGAGCTGGCGCCGCAACCGGTGGCCAGCAGGGGCACGATCAGAGCGAAAGCGGTGAGGGGTGGTGAGGAATCTGTTGCGGCATCGCAACGTCTCTCCTGCTTGAGTGCTGAGATTGCCACGAGGTCGACTCACCCGACATCCACCCAAACCGGGGAGGACCAGGCCATCTCCCCGTCGACTTGGATGACGCGCACATAGTAGTAAGCCGCGCCGCCGTCCTCGTCGGTCCAGGTCAGCCGTTGTTCGGTGCTGCCGAGGGAACTGAGCCCGCCGGTGCCTCGCTGCAGCAGCAGCCGGCCACCCCTCTTGCGCCCGCCAGGTACTTCCACCACGTCGATGAGCAGCTTTCCCAAGGGAACGGTCACACTGCCTTGGGGAGTCTGCAGCTCTACGGTCGCCTCGGACGGGCCGATCAGGGTCATCTCGATTCCACCGCGCTGGGAGCCATACGGTTCACCGAACGTCTTGGTGGACGCAACCCACCGGACCTCGTTCACGTCGGCGCTGACCACCTCAGGGCCCCAGAACGGTGTCTGCAGGATCTGCCCGCCCGTGATCCGGACCCGGCCACTCCAGTCCGTCGTGGCGTCACTCTGCCCGAACTCCACCCGCAGCGGCATCTGCACCCAACCGTCGGGGAGGTTGAGACTCGGCTCGTGGCTTCGAATGGTCTCGCCGTTGCGAACCAGCTCGACGCGGGCCAGGTCGCGGAAACCCCGCGCAAAGACGTCGATCTCCACCGGCCCCTCGTGGTTGATCTCACTGCCCATGAAGGCCCCGGCGACACGCACGTCGATGATCACGTCACGCGTAGTCGCCCCGAACACTCGCCTCGAATGTAAGGCTTCGAACACGCCTTGACGGTTTAGCCGCTCAGCGAATGCTCCGACATAGCTGGCTCCGTTGCCGTGGTCAGAGCTGGCGATCAATCCAAATCGATAGTCGCGTTTCAAACCATCGAGTACGAATGTCCCATCCAGCGTCCCGTCGGAGTACTGGCGGAAGCAACCCTGTTGCTCGTAGTTGCCCCGGCACGCCTGGAAGACCTCGACCAAGCGCAGGTACTCGGCGTCGTAGTAGTTCCAGTCGTAAGGAATCATGGCCGAGCCCGGATGGTGCGGGATGGTAATGGCCGGGTAGTCCGGATGCCGCCGCAGACTGGACCACAGCTCATCAGGTGTTCGCGAACCGGCTGCGAAGGAGGAGTAGATCGGTGCGCCCCGCTCTTCGGAGCCGTAGATGACGTTCTGGTGGCCGGTGTTGCCGGTCCACTCGAACCCGTACAACGGTACGAACCGGTCATCGACGCGGAACAGGTCGGCGATCTTCTGGATGCACCACCACTGGTATGCACTGCTGTTCTCGGAGTGGTCGGTGACCGCCCAGAAGTCGTAGTCGCAGACATCCCAGCCATAGCGGTAGAAGTCCTCAAGGGACGGCTCGTCGCCCGAGGTGCACCGGCTGACCAGGGAATGCCGGTGCAGGTCGCCCCAATACAGGGTGTACTCGCTGCCCTGGACCTCTGTCGTGTACCGGGGGCTCTCCTGCGCCGCCCAGCCCCGGATCTCGCGGCGATCGTTGCTGGCGACAACCGCCAGTGGCGTGCTCGCCCGCGCCGGGCCGCCACTCGCCCCGATCACCGATGACCGGATCGCACCCACCCCGTGCATCCCGTGCCAGACGACCGAACCGAGGTGCTCGAGCAGCTTGGGGCACTCCCGACCGCCGAAACCCTCGGTCCAGCTGAGGCTGCGCTCCAGCCGACCGTCGGTCTGCCAGCTCACCAGTATCCCGTCGGTGACCGGCGCCACGGCAACCTCTTCCAGCGTGCCATCGCTGTCCGCGAAGGTGACCGGCTTGGACCACCCGTTCGGACCGAGGGTCTGCGCGGCCACTTCCCAGTAGTAGGTCATCAGCGGCAGGCGGCGGTGTATCCGGTAGGCCACGGTGAGTCCACCGTCCCCGTGGGCAACCAGGCGGGGCAGCCCACCGGGCACGACATCCAGACCGCCGGCCAGGACCCCCTCCGCCTCGAGCAGGCCATCGGCTTCCACCTTCACCACCCGCAGAGAAGCCGTCACCTCAGGAAGGAGCTCCGGCGGAACGGAGTCCCCGCTGTCCCGCACACCCACAACATGGGGCGCCTCGGCGAGCTCATCAGCCGGACGCAACCGTGTGGGTCCCGAGCCCCCGTGTCCATGGACCGCGATCACATCGAAGGCGCACCAGAGCCCGCCGTCGGTGGTAACCGCGAGGCTGGGGTGCAGCGCGTAGTCCGTCCCGGAACTCACCGGGCGTACCGGTCCCAACGCACCAACACCGTCAGCGGTACACACGACAACTCGATACGAGCCGGCGACATACTCCGACCACGCGTAGGCGCTACCGCCGTCCGGTCGAGCAGCCACGGCCGGGTCCCAGGCGTTACCGGCCGCGTCCGCGCTCACCAGCCTCGCCTCGTCCCATTCACCATGGCTATAACGTCGAGACCAGATGCCAAACCCAGCACCGCACGGTCCCTGCCACACCACTTCGACGCTGCCATCGGGGTGCGCCACCACCTCTTGGTTAAAGGACGGGTGGCCGGTGGTGCTGACCTGTTGGGCAGTTCCCCATCCGCTCTGCGCGTCGAAACGTTGCGCCCACACGTCAACCCGTCCGTTGTCCGATCGGCCATAGCAGACCCACGGGGTGCCATTCGCGTCGAACACGGCGGAGGGGCGGAAGCAATCGGACGGGTCGATGGTCAGCGCGACAGGCGTCGCCTCGGCGGTCGGACCGTCGGTCAACGCCGCGAAAACCTGCTCTCCGACGTCCTCTTGCCACTCGATCCAGACGTGCAGTACCCGGCCGTCCGGTGCCGTGGCAACGGCGGGACGTGCCGCCGATCGAGGCCCGCAGACGGCCCGGCCCGGAGCGCGCCGGTGCCCCTCAAGACGCGGTGCAGCGCCCAGCGCCTCGTCGGCGGCAGCCAGGTACTCCGTCAGCCGACCGCCCCCTTCATCGACCCACATGTACCGCATCGGGTCCGGATCCAACACAGCCTCGACGGTCGAGAGGTCAACGCAATCCTCAATCGCCGCCGCCAGGCGACGGTTGAAGGCCAACACCCGATCCAAGTCAATGCGCTGCTGAGCGGTGTATCCGCCCTCGTGATGGTCTAGGCCGCAACAGCTCGTCATGAGAAGAGGTCCTTTCCGGGTTAAAAGGAGCCGGAGACCGGCTAGGTCCGGCCGCCCCCGCAGGACCTGTGCCTCAAGGACGGCCCTTCGAGCGTGCGTCGCAACGCCCGGCTGAAACGTGACGTCGGTCACCTATTGCGTTAACCGTGCGGCATCCGGCTCTCTCATGCAACGGGGTTCGGCTAATGGAGAAAGACCAGATGTTGACCGCCGAAATAGGATCTACCTATGGAACGTCGCCAGCTGGAATACTTCCTCGCGGTGGCCCGGTACGGCAGCTTCACCAGCGCCGGTCGCCGGCTGCGGGTGGCGCAGCCGTCGCTGTCGCAAGCCATCGGGGCCTTGGAGCGTGACCTCGGCACGCCGTTGTTCCACAGGCTCGGCCGGGGGGTGAGCCTGACAGCGGCAGGCGAGGCCCTGGTGCGCCCGGCGCAGCAGGTGGTTCGTGACCTTGCCACCGCCCGGGCTTCGGTCCAGCATGTCAGCGGCCTGACCGGCGGGCATCTGGACATCGTCGCGCTGACCACTCTCGCCGTCGACCCGCTGGCCGGCCTGGTCGGGCGCTTCCGTGAGCTCTACCCGCTCGTCGACGTCAAGATCGCAGACCCCGAACACGACACCGCTGTCACCGACATGGTGCGCACCGGGGAGAGCGAGCTCGGTCTGGCCGAGTCCCCGGCCCACATCGAAGGCATGGACAGCCTCCGGCTGGCGGACCAGGAGTTCTTCGCGGTGCTACCTCCGGACCATGGGCCGCCGCGTTCAGCCCCGCTGCCAGTCGCCCAGCTCGCCGCAATGCCGCTCATCGCGACGCCGGAGGGAACCGCAATGCGCGCCCTGGTCGACCGGGCCCTGACCGTGCGCGGCATACCGCCCCGCGTGGCGGTCGAGACCACGCACCGGGCAGCCATCGTTCCGCTCGTCCTCAGCGGCGCCGGCGCCACCTTGCTACCACCGGCGATCGCGCAGGACGCCGGACGCCGCGGAGCCGTGGTCGCACACACCGCACCTCCGCTAGTGCGCACGGTCCGGCTGATGTGGCGCAACCAGCCGCTATCGCCAGCCGCGGCCGCCTTCCTCGACCTCGCCAGACCAACCACTGGCCCCGCACCCGACCGGGACCGGGACCGGGACCGGGACCGGGACCGGGACCGGGAGAGTCTCAGCCGCCGGTGACCCTCGAACCCCAGCACAACCGTCGACCAGACAGTCCCCAGCCGCGTTCGACGGTGTTGCGGTGGCAGTAGAGGGTGCCGTCGAAGGCTGGTGGGCGCCCACCGGCGGAGCCCTGTCCTTGCGGTGGGGATCAGGCAGCTGCGTTCGGGGATGGTGTGCTTAATCTTACGTTTGCGCAGCTGTTCCCGGGTGCTGTTATGGAGTAGGCCTTGTCGAGCAGGCGCTTTGTCGCAGGTGAGCCGGTCGGGGTGCGCATCCAGCAGCGAGATCAGCATCGGGTTGTCCCCGGCTTAGCCGGGGCGACAGCAGCATCGTGACCGGTGCGCAAAGCTCGTCGGTCAGGGCGTGGAACTTGGTGGTCATCCGCCACGTGAACGCCCGAGAGCGTGATCGGATGGCTCACCGGGCAGATCCTTGTCATTCGGTTCCGCCCTCTGTGTGCTATTGAGAAAATGTTGCAACTAGGGGTTGGGGTTTTAGTCTCCTCGTGGGCTCGCACTCCGGATCGGGCCCAGGCGAGATGAGGCACACGATGGCGACGACCGCACCAGGCGTTAGCGAACTGCTCGAGTCCACGGTCACCGACGCGCAGCGGGTTCGGTTCACCCGCGACGAGGTTCCCCGGTTGTTGGGGATGGTGGGGTTCATCGCCTTGCTCTACGCGGTGGGGTGGGGGTTGTTCGCGCACTACAACTCCATCCCACAGTTGCACAACCTCTCCGGCAGCGACGGCAAACTCATCTACGCCGGTGCCGGCACGTTGGCGTTCACGTTCGGGTTGCGCCATGCC
>JAABUZ0100009302.1_pt1 | contig 11277 bp, 14 predicted proteins | sample 5562091 | NCBI WGS metagenome assembly JAABUZ01 (sample SAMN12813069, study PRJNA571459) | rock metagenome | isolation source: Antarctica rocks | place: Antarctica: Victoria Land, Linnaeus Terrace sud | collected 2015-12-21
CAGGATGGTAACCTTTTCTTCCGGCGTGTAGTGCTTCCGTTCTTTCTTCACGCGTTCTCTCCGTTATCTTAACGGCGGAACGCTCTCTCCATTTCCAGCTGAACCGGAACAGTGCGCTAAATGTGTGTTGCTGGGATTTGCGGGTTTTGGGTGGAGAAATAGTCTTAAGCCCGATGAACCCGTTCAATCAGAAGACCAGGAGGGTTGTTGGACGGATCAAATGTAACCATGAAGTGCTCAAAAAATCCATGTCTGCCAAGAATCGCGGCGGTCGCTAGTTGCTCAGAGAAACCCGCTGTGATTGGAATGATATCCGATAGTACTTTCAGCTTGATTCTATGGTAGTAGACATCTCCTTTTGAGCCACCCACGACCCCGCCAAGTTTGTCATGTTCGCCCTCCTTGAGCTTGAGGCCGAGCGACTTGCCGATGTCTGCATGAAATAGGCAAACCCCGGAGCCCGAATCGACTATCGCTTCAAATCTCTTGGACACGGCATGTCCGACGATAATGGCAACTTTCAGAATCGGAAGCCAGGTTTCCGTAGCGGCTCCCGGCATACCCTTGACTGGCTGCTTGAGTGGAAATACTTGATATGGGATCAGGACGCTCAAAATACCGGTACCAACCACTCGTCGGGAGTTTTTATCAAAACCGGATCTTCCACGCCTTCCTTTTCGGCAAGTTCGACCGTCTCGGCATACGTTGTGCCTCTTGCAACAACGTGGGACTCATCCGCAGAAAGGGCGATCCAGGTATTCTGTGGGGCTTCCCTTAACACCCGCAGACGCTCGTCATGGCTCATAAGATTCTCCCTCTTCTGTAATCGTGACAGTGGGACTGAAATCATATCACTTTCTTCTTGGCCTTAGCCCACCGGGCTTGCACTGCTTTTCGCGCGTTTTCGCTGCGCTGCTCCGCCGTTAGCTTTGCGGCTCGTGCGGGACCACCGATTTTCCCGCCCTTACTCCCCATTGCTACAAAAAACGAGTGAACCTCGGGAGGCAGTTTTTTTCTACTCACAGGTAGTACGATACCTGACCCGGTTACGAAGTTACAAGAGGTTTAATTATTGACATACTTGACCCCCTCAGGTAAGATAGAAGGTAAGCATATGACACACAAGGCAAAAGGCCAATCAGTACTGGAAGCAAAGCCCAAACTGATCGGCCTTTTATTCGCCTTCATCCCCGTAGCTCAACCGGATAGAGCAGATCCCGCTAAGGTCCACATGTCCGTTCAAGTCGGGCCGGGGATACCAAATCAAACAACCCAGAATCGGAGCGGGAACTCCGGTTCTGGGTTTAGAGCCGCACAGCCGAAGCCGCACAGGTCCGTCAACCTCATTATCCGGCTTTTGGCTGTGAATCACAAGGAGATTCACAGTGACCTGTCACAACTGCCGTAGCGAATGCAAACGCTTTGGAAAAGACCGCAAAGGAACGCAACGCTTTCGTTGCCGTCAGTGCTCGAAGACGTTCCTGGAACCGCAAGAAAAGCCGCTGGAGGGCATGTATCTGCCGATAGAGAAAGCTGAGTTGGTGCTGAAGCTCTTGGTCGAAGGAAACAGCGTTTCGACCGTCGAACGGATTACGGAAGTTCATCACACCACCATCCTGAAACTTCTCGTGCTGGTCGGTGAAAAGTGCGAACGCATTATGGCCGAGAAAGTCCGAAACGTAGAAGTGCGGGACGTGGAATGTGACGAGGTCTGGGCGTACATCGGCAAGAAACAAAAGCGCGTTTGCCCCGAAGATGATCCGAACCTGGGAGACACTTATACGTTCGTTGCTATCGAGCGCCACACGAAATTAGTTCTCAACATTGCGGTAGGCAAGCGGGACCAGCGCACGACGAACGCTTTCATTGAGGGATTGAGCCAAGCGGTTGCGCCTCGGCAGAATTTCCAGATCACCACAGACGGCTTTCGTCCGTACATCGGCGCGATTGACGCCACGCTCGGCCATCGCGTGGACTTCGCCCAACTCATCAAGGTGTATCGTTCTTCGCAGGAAGGCGAAGCGCGTTACTCTCCGGCTGAAGTGGCTTCCACGGAGGTCGTTCCCGTCCTCGGGCAACCGGACCCGGAGCGCATCTGTACTTCGATTGTGGAGCGTAGCAACTTGAGCTTACGCATGGGTACGCGCCGCTTCACCCGCTTAACCAACGCTTTCAGCAAGAAGTGGGAAAATCACTGGGCCGCTGTAGCGTTGTGGTTTACGTTTTACAACTTCTGCCGCATCCATAAATCACTGCGGGTCACTCCGGCGATGGCGGCGGGGATTGCGGATCATGTGTGGACGCTGGCGGAACTTTTAACGGCTGAACCAAAAATCAATTTCGCGTGATTTGTTTTGGGCAACTTGCTTTTCGAATGGCGGGGAGTTCTAATAGAAGGCAAAGCGAAAAGGGGCACATAAAGTGCCCCCGGATTTTTGCCCTTAGAGGGCGTGGTGTTTTCATCGTAAAACTCTCTCCCCTCAAAGTCAAGCGCAAATCCTGAGGTATACGTGTACCCTCTAGCTAATTTACGTTTTACAAGGAGAATTGAAAATGGCACAATTTGTGCTGGTATGCAGCGGTATTAACGCTGCTCAACTTGAGAAGGTTCTTGAAGTCAAGATCCGATCAGGCAGTAAGATCAACTTCGTTCCGCAAGCCGTTAACGGCGGCGCGACTGGCAGCAATGGAGTAACAACAGCGGGCATGCAATCTGTCCGGACAAATCAGAACACTCACGAGGTTTTTAATCATGTTCGATTTGAGTGGGATGAACAGGGAACGGAGTTCGGAGTAGAGATTATTGAGGCTCTACATCACGGCTTTGGAAACTCACGGAAAGTCGCCTAAGTGGGAAGGCTCTTAGTAAGCCAACCCGCCTAGGTTTCGCTTTCGTCTCCCCGATCCAATCCGATCAAGAGTTAAATCGGTAGAGACGCGCTAGACCCAACATCATACACCAACATATTCAGCTACCCATAAATCCCAGTTCCTGGGCAGCTGAAATGCTGGGCAACTGTAATGTCCAAAATGATCAGGAGAACTATAGCCTCCACCGTTAAGTTCACCGATGGTAGGGGTGTCAATGATCAAACGAAAGGCCCGAGTTCGCTCTTTGGCTTCCTAGGGCTCTGAAGCGAACCGGGCCATGGTGAACGCGGTTGAGTATCACCGCGCGGCGGCTTGGACGTCGCGCACTTCGAAAACAGCCGCTTGCGACGGCGGATTGGTCTCGACACCCCAACCCTACCGCACCAAGGTATTTCCGTCAACAAAGGCAAAACAATCGACGACGGTGAGCGCTTGTGTGTCCAGGCACTCGCCTACTTACGGCGCACCGATGATATCAGCACGCGCCAGAAATCAGTGGAGTTTTTGATATGCGGTTTATTCACGCCCGCGAATATTTGAATCGCGGCGATATGGTTGTTGTGGAGTGCTCACATCAATGCAATGTGATGATTACCACGGACGATAACTTTGAAAATTATCAATCCAGAAAGGCTTTCCAGTACCACGGTGGCCACTTCAAGAAGCTGCCTGCACGAATCGCAGTTCCCAATGACGGGTACTGGAACACCACACTTGATTTAGGAGGAGGTGGAGCCAACATCAAGTACTCGATCAGCTACATCACTAGAGGCTGAAAACTCAAATTCCGCCTGCTCTAGCGCACCACGGAGAGCGCCAATTATTCTTGCTTGGGTGCCGTCTTCAACGTAAGCACGGCATGCTAACCCGCCGCTCTCGTCGCGCTCCCATATAATTTCTCCGGTGGACCTTCTGATTTGAACTGTCATCTGTTAAATTCTCCGTGTTACTTTAGTGGCCGTGCCTCGCGATATGCTGCATATCACTCGTGAAATGGTCCGAGACATTATAGACGAAACTCCTAACAACAGTTTTGATACTCACTGGCTAGAGAAACGCTTACTCCGACATCACACGACCGCATTCGCTGAAGAGTTGCTTAGTTTCCGCACTTCTAATGATCCACTGATGTCATTTAGTATGGCGTTCTCGGATTGGGTACGCCGACAATTTGCGGAAGGTATCCAGAAAACCACTAAGCAGACTTCGCCAAACCTTGCGGGCGAGCCAGTTTCCAACCAAGGATGGACAAAGATAAATCCTGGAACGCCGATACCCTGAGATGCCGTGAACGCGCTAAGAATGTCCGAGCATCTCCAACAACCTGCGACTACCCAACCGCTTTAGATTCCCAGCAACACACATTTAGCGCACTACCAGCACGCGGGAAAATAGATACAAGCGCAGGGGAGTAGGTTAGGAACATGGTTAGCTCGGAGCGCGTATGGGAGCGCTTTCTCCCGCAGCCGCCAGGGAACGGCGTGAGCGTCGGATCTGCATGGACGCTTGCCGGGAAGTCGGTTCTTGTGACTGGCGCCGGGGGATTCATCGGATCGGCTCTCGTCAAAGTCATTGCCGCAGTTCGTCCCCGTGTCCTGGTCCTGCTGGATTCCTCTGAAGGTAATTTGTTTGAAATTCAACGGTTCCTGGAGGCGGCTTTTCCCCATGTCCCTTGTCAAGCTGTGTTAGGAAGCGTGGAAAACGCTCCCCTGCTTGACCAAATCTTCAGCCGTTTTCGCCCTGAGACTACCTTTCATGCCGCCGCCTTCAAGCATGTCCCGCTGCTGGAAGGGAATCCCTTTTCCGCCGTGCGCAACAATGCCCTGGGAACCCATGCCTTGGCCCAGGCCGCTCGTCGTCACGGTTCTGAAAAGTTTGTGTTGATTTCCACCGACAAGGCGGTGAATCCGCACAGCATTATGGGCGCTTCCAAGCGGATCGCTGAATTGATTACCGTCTCGCTAAGCGGCCCGGCGTGTCGGATGAATGCCGTGCGGCTAGTGAATGTGATCGGATCAAGCGGCAGCGTTGTCCCGCTTTTTTGGGAACAGATCGAAAAGCGCGGACCGGTTCTCGCCACGCACCCCCAAGCAAGTCGCTACTTCCTTTCACTGAGCGAAACTCTCAATGCCATTCTGGCCTGCGGAGCTTCCGCTTGTGACGGAAGGATTCTTCTGTCGGAAGCCGGTGAACCGGTTCGGATTGTGGAGTTAGCCCAGTTTCTTATTAAAGCCATGGGGAACGGTTCCGGCACGGAGATTCCGATTTTGTTTACGGGTCTCCGCCCAGGCGACAAGCTCACGGAAGATTTGATTTCTTCCAAGGAGAAGCGGAATGGATTCATTAACGATGCTCTGACGGAGATTGAAACTCAGAAGCTGACGCCCGCGCAGATTACTGAGATTATCAAAGATCTCTCTGCCTGCACCGCGAGCCACGATCTTACAATGCTGATGCGAATAGTGTCGTCCATTGTTCCTGAATATATGCCAAGCAGACTCCTGCTTGATACCGTGACTCTGGCTTCTTAAGAGTGAATATGAAGCGAAAAATAGCGGTGGTGACTACCTCTCGCGCCGATTACAGCCATCTGTACTGGCCGATTCACGATTTGGCGGCGCACCCCAATGTGGATCTGAAACTCATCGCGCTCGGGCCGCATCTTTCTCCGGAATTCGGCTGCACGGTCAAGGAAATTGAAAGAGACGGCTTTCCCATCAGCGCGCGCATCGAGTGTCTTCTCAGTTCCGATAGCGACGTGGGGATGGCAAAGACGATTGGCGTGGCAACTCTGAGCCTGGCCGACTGTCTGGGACAGATGCGGCCCGATCTCTTGTTACTAACGGCGGATCGTTACGAGATGCTTGCGCCCGCCTCGGTAGCGCTGGCGCTGCGTATTCCGCTGGCCCATATTGAAGGAGGAGAAATCAGCCAGGGCGCCATCGACGATGCCGTTCGCAATGCCCTGACAAAACTAAGCCACATTCACTTCACGTCCACGAATACGGCACGTGCGCGGGTCATTGCCATGGGTGAGGAAGAGTGGCGCGTCCACCACGCGGGAGCTCCTTCACTCGACCACCTGCGGCGCGGCACCTTGTTAAGCCGCCAGCAACTGGCATCGCGCCTCGCCATCAGTTTCAACCCGCCGACGACAATGGTTGTTTACCACCCGACGACTATCGCTCGGGATACAACGCGGGAAGCCGACGCTCTCTTCTCCGCGCTCGACTTCGTTTCCGGGCAGCTTTTGTTCTGCTACCCGAATGCCGATGCCGGCAGCCGCGCGCTGATTGAACGCACGGAATCGTTTTTGCGGAAGCGCGGCGACAGCGGCCTGTTCGTTAATCTGGACTCAGGGACATACTGGAGTCTTTTGCGGCAAGTGGACCTCCTGCTGGGAAATTCGAGCAGCGGGATTATGGAAGCTGCTTCCTTTGCGCTGCCCGCCGTCAACGTGGGGATTCGTCAGCGGGGCCGCGAACGCGCCCGTAACGTGCTGGACGCCGAGCCGACCGTTGAATCTATTTTGGACCGGATCAGCGTCGCCAGGAGCGTCCCATTCCGCGGTTCCCTGGAAGGCATGCAGAACCCGTATGGCGATGGGCGGGCGTCGGAACGAATTGTGGCCGTGCTGGCCTCGGTTCCGTTAAATGAGGAGCTTCTGATTAAACAACCGCAACCCTTGGAGGTGACCGCCTGATCGAACCGGAAATGAAGATTCCGCTCTCCAGCCCCGATATCGCGGAAAGCGATATAGAGGCGGTAGTAAGCGTGCTGCGCACATCGCGTCTGAGCCTGGGTCCGAAGCTGCGGGAATTTGAAGAGTTGATGGCCGAGTATATCGGCGTGCCTCACTGTGTGGCCCTGAGTTCAGGAACCGCCGGATTGCACCTTGGGCTGCAAGCGCTCGGCATTGGCGAAGGCGATCAGGTAATTCTGCCGTCGTTTACTTTTATTGCCGCCGCCAACTCTGTCCTTTACCAGCGGGCCACGCCGGTATTCGTGGATATCGATCCGCTTACTTTGAATTTAGATCCCGGCGCGGTCGAGCAGGCAATTACCCCGAGAACCAAGGCGATTATGGCCGTGCATACCTTTGGTCGTCCCGCTGACCTCGGTTCTCTCCTCGACATCGCCCAAAAACACGGCTTGCGGCTCATCGAAGATGGATGCGAAGCGATCGGAGCGGAGTATCGAGGGCGGAAAGTCGGCGGCTTCGGTGATTTCGGAGTATTTTCGTTCTATCCAAACAAACCAATCACTACCGGTGAGGGCGGAGTACTAATCACTCGGGATGCCGGTCTGGCGGCAAACATTCGGGCCTTGCGCAATCAGGGAAGAAGGGATCAAGACGATTGGCTGGAGCACTCCATTCTCGGGTACAACTACCGCATTCCCGAAATCAACTGCGCTTTGGGCATTGCCCAATTAAAGAGAATCGATTCGATACTGGCTCGCCGGGAAAGTCTCGCCCATCGTTACGCCCAGGAGTTGCAATCGGTACCGGACGTGACAACTCCTCTCTTGAACATCGAGCAGGGGCGATTGTGCTGGTTCGCTTTCGTGGCGCGCTTTTCGTCTCGCTTCACGCAAGCCGACCGCGATTGGATTCTGCGCGATATGGCGGCGCGCGGCATCGGTTGCAGGCAGTACTTTCCCCCCATACACCGGCAGCCTCTTTATTCGGCTTATGCGACTGGACATCCTAATCTGACCGTCACCGAGCACGTATCAGCGCGAACGCTGGCGCTGCCCTTCTTCAATCATTTGACTGAGGACCAAATCAGCGAAGTTTGCCGGAATCTGCGCGAATCGATGGCGTCCGCCGCAAAACATAAAAAAGATTTCCATTAACGCTCCAGCGATGCCGCGCTCCCGTGGCATAATCGACAACAAATCTTTTCTCAATAGTCAGACCGGCGGACCGAGACAGGGAGTAGAATTCTTTATGGGTAAAGACGTGCCCCCTGGTTGCGCACCGCGTCTCTCCCAGATCCCAGGTAGTTACAACGTCGCCGTTTCGCTCGCCCGGAAGCACAATGTCGCGGACAAAACGCAGGGCCGTCGGCAAAATTCCATAATGGCGCGCATTGTACCGGTGGTTTAAGTCGATGAAGACCCTACCATCGGGTGCCAGCAAGCGGGCAAATTGGCGCAGCACTTCAGCCCGGCTGTCAGAAGGAAAGATGTGCCCGAGGACATTCCAAAGGCAGGTGATCACGTCGAACTCGGCCTGCTGGCGGCAAAGCTCCTCTGCCCGCATATCCCAGACTTGGGCCGCGACAGGCCAATGACTCCGCATCGCCGCGCTCGGCTCCAGCAGCACCAGCGTTTCCAACTTTCTAGCCTGGGCAATGCGCCAAGCGCGCGTGCCATCCCCAGCCCCGACATCAAGCAAGGAATGTTTGCCCGGCGAGATCTCAGAGATAAGGATCTGATCGATGCCGTCGAAATAGGCTTTGCGCCGTTCTGATAAACGCGTGAAGTCCGGCGCGATCCGGTCATACGCGGCGACGGGGTCTTCAGTGGTGAGCTTACGGCCCATAATGTAAGGCAGATTGTCTGCGTTCGTTAGCGGTCGCCTGCTTGAAAACGACAAAACTTTCCGTGAAACAACAGGCAAGCTGAAAGGTTAAACTAAGTTAATGGCAAGTACTTCTCATTTTGCCCTTTGCAACGAAATGTTCGGCCAAACCCCTTTTGACCAAGTCTGTAAAGAGGTGAAAGAGTTGGGGTATGGAGGGTTGGAAATTGCGCCGTTTACCTTAACGGAAAATCCTGCTTCCCTTTCCAGGGAGCGTCGCGCGGAACTCCGCCAGACTATACAGGACCAAAGTTTATGTTTTGTTGGCCTTCATTGGCTTTTGATGACTCCTTCCGGCCTGCATATGACTACTCGTGATGAGGCGGTCCGTACGCGCACATGGGAATACATGCACCATTTGATCGATCTATGCGCTGATTTGGCTGTCTGTAAAGCGGAATACAATGCCGTTATGGTGATTGGCTCGCCGAAACAGCGGTCCGCCGTGGATGGAATGACGCCTCGGGAAGCCGTGGGCGTTTTTACGCATGAACTGGCGCACGCCGCTCCTCATGCGGAAAGCCGCGGCGTCAAACTGCTGGTGGAGCCTTTATCGCCGGATCAAACCAACGTCGTTACAAGTTTGCAGGATGCCGTCGGCATTGTGAGGCAGATCGGAAGCCCGGCTGTCCAAACCATGTTCGATACACACAACGCGGTGGCGGAAAGCGAGACTCACGCGGAGTTGATCCGTCGCTATTCTTCTTATATTCAGCACGTTCACGTGAATGAAATGGATGGTCGTGAGCCCGGCAGGGGCGATTATGATTTTGCAGCGCTGATGAACGCGCTCGCCACGGCCAAGTACTCCGGTTGGGTTTCGCTGGAAGTTTTCGATTTCAAGCGGGGCGGCAAACAAATCGCCGAGGATTCTTTAAATCACCTTAAGAAAGTAATGCCTGAAGCGGCACTATCTCAGACAGTATGAATCGTTATGTAGTTACCGGGGGAGCCGGGTTTATCGGCTCCGCCCTTGTGCGAGCGTTGCTCGCGGAAAAACGCGACGTTCATGTAATTGACAATTTATCGACGGGCAACCTCGACAACTTGGAAGAGGTCGCGGATAAAATCACTGTTCACGAGCTTGATTTGCGCGACTACGACCGTATCGCGTCCGTCATTGCGGGCGCCCATCGCGTCTTCCATTTAGGCGCATTGCCCTCCGTTCCTAAATCCATTCTGGAGCCCGTGCCTAGCCACGAGGTCAATATCGACGGAACCTTCAACGTGTTCCGCGCCGCTTCGGAGGGCAAAGCCGGTCGCGTTGTCTATGCGGCATCTTCTTCCGCTTACGGCGATACGGAGGTCCTGCCGAAAGTGGAGACCATGACGCCGCGCCCTAAGTCTCCGTATGCCGTGCAAAAACTATTGGGCGAGTATTACGGGAGCGCTTTCTCGGAATGCTTCGGCTTGGAAACTGTCTCGCTGCGGTTCTTTAATGTGTTCGGCCCTCGCCAGGACCCCACTAGCGTTTATTCCGGCGTGCTTTCCATTTTCCTGAGTTGCCTCATTGAGCGCCGCCGTCCGACGATTTACGGCGATGGCGAACAGTCCCGTGATTTCACGTTCGTGGAAGACGTTGTCGGCCTTCTGTTAAAAGCATCACAGGCTGACGGCGTTTCCGGCAAGGTCTTTAACGCCGGCAACGGCAATCGTTATACGCTCAATCAGACTTGGCGGATTCTCCAGAAGATCGAAGGAGTTAATCTGCCCGCGCAATACGGGCCGCCGCGTCCGGGCGATGTGCGGGATTCACAAGCCGACACGACGGCCGCGGTTCGCGAACTCGGCCATGCGCCGCGCTTTACGTTTGAAGAGGGCTTGCGTTTGACCCTCGAATGGTATCGCGCCGATCTGGCTCGCAAAGGGACCGGTTCCCAGGTGGGCAAGCAGTTGGTTTCGTAATTCAAACTCGTGAACAACGCTTTCCGGCTGGGGGCTGACGGAATTTACCGCTGTGATGCCTGGGGAGAACTTGACTGGCAGAAACACGGTTTCGGCACGCGTTCCGGCAGTCCTGAAGCCGACATCACGCTCCGGCAAGTGCATTCCAACTATGTTTTGAACGCCCAGGGCCTGAACGACCGCGAACGGGAAGGCGACGCCCTGATAACGGACGAGGTGGGCAGAAGCATTGGCATTCGCACTGCCGATTGCGTGCCTATCCTGTTGCTCGACAACCGTAACCGGGCCATGGGGGCTGTTCATGCCGGTTGGCGTGGAACCGCCGCTGGAATTGTTCATTGCGCGATTGAGGGAATGGCGGCGGATTTCGGCTCAACTCCCGCCAACATTTACGCGGCCATCGGCCCTTGCATTCGTGGTTGTTGCTATCAGGTCGGGTTCGAGGTAGCGCAGCAATTCGCGCCGCACTTCCCTGAATGGGAGCCGGTGACAGGCAGCCGGACCGTTGATCTCTCCGAAGCCAACCGGCGGCAAATGAAACGCGCCGGTCTGCGCGAAGATCACATTTTCGATTGCGAGTTCTGCACCTCCTGCCAGAGCAGGGAGTTCTTCTCATACCGCCGTGAACCTGAAAATCCGGGCCGTATGATTGCCGCTATCGGAAGGCTTGCCTGATCAGCGCTATCTTCTCCTGCCGCATTTACGCCCTGATCCGCGTCTCACTCGGGAAAGGCAAAGGACAATTTCAGTATGGATCGAAACGCAAAAGCGCAATGGACAGGGGATCTAACGTGAGTTCGACGTAAGCCGATGAGCAGAACTCGTGGGGATGTGATAGAAGCTACCACAGGGTTACCAAACCATTTCCACCCGGAGTTCTGTATGGATATTCTATCGATTTTCTGCGACATCGA
>JAABUZ0100009307.1_pt1 | contig 11273 bp, 12 predicted proteins | sample 5562091 | NCBI WGS metagenome assembly JAABUZ01 (sample SAMN12813069, study PRJNA571459) | rock metagenome | isolation source: Antarctica rocks | place: Antarctica: Victoria Land, Linnaeus Terrace sud | collected 2015-12-21
GTAATTTTAAAGAAAGAGGATTAATTTTGCGGATGAGTATCATCTAAAGTTGCTATAATTACATATTTTTTTACAGGATCTATTCTACCACTTATTTTTGTAATCAATTCTGTTTAACTACTTATTGCACAGCCAGAGTGGTTAGTAGAGAACCGGCTTACGACTGTTAAATACCTAAGCCATATCCTTGAAGGAGCTAGGTTCTATGGCTTTCCTGATTCCTACGTCAAGGCTATTGAGAAACTAGGTCAGGGATTAATGAATTAATCAAAGGCCGGTGAGCGTTCCTCATCGGCCCTCGCTCTTACGTCTTCGGAGCTTTAAAAATGGATGTTGAAGCTCATATTTTGTGGCGTCTAAATCATTGTTGAAGTGACCATCAATAACTTTGACAGCATCTCTATTACTAAGTACTTCGCCAAGTTTATTCTTCCATTCTGTAAGTGTTGCTCGTCGGCTCCCATTCCAGTAATCTCTAAGCTCAATCTTTAACTGCTCTCTTGTTACAAAACCAGGGTAAGCATCCAGGGTAAGCGCAAGAAGCAATAAAAGTACTTGGCTCTCAATAATACTGAGAATAATCGCAATAAAGCTAAGAATCAAACTTCATTATTGGGATTAGCATTGCCTATATATCATATTTTGGGCATTTTTTTCTTGCGCTTACCCTGGGTAAGCATCAACGAGAAGCTGAGCAATTTTTCTGATTGGAGGTGCTAGTTCTGTTTCGGTGATTTCAAGAGATTGAGGCAACTTCCCGTCAAAGATAACTAGATATTTCTGGGTCTGAACTAGGTTTTCCAGACGAACTCTACTTATAGGCAACCAGTATCGAAGATGGTTGCTGCAAACTTCGATGTCAGTCTTTGTCAAGCCTTTATTGTAGTATGGCTCCAGTAATTTGTGATTGAGGTTGCCAGCATAAATAAGCATCTCTAGAAGGTTATAGTGCTGCTCCTGAACTGAGCGACTTTGCCAAAAAACCTTCTGGGGTGGCTTTACAAGTTGATTAGATATATTACTAATTTGTTTTTCTATACTGCTCAGCTCTGGCTGCTCCTTAGAAAGTTTTAGCTGACAAAGTACACTGTAAATACGTGCTTCTGTATTTAAGTAGTCATCCAGCTCAAGAAACTGAGCCTCAGCTTCTGTCCAGCGATTACTTCGCATGTACAAGTGTGCTAGCCTATACCGTAAATCAGGGATTGGGCAATTTGGATAGTGTTCGAGCAGTAATTTAATGACTTCTGCTAGTTGCTCAGCTAAATCTTCTAGTGGACCTGCCCTAAGCAGCTTTTCATCAAGCACTGCCTCTGCTGCTGCGTCTGCTAGTGAATACAGTTTTTCTAGTGATTTTGCCTGGTCGGGGTTTCGAAGCTCATTAAGGATGGTTTGCAAACTATGATGCATAGCCTGGAGTTAGGGAGTGTAATATGGTAGTCTAGCCTGCTGATCTGTAAACTGAATGCAAGCGGTCACAAGGTCTAGAAAGACTCTAAGTGTCCACCATTGACTGCATAGAACTTCAAATACTTTTCCGTACCGGGCTGATTCCATTGGAATGCAAGGGTTCGGTAAAGAGCAATTAGAGTAGGCACGTAGCGGAACCAACTGGCTAGTAGGGCGTAAGCATTGGTGGAGACAAAGCTGAAGGCTCTGAAGGTTTCAAAGAGCGACATAGGGGTATCCCAATTCTTTAGAGAACCGCTAACTTTATTGCTGGCGGTAGAGAGGAGCATGAGAAAAATCTTGAGAATTGAGTCGATTTTAATCATCAAGCTCCAGAACAATCGCCAGTATGAACACGGCTTTTTATCAAGTCTGCGGCGTGTGCTTTAAGTATTATCACGGAAGCGTAATTTAACAATTTGATACAAAATACTTGTCTGAATAAGTAAGTGAACACAGACTCTTCATGCATATCTTCATCATCTCTAAACCCCATCGGCAGTAACAGAAGCCAGCATAAAGGAGTCGCTCTACTTTATTGCTTAGGACTTCGTTATGAACTTTTTATTCAAACGTTTGACTTTTGTTGGAACGACGCTTACTTTATTTGCAACAAGTTTAAGCTTTTCTCTCCCTGCTAGGGCATCGTTACCTTGTAGTAGTGGTTCCATTAGTAGTTATCAAAATGGCTCAATTTCAAGTTGCGTTATTGATGCTGACGTTAGTATAAATACAGGCAATTTTTCTTTTCCGTGTCAGCAAGGTAATTCTGTTTATTTTGACGATAAGGCTTGACTCACAAGTTGTACCCTTTCTAAGCAAATGTCAGTTAGGAAAGATAGTGCAGTTGAGGTTTGTCATGAAAAATTTAGGGTGAATGTTTCATACTTGAAGGATGGTAGTCAATCAGTAAGTTGTCAAGGTTTGTAATAGTAAATTTTTCTTAGTTGGGTTAATCAACCGCTCAACCCAAGGGCGAAGTCACGACGCAACCCAAGAGTGCGATCACCTTCCCCACCGCGCCCAGTTATGGGGGATTGGGCAATCTGCCGGTGGTGCGATCGCTCCCTACCATCCTGAAGTTATGGGGATGCTTGTAACGCACCGAGCGCCGCCCCAAAATCCCAGATGCTGATGTACTGGGACAATGTCCTTGCTGGGCATTGCAGCGACCTGCTTGAGATCTGAAAATCATTAAAAATCCGGCTCTGTTGTTGCATCTACTAAGGGAGTTGCAGCCAACTGACTAGATCTGAGACATCCGTAAAATCTAACAGTGCCTCTCCTAACTCTTCTAATTTGGTAGTGGTTAGCTTGTGAATCTGAGCTTGCAACTCAGGAGCAACTAAACCAAACCGCCGTGTTAAAAGACGCATGGTGTAGGATAAAGCTTCTTCCCGCTTCCCTTGTTGCATTCCTTCACGGATGATTTCCTGGTAAATCACTGACTCTCTCATAAGATCTTCTCGCAAAAATTGACGTATAAAGTCTTGCTCAAACCGTAAACTTGCGATTACCTCTGCACAAGCTGAAATATTGCGCCTCTGCTCTAGTTCCTCGATCATATCTATCCGGGACGCGACTTGCTCTAGTAGGGCATTAGGTGAGTCTGTTTGAGCTAGTGTCGCCAAAGGCAGTAGCGCCGGGCTTGCCAATAAAGGAGTAGGATCTTGATCCCACAGCCGAATTACCCGATAGCGATGTACGGTGTTGGTGTCCGTAAACTGCTCAATGTAGGCCGCGGCTGAGGTAGTACGTTTCAAAAAGATAATGGCTTGCTCAATTGTACAGCGATGTTGTCGCTGTAGCCTGACGTAATAGTCGAGCATCCGCAACGGCATAGGTGGGTCGGTAATGGGTTCTACTTGAAACTCCAAGTGCAAGATTTGTTCCTGGGGATGTAGCATCGCCACAAAATCGGCACGGATGGGCTCTACGCTCAACTCGGTCTTTAAGATATCCGCTCTGGTAAGAGCTTCTCCTAAAATCCAGGTGGCAAAGCTTTCAGGGTACTGCTCTGAAAGATACTTGCAAATATTGTCAGTGGACATAGAGTCTTAGGGAACTTAAAAACCTGGAAGCATTGCCTGCTCTTGGGGACATAGACTTGCCAAACAGACATTGCTTGAGGAAAGTTCCGTTGAATTACTGATAGGGCATGAAGCCTCAGTAAATTTTCTGTTTGGTTGTTTTTGCGTGCTTTTACGGCTGACATACATAATCCATATTAAATATGATACAGCACATAACAGTTCGTGTGCTACGCCATGTAGCGCAGTTTGGGGAGCAGTTGTCAGATGACCGTCAAAAGACCGCTAGTAATGAATCAGCCGCAAATTGGCAAGCTCATTCGTGAACTCCGGTTGTTGATGGGGCTGACACAAGAGCAGTTTGCTGCTGAATTGGGAGTTACTTACTCTTCGATCAACCGTTGGGAAAATGGGCGGAGCAAGCCTTCACCACTGGCTATGCAGAAGATTGAGGAGCTGTTAAGGCTTCGGGGCGATCGCGGTAAGGATTTGCTTGCGAGGTATTTGGCGGAGTAGGTGTGATCGCGTGGTGGGAAAGCCGATGTTTGTCGAGAGTCTAGAAGGAGCCAGAGCTGGTGAAGCAGGTTGTCATTGAAAATCCCATCATTAACTCGGCGTTTTCTGAACCCAAGCGACACTTCCGTTTTGATGACGAAGGCATCACCAGTGATATTGTCGAGGCTCGTCGCATCAGCCATTACTTCATCCCCATTGCCAAACCCAAAAAGAAGGGGAAAGCAGCTCAACTAGAACTGGACTTAGGTGGTGAATGGACTTCTGACCGCGTAGAAGAAAACAAATTCATTAACCGAGTACGTGAGCGGGTGTCTCTGTGGCGACGAGGTGGACATCTTGGTGTCACACCAACTACACGGCGATTGCTGGAGTACTGGACTAACCCAGAACGCGAACTAAGGCTGTATTTCTGCCAGATTGAAGCACTGGAAACCGTCATCTATATTAGCGAGGTTGCCAAGAAGTACGGTGATGTCTGGATTGAAAATGACTTGCGCCGCTTCAATGAAAATGCTAATCCGCTACTGTTTCGTATGGCTTGCAAGATGGCGACTGGCAGCGGTAAGACTGTCGTTATGTCGATGCTGATTGCTTGGCACACCCTTAACAAAATTGCCAACCCACAGAACCGACTATTCAGGGGCGTGAGTAGCAATCGACCCAAAAACCGGGTTAAGGCTGAAACCCTTGCTGTATGTTCGTTTGTCGCACCAACCTCACCTTGCTTTGTCACAAGAGGTTCTCTGATGCTCAAGATTGTTATCTCCGCCATGAAAGCGCTTAAACCCTGACAAAACTTGGGATACGGCAACAATCATTGTACGTTTTTTTTATCATTATCACTCTAATCAAACTCTTAACCCGGTTTTTGGCTCTAATGCTACTCACGCCTCTTAGTTTTCGTTCGGATGCTACTCGACCCCTAGATAGCAGTAATTTCGTCAATCATGTTCCCCTCCTATTTTTCCCGGAGGAAAATTTTATCTCTTGCCTTTCGCTGCCTAAATTACCCAACTGGTTTAACTATTAGCTTGAGTTAAGAGTTTGTTCGCTAGTAAAGAAATCTATTTTCTTGCTCAACCAAAACTTCAAAAGAGACTTAAAAGTTCGGGCTTATTTACATCTGACTTTTACTGACTATAGAGCAGACGTTTTTTGCTATTTAGCTAAAAATTATTGTGGTTAGATTGGAGTAGTGAACCGAGTCAATGCTTACTCAAAAAATCGCTTTACTCCTTTGCAAAAGGATAGCTGTGGTAAAGTGAGCATTTAATCCGGCCTGAGTTCAGCAATACGTAAATTTTACTTGATTATGTCTTTATTATGATTAGCGTCATCACATCTGTTCTTAACGGCGAACAATTCATTGAGGAGTGTATCAATGCCGTCATTGCTCAAAACTATTATGAGCTAGAGCATATTATTATGGATGGCGGCTCAACAGATCAAACGGTGAAAATCATTAAACATTACTCGGAGAACTACCCGCATATTCGGTGGTTGTCGGAAGAAGATCAAGGGCAATCGGATGCTTTAAATAAGGGAATTGCAATAGCTAAGGGTAATATTATAGCAATTCTTAACGTTGATGATTTTTATGAACCAAATGTATTAAACCGGATAGCGCGAATTTTTAAACAGCTACCGGAACCAAGCCTTCTGGTTGGAAATTGTAATATTTGGGATGATGAAGCTAAACTTAAGACAGTAAATAAACCGGCAAAATTAAACTTGAGAGATTTGTTGTTAGGCAATTGGGTAAATCCTTTTCCAGTCAACCCATCTGCCTACTTTTATCATACTTCTTTACATCAACAAATTGGATTTTATCAGGTTGATGAACATTATGGAATGGATCTAGATTTCCTCCTAAGGGCCGTACAAGTAGCAACGGTCAAATACGTGGATGAAACTTGGGGGGATTATCGGCAGATTGAGGGAACAAAGACTTTTAAGGATATTAAAAGTGGTCAACATCATCCCCGTAAGGTATCTATTCTAAAGTTTTACCGAAAAGACCTTCCTCTGTTTCAGCGTTGGCAACTAGCTATCACATACGAGTTTTACTACAATTGGGAAAGGCTCAAGTTTTTTTTATTAGTAAAACCACAGGCTTTATTGCCAAAGCTCAGAGTCGTATTAATGAGAATTGCTCAACCGGGATTCCAGGGCTCTAAAAAAAATAGTAGCTCATGACTTACAATGCTGGCTTGCAGTGTCTTCTGTAAGGTGGTATTCCAAAGGTTTTCAAACTGGAAGTTTCTCGGTGATCGCGAAGCTGCACATCACCAGACACAACCAAACTTACGCAGCATGATTTAATTGGTTAAATATCAAAAATTGGGAAGGCTTTAGGTATGAAAATCATCCAGTCTGTACGCAATTATATGAATCACGTTTTAAGTAAAAAAAACTAAAAGCGATGGGCGACTATTATTAATAGCTATATTGGCAGGATATTTTTATCTAATTTTTATTTCTAGCTTTTTCACAGAATACTACAATTTTTGGAAGTTAATTGGAGTTCCAGCACAACATTTATTATTTGGCGACCTAAGAATTGTGTTGTCCGGGTTTGAGTGCACTAAACTAGGCTATGACGTTCTCCTTGAAAACCCTTGTAATCCTTTCGAGCAGCCAAATCACGGTGCAATTTTCTATCCCAGAATATGGATGGCATTGGCACCGCTAGGTCTGGAGCAGAGCCAAACTATTTTCCTAGGGCTAGTGTTTACCTTACTATTTTACATAGTCGCAATCATTATGATTGGTAGATTGAACTATTACGAAGCTACCGTTTATGCATTAATCTTTTGTTCTCCCCCACTTATGTTACTAGTAGAACGTGATAATCCAGATATAATCCTTTTTTTACTTTTAGCCATATCGTTAACAATAGTTTCTAAAAGCAGTAGATTGGTATACAGAGTTATTGCGTATGCAACAATACTCTTTACAGCAATCCTAAAACTATACCCCATATTTGGATTAATCGTGGTTTTTAGAGAAAAGAGAAAGGTTTGTATATTATTGCTTGCTAGCCTGATTACACCATTTTTAATCTATAGTTTCTCTCATTTAGAAGAACTAAAAACTATAGCTAGAGAAGCTCCCAATACAGCTTGGTACTCTTATGGATATAAAGTTATCTTTGATGAGTTAATTAATTATTTTTCTAGTCCATATATAGTAGCAAGCAAAAAGGCTATTCTTAATCTCGTATTTGGAGTAGCAGTCGGCTTAGTGTCATGTGTACTAGGTTGTAAACTTGCAGTTAAAGTTTTTCAAGAATTTAACGCCTGGCTTATTCATAAGTTTCAATTAAAAAACAAACTAGGTCAGTTAGATAATGAACGACTTAATAATTTCCGCCTTGGTTCTAGCCTCTACGTCGGCACATTTTTAATCGGAAGTATATATGACTATAAATTAGTATTTTTGCTTTTTGTGATTCCACAGATTCTTGCTGACATCAACAGTAAAAATAAGCTTGGTTTACCTTCTAGTATTGCCTCGATAGGTATTATAGCTACATTATACTTGAGCCCTTTTTCCAGATTTAGTCTTGGCGAAATAATTAGCTGGTTTTTACTAGGAGATTTTTTATATAGTCTTTCGATAACTCTTCCAGACTGGATTAAATTTAGAATTTATAGTAGCTCATCAAAATTAGGTGCAAAATGAGGTTGTGTTGCAAAAAGTTGTTGAAGACAAAAAACTCCTCTTGGAAGGGAAGTAGCTATGCAACCACTCCAAAGATTTCAGCAATGAATTTCACCCGTTCTCTGACGGTTCCTTTCTCAATTTTCTTAACTTGTCCTTTCTTCAACATATGCATGATTTCGTAACCTTTGATTGTTCGTCTTGCAGTATTGAACGATTTGAATCCCCTTCCTGGCTTGACCAACCACTTAATAAATCGATGGTCCTGCTCAATTCGATTTTTCAGGTACTTGTTCTGTCGCAGTTTCGCTTTTTCTGATAGCTCTTCTTTCTCTGTAAGTTCATCAATTGCTTTAGGATAGGCAGCGTTTTTATCCACATTAATGACTCTGGGCTCTTGATTGTGAGTAGCTTTCAACGCCTGGCAGAGAAACCGTTTAGCAGCTATTGCCTCCCGATGAGCCGTCAACAAAAAGTCGAGGGTTTGACCAGTTGAATCGACAGCGCGGTACAAGGGCTCTCTTAGAGTGATGGTGATAAGCAAACCTAATTAATAGTGAGACTCCTATGCAGCAAGGCTTTTTGGTTTATCTCTTCTAGCAAGTTATCAACAAGCCTAGCTTGTTCACCAAAAGTACAGGAGAGCCATTGCTATTGCCTACACCACTGCCACAACGCAGGGCAAAAAAGTTCAGCGGATGGGACTCCAAAAATATGTTGGTCGGGTGAAAGAAGCACGACGAGCAGAACGAAGACACAGCAGTTTTTATATTGGTCTATATGGTCAAACTTGGGTCAATTTTATGGATGGATGCACCGACATAGTGGGGAAGTTAATGAGACTTAATCGCAATAAATCGAGGTATTATCAAAAAGGACTAAGGGCTATGGAGCTTATCCTGGCTGCGTTGTAGTCTCTTTCGTCGCCCCGTTAGCATATAAACCTAACCTTTTCTTACCAAAGTTCAGACATTTTTAGCTATTTAGCTAAAAATTGTTGTGGTTTGCTGCTATTAGTCAAATATAGCCATTTGGGCTGCCAGATAAATGCACAACAAGCTTTGTAATCAACGCAATGCCCAGAGACTTTTTTGCTATATAAGTATGGGACACAAAGTAGACAAACTAAAGGCCAGGAAACATCTTGTAGTGTTGTTTACACTTGTTGTGTTGTTCGTTGTTCTGATGCCACTCCGAGCAACACTAGCACCGGCAGGGAAAACAGGCAGTATTACAGTAAACGCACAGAACGTGGTGCGCCTTAGACCTCCCGGAGTGGGCGGCACCAACATCACAGCTCACAGTTATAACCAAAACTTTCTTAACGGTAAAAACGGCATTGATTTCCAGGCAGATGCGCGCCTAGCGAAAGTGCCGTTAATCCGCGTCAATTCCTATCCAGACAACCGTTCTACCACCGGCTTGGATTTTTTCGATACCAGGATCAATGCCATTCTTGGCACTGGTGCACAACCAATACAAGAGTGCTACATCGGGGGCAGTGTTGACTCCCATCAACCTACAGGCAGTTCGGCAGGGCCTTACTATAACCTTGACGGCACCACAGATAACGGTACGGTGGCGACCAATATTGTGTACATGGTTAAACACTATATGGCCCCGCCCTACAATCTACAGCAACAGTACTGGGAGATCGGCAACGAGCCTAACATCAAAATTGACAGCCTTGCCACTCCTCAAGTGTACAGCCAGATTTTTAACAGCGTGCATGAGGCGCTGGTGGCGGCGGGCGTGCGCGACAACGTTACTCTGATGGGTCCAGTGGTTGTCAGCAATTATCCTGCTTTCCGTGACCAGAATTTTTTCGATGCGTTTATGGCGCATTCCGCACAAGAGGTGGATATTATTGACTACCATAGTTTCTCTGGGTCGAGAAATGATTCCGGATTGCTGAACATCCCGCACTACCTCGATAACTTATTCAATGTCTTTCGGCCTTTTGATGCCAGCGTTAGCATTAATAAAGTCACTGGCGATCAGGCGAATGCAGACTACGGGGATGCGGCGCTACTGTATCGGATGGACCGAGTGCCGTTCACTCGTCCTAATGTTGGCACTGCTATCACTGAGCATGGTGGTTTCACTAAGTCACCGACTGGTGGCAACGATGTTCACCACGGCATCGCTTCCGGGCTGTACAACCTGGCAATTACCCACTTCCTGCTCTACAACCCGCGTGTACGAGCTGATGCCTCGTTTGTGTTCGACCAGGTCTGTGACGACCAGGCCTTTGGACACTATAATTGCAAAAACCAGCGCGACTATTCTTGGTATGCGCTCTACATTCGCAACAATTACACTGGCCCGTTCGTATTAGAGCAATCTACTACCGGCAACCCTAACAAATGGGGCAATCCGTATTTACTTGTAACCGCTACCCGTGATGATTCTTATGTATACGTTGAAGTCATCAACCGCAACACCAGTGCCCCGATTACAGTGCCGGTAGTGCTCAACGACATTACCATCACCGGTCAGGCAACACTCTATACGATGGCTGACGGGATCTACCCGAACGCCAGCAACGGTAGGTCGTACCCTGTAGCCAATAACTTCACCTACACATTTCCAGCAGAGTCAGCGACAATTTTTCAGCTCCCGATCGCGCCGCCCACAGACTTTGTAATTACAGCAACGGCAGTCTCACAGATGGTTAATCCTGGTAACGCCACCACCTACACCGTGACATCCACTCCCACCGGTGGCTTTGCTGATGACATTAGCTTCAGCGTTAGCGGGTTACCGCCGCAGAGTACTGCGAGTTTTGACGCGCCAACGGTACGGGGAGGCGGCAAATCTATAATGAGAGTCAGCACCGACAGGATGACGCCTAATGGCGATTATGCGCTGACAATCACGGGCAACAGCAATGGCTTACTCCATAACTACGAGGTAAGGTTGCGTGTGGCGACACCCGACTTCGACTTCGTTAGCGATGATTCAGTATCAGTAGCCAGAGGTAGCAGCGCCGCATTGGAGACCGCAATCATCCCTACAGGCGGATTCGCTGGCGAGATCAATTTCACTGTCAGTGGTTTACCGAGCGGGGTCACCCTTAAGCCAACTACATTGGATAGTGGTGGGGGCGCAACACTGATATTCCACGCCGATACCACGGTAGCACCGAGGAGTTGTCCGATCTTTGTCACGGCTAGTAGTGGCACCTTGAGCTATACAAACAAAATTGAACTGGTTGTGTTGCAAAAACTGAGACGGTAGGGGGGTTTTAGTAGCAGACGAACAGAGAGCAACGCGCTTGGTGTACAGTTTACTGAACAGCCTCGGTTACTAGTCTCAGACCTATGAAAACTCTTGAAGAGATCAAGCAGCGCGTTCAGCGCAGAATTGCAAATGGCTGATAGGTTGCATCTTGCCACCACTCGGCTAGAAGACGCGAGCGCAGGAACGCGTTTGGGCGATCGCTGCTGCTCAGGCGACTGGTCTGTCAATCCGTAAGATCGCTGCTGCCACTAGTGCAGGCTGGCAGAAATAACTAATCAGCTTAAGCGACCTCAGAATACCCCTCAAACTTCCACTTGAACGGCTTGGCTAAGGTGCGGTTGAAATAAGAGATAAAGTCCAAGATTTGCCGCT
>JAABUZ0100009308.1_pt1 | contig 11273 bp, 7 predicted proteins | sample 5562091 | NCBI WGS metagenome assembly JAABUZ01 (sample SAMN12813069, study PRJNA571459) | rock metagenome | isolation source: Antarctica rocks | place: Antarctica: Victoria Land, Linnaeus Terrace sud | collected 2015-12-21
GGGTGAACAGGGTGTCGGAGCCCCCGCTGAGCCCGAAGCGTTCGTCGAACTGCAGTCCCAGGCGCTGCACCTGGACCAGGTCGAGGAGCAGGTTGTTGGTCGCCGCCACGTCGACCTCGGTCCCGGTGAGCAGGCGACGGCGGGCGAAGACCTCACCGGCCCCGATCCAGGAACCGGGCTCCTTGGAGAACTGAGAGACCACCGGTCCCACGACGCCGGCCGCACCCGTGCGTCGGTGCACGTCGAGCAGTGCCTGCAGCCAGCCCGAGACCGGCTCCTCGTCGTCGTCCAGGAAGACCAGCGAGGACCTCCCTGCAGCCTCACTGAGGGCGCGGTTGCGTGCGGCCGCGATCCCGGGCCGTGGCTCGTGTACGTACTGCACCCCGGCAACCTGGCTCACGGCCTGGGCAGCACCCGCCTCCGGGTCGTTGTCGACCACCATGATGTCGCAGGGTGGATCAGCTACCCGGCTTTGCCCCACGAGCACCGGGAGCAGGGTCGCGAGCTCGGGCACCCGCTGGTAGGTGAGCACCGCGACGACCGGTCGGCCCAGCGTGGACACGCCCGCGCTGAACTCGCTGCCAGCCGGTTCAGGGACGCTCAACGCGCAGGTCGTCGTAGGTGACGGTGAGCGGTGCGTTCGTCGACGACGCCGACAGGTAGGCCAGCAGGCCGATGCCGCCGGCGACCTGCAGGCTCGCCGTCGAGTCGGTCGTGCTGACCAGCCAGGCACCGGGCTCCGTCGATCCGGATCGCCACACCTTCGCCCGTACGGTCGTCGGTGCGGTCCCGGTGACCTGCAGGCGCAGCTGCAGCACCTCGCCGGGCGCGTAGGTAAGGTTGGGCACCTGCACCTGCGTCAGCGGGGTCTCCGTCCCGGCGACGACCTTCGACAGGGACGCGGACACCGAGTTGTCACTCAGGAAGCGCAGCCGGAGGCGGTAGTCGTTGCTGCTGTTGACCCGCCTGCCGATCAGCGACACAAAGGTTCCGCCGCCGGTCTGCGACTTGTCCAGGGCGACCGAGACGTAGGAGTCAATCGAGGTCTCCGACAGGCCCAGCGACGCAGCCAGCGTCGCGCCGGCCGTGGGGACGCGCATGCGGCCCGCTCCACCGGTGACCGAGAAGTTGCCGGCCGCGCCGGCACCGGTCCACGCGCCGCCCAAGTCGGCCGTCCCGAAGCCATTCGTCACCGATCGCCCGAAGCTGTCCGAAGCAAGAGGACCGGTATTGGTGACGGTGACCGCCTTGGTCGTGGTGCCGGTGGCGCCCTTGTCGTCGGTGACGGTCAGCTTGACCTGGAAGGTGCCGGCGGCGGCGTAGGTGTGCTGCGGCGTGGCGCCGGTGCCGGTGCCGCCGTCCCCGAAGTCCCAGGCATAGCCCAGCGCTGCGCCCTCGGGGTCGGAGGAGCCCGAGGCGTCGAACGTCGCGCTCAGGTTCTGGGTGGTAGCGGTGAACGCCGCCGTCGGAGCCGCATTCACGGGGGCGCCGGTGCCCTTGTTGAAGTGGTCGAGGACCGCACCCGCGGACAGCGCGGAGGAGTACACGGCCACCTCGTCGACCTGCCCCTGAAACCAGTCGCTGGAAGCGCCTCCCCAGGTGTTGTCGCCGCCGACGCGCCAGTACCCGTCGTAGGCTTGAGCGCCAGTCTGCGGATCACTTCCGGTAAGGGCGCCATCGACGTAGAGCCGCATGCCGTCGCCCGACTGGGTCCCGACCAGGTGGTGCCAGACCCCGTCGTTGTAGGACTTGGACGTGTCGATGACGTTGATCTGGCCGGTGTAGGTGCCGAACCGCAGCCGTCCGTCGTCGAACATGTAGATGTGGCGGTCGTAGCTGCCACTCCGGCCGGTCGGAGAGCTGCCGAACCCGATCAGCTTGCCGCCACGGTTCGTCGTCGTCTTGAACCACAACTCCTCGGTGTAGGCGGCCGGTCCCGGGACCGGGCTGGCGGATGACACGAGGCCGTCAGCACCGTCCAGGGTGACCGCTTTGTCGGCGGTGCCGGCGATGGCCCCCGCCCCCCCGAGCTGGTGCCCACCGCTGTAGGAGCCGCTGAGCTCGTTGGGCGTTGCATCCTGCGCGACGGGGTCGGAGGCATCCCCCAGCCGCCAGTAGAACGCCGGGGCGGCGTCGTACACCGCACGACCGTAGGCGTCGGCGGGTCGGACCCCCGGGCTCGGGGGAGGCGTGCGACCGCTGCTGGCGAAGTGAGCGGAGATCTGCGCGGCGGACAAGGTGGCCGGATAAAAGGCGAACTCGTCGATGTCACCGGCGAAGTTCTGGCTCGATCCGGCGCTCGGCCAACCACCGAGGTTGTCACCGCCCAGTCGCCAGTAGCCGCTGTAAGGCTGACCGGCGGTCACCGAGGGGTTGCGTCCGACCTGCTTGGCGTCGAGGTAGAGCGACATCCCCGCACCGCTGAGCGAGGCCACCACCTGATGCCACTGGCCGTCGTTGTAGGTCCCGGTCGTGCTGAGTGCCTGGACCCCGTTGCGATAGACGCCGAAGGTCACGTGACCGGCGTTGTCCATGTAGACGTGCCGGTCGTAGTTGCTGCTGGCGGCTGTCGGCTGGTCGCCGTACCCGACGATCTTGCCGCCGGATGTGCTGTTCGTGCGGAACCAGGTCTCGACTGAGAACTGGTCCACAGCGGTTTGGGCCGTCTTGGTGGACACCAGCCCCAGGCTGCTGCCGTCGAAGGTGGACGCGGTGTTCGTGTCACCGCCGATGGCGCCCGTCGCGCCCCGGCTGACCCCCGTGCCGACCTGGCCGTCTGAGAAGCCGGCCCAGTCCACGGCAGTGCTGCCAGAGGGCTCGCCGAGCCGCCAGAAGGTCTGCGCTCCGTCGTTGAGGACGGCCTGCGCGTACGGGCTCACCGGACTGGACGAGACCACCACGGCCAGGTTCTCCGACGACACGGTGTTGCCCAGCGGGTCGTTGACGTAGAGCCGGTAGTGGTAGGTCTGTCCCGCGACCAGGCCGCTGTCGATGAAGCCCATCTGCGGTCTGGTCCAGAAGTTCGAGCGAACCGTCGTCTGATATACCGGCGCCGCCGTGTTGCTCTCCCGCACCAGCTTGTAGGTCAGGGCCTCGTTGTCGCGGTCCCAATCGGCCTGCCAGGCGATGCGCGCTGTACCGGCCGAGAGCGAGGTCACGGAGGGGTTCAGCGGCGCGCCCTTGATCTCCGGACCGAGGGCGTTAGGTGCCGCGGAGCGAACGGCATAGCGCACCAGCCCCTGCTGAGCGACGCCCCCGGCTTTCGGGAACTCCCCCCCGATCACGACGTACTGGCCGTTGCCGGTGACGTGCCAGCCGGCCTGGCTCTGTCCCGTGAAGGTGCCGGCGTCGAGCTTGGGAAACCAGTGCAGCAGGGTGGGGGCAGGCGTGCCGCCGAAGTCGTAGTAACCGCCGACGGGGTTGTGCGCGACCGTCCCGGTGGCTTGGGTGGTGAACGCAAGACCGTAGCTGTAGCTACGCGGGTTGGTTTCCGGGAAGCCGCCGACGTTGCCGCAGTAGTGCGTGTGGCCGACGCTGTAGTAGACGCCACCCGCAGCGTAGGAGGAGTACTGGTCGCCGTGGCAGTCCTGGACCCACACAACCGCGCCATCGGAGGGGTTGAGGGCGAACCCGCCCTCGATGTTTCCGCCAGGGCCAAAGACGTAGCCGGTGCCGTAAATCTTCACGCCGTCCGTCGTCAGGCTGTTGATTGCGGCGTTGGCGCCGCCGTTGCGGAGCAGGTTGGTAGCAGCCCACGGCAGGACCGCTCCGGTGACCGGGTCGAGCGCTCCCATCCCGTAGGCCGCTTGACCACTCAGGGTGGCGAACTGCCCACCGACGACCACCTTGCTCGAACCGGGAGCCAACACCATGGACAGCACGGAGGCGTCCGCGGCCGGGGCCCAGGGCAGGAGTGCACCGTTCGTCGCCGAGAAGGCCGCCAGACGGGTGCGCGTCGAGCCGTTCGCCACTTTGAAGCCGCCGCCCGCGTACACGGTCGAGCCGTTGACCGCCAGCGCCGCCACCCGGTAGTCCAGCGAGGGTGCGAAGGGCAGGAGCTGTCCGGTGGCGGTGCTGTAGGCCGCCAAGCGGTTGCGGGTCACGCCGTTCGCCGTGGTGAACTCACCGGCCACGTAGATCCGGGTTCCATCCGGCGACGCCGCCATCGCCAGCACCTGGCCGTTGAGGTCCGGCAGGAAGGAGCTGAGGAGCACTCCGGTGCGGATGTCGTAGGCCAGCAGGTTGTGCCGAGCGACGGTGCTCACACCGGGTGCGGCGCCGGCGGGCCGGGCCGTGCCGAAGCGGCCGCCTGCGTAGACCGTGTTGCCCACGATCACCTGCGTGTAGACGACACCGTCGACCTGCGTGGTGGGAAGGGGTTCGGCCGAAACGGTGGCAGGTACCGACGGGTCGGGCGGGGCGGTGTCGGCGTGCGCCAACCGGGGGACACCTGGAACGCCCAGTAGGAGTGCTGCTAAAGCGAGACTTGCGTAGCGACAACGACGACCAACCGCCATGAAAAACCCCACCCTGGTTGTGCAGGACCGACGCCCCGTCGGCTGCACGGAGCTTAGAGGCGCTGAGCTCCACCTTGAGCCGAGAACACAAAAATCACCCGATCAGATCACTGCGCGTCACCAAACCGGCAGGCTCGGGCGCTTGGTGTAGGCCAGCGATCGCGGACGACCCTCAGAGTCGGGTAGTCACGCGCTGACCCGCCTGCTTGACCGCTGCACGTCCGACCGCGCGACCGAGCCTTGAGCCAGTCCACGGCAGAGGACCTCATACTGGTCGGCGACGTCATCCCAGCGGTAGAGCGCCTCGGCGCGCGACTGCAGGCGCCGGCCGCGCTCAGCGACAGCAACAGCTCTGGCCTCGGAGTGCTCGAACAACGTGGTCAGGTCGCCGGCGCTGCGGAAGAAGCGACCGTCGTCACCGAGAACTTCTCTGTTGAACCCAACGTCGAAGGCGAGTACCGCAGTGCCGGCACCCATCGCCCGCAGGAGGGAGGGGTTCGTGCCCCCCACCGAGTGACCATGTACATAGGTCAGTGCGTAGCCGTACAGCTGGTCCAGAAGGGGCTGGTCCCAGATCGAGCCCAGCCAGATGATCCGTGGATCGTCCCCACCAAGCTGCCGGACCTGAGCCGTGTACGCGTCGGAGTACGGGGCACTCCCGACGACCACGAGGGGAAGCCTCGAGCGACTGCTCCTGTAGCCGGCCACTGCAAGGTGCACGTGGTTCTCCGGCTCGAACCTGGCGACCAGGACGTGGAAGCCGCCAGGCTGCAAGCCGAGTTCGGCGATCCGGTCCGCAGCCAGGTCGCGCAGGATCGGGGCTCCGTAGGTGATGAGGTGCGTGGCCGCACGGAACTGATCCCGGTAGTAGTCGGCGATCCCCGCGGCGTCGGCGATGAGGGCGTCCGAGGAACGCACGGCCATGGACTCCGCAATCCGGTAGTAGCGCCGTCCTGCGCTGCTCCATTTGGCCCGCTGCCACTCGAGCCCGTCCACGTGCGTCGCGACCGGGATCCCGCCGCGCCGCAGCAGTGGTAGCACCGGGGCGTTCGCCGCGTTGAAGACGATCGCCGCATCCGCCCCGCCGTGGGACAGCAGGTGAGCAGCCGAGACGGCTGTGTGGGAGAGGGTCTCAAGGGTCTTGCGACGCAATGCGGGCAGGTGCACCAGCCTCATGCCGAGGTGCTCCTTGACGGGCGGCGCCGCTCCCCGGCAGTAGACCGTCACCTCGTGGCCGCGTGCCGCGAGACGACGGCCCACCTCCTCCACTGCCGTCTCGAACCCGCCGTACGCCGCCGGAACGCCGCGGGTACCGAGCAGGGCGATGCGGAGCAGCGGACGTCGCGTTGCGGTCCCCGACTCATCAGGCGGGTACCGGACGGGTGACGTCAGCACGGCACCTCCGGGCAGCACGGCACCTCCGGGCAGCACGGCACCTCCGGACAGCATGGCGCTCCCCGACAGTATTGCCGACTCAGGAGCCGCGGCGTCAAGTCCATCCATCTCCTGCCCCCTTCGCCTTCGATGCGGCCGCTGGTGAATCCACGGCCGACGCGTTCAGACGGACGCCTCGAGTCCGGTGACGCTGTGTAGTGGTCACTGTGACACAATTACTTGAGGATCTGATGGTGAATGTTGCCAGGACGAGGCGAACTCAACCGCCGCATGTCCGGATCTTCGGGCTTGCGTGGACTTATGACTGTTGCGGTGCGAGGTTACTCAGCCGGTCGCCTGCCAAAGGGAACTCATCCCGTAGCACGAGGTGTGCTCTGGCTCGAGAACTCGCGGAACCAGGCTCGCAGTGCTGCGACCAGAATAACTGACTGACCGGCCAGCATCAGCGAGTAGGCAGCCACAAACACCTCACCGCGGCCGAGCAGCAGGAACAGCAGGCACAGCACTCCGTAGTCAGTGGGAAGCGCCAGCAGGGCTCGTAGCAGGCTCGGTCTGGCACTGGCCGGCCCGGTGCTGCTGTCGTCCGGACGGGCTCGACGGAGTTGATCGGTGAGCACGACAGCGAAGAACCAAGTGCTGCCCGTGACCATGAACAGCAGCGGCACCAGCAAGAGCCCGTCGGAGACGCCGAAGAATCGAAAGAACGACACCAGGACAGCCGCGTGCAAGGCAGAGGTCTTCGCCGCATCGACGACGTGGTCCAGCCACTCCCCGCCGGGACTGCCCCCGCCGCGCAAGCGCGCAAGTTGCCCGTCGGCCGAGTCCAGGGCGTAGCCGACCGTCAGGAGGCCGGCCACAGCTATCGCTGGCCCCGTGCCCGGCCGAACAAGCGCAATGATCCCGATGCCGGAGAACGTGCAGGCCGCGCTGAGCGTGGTCACCTGATTGGGGGTCCGGCCGGCCGCGTACGCCAGCGCTGCCAGGTGTCGGCCCAGCGGACGGTTGACGAAGCGTGAATAGGCCGGCGCGCCCTTCGTCGTCTTCTGGTGGCCGGACAGGCGCGTCCTGGCCGCGGCGTAGGCGCCCATTGTCGCTGTGCTTGCGTCCGTCATATCTCATCCCTGCTGTAACTCAGCGTGGCGAACCGTACAGGAGTGCTCAGGTCTCGGTCGCGGCGACGACCCCGGCTCCGATGAGCGCGCGCTGCCACGGGGACTCCATTCGGCTCAGGAGTTCCTCGGGGATGGCCGGGTCCGTGCCGGTACGCATCAGGACCGCCATCGCCGCTGCTTCCAGGGCGTCGGCGAAGATCCTCCGGTCCCGCCGATGCACCAGTTCGCGGGTCAGTCGCCGGACAGCACGAGATGCGCGCCGCGCGAGGACAGCGTGACTAGGAGGCCAACCGCCGTCGGCCACGACGCGCAGGAAGTCCGGATGCACGTTCATTGCTCGCAGCGTCAGCGGACGACGCCGCTCGCTCCTCAGCACGTCGACGACCGCTGCCACCGGCAGGGCGTCCAGCGAGCAGAGGAACGCGCGAAGGGCCCGCTCTGCGTCACCACGTTCTTGCAGCACTCCGACCGCCTCCTCAGACGTACGCGAACCCACGGTGGGGCTGCGACCAGCTGTTACGGAATGTGTCGGCAACTTCAGCGGCGGTGTGAAGTTCTTCCGGACGGCGGCCGAGACCTACGAGGTGGACACGTGGTGGTCGCGGCACCGGCGGGCAGCGCAGTGACGTCCTGGCAAGCCGGAACGAGGACGCGTGGCGCGCTGCCGAGGCGGCAGCCTCAAGCGGGATCTGAGCGAGGCTTCGCCGCGCCGGTCCTGCTCGCACCCCCCGGCGCGGTGGTCCGGCCGGTCGCCAACGCGGTGGATAACGCCGCGCTTGCGCCTCGTCTCGCCCCGGCATGGCAGCAGCGGCTCGTCCGCACCATTGTCGTGACCGACTTCCTAGCGGCCCTTGTCGCTGCGGTGGCGGCGGTCCTGTTGCGCTTCGGGGCCCACCCGCAGATGTGGTACCTGGTGAGCGCCGCCGCCTTCCCCCTGGCCTGGGTGCTGGCGAACTCACTCACCCGCTCGTACGAGCCGCGCTTCCTGGGCACGGGCAGCGAGGAGTTCCGGCGCGTGTCAGACGCCGCAGTACGGCTGTTCGCCGCCACCGCCGCGGCAAGCCTGGCGTTCAAACTGGAGCTGGCCAGGCTGTACGTCCTGTTCGCCTTTCCCTTGGCCGTGCTGCTGTGCCTCACCGGCCGGTACGCGCTGCGCCAGCGACTGCACCGGCAACGGGCGAGGGGGCAGAGCCTCTACCGCGTGCTGGTGGTCGGTCGGGAACGCAGCGTTGCCGAGTTGGTGCGCCAGCTGGGACGCGAAGCCTTCGCCGGGTTCTCGGTCGTGGGGGCATGTGTCGATCGGCCGCAGGGACCCCTCATCGAGGGGGTGCCGGTCGTTGGTTCCTCCACGACCATCGTCGCCGCACTGCATCAGACCGAGGCCGACACCGTGGCCGTCGGCGCCTGGTCGGACCTCACCCAGGCCGATCTTCGCCGCCTGAGCTGGGAACTCGAGGGCAGCGGCGTCTCGCTCCTGGTGGCTCCGTCGCTCACCGACATCGCCGGGCCGCGCATCCACATCCGACCGGTCTCCGGGCTGCCGTTGTTGCACATCGAGGAGCCGGAGTTCACCGGTAGCCGTCGGCTGCTGAAGTCGGTGGTGGACCGCAGCATCGCCGTCGTCGCGCTGATCCTGCTGTCCCCGCTGCTGGCGGTATTGGTCCTGCTCGTGCGCCTGGACAGTCGCGGCAGCGCAGTGTTCCGGCAGATCCGGGTCGGGGTGGACGGGCAGGACTTCACCATCTACAAGTTCCGCAGCATGTACCAGGACGCCGAGCACCGGCTCCACACCTTGACCGAGGCCAACGAGTACACCGACGGCCCGCTGTTCAAGGTGCGGGCCGACCCCCGGATCACCCGGATGGGCGGCTGGCTTCGACGCTTCAGCGTCGACGAGCTGCCCCAGCTCCTCAACGTGGTCAAGGGCGAGATGAGCCTGGTGGGCCCCCGTCCGCCCCTGCCGCAGGAAGTCAGCCAGTACGGCAAGGACGTACGACGACGGTTGCTGGTCAAGCCCGGACTTACGGGACTGTGGCAGATCAGTGGCCGCTCGGAGCTGTCCTGGGACGAGTCCGTCCGCCTGGACCTGCATTACGTGGAGAGCTGGTCGCTCGCCCTCGACCTCATGATCCTGTGGAAGACCTTCGCGGCGGTCGTACGCCGGCAAGGCGCCTATTGAGACCTCGTCCCGCCAGCGAGGTTGCCTGCGTGCGGGTCAGTCCCAGATGTCGGCGTTGTCCTTGCAGATGCGCTCCCAGATCGGCTGGAACTGAAACCACCCGGCCAGCTCGAACCCGACCTGCCCGCGGGTGGCGAGTGCCTCCTCGTGCCGGATCGGTCGCGGCGTCCCGGCGGCCTTGGCCATCAGCTGCGCCTGTGCGGTGCGCTCCAGGGTGAGGAACCACCACGCCGCCGAGTCGACGGTCTCACCGACGGTGAGCATCCCGTGGTTGCGCAGGATGACCGCCTTGCGCTCCCCGAGGGCGGCAGCGATGCGGTTGCCCTCCTCGTCGTCGAGCACGACGCCCCGGTAGTCGTCGTACACGCCGTGGTCTTCATAGAACGCGCAGGCGTCCTGGGTGAGCGGCTCGATTCGCTGCTCCAGGCTAGACAGGCTCTTGCCGTACGGCCCGTGCGCGTGGGCCGCGGCGATCACGTCCGGCCGGTGGGAGTGCACGGCGCAGTGGATCGCCACCGCGGCGCCGTTCACCGCGCGGTCACCCTCGACGACCGCGCCGGTGTGGTCGACGCGGAGCAGGTCACTCTGCTTGATCATGCTGAAGTGCATGCCGAACGGGTTCACCCAGTACGAGTCGGTGTGCTCCGGGTCGCGCACGGTGATGTGCCCGGCCACGCCCTCGTCCAGCCCGGCTTTGCTGAACATCCGGAACGCCGCGGCCAGCTTGACCTTGCGGTGCATCCGCTCCTGCTCGAGGGAGTCAAAGGTCTCCGGCAGCGGGATCCGCAGCTGCTTCCCGGCGCCGTCGCCCGGCTGGGCGACCGGCGGGCTGTCGGTCTCGGTGACGGCTGCAGTCACAAGGTCGTCGGCGTGCGCAATCGCAATGTCGCTGTCCTGGACAGTGGTCACGGGGTGCTCCTGTTCGTCGCGGACGACTCCGCCCAGCAGGCGGCTGTCCGTCATTGTCTCACCGCTTACCGGTGCCCCCGCTCACCCGGTCCCACCGCTCAGGCGGGCGGCATGGGCGGCGTGGTGCGGGATCAAGGCGCCGGGGTCGGGCAGGACCGCCGGCCATGGCAAGACCTCGCCCCCGAACGCCGGGCACAGTGCCTGGTGGTCGCACCAGTCACACAGCCTGCTGGGGCGTGGCAGGAACTCCCGGGCCTGGGTCGCGCGCTCGATGGCCTGCCACAGCGCCAGGAGCTTGCGCTCGGTCGCCAACAGGTCGTCCTCGTCGGGGGAGTAGCGCAGGACCTCGCGATCACCGAGATACATCAGCTGCAGCAGGGCCGGGATCTCACCGCGAGTCCGCCACAGCACCAGCGCGTAGAACTTCATCTGGAACAGCGCCTTGCCCTCGAACGCTGGCCCGGGTGAGCGGCCGGTCTTGTAGTCCACGACCCGGACCGCACCGGTCGGGGCGACATCGACGCGGTCCACGATGCCGCGCAGCCGCAGACCGCCGGGTAGAACCACCTCGACAAAGCACTCCCGCTCGGCCGGCTCCAGTCTCTGCGGGTCCTCCAGAGCGAAGTAGCCGTCGAGCAGGCCGCGGGCAGACGTCAGCCAACTGGTCAGCTCGCCCTGGTCGGCGAACAGTCCGGCGACCTCGGGCTCGGTCTCGCACAGTCGCTCCCACTCGGGTGCGAGCAGGTCGGCGGCCGCCTGCGGGGTGCGCTCGCCGCGAGGCAGGTCGAACAGCCGCTCCAGCACCGCGTGCACCAGGGTCCCTCGGGTCGCAGCCGGCGACGGGGCCTGCGGCAGCCGGTCGACGGTGCGGTAGCGGTAGAGCAGTGGGCAGGTCATGAAGTCGCCGGCCCGCGAGGGCGACAGCGACCCGAGCACGGGCAGCGGCAGGTCCACACCGGCCTGCACGGGCAGCGCGGGCAGCGCCGCCGGAACCGGTGCAGGGTCGGCCGGTGCAGGGTCGGCCGGTGCGAGGGTGTCCGCGAAGGTGCTCATGTCGACGACCGTATGCGGGCCCTCCGACAATTTTGCGTTCCCACGCCGCCCCTGTGGAGGAGCTCCGGGCAGATCCGCCCCTGTCGAGAAGCTCAGGGCCGATCAACC
>JAABUZ0100009312.1_pt1 | contig 11271 bp, 6 predicted proteins | sample 5562091 | NCBI WGS metagenome assembly JAABUZ01 (sample SAMN12813069, study PRJNA571459) | rock metagenome | isolation source: Antarctica rocks | place: Antarctica: Victoria Land, Linnaeus Terrace sud | collected 2015-12-21
GGGCTAAGACAGACGCCTTTCAGATGGTTTACAAACAGATCTCGGGAGATGTAACGCTGACCGCCGATGTGCATTTCGTCGGCGAAGGAGTGGAGCATCATCGCAAAGCAGCGCTCATGATCCGCCAAAGCCTTGATCCTGATTCCCCGTACGCCGATGCGGCCTTGCACGGGGACGGCTTGACTTCACTGCAATACCGAGCCGTCGCAGGCGAGGTCACGAAGGAGGAACGGTCAGAGATGAAAGGTCCGGTTCGTCTCCGTATTAAGCGGCATGGGAACGAGTTCACGCTGGAAGCGGGCAACGCTGGGGAGGAACTCAAATCCACCGGCCCGGTCACTGTTGAGTTAAAAGATCCGGTCTATGTTGGCCTTGCTGTCTGCTCGCATAAAGCCGACGTGGTTGAGACCGCGATTTTTTCAAAGCTGGATTTGCAGCAGTCTTCCCAGCAAGCGCAGAACCGATTTCAGTTGCTCGCATATGATGGGCGTGGAGGTATACAGTGAGCCGGTTCTCTCACTGCTGGGCTGGAACGGCATGTGCCGCCGTTGCTTGCGCTTCGCTGCTTCTTTCCCAACAGGCAGCTGCTCCTATTAAGAAGAGCTTTATCTCGGTTTATCATCTGAGCGATCAATCGACGCATGTTATTTATACGGCGGACAAGCTGATTGAAGCCCCGAATTGGTCGCCGGACGGCAAGAAACTGTTGGTGAATACCGGCGGCGATCTCTACAATCTGCCGGTTGACGGAGGCACCGCGGCCCAGCTTCAGAAGATCAATCTAGGGCCGGTGACCCGCTGCAATAACGATAAAGGATTTTCGCCGGATGGAAAGCTGGTGGCGTTTTCGGCGCGGGCTGGCGCGCCTGGGTCTCAGGTCTATACCGTTCCTGCGGATGGCGGTTCGCCGAAGCTGATCGTCACCGAAACGCCCAGCTACTTTCATGGATTCTCGCCCGATGGACACTGGATGGCAATCGTGTCTCAGCGCAACGGCAATTTTGATCTTTTCCGGGTGCCTACGGGGGGCGGCACGCAGGAGCGTTTGACTTCCCATGCCGGTTACGATGATGGCCCGGACTATTCGCCGGACGGGAAGTGGATTTATTTCAATTCAAACCGGTCAGGCAGTTGGGATATTTGGCGCATGCCGGCTGAGGGGGCAGGGCCGGATGACGCGAAAGCCGAGCAGTTGACCAACGACGAAAAGGAAGACTGGTTCCCGCATTGCTCGCCCGACGGCAAATGGCTTCTGTTCCTTACCTTCCCGAAGGGCACGACGGGACATAATGATCACACCGAGGTAACGCTGCGGATGATTGCTCTTCCGGGCGCTCAGGTAAAGCATGCCGACCCTCGCGAGTTGACGCACTTCTTCGGCGGCCAGGGAACGATTAATGTCAACTCCTGGTCACCCGATTCCAGCAAGTTTGCGTTTGTGCGGTACGAGCAATGAAAGGCATCGTGTTTGCCCTGCTCGCCTCGGCGGGGTTCGCCGCCGCAGCTGATGTGCCGCGTCCCGAAATTCTAGGCGTTGCTCACATATCGCTTTTCGCGCACAATTACGAAGGGTCGCGATCGTTTTATCATGACTTTCTCGGATTCGACGAGCCCTTTTCCTTGAAGAAGCCGGATGGTTCCCCATCGATGACTTTCTTCAAAGTGAATGACCGCCAGTATATTGAGCTGTCGCCGGAAAAGGAGGCGAATTCCGACCGGCTGAATCATTACGCTATCCAGACCAATAACGCGGAAGCGATGCGCGGCTATCTTGCTTCGCGTGGCGTGAAGGTTCCCGATCAGGGGCCCAAGGGAAGAATCGGCAATCTCAACTTCATGATCCAAGATCCGGAAGGCCACAGTATCGAGATCGTGGAATATGCGGCGGACGGCTGGACCATGCGCGAGAAGGGCAAGCACATGCCCGACACGCGGATCTCGCAGCGGATGATGCACGTCGGCATTATTGTCACTCATCTCGACGTGGAGATGAAGTTCTACACGGACGTGCTCGGTTTCCGGGAAACCTGGCGCGGCAGCAGTTCCGGAAAAGTGCTTTCGTGGATCAATCTCAAGGTGCCGGATGGGGAAGACTACATTGAATTCATGCTGTTCAAAGAGCCGCCCGCTCCGGACAAGCGCGGCACGGCGCACCACCTCGCTCTCGAAGTGCCGGATGCGGCGGCAAGCATGGCGAAACTGAATGCAAAACCCTACCGCAGCCGTTATTCGCGTCCGGTGGAGATCAGAACCGGCATCAATCGCAAGCGCCAAGTCAATTTGTTCGATCCCGATGGAACGCGAACGGAGTTAATGGAGCCGCATACGGTGGACGGCGCTCCGGCGGTACCCTCGACTGCGCCGCCTCCTGAGTTGTAATCATTTACACGAGATCAATGGCGACCACCTCATGCAGGCCGATGGAGGGTACCGGCACTTCCAGATAGCGACCCGCGAATTTGTACTGCGCGCTCTGCCCGGCAACCAGCAGATGCGCTGCTTTCGGCTTCGCTCCGTTGGGCAACTTAACCCGCACCAAATGGCTGGACAGTGGAATAATCTCGCGCACCGGCCCCTTCATCATCATGGGGTTGGTGAGATTAACCAGATGCACGGTTACGCTGTCCTGCCGCCGCCAGACCGCGAGATCAAGAACTCCCGGCCCGGATACCGTCAGCAGCGGCTCCTCGTTCGTGGCCCATAGCACCGCGTTGTGCAGCAGCCGAAGGTGATCGCCCGCCAGCACTTCCCAAAAGGTCCGGTCAAGGTCCCAGGGGAAATAAACAACCCGTCCCTTTCCCATTTCGCTGAGATGGACAGCGGGAATATCCGTGTGCCCCACTCGCGGGTAAACGTCTTCCATGGGGAGATCGGGGTAGCTCGGAATCACCGTCAGCGGCGCGGAGCCTCCATGCGTGCTGGTGGTATGCACGCGAGCCACGCCGTTGATGACGCGAGTAGTTCCTTCGAAGCCTTGTAATAGCGGGTGCGGATGTTCCAGATGCAAGTAAGAATTCTGCATCCGTGTTTCGATAGTGCCTTCGAAGGCCGCGCCAAACAAATCGGATAAGCCGAAGTTTTCGCGCCTTTGACCCCATTCGTCGTAGAGGCTGGTTTCATGGGTCGCCACCAAGCTGCCGCCACGCTTCACGTACTGGATCAACTGCTCGCACTGCGCGTCTGACAGGCACGCTAGGTTCGGCAACACGAGAGTTTTGAAGCGGTCCACATTCGCCGGTTCGAGTTTGCGGTCGTGGACCATTTCAAAAGGCACGCGCGATTCCACAAGCGCCTGATAAATCCCGTTGATGTGATCTTCGACTTTGGCCTGCGCCCCTTCGCCGCCGTAATAGCGAGCAGTCTGCTGCGAGAACACCACGGCCACGCGCGCGAGGTTCTCCCCGTGGCGAAGATACCGTTCGTTCCGGTAATGCCAGTTATACAAATCCTCGACAGGTTTCATCCAGCGGCGGTCGTACGGCTTGGCGTTGAACTTGGCGAACCACGGCCGGAGGCCATGAGCGATGCCGTCCACCGCCCAAAGCTGTATTTCCTCGGCGTTCTGCACCGAGTCTTTCCACCGGTAGGGCTCTTCGATACCCACGCTGAAGATGCCGCCGATGGGTTTCGCGCCCATGCCGGCGCGGTATTCCTTTCCATTCTTGCCATTGCCCCAAGGCGCCGCCACGCCGCGACGTGCCTGCCGGTCAGCAAACAGAATATCGGCCATTTCCCCCACCGTGCGCATATCAAGTTCACTTAACGCGCCGCCGCCTGAGTTGGGGATAAAGCGGGCATTCGGGTTAATTTTGCGGATTTCCGCATCCCACAACCTCCATAGATCAAATAGCCGCTTCTCATGCCATTGCAGATAAGCCCGGCGCGCTTTGTCGTGAGGATCGCTGGTGCGCGGCAGTTCAAATCCCGAAGCGTCGCGGAAGTTCTTTTGGCAGTGAACGCAATAGCAAGGACCGCTTCCCGCCCAACGGTTGCTGAACACGCCGTCGACGCCATACAGGGCGACGAGTTCTTTCGTGACTTCCGTCATGAACCCGAAGTTCATCGGCCCGAGAGCGCACGTGACCCACAACTCAGGGTTCGCCCAATGGCGGCGAGGATGGCCCGCCGCGTCCACCGCGATCCAATCGGGATGAGCTTGGGCTAAGTCGTCATGCGCCGCATGGGGATCGGTGCGGGCAACCACGTACATCCCCAGTTGGCGGCAGCCTTCGACCAGTTCCCCGAAGGTGTCGCGGTCACCCAGGAATCGGCTTCGGTAGTGAAGCGGAACCTTTGTCGGGTAGAACGCCATGTAGCCTCCGCCCGCGAGACAGGCCGCATCGGAGTGCGTCCGCCGGAAGTAATCCAGCCAGAAGTTCTTGTCATAGTGGCCGGGATCATCTTCGGTGAACACCAGTTGAGCCCACCGCATCGGTTTATCGAACCAGTTAACGGGCGTCTTCCATGGGTTCAGCGAAGCAGTCGGGGAGGGCAGCGGCCCACCGTTCTGCGCGAAAACAGGGGGCGAGAGCGCGGCACCGGCAATCGCGCCGGCGGCTCGGGTCATTATCTGGCGGCGAGTGCTCATGTTTGTTTCTTAGTTTATGCATGTACGGAGTGTTTGCCGCGCACCAGCCGAGGCAAGGGCTCTCTGTCGAGTTGATGGTATCTCAGGGGTAGAGCGCGGATAGGGAGCGTATAAGAGTTTTTCCTCAAAGACCATGTGTTGGCAAAACTCGGGTCGCATTTCAACGTTAATTTTGATGCTTTGTTGCGGTGACAACGCTATCCTGCTTGCCTCGTTTGGCAACTGACTTCCTAACATTTAGGTTTCTCCACTATCCTTTTAGTGAACGGCATGGCGGCCTATGCTTTTAGCAGTCATCTTGGGCTAGGGTATCCCGCAACCACTGGAACCATGTTGCTCGGGTAACAGCTTAGGAATCAAAACTGTTGCAATTTTATGTAATTTCGGCTATAACTCTTTTCTCAGGGTTTGACCAAGCTAATCCGCAAACCCGAAGAGGGATGCGTCTACAAAACTCTCTCCGACATACGTATAGTGTTGCCAAAATTGATTGCTCCGGTGCATTTTTAAAATGGACGTTAGACCCGATCCGATCATCCAGCCGCCGATTGAACCGCCGCCACAAACGACCAGAAAGCGCACGCGTGTATCCCGCTTCTATGACTTGAATCCGCCCCAGACTCTATTAACCCTTAGCATTTTGGCCGTTACAGCTCTTACCATCGTTTGGGTGCGCACGCCACGGAAAGCTCCGGCTTCACTTGTCACTCCGATAATCTCCGGCGACTCCCTAAAAAGGCCAGAGCTTAAGCCTAATCCAATTTCCTCTAATGAGAACGCGCCACTGCCGAAGAATTCTACGAAAACCCTCCTTACCAAGCACAGTCCAGATCCAATGGCTATTGATTTGCTTAAAAGACGTCAACAAGCTGAGGCTGAGCGTCTTCAACAGAAACTACAGGATCAATTAGCTAAAGAGCGGGCGCAGCATGATGAAGAGCTGAAGGCCGTACAGCAGAAAATTGACGCTGCGGCTCAGGAGCAGGCAGCCAAGTTTAAAGATGAAGAGGAGAAGTCCAAGCAAGCTCGGCAGGATTTAGAACTCAGGATGCGTGAGCAACAAGAAGCTATCCGCGCCCAAGCCGAACAGCTTGCGAGGCAACAGCAGCAACAGGATAATCCGCCAAAGGTTCCGGCGATGGCACCTTACTCGGGGCCTCGCTCGGGAACACTGGTTTGGGAGGGCAATGTACGGGGGAAGGAACTCATCACAATCGAAAATGGCGTTGCAAGTATCGGTCGTGTGGTAAGCGGCGGAGCTCCTGCGGGAGTGCCCTTCTTGCTCCAGCCTACAAACAGCAAGGACGTTGGCGTAGCTGCTGCGCCCAGTCCTCGCACCGAATTCAGGTCCTTCGTTCTCCGAGTGAAGGGGAATGGTCGAGTTCGGGTAACAGTGGATTGGTCAGTGCCATAGCACGACTAGGAGGCTTATGCAAAGACTCACAATTTTATTCGCGATCACGTTTTTGTGCATCGCATTCCCTTCCACAGCTCAACAAAGCATGCCCATTAGGGCAAAGTTGCTTGCCCCCATAAGCACTAAAACGTCGAACGTAGGTGATCGTTTCAGCGCGCTTGTGGAGCAGCCGATCCAATGGAATGGAGCAATTCTTGAGGGTCACATCACTAAACTGAAGCAGCCGACTCGCGGGCTAGGAAAGGGAAAGCCGGAGATCGCCTTCGAGTTTGAAACCCTTACGCTGGGCGGGCAAACTTACAAAGTTAGCGCTAACCTTCGTGAGGTTGAAAACTCTAAAGGCATTAAAGGCGTTGACGAAGAAGGCCGCGTGATCGGCAAAACATCGAATATGAAGCGTGCTCTTTGGACCATGGCAATGGCGGGTGCGGGCGCTGCTATTGGCGGAGCAACCAATGGAGCACAGGGCGCTGCCGCTGGCGCGGGAGCAGGCGCTGCACTCGGATTCACAATCGCCGTGACTATGACCGCTACGGGTTCCGATGTCGATCTTGAGACTGGTTCGCGCGTCACCCTAGACGTATACCAACGCCGTTAACTTCTATTACTTATTACTGCTTCTAAAATCAGAGGTCCAATTTGCCTGAAGAACAACCGAGGAGTAAGGAGCCAATACGTGCCGCGATCCAGGAGGTGCTTGGCTCTTTGGGACAGGAGCCCCCCGTTAGTGGAAATCCGGAAGCAACCGAGCAAAAGCACCCTGAACGGAAAACCCAAGAAGGAGGCGCAAGTAAGGCGGAAAAGGTTATATCTGATGAGACTGCGGTACGCCAAGGAAAAGAAAAGTGGGCGAGTTCTTCCTTTAACGATTTTGAAGAATACACGCCTGCAAACAACAACAAACTGAAACTGGAGCCCGATCAAATTGAGTGTTGGACCAAGCGCCTAAAAAGCGAGCGAGTCTTACTCCTTCAAAGCGAGGATTGGCAGGTGCTTCGGGCTGCTGCAGACGCCTTGTTTGATCTCCCGGAACTCGGCGGGCGAGCGCGTTGGGCAAAAGCCTCAGAAACAACTTTCGGGGCTTGGCTGAATCCAAGCCCCAAGCACGAGCAATCGCTGAATCCAAGCTCCAAACAATTGCTGATTGTCCAAGCTTACGAAGATCAGGCGCTCTCGTACTTGAATTCCTTGCCTGAAGATCCGACTGATGTGCAAAAGCTTTTAAAAGAACAAGAAAAACGTGTACTCATCCTCACGAAACCCAAAGATCTGGCTGAAACCAAGCGGTTCTTCAATTATGCCGAAAAGATAATTCCGTATGAGGAAGTACACCTCAAACTCAAATTCCCTGAACAATATAAGCAGCTAGCACGAGATATTCGGCAGCTGAAAGAGGAAAAACATTGGGGACAGGATGAATTATCCTCATTGTCCTACATAATGCAGTTTTTGCGCGAGGACTGCATTGAGGAGGAGATCCGCCGCCGTTCAGACGCGAGTTGGAACTTAGGCCGTGAGAAGCTTTCCCATATTCAAGATCAGGCACCTCTAGAAAATACAGTAAAGTTTGTCGCCGCCTATTTCTGCAGCCTCAGCGATAAAGATCCGTTTTCGCCTCAGGACTTCAACAGAGTTGTATCGAAGCTGCTCGGCAATCAAACCATTGAGATAAAGATGTCGTCGGACGCGCCTGACAATAAATCCAACATTATGGTCCTCAAGCGTCGTTTGCTTGATGATTGGAACGATCGACAACAGAAGATCATTCACGATTGTGGTTTGAAGTCGCAGTCGACTCCGGAGGGCATCAACGTAGTTTTCCGGCAACCTGATGACCGGGATGCGCTCCGCAAAGATTTTCAGTCCATTTTCTACTGGACGTTCGACGATCTCTATCGCAGAAGCTTATCCGCTGGCCTGCTCTTCGACGACAGTCGCATGGTACGGCAAGGAATGATTGATGCAATTCTTTCGCGGTCTGAAGCCGAAGTGCAAACTTTTAGGAAGTCGATTCTGCCTGAAGTTTTAGCATTCTTTCATCCGGTGTCTGACATTTCTGCTCCCCTGGCTGATACTCTTCAGCGCCTCTCGACGCAAAATACTCGTGCAATGCGTGACGGGCTTTTCGAATTACTGGAAAAGCTGATTTTCGCATCTCCGCGTGGTTCAGAGGAGGGAGCATCTTTGGCGTTTCAGATTCTGAGTGATCTGCTCCTGCATAAATGTCCCGAAGATGCGTGGCGTCTCACCAACCGATTGCAAAAGCTGACTGCGTTCGCTCCGTTTTATCCCAGGATTCTAAAACAAATTCTCGATCGCAGCACGGGCGATCTTGTCGACCTTCCTGGTTCCCCTAGTGAGGAGCCAACGTACCTTATAGAATCGACCCTAAAACAGCTTTATAAATCTTTAGAGAACCCTACCTCAATTCCGACTATAGTCGCTATACTCTCTTGGGCTGATAAGAAGGGTTCCACTGGACAGTCCCGCTCTGAACAGTTTGCCTTGCTGCTGGCTTACTGGATCGGGCGTTCAGCCCTCTTCTCTCTGAATCCCACGGTGACAGTGGTTCTTTTTGAAGAATCGGCGGATGCTCAGAAATTGAGAGAGTTCCTGGTTATGACCTTCCTCAATCCTGCCATCGCTCGCTTCGTGGTTTACCAACAAAATCCCCGCGAATACGAACGGCCTTGGGTGATGGCTTGGTTGCTGCCAGATGCCGCATACCAAGAGAGTACTCTGCCCTTCTGGAGTTGGGAAGTTACGGACTATCTGCTTGATTTGATTTCAGCATTGAAACCCGAAGCTGAGGCTAAAGGGAGCCTTGCACTGTATCAGTCACTGGTCCTTGTGTCGCTTGTCGGAGCCGCTCAGCAAACACGCAAAAATCCATCGTCGCTGGTTCAGGCATTCGTCAAGCAACTGAGCCGCAGCGACCGCGAAGACTTCCGACTTATTATTTCGAATCTAAGTGATGCCTGCATTTGGGCCGTCAAACAGGTTGATGACTCACCGAACCGCGTAACGCGCCTCGCCTCCAGAGAAAAGCTGAAAGCTATCAGGGATTCCATCCAGTTTACATACCGTACGTTGAGATCTTAGCGAAAGGGAGCCAATGCCAAACCTACTTAAAACCGCCCTCGATCCGATCATCCGCCAAGTTGATAGGCGTGATTCGCCAATTGACAAGAATACTCAAAAAGTTGTCGCTATTCTGCTGAATCCGAAGCGATCCCTTCTCGAATTCAAGAAAGAAGTTTTCCTGCTTGTCAGCAACTATCGTGGCGGAGACTGCGGCGCTTCGTTTATCGCCTCCATTGAAGACTTTGCCAGTAATTGGAGACTTCAGCTGCTTGTTGATTACCGGGTCCGCTGCGCTGAGGGAAGCTTCTTAGCTTTCGCGGACAGAATCGCTGAAAAACTTTATGACGCAGCTGGACCTCAGCAGCAGCTAGAGTCCACCATACGCCAATGGATCGAGCACTATGTGTCACAAGTAGGTGGCCCGGCTACTTTCCTCCAGAATTTTTACCAACAAAGAGAACCGCTCGCGAAGGAAATCCGTCGCTGGGCGCAGGATCAGCTCTGTTTAGATTTACGCCCGACTATTTCCTTGAAAACTGACTCAGATGTCAAGGAAACAATCGAAATTCCTGCATTTTCCTCTAAAATCATTTTCCAGGATTATGAGCGCGCGCTCAACCTGCAAGTTGGTCCTATCGCGCTTGATATTCATTCGAATGAAACAAAGGCCATTCTGGCCCACATCATGCAGCGGGATGCTCCGCGGCTGCGCGACGTGATTGACAAGGCTCTACGGGAACACATCAAATCATGCTTTAAGTTGCACCAGTTTCGCAAAGAGTCTCTGCAGACCGATGTGCGCCCGAAACTTAAGGAGCACCTGAATACCGTGCTGGCGAATTACGGTCGAGTCGTTCGTGCGTTGGATCTTCGATGTGACTCTCCGGTCTTTGACGCCCCTTCACCATATAAATCATTGATGTTCAAATTTACCTCAACTGTTCCGGATCTGAAAAAAGAGGTTAACATTGAGGCGTATTTGCAAATGCGTTTGGTTGACCTAGGCCTGTTTGCGACAGTTAACGTCGAGTCTCCGCCTGATGAATGGGCGCGCCGTGCTCTGCAGTCGCTGGTCACTCAGCACCTTTCCCGGTTTTCGTATGTGAAGCTGATGGACCGGTGGGATGAGGAGAAACTGGCAATTGATCAAGAGTTGAAATCTCTTGCCGCCGCAATCGGATACGAGTGGACCTACACATATATTGGCACCGATCTGCCTTTCGATTTGCGGGAGCCCATCGAGATTCCAATCGAGAACCTTGAACTCACTACCAAGAACTCTGAATCGAAGGTCATCCTCAGCGGAAAAATTGTCGTTAGAATTGACAATATGGCGGAACTCGCCAAGCGAAATCCTCGCGAACTCGACTTGCGAAAACGAGTGAGGGAATGCGTTTACACCACCCTCAATCACTTCGCAAAAGACTACTCACCAAAGCAATGGGCATTGAAGTTTGATTCCGACCCTGGAGGTCGAGCGCTGAAAGAAACACTCGCGGATGAACTCTCTAACAATCTACGGCGGGAACTGGGCGGAACGCTCATGCTTCTCGACATTGAGCGGGACGGCAAACTACTTAAACATCTCAAAGATCTCAGAGAGACTGCGCCATTCTTGTCGTTCAAGGTGACTCGTGCAGAATTCCCAACTGAGTTGTCATTCCGCACCCTCGACGTTTTCGAGGACAAGTGGCATCGGTTCGAAGCTACTCTCCCCACAATCGATAAAGTAACCGAACGAATTATATTACACACTCAGCAGATGTTTGCGGATGATGATCCGGTCCAATTTCGAAAGCTTAGAAATGATGAAATAATGCAGCGGCTGAATGGAAGTCCGGACAGAGTTGGCCTGCAAGCTTGGATTAAGGAACAGTATGGCCTCGAGATTTATATAGATCACTGGATTCGGCAGCGCACTAACATTGAGAAGGATGCGGATGACACTCGTACTGTGGCCGAAGAGGCGGTAATCGAGACTCAACGGCAGTTTCTTGAAAGCCAGAAAGATGCCGCGCAAGACCTAGCTGTCAAAACAGCACAGAAGCAGGAGATCCGTAGAAAGATTCTTCGTCTCGATCCCGATCTCGACATTGAGGAAATCAAACGCTTGGAGCAACGCTTGCGGGACATTGACAAGGACCTCAAGGACTCTGCTCCAGAAATGCTGAAAGGCATACTA
>JAABUZ0100009315.1_pt1 | contig 11268 bp, 16 predicted proteins | sample 5562091 | NCBI WGS metagenome assembly JAABUZ01 (sample SAMN12813069, study PRJNA571459) | rock metagenome | isolation source: Antarctica rocks | place: Antarctica: Victoria Land, Linnaeus Terrace sud | collected 2015-12-21
CAGGCGGCTCGGCCGTGGGTCATGGCCCCGCGGGCGCCGCGTCCGCGACCTACGGCCCGGACGTAATGACCACTCTGTGACCAGTCCGGCGTCAGAGTAGGTGTCAACCGCGACAGATGTCGGTAGACCTGCAGGTCAACGTGGTGCCCCTAGCAGGATTTGAACCTGCTAATGCGCCACCCGTGACAGGCCCTTGACCAGGCCGAACACGCTGCGCACCAGGCGGTCACAACCATCCCCTATGGAAGCACGCGGAAGCAAATACCCCCTACGTGCCAGTAGCTATGGCACGATAGTGGCACGCGAACTGCTCGACCGAGCGCGATGAGAGGACCACCGTGGCGACCGAGCGGACCACCAGCAAGGGCCGACGAGGATGGGGCTCGGTCCGCAAGCTTCCGTCTGGCCGCTGGCAGGCCAGGTACACGGCCCCCGACCTCGTCGTCCACCAGGCACCGCGCACGTTCGAGACCAAGCTCGACACCGAGGGCTACCTGGCGTCGGTCAGGAAGTCGATAGATCTGGGCACGTGGACGACACCTCGACGGGACACCTCGACGGCCACGCCGACGACCCTGGGGGCCTATGCCGAGCGCTGGGTGGCGCAGCGCGAGCCCTTGAAACCGAGGACCCGCGAGCTATACGCACGGCAGGTCCGCAACCACCTCGCCCCGGCCCTGGGGCACCTGACGCTGGGCAGCATCACGCCGGACACCGTGCGGTCCTGGTACACCACGATGGACCCGACCAGGCCGACCGTCCGGGCGCACTGCTACGCGCTGCTGAGGACGATCCTGGGCACCGCTGTGGACGACGCGGTGATTCCCTCGAACCCGTGCCGTATCCGGGGCGGGGGGCAGACCTCCCGTGCCCACGAGGTGCGCCTGTTGACGGTGCCCGAGCTGGGCGAGCTGGTCACGCACATGCCCGAGCACCTACGAGCCGGGGTGCTGCTCATGGCCTGGTGCGGTCTGCGGTACGGCGAGCTGGCCGAGTTGCGCCGCTCGGACGTGGAGCCGGACGGGTCGGTCGTGCGGGTCCGCCGTGGGGTCGTGTACATCGATGGCGAGCACATCGTCAGTGCTCCCAAGTCGGCCGCCGGGGTCCGAGACATCGCCGTGCCCCCGCACCTCGCGGTCGGGCTCATCGCCCACCTGGCCGACCACGTGAAGCCGGGACGGGACGCGCTGCTGTTCCCCGGGGACGACGGCGGGCACCTGACGCACTGGAAGTTTCGCCACGCGCTCTACCGAGCCGCCCGGGCTATCGGCCGCGACGACCTGCACGTGCACGACCTGCGGCATCTGGGGGCCGTGCTCGCTGCGCAGAGCGGGGCCACTGTCAAGGAACTGATGAGCAGGTTGGGCCACACGTCGCCGGCCATGAGCCTGCGATACCAACACGTGGCCGAGAACCGGGACAAGCAACTCGCGGCAAGGCTCTCGGCTCTCGCCGGGGCTAGCGAACCGGGGAGCCCGACCGGGTGAGGTAGAGGTCCCGCCCCTGGCCCTGAGCGGCCTCCTGACGGACTTTCAGCTCGTCGGGGTGCTCCCAGTACTCCCCGCGGCACACGGGACAGGTGAAGCGCACCAGCGGCTCGCCACCGGGAACGGCGACGAGTGACGAGCGCGGGTGGTCGCACATCGGCACTTTCCGGGCCGGTCGACCTTCCGAAGAGACTGCCAGCAGCGCCCCGCATGGGCGGTTCGAACGTTCACGACCACAACGGATGTCGCCTCGATTGCGTGCCATGATGCTCGATCGTACGCGGAAGCTTGCGGCGGGGTCTATGGTCAGACATACATTCCGCGAACGTTGCGGACGGCAATGGGTGGCAATGCCGCAGTGCCCTCCCAACTCGACTACGGGTCGAGTGGAGGAAGCACGTCATGCTACGACGAACACCGACCCCCAAGCGCAACCTGATCACTCAGACCGAAGCTGCGGACTACCTGGGCGTGACCACCCGGACGGTTCGCCAGTACGTCGCTGACGGGGTGCTCAGCGCGTACCGGCTCGGCCCTAAGCTCATCCGCTACGACATGGCCGAGGTCGACGAGCTGCTACGGCCCGTCATCACCGCCGGGAACCTGGCATGAACGGCAGCCGCGGCCCCGCCGAGAACGACGAGACCGCCACCGAGACCCCCAACCACGGAGAGTCCACAGGCCACGTTACCGCTGGTGCTGCTCGGGGGCGACGGGACGCAACCAAGCGCCGCCAGCAGGCAAAGAAGGCGAGGAAGGCGAGCGAGGCGGGGGCGGCTCAGGTCGAGCCGATCACGCTGGACGAGGCCCACAACGTGTTCAAGCACTGGTTGGGCCAGGACTACGACACCGACGCACTCGACGCCGTGCTCGCTGCGGCTGCAGTTGAGCGGCTGGACGGGGACCCGCTGTGGCTGCTGGTCATCTCCGGCTCGGGCAACGCCAAGACCGAGACCGTGCAGGCGCTCGACGGCATCGGGGCCACTGTGACCAGCACCATCTCGTCACAGGGTGCCCTGCTGTCCGGTACTAGCCGGAATGAACAGACCAGTGCCGCCACAGGAGGTCTGCTCCGAAAGTTCGGCGACCGTGGGGTGCTCGTGATCAAGGACGTAACTTCCATCCTGAGCATGAACAGCGACGGTCGCGCCGAGGTGCTGGGCGCACTCCGTGAGGTCTACGACGGCCGGTGGGAGCGCAACCTGGGCACCGATGGCGGCAAGTCCCTGGAGTGGACCGGGCGCTTGGCCGTGGTAGGCGCTGTGACGACGGCGTGGGACCGGGCGCACTCGGTGATCGCGTCCATGGGCGACCGGTTCGTCCTGGTCCGCGTGGACAGCAGCACGGGCCGTCTGGCCGCCTGGAGACAGGCCATCGCGAACACCGGTAGTGAGGTCACCATGCGCGCTGAGTTGGCCGACGCCGTGGCTGGGGTGATGGCCGGGATGGACCCGTCCGGGGTGGAGGTGACCGAGCAGGAGAGAGACGCGCTGCTCGCCGCTGCTGACCTGGTGACGCTGGCACGCACCGCAGTGGAGTTCGACTACAGGCGCAACGTGATCGGGGCCCACGCGCCGGAGATGCCGACCCGTTTCGCCAAGCAGTTGGCACAGGTGGTGCGGGGGTCGGTGGCGCTGGGGATGCCTCGACGCCGGGCGCTGCGGCTGGCCATCCGGTGTGCTCGTGACTCCATGCCGCCGATGAGGTTGGCCATCGTGGACGACCTCGCGCAGAACTCGGACAGCACCCCTACCGAGGTCCGCAAGCGGATCAACAAACCGCGCTCCACGGTGGACAGCGAGTTGCAGGCGCTCCACATGCTCGGCGTGGCGACGGTGGATGAGCAGGAGGTAGGCGACGAGGGGAAGGTCCGGTGGCATTACAGCCTGGCCGACAACGTCGCACCGCAGGCGCTCGACCCTGAGACCGTCACCGGAAATGTCAGTAGGGAGGCAAACCCTCTTTCTTGTGTGAGTGGGGGTACCGATATTTCCGGGGACGGTGGTGACGAGCCCTCTGTTACCGCAGAAGCACCGGGGCGTCCTCGCACGAGCGCCGTAGGAAAGCGGGCCAACCGCATTCCTCGAAGTGTCATCACCCGCCCGAAGTCCGCTGGAAAGTCAACACCCAACCCGAAGGAGAAGTGAGCACACATGACGATCAACAATAGGGACCGTCGCAGTCGAGTCCGAACAGAACCACTACCGGAGTCCATCGAACCACTTGACCCGGATAACTGCGGTCAACTACTGGCCGAGGCAATGAGCGAACTCAAACAGAACATGAAGGCAATGGACGAGCTTGCGAAACGTCAACAATCCAGGAATGCCCAACCGACCACACCACCGCGACGGGGGAAGTCACGCCGACCCTTCCGAGCATGGTCGCAGGACGACTAACCAAGGGAGATCAACACCCCAGACCGCATGTAGGTCAACAACTCCCGCTCATGGCGGGCAGCAGGAGCGCCACCAGGCAAGGCCGGCAAGACCGGCCCTTATTCGTCCTGTGAGCCTCCCTGGACCCCTTCCGGGATAAGGACAGCAACGGACCCCAGAAAGGCGCTCAGCGACTCGATGAGAGGCCAGGACGAGGTAGGTGGGGGCCGGTCAGCCAACCGTAACGAAGGAGATGCATGCAGTACCGCACCCGGCAAACCGGCCCCCGGGAGAATGAGCCGGGGATGCCCAGTCAGAACACCCCGACGCGGACACAGTGGAGATGCCGTGTTCGCGCTATCGCCCATCCTCCAGGCTCTGATAGTAGTAGCATTTACCTAGACCGTAAACAAAGGAGACATCAACATGAGTACCGTTTACAACCCATTCGATCCCGACTACTTGGACGCTCGCCAGGCCGAGCGCGACGAGCACGCCCTGGGGCTCACCGAGCAACGCGGCAACTCGCCTTTGGAGCTGGCAGCCGACCGACGACGCGAGGACCTGATGGACGCGATCGACGCCGGTAAGAACAGGCGGGCACCCGAACCACTGCCAGACGGGCTTGCACAGAACCAGGCGTCGAACAATGCCCGTCGCAGGGTGGCCCCTGTCTGGGATGGCCCGAGCAGGTACGAGCCGTTGGCGGGCGCGAACCGAGGTGACTTCACCGACCTGAGCACCCCGCTGGCCCCCTCGACCGCAGACACCCTCGTCCGGCTGCTGCGGCAGGCTGGCAAGCCTCAGGAAGCTCGGAAGGTCATCGAGCAGGTCCAGCGCGGCGGACGGCCGTGGTGAGCAAGAGGACACGTCGGGACCGCGACGCCGACCGGGATTTGACCGTGGCCGAGGCTGCGGGGGTCAACACCGACGAGACCGTGATCGAACGGCTACAGCGACTACGGCCCTCCGTCTACGGCAAGCCGACGAGGACGCCGAAGCTGACACCTCGACCCCGGTAGGTGTGGATCAACACTTAGGACAGTTCAACATGGACAGTACCGACGACGAGAGCCAGCAGGACACGAAGTCGGGGACCAAGGCAGCGACACGGGGACCGGCTCGGGTGACCACGACCGAACGTCGTCGTCGTCGGGACTCGGAAGCTGCGGTGTTGCGAGCGCAGGGCATGAGTTACGACGAGGTGGCCGACGCGCTCGGCTACAGCGGCCGTAGCGCCGCCCACAAGTCCGTGCAGCGCGCTCTGTCCGACGTAGTGCGCCAGAGCACCGACGAGGCCAGGGTGCTCGCGCAACAGCGCCTCGACGGGCTACGGCGGCTGCTCGTCAACCTCGTGACCGAGACGGGACTCGCCCCCCGCGACACCATTGTTGCGGCACGGGCGCTGCTCGCCGTGGAGGAACGCGAGGCGAAGTTGCTCGGCCTAGACCTCGACTCGTCGCCCGTCGTCACCTCGACCATGTTCGACCACGAGATCGACCGGCTCACCCGAGAGATCGGGAAGTTGGATGCGCCCCCGGTCCGCGACCCGTGGGAGGACTGGACGCCACCGGGTCAACACCTGGACGATAACGAAGGCCACCCCGGGGCAGAGGGCGTCCGGATGCCACGACGAGGAGAGCGCCGATGACCGCCACACCAGACCCAGCGACCCTGGCCGCGTCGCTGCGCTCACTGCTCGCCCGGATCAACACCGGGGACCTGGGTGCCAGCACGGCCTACCGCGCCCGGATCGAAGGGGCCGTGGTGGCGTGCGAAGTGCTGGCAGGTGAGCCGGTCGACACCATCGCCGCAAGGCTAACGGAGGCCCACCCCCAAGACCGCTCCTAGCATAACGATGTCGTTCAATCAGCCGACTCCTCGCGAGTGGTTGCTTACCGGATGCTTCTGTCCCGAAGGGCTGGAATACTGACGCGGTGACCCTGGCGAGCAAAGAGGTTGAGCGTACGGAGCTGCACAAGACCATCTGGCGGATCGCGAACGACCTCCGCGGCAGGTATGAGTACTACCGCGACAAGCTGCTCACGTTTGAGGAGTCGGCCGCGTGATCGGCAAGCACATCGAGCTCTTTCTCGTCGATGGGACGCCCGGCGGACTCACGACGGCGGAGATCATCGGGTGGACCGGCCACGTCGTGCGCGGAGAGCGCGTTCACCTCGGTGACTTCCTCAAGCGGGAGGAGTCGAATCGCAACGGCGTGTACGTTCTGCTGGGTGACGACGACACCGCGCCGACGGGGACCAAGGCCTACATCGGACGGTCAGAGAACATCGCTCAGCGGCTGCGCAACCACGCTGCGAACAAGGAGTTCTGGGATCGCTTCGTCACGATCACGACGAAGGACGACACCTTCACCGAAGGTCATTGGGGTTACTTGGAAGCGCGACTGGTGGCGATCGCGAGAGCGGCGGACCGCGCGACCCTGACGAACGACAATTCGCCGCTGGGGCGCAAGCTGTCGGAGGCGCAGTCGTCCGACATGGAGGCGTTCGTCCTGCAGTTGCAGATCATCCTCCCGGTTCTGCAGGTCAATCTCATCCGATCTGCCCGCGCACCGCATCCAGAGCTTGCTGTCGGTGGTGATATCGAGTCGCCGGTCTTCACGCTGGTCGAGCAGCGAAGGGGCGTCAACGCGCGCGCACAACTCATCGACGGCGAATTCACGGTGCTCGCAGACTCGACAATCGTTGCCGCGTGGAGTGGCGTCGGCAAGGCCGATAGCACTCGCCGCGCGTACGCGAACTATCGAGCACGACACGAGCAGCTGGTCGCCGAGGGGGCGGTCGTCGTCGAAGGCGGGCTTGCCCGCGTGATCCGCGACATCAGGTTCGGGTCGCCGTCCACCGCAGGCGCCGTTGCGCTGGGTCGCTCTTGTAATGGCCGTCGCGAGTGGATAGACGGCTCCGGCGCCTCGTACGGGCAGTGGGAGAATCGAGAGATCGCTGCCGCCTCGCCGGAGGACGGAGCCTCACCGTGACCTCCGCCCGGCAACGCACACGCGCACAAGAAGCTCACCGTCCTCGACAAGCTCACGGCCTTCTTCGACCGCTTCTTCGGGCTCAAGCCACGGAGGGGTCGCGGCGTGACTGTGACCGGGTGCTGAACGAGCGGAGCACCCCGCTCCTGACCGAAGTGGGGAACGGCGGCGCCGTCGACGCCCGGCTGGCGGAGTCCACTCGCTACGACCGTTGATAGCAAACGACCCTTTGCTATAAGGTAGGGGCATGGCCCGCGCCCGCAAGTCCTCCCGCACGACCCCCGGCATCATCGGCTACGTCCGGGTGTCCACCGACGAGCAGGCTGTGTCGGGTCTCGGGCTCACCGCGCAGCGCCAGGCCATCGAAGCCGAGGCGCAGCGCCGTGGTCTGCCCCTGGTCGCGGTGCACGAGGACGCGGGTATCTCTGGGAAGTCGCTGGATCGCCCCGGGCTCACCGACCCGCTGGCCGACCTCGACGCCGGACGGGGCACGGTGTTGATCGTGTCGAAGTTGGACAGGCTCTCCCGCTCCGTCCACGACGCCACCGGGCTGCTGCTGCGGGCTGAGAAGTCCGGGTGGGGCATCGTGGCCCTGGACGCGAACGTGGACACCACCACCCCGCAGGGCGCAGCCATGACGCAGGTGCTCGCGGTGTTCGCTGAGTTGGAGCGTCGGTTGATCGGGCAGCGCACCCGCGACGCGCTCGCCGTCCGTAAGGCTCAGGGCGTAACGCTGGGTCGTCCCCGCACGCTGGACCCCCAGGTCGTCGCCCGCATCCGCACGGCCCACGCGGACGGGCAGGGCTGGTCGAAGATCGCCCGGGACCTCAATGACGAGTGCGTACCTACGGCGCAGGGCGGGGCGTTCTGGTATCCCGCGACGGTCCGCTACGTGGCACTAGCCGACCAGCCCGCCGCCACCACCTAAACTTCGTTTGGCCATCGCCACTGCGTACACGGAGCTTCATGCGTCGGCCTATACGGTTCACCGACCGGCGCTTCATAATTTTTGACCCAAGGGGCCACTGAGTTGTTACCTCGTCACGAGCTAGGCGGCGCCTTGCGCCTAACCCGGCCGCAGACCGCCGTCGGGAACCTCACGCCCGCAAGGACTAGTTTGCAGACGGTGAAGGAACGCAAGTGACGTATCCAGTTCGCCAGGCTGAAACGAAGCCGACCGTTGCGTCTAGAACTTTCGAAGTTGTCGCGGTAGGCGCAGACCGATTCATTTTCTGCCCTATCCGCCGGCGCGCCTATACGGTCAATGCTAAGCCCGAGGAAATTGTTCGACAGAAGCTACTTTATGAACTCCGTGATCATTACGGATACACGTGGGACCAAATATCAGTTGAGGTGCCGGTAACGGTCGGATCGGCGGAATCAAAGAAGGCAGCCGACATCGTTGTTTACACGGACGCCAGAAAAATCAATGCCAGAGTGTTTATTGAGGTGAAGAAGCCGAAGCGAAGCGACGGTTTGGAGCAGCTCAAGGTCTATATGAATGCGACAGGATGTCGCCTGGGCATGTGGTCGAATGGAAGTTCTCCTAACGTCTACATGCTTAGAATCGAGCCCACTGAGCACGAAGAAGAGGCAACTTGGCGAGAGCTGCGAAACATTCCCGGGTCTAAAGAGACCCTAGGCGACGTCGATAATCCAGTTACGCGAGCAGATCTCGCGCCTGTTGATGACTTCTTGTCAATACTTCGGGACTGTGAGAATTTTATCAAGGCCCATGAGGGGTCGAATCCCTTCGATGAGGTTTTCAAACTGATTTTTGCAAAGCTCTACGACGAAAGACGGAACTTAAAAAACGACGCTTCACCAGCGCAGTTCAGAGTTGGCGCCTCTGAAGGCTCCGGTGTCGCACGCAATCGCGTTGCAAAGCTATTTGCGGACGCGAGAAGGCAATGGACCGGCGTGTTCACGCTTGGCGAGGAGATAAATCTGGGGGACGATGCGTTGGCGTATTGCGTATCAGCTCTTCAAATGACTTACCTGCTTCGCTCTGACGCCGATGTCCTGGGCGCCGCTTTTGAGGTAATGATCAACCCTTCGATGAAGGGGGACAAGGGCCAGTATTTCACTCCGCGCCACGTCATCGACCTTTGCGTGAAGGTACTTGACCCAAAGGATTTCGAAACAGTCTACGATCCCGCCTGTGGCAGTGGAGGGTTTCTAGTCGGCGCCCTAGATCACGTATTCGAATCGATCGCGAGCGAACGAGACGATGCGAACGAAATTCTCGAGAATCAGAAGGATTATGCGTCCCAGAACGTTTACGGCATTGACTACGACCCCCTTATCGCAAAAGTCGCTAAAGCTTATATGCTCATCTGGGGCGACGGTCGGTCGAACATTTGCGTAGCCGACGGCCTTAATCACACGGGTTGGAGTGCCGACACTAAGGCGCGGTTTCTTACCAGAACAGACGGACGGGCTGCCCTCCGTCAGTTTGACGTTGTTATGACGAATCCCCCTTTTGCCGGGGCCATATCATCCGCCGCCACGCTCTCGGGCTACGAGCTCGCGTATCGCGGCGACGCTTCCGGCAAGCGCCGCCGTGCTGCCAAACTGGCCCGCGACGTATTGTTCGTCGAACGGGCCTTGAATTCGGCGTTACCGGGCGGTCGACTCGCGATTGTATTGCCCCGCGGAATTTTCAAGAATTATGGGGACGAATATATACGGCAGTTTCTACTTGAACGTGCGCAGGTTCGCGCCGTGGTAAGCCTCTCCGGGACGATGTTTAAGCCCTTTACGAATACAAAAACCTGCATTGTCTTTTTACAAAAACGAATCGACCCCGTTGTTGATCTCGAAACCTTGCATGGCGAACCGGACGTGATCTACGCCGTTACCGAGAAGCCGGGCAAGGATCGTCGGGGTCGACTTGTGCGACGGGTCGACGGTTCGATAGCCACTGATCTCGACGAAATCGCCGATTATCTCGCCGCGCAAATCGATTGGAGGGTTTACTGATGGCTCTCATCAGCTCGCGGCCGTTTAACGACGCACTTCTACCGATCCCGGCCTCGGGCAAGACTCCGGCGCGTGTCGCACATGTTCTTGAGCCGGAATATCATCAGGATGTTTATCGGCTTCCGGGTGAGCTGGCTGCATCGTCTAAACATGGAGCGTTCCAAGTGGGCGCCGATGGGATTCTCACCCGCGAACCCAATCGGGGAAAGCAACCTGAATATGTCGATGATATCGATGAACCCGACACCCTCAGTTTCATTGGCAAGCTGCAATCGACCGGCGAGCGACTAACCGCTGACGATACAACGAATGTCGCAGCACTTAAATCGATCGCCGTTAGGACCGGGTACGTGGATATCGATGCGGCGCGTTCCATCAGCGCCGAATCATTTCGTATCACAAGCAATCGCGCGGGCGTAATCCGCGGGGATGTTTTGATCAACTCAACAGGGGACGGAACGATCGGACGCGTCGCCGTCTACCACTACGACTTTCCGGCGGTCGTAGACGGTCATGTAACAATTCTGCGCTTTGCCGATCCATCGCTGGGTTGGTATGCCGCAGCGTACCTACTCACCACGCCTGGTCAACATCAAATCTATCGCTATATCAACGGGTCCAGCGGACAGGTTGAAATTTATCCGCAGGATATTGCTCGTCTGTGGATCCCAAAACAGTCGTTAGACACCATGAAGCAAACCGGCGACGCGCTCATGAGAGCTTGCCTCCAATTCGAGCGCTTCCGCGCACAGATGGTCGCCGCGCTTGCGCAAGCCGCGTTAGATGATTGACGTCTGACGCCACGGTCTTGGCCCGGCCAATTAGGCTCGGACGCACCCGAAAGATCGGGGCGCTCGACGCATCACGACCATGGGAGCCCCGGGAGCGACCAGACTGGGCCCCGCTGGACCACCGCGACGACCGCCCCAGTGCCGAGGTCGTCCGGAATGCCGGGCCAGCGGACTCGTCTACGGGCCCACGGAGACATACGGCGGCTATATGAGGACATGGGCGCAGACGGGGTGGAGCACGACGAGGACGAGGCCACCAAGATGCGCCACTTCTACGAGATCACCGCGAGCCCTGACGCCTGCGAAGTCACGTCGCGGGAGTTGATCGTTTCGCACTGGCCGATGGTGCTCATGATCGCCGCTGCCCTGCTCGAACACGAGGTGTTGACCTACGACGGGGTGTGCTCGCTGCTGGAGCCCTGAGACGGCTGTTCCCGGTCCGCTAGTGGCACGTATGTGGCACGGACTCGTCTTGTCAGTGCTCAATGCCGCCGCTGAGCTGCATAGACCCTGGTGCCCCTAGCAGGATTCGAACCTGCGACACACGGTTTAGGAAACCGATGCTCTATCCCCTGAGCTATAGAGGCGGGGGAGGCAGGAGGCCGTACGAGTGACCCACGAGGCTCCTGGCG
>JAABUZ0100009318.1_pt1 | contig 11266 bp, 10 predicted proteins | sample 5562091 | NCBI WGS metagenome assembly JAABUZ01 (sample SAMN12813069, study PRJNA571459) | rock metagenome | isolation source: Antarctica rocks | place: Antarctica: Victoria Land, Linnaeus Terrace sud | collected 2015-12-21
CCTGGACCGCAGTGTGGCCCCATGGTGCCGGCGGGCAACACCCACGTCATCGGTAACCGAGCTCATGATCTCGTCCACGCCCCGCCCGACTCAGGTCAGCTGTCACCACGGCCACCGGCGCTCGTGCCGGATATCACCCTGGCACGGTCAGGCGAGCCCGTCTGCGTCGTTGCCCGAGACACCGTAGGAGCTCGCTGCGGCTAGGACCTTGCGCTGCTCGAGGTCCACGCCAGTCGAGCCCGCCCCGAAGGCCCGCGTGTACCCGCTCGTCGACCCCCGCCACCGACTGGCTCCCTCAGCCACCTCTGCGGAATGAGCGCCCCTCTCGGCCCGAGCGGCGGGTCGCTCTCCGTCAGCTGATCGGGCGCAGATCCTCGCGCAGCACACGGCGAAGCAGCTTTCCCGTCTCGTTGTGTGGCATCTCCGCTCTGAACTGGATGACCTGAGGAGTCTTCGTCGAGCGGAGCCGAGCGCGCACCCAGTCCTTGAGCTCGTCCTCGGACGTCTCCACGCCCTCGACCAGGACCACGGCAGCCGCCACGGCCTCACCCCACTCGGGGTCCGGGATCCCGACGACCGCGGCCTCGGCGACAGCCGGGTGGCTACGCAAGGTGTCCTCGATCTCGCCAGGTGAGAGGTTCTCGGCGCCACGAACGATGACATCATCGAGCCGGCCCGCCAAGTGGAGGAACCCGTGCTCGTCGAGGTGACCGGCGTCGTTGGTCGGGAACCAGCCGTCATCGGTCAGCACCGTCCGCCCGACGTACTCCCCGGCCACCTGCTCGCCCCGTACATAGATCTCGCCTCGCTCACCCGCAGCCAAGAGCTCACCGGCAGGCCCGCGGATCTCGAGCTCGACAGTCGCCAGCGGCCGCCCCACCGAGCCCAGGCGAGCCCGAATGCCGGGATCGGCGCTGGCCATGGCCTCGCGATGGTGCTCGGGCGTGAGGACCGCGATCGTCGAGCTGGTCTCGGTCAACCCGTAGGCGTTCACGAAGTTCACGCCCGGTAGCGCAGCCATCGCGCGCTCGATGAGCTCCGGGGGCATTCTGCCACCACCGTAGGAGAGGTGGCGCAGCGACGAGAGGGAGGCCCCGGTCTCGCTCATCACCCCCAGGATGCGGCCAAGCATCGTCGGCACGACCATGGCATGGGTGATCCGCTCCTGCTCCACCATCCGGACCCATGTCGCAGGATCGAACGCCGACAGGTAGAAGATGCGGCGCCCCACATACAGCGAGCTGAGCACCGCCGAGATCCCGGCGATGTGGTACGAGGGCACGCTGACCAGCTGCGCCTCGTCCGCGGCTGCGCCCATGAACTCGACAGTGGTGATGATGTAGGACGTGAGGTGTCGGTGCCGGAGGACTGCGGCTTTCGGCTCTCCGGTGGTGCCGCTCGTGAACAGCAGAATGGCAACGTCCTCGGGGTCGACGAAGGGCAGGTCATCGGCGACCGGCGCGTCCGGGTCGGCGCAGGCGTCGAGCAGCTCGGCACGCCTCATCGTCTCGATGCCCTCGACGGGGGCGAGCCGCCCCTCCTCGTCAGGACCCACGATGACGAGCCCCGGGGAGAGCCTCTCCATGATGCCGTTCAGCTGGTCGTCACTCAGACGATAGTTGACGGGCGCGAAGGGCACGCCGGCGAGCGCTGCGCCGAGCAGCGTGATCGGGACCGCCTCGGAGTTGAGGTCCAGCAGGGCGATATGGGCGACATCGCGCGAGCGCAGCAGCGTGGCCACCCGACGGGCTCGGGCCACCAGCTCAGGGGCGGTCAGCCTGCCTGCCCTCGGGCCGACGAGGACGCGATCACCTGCGCCTTCGACGGCCATCTCCACGAGCATGCCGACGTTCATCGCCACAGCCCAGTGCTAGCGCCGACTCGGAGAGGCTGGTGCCCATGCCGGTGGGTGGGCTGCGGGTGGGTGGGCTGCGGGTGGGTGGGCCGCGGGTGGGTGGGCCGCCGGTGCGTGGGCCGCCACAACGTGTCGAGCCCTGCTCGGGGGCGCCCGGCTCGGTGCGGCCCCGCTCGCTGCGGCACACGACAGCCCTGATCTCTCGGTAGGGCTGCGACCACCCGGGCGTCGGTCAGGATCCCCGGTCGGCTATCGACCGTCAGCTTCATGTCGTTTCCCTCTCGGCGAAACGGGCACACCCCCGCTCGATCTCGACGCTCATTTCAGCGCCGATGATGCACTGCGTCAAAGTAGCTACTTCTGCTGGCGCTTGACCGCCCGCCAACGGTGGTTTGTTGCGCCCGCTCATCGTCATCGGTCTGAGGCCGTGAGACCGGGCCCCTTCACCACCCCGATCCTCGCGAGGTGGCTGATCTCGTCGTCCCCGAACCCGAGCTCCACAAGGATCTCGAGTGAATGCTGGCCAAGGGCGGGACAGGCCCGCTCGAGTGCGAGCCTACGTCCCCGAAGCACCAGAAGGCACCGAACTGGTCCATCGTGCCCCAGTCGGCCTGCTCATAGGTGGTGACCATCCCGGACCTGCGGTTCTCGGGGTCGTCCCACACGCTGCGGTACTGCTGCTCGGCGACAAGCTCTGCGGGGACGCCGTGGGCACCGAGGTCATCGAGGAGCTCGGCGGCAGCTCGCGTGCGCAGCGCCTCGACGAGCTCGGCGTCGGTGCCCACGCCGGCGACGGCTCGCAGCGCCGCGCGCCTGGGGTCGTCCAGGGCCACGATCGCCACCCAGCCGTCACAGGCCTCATAGACCCGGTACCCCGGGCTGGTGCCCGTCTGGTCGTGGTCCAAGCGAGGGTAGGGCGCCACCTGCTGGGTCTCGAGCACGACCACCGTCTCACTGTTTGGAGAACGTCGCCGTGTTGAGCAGCGCGAAATGCGCAGCACTGGCCCGGCCCGTGCGCTCACGCTGGTAGAGCGCCAGCAGCGTCGCCACCGCCGAGGCGGTGCCGGTCATGGTGTCGAGGTTGCCCATGTGATTGAACAACGGACCGTTGCCTTCCCCGGCCAGCTCGACGTTCCACCCAGACATTGCCTGGAACACCGAGTCATACCCGGGCCAGGCCGCACGCGGCCCCGCCGTGCCGTAGGCCGTGCCGTGGCAGAACACGGCATCCGGGTTGACCGCCCGCACCCCGGCCTCGTCGATCCCGAGGCGGGCCGAGGCCTTCGAGCGGACGTTGTGGTGGACCACGTCGGCCCATTCGACGAGCCGGCGGAGCACCTCGGTGCCCTCGGGCTGGGTGATATCGAGGGCGATCCCCCGCTTCGAGCGGTTGCAGGCGATGTAGAACTCATCGCGCCACCCCCGCACGGGGTCACCCGTGACCGGCTCGACCTTGATCACCGCCGCACCCAGGTCGCCCAGAAGCATGGGGCCCATGGGCCCGGCCAGGAAGGCGCCCAGGTCGAGCACGTGGAGACCTTCGAACGGCCACGTGCGGCCCTTGCCGTCGCCGGCGGGGACGTGGCCCTTGCCGTCGCCGGCGGGGACGTGGCCCTTGCCGTCGCCGGCCGGGGCCCCGCTGTCGTCCGTGCGCCCGGCGATGAGCGCGGCGAGCTCGTCAGCGTGCTCGCCGAGCCGTGGGGCGGGCCAGCGCACCCGCATCGGCGGGTCGGTCCCGAACGGGGGCGCTGCCTGGCGGGTCGGTCCCCACACTGGGTCGTCGACCTCCACCACGAACCCGTTCGCCTCGGTCTGCTCATGGCGCAGCAGATCGCCGAGGGGGGCGATGAGCTCGACTGCGACGTCGGCGGCGCGGATGCCCTCGAGCCACTCGTCGCTCGGGAACTGGGTCATGGCTGCGGCCATGATGTCGGCGTCGAGGGTCATGCCAGCCAGCCCCAGCCTCTCGAGCGCTGAGACGCTCAGCGCCAGCCTGCTCAGGTCGATGCGATCGGCAGGGTTGAGGATCTAGACCCAGCGATCGTCGGCGCACTGGTACATAGCGACCTGCGGGACCCGCAGTGCCGGTGACGGGCCGCCCGCGATGCTGGCTGGTGGCCTCTCGGCACGCACCCAGGACATGTTCTGCCCGAGCCGCAGCCCCTGCAGCAGGCTGGTGTGAGCGGCGCCGCCCACCCCGGTGTGCTCTCTGTCGATGAGCCGGGCGAGGATACCGTCGCCGCCAGCAATGCCGCGAACCAGCTCGGCACCGGCATCCGCCATACGAAGGGCCCCGGCCCCCAGCCAGCCTGGAGGTCCATCAGCCCGCCCCGTGCCCGCACCAGCAGGTCGTAGCCGGGTCGCTCGGCATCGGCGTGGTTCGGCGGGTACCCCGTGACCCCGCAGACGACGAGGCGCCTGAACCGCTCGCCCAGGCCGGCGTCGTCGAGGCCGAGACGAGCCGCGCCGCTCGGTCGGAGGTCGTGCACCACGACGTCGGATGACGCCAGGAGCCCGTCGAGCGAGCCTCGGTCGCCGCCGTCGGCCAGGTCGAGCACCACACTGCGCTTCGAGCGGTTCCAGGTGGCGAACGCTGCGGGGTGCAGGTGCCGCAGGGGATCCCCCCTCGGACGCTCGACCTTGACCACGTCGGCCCCCGCCTCGGCGAGGATCTGGGTCGCCACGGGCCCGGCGAGCCCCGACGACAGGTCCACGATGCGGATGCCGTCGAGGATGTGCTCAGCCATCGTCCTCCCTCGCCCGGCCACCGACCGGCAATGAGGTCACCCTATAGCTCGGCTCACGCCGGCCTCACCAGCCGCGCGCGAAAGCCGCGAGCGTTTGTCCACGAGGATGGGGAACGTGGCGCCGTCTCGACCCACGGTCGTGCCAGTCCTCGGCCGGGTCCCGGGGGACGCCGCAGACCCCGGGCTGGCGTCCAAGCGCTCATCGATGCCTCACGGCCGTCGGGCGCTGGGCGTCGAGCGCAGTTGTGGCATGCCCCGTCGTCGGGTACTGCCCACGGTGAAGAGGATACCCTTTGAGGAGCCTGTTTCCGTAGCGTCCTCCACGACGATGCCTCCCGTGGAGCCTGGCCGAGAGCGGTGCATCCTCCGAAACGAGGCACCACCAAGGGAGCGACGTGGACAAGGTCTGGGCAAACTCTGGCGACTCGCACTTCCTGGAGCCCGACGATCTGTGGCAGTCAAGCCTTCCAGCTGACCTGGCGGCACGCATGCCCCATGCGGTGAAGGATGCCGACGGGCAGTGGGAGACCGTTCACGTCGACGGCCAGGAGTTCCGTCGCAAGCTGCCGAACGCGACCCAGAAGGAGTTCCTCGAGGAGAGCAGCCGCGCCCCTGGTGCCAGGGACGTGGAGAAGCGCCTGGTCGACCTCGACCACGAAGGCATCTGGGGCGAGGTGGTGTTCCCCTCGCTCGGCATGTGGAACGCGTCGTTCCGTACGCCCGAGGTGCTGCGCGAGGCGATCAAGGTCTCGAACGACTGGGCGCACGAGGCGATCCTCCAGGCGTCACCTCGGCTCGTGCCCACAGCCCAGGTCTCGATGCTGTCGATCGAGCACGCCACCGCGGAGCTCGAGCGGACGGCCGAGATGGGGTTCCGCGCCATCTTCCTGCCGACCACCCCCCCCTCTCAGACCATGGACTACAACCGCGACGACTGGGAGCCGTTCTGGGCGGCGGCCGAGGCGGCCAAGATGGTGATCGCGTTCCACATCGGCACCGACCCGGTCGACTTTGCGGCCGGTGAGGACGTCGGGATCACCTACCGGGGCCCGGGCGGTGCGGTGCTGAACTACACCGAGACGACGTTCTCGGGTCAGCGGGCGGCCATGAAGATGGTGGCATCTGGCGCGCTCGACCGGCACCCGGCCCTCAGGGTGCTCGTCTCGGAGGGCGGCGCAACCTGGGTGCCCTTCCTCGGCGACCGCATGACCGAGGGCTACCGCCAGCACAGTCACCTGGTCCGGCCCAAGCTCAGCCGACCGCCCAAGGAGATCCTCTACGCGCAGGTGTACGCCTCGTTCCAGCACGACGAGAGCGCCGTCGGCGCCGTGACGGCGATGGGCTATTAGAACGTCCTATGGGGCAGCGACTATCCCCACATGGAGGGCACCTACGGCCACACGCAGGACACCCTCCACGGGCTGTTCGACGGGGTCGACCCGGCCGTGCAGCACCGCATCACGATCGGCGCGTTCTTGGACCTGTTCCCCGAGGTCGGCGAGCCCCCCGCGCTCGGCCACGCAGGACAGAGCTCGGGCTCCGCGTAGGAGGCACCCGTTCCTCTGCGCCGGCGCCGAGCGGCGCCATGATCGGCCGAGCATTGCGGTGATCCGCCGAGCATTGCGGTGATCCGCGCGTCGACGGCCACCCGAAGCCCCGGGATGTCAGTCCGCTAGACTATGCTATCGACAACGGGCGTCCCCTGCGGGCCGGGCGCAGTCGAGGGGGCGAATGGTGGACGAGGGGATACTCGAGGGGGTACGTGTCCTCGATCTGGCCGAGGGTGTCGCCGGATCGGTCGCGGCACTGCTCCTCGCCGAGTCGGGGGCCGATGTGGTCAAGGTGGAGCGCCCTGATGGCCGCGACGACCGCAACCCACACGGCCGGCGCACGTGGGACCGGAGCAAGCGCAGCGTCGTCCTGGACCTCGACACGCCCCAGGGGACCACCGACCTGGAGAGCCTCCTGGGCTCGGCCGACGTGTTGATCCATGAGTACGGTCCTCTGCGGGCGGTGGCGCTCGGCCTCGATGACGCGTCACTCGCCGGCCGACATCCCCAGCTGGTCGCCGCGTCGATCCTCGCCTGGCCGGTCAATCATCCCGACGCCAACCGTCCCGTTGACGAGCTGCTGGCGATGGCTCGTCTCGGCATCTGTGACGAGCAGAAGGCCGTGCGGCGCACCGGGCCGGTCTTCGTCCGCTTCCCGCTCGGGAGCTGGGGCGCTGTCTACCTCGCAGCTTCGGGGATCGCGGCGCGGCTGGTGGCGCGGGGGCGGTCTGGTAGGGCAGGCCCCGCCCACACCAGCCTGGTGCAGGGGGCGCTCGTGCCGATGGCCATGCACTGGTCGCGAGCAGAGCATCCCTCGCCAGCGCTGGCGATGGGGATGCCCAAGGAGACGGGTGGGTCGCAGGTGTCGCTCTTCGAGTGTGGCGACGGCGTCTGGATTCACCTCATGAAGAGCCCGGATGCCACGCCGCTCATGCAAGAGCTGCTGAGCGGTCTCGGTGCGGACCGAGTGGCCGCCGCCAACGCTGCGGCCGGCCCGAATGCCTATGGCTACCCGAACCGAGGCGCGAACGCCGTTGCGTTCCGGATGCGACCAAGTGCTGAGTGGTTGGCGGACCTGTGGGCGCACGACATCCCGGTGCAGCCGGCGCTCCCGTTCGGCACTGTCCTCAATGACGAGCAGGCCCGCATCAACGGCTATGTGGTCGAGCTCGACGACCCGGACGCGGGGCGGATAAGCGTCGGCGGCGTGCCCATCACCACCGATCCGCCGGCCAGGGTCAAAGGACCTGCGCCCCGACTCGGCGCCCACACCGCAGAGGTACTGGCCGAGCGACGCATGCCGCGAGCCGGCGTCGATGGCAGCAGGATCGCATCGTCGGGCCCCGAGCGCCCTCGGTGGCCGTTGGAGGGGGTCAAGGTCCTGGACCTTGGCAACTACCTTGCGGGGCCCTATGGGCCAATGGTCCTCGCCGACCTCGGCGCCGACGTCATCAAGGTCGAGTCCACGGCCGGCGACGCAATGCGCCCGACAGGATGGGCCTTCGCCGGCTGCCAACGGGGCAAACGAGGCGTTGCGCTCGATCTCAAGGCAGTGCAGGCCAGACCCGCCCTCGAGGCGCTCGTGCGATGGGCCGATGTGGTCCACCACAACCTTCGGATGCCGGCCGCCCGGCGGCTCGGGATCGACTACGACTCACTTCGCGCGCTCAAGCCCGAGCTGGTGTACACCCACACGAGCTCGTACGGGCCGCGCGGGCCACGGGCCGACTGGCCGGGCTACGACCAGCTCTTCCAGGCGCAGTGTGGGTGGGAGGTGCTCGGCGCCGGTGAGGACAACCCGCCGATGTGGCACCGCTTCGGGTTCATGGACCATCAGTGCGCACTGGCCTCGGTGCTGGCCACGGTGCTCGCCCTCTACCACCGCGACAGGACAGGTCAGGGGCAGCTCGTCGCCTCGTCGCTGCTCGCGTCCGGCGTGCTCACCGCGTCGGAGAGCTACCTGCGAGCCGACGGCGAGATGGCGCCCATCGCCGTCTTGGACCCGGACCAGACCGGGACGGCCCCTGGCTACCGGATCATCGAGCTCGTCGACGGCTGGATCGCGGTCGCCGCCCGAGGCGCCGAGCAGCTCGGGGCCCTGTGCACGGTGGCGGGGGTCGCATCGCCCGATGCGGTCGTGGCCTCACTGCGCGGCCGCTGTCGAGGGGAGGTGTTGGCGGCCCTCGAGTCCGCTGGCGTCCCGGCGGAGCCGGTGCGCGAGCAGCAGTGCCAGCCGTTCTTCGACGACCCGGCGAACCAGGCTGCCGGGCTGGTCGCGACCTACCCGCACGCCGAGTGGGGCAAGCTCGAGCAGCCGGGTGCCCTGTGGTACTTCGGGGACCTCGGGGTCCGGCTCGACTACGCCCCTCCCGCACTCGGCGAGCACACGATCGAGGTCCTCGCCGAGGTGGGGCTCTCCGGAGACGAGATCAGCTCCCTCCTGGCCGCGGGGGTCGCGAAGGCCTTCGTCGGCGCTGACAGGCACGGTCCGGCGCTCACCTGAGGTGTGGGAGGGACAGCTGCGTCGGGGGGCAACGGGCGCTCGGGCTGCCGCCACCATGCCGGCAGCGTTAGAGTCCTCGAGGATCCAAGGAGGTGCACAGTGGCACAGACGACCGACGCCGTGGACGATGAGCGCCGACGGGTGGCCTACGAGCGATCGGCACGGCCACGGGAGTTCTTTGCCGAGCGGCGGTCGAAAGGGCCGGTCGCTCGCGACGAGGACACCGGGGAGGTGGTGCTGCTGCGACGCGCCGACGTGGAGGACGCGCTGCGGACGTGGCAGAGCTACTCGTCGGAGTTCGGCGGCGTGATGGGCAGCGCCGAGCCGATCATCCCGCTCAACGTCGACCCCCCGCTCCACGTGCGGTACCGCAAGCTGCTCGACCCCTACTTTGCCCCGAAGCGGATGGCGGCCCTTCAGCCCGCCGTTCAGCGCCACACCGACGCCCTGATCGACGGGTTCGTGGAGCGCGGCGGCTGCGACTTCTCGACCGATCTCGCAGTACCGCTGCCTTGTGCCACCTTCCTCAGCCTCCTCGGGCTGCCCCTCGACGACCTTCCGGCCCTCGTGAGGTGGAAGGACATCATGATCCGCCCCGAGCACATGGTCGACGACCGCGATGAGGCCGTGAGGCTGCAGGCCGACACCGCCATGGAGATCTATGCCCGGTTCGACGCAGAGATGACCGACCGCCGCACCCATCCTCGCGACGACCTCATCAGCTACCTGACCCACACCGAGGCCGGGGGTGAGAAGCTCACGGACAGCGAGATCATCCGCACGTGCTTCCTGCTTCTCGCTGCCGGCCTCGACACCGTGACCATCTCGCTCGAGTGCATCTTCGCCTTCCTGGTGGGCCATCACGACGCCCGGCGAATGCTCGTCGAGCACCCGGGCGCGGAGGTGAGCCTGATCGAGGAGCTTCTTCGCTGGGAGACCCCTGTGCAGGTCGTCAGCCGGCGGGCCACATGTCCCATCCAGTTCGAAGGCGGCGTGACCATCAACCCGGAGGAGCGCGTAGGCATCGCCCTGGCGTCGGCCAACGTCGACCCCGATGGGCTCCCGGGTGCCGACGAGGTCGACCTGTCCGGAGGCGAGAAGCGCAGCCTTGCCTTCGGCGGCGGTCCCCACCGCTGCCTCGGCTCCAACCTGGCCCGCATGGAGCTGCGCACGGTCGTGCGCACGTGGCACCAGCGCATCCCGACGTACTCGCTCGCACCAGGCGCAGAGCTGGTCTGGAACAGTTCGGTGCTTCGAGGGCTCGACCATCTTCCCCTCGTCTGGCCCGCCAGGGGCACCCCATGAGGATCTCCATCGACGCCGAGCGGTGCGAGGGCCACGGTCGCTGCTGGGAGACCGCCCCCGAGCTCGTCGTCGACGACGAGCGCGGTCACGGTGTCGTCCGAGCCCCCGGCCAGGATCTGCCCGCCGAGCTCGAGCAAAGCGCCCGGCGCGCCGCGAGCGCCTGCCCTGAGCAGGCGGTGACCATCTCCGGCTGAGCTCGGAGATGGTCCTCCGGGCCACCGATGTCAGCCAGCGGCGCCATCCTCGACGCTCCTCCCACCACAGGGGTGGCCCTCGCCCCATCCTCGGCAATGTGCCAGACTGACGGCTGCCGACGGCCACCTCGTTCTTGCCCCGGCTCCGTCCAACCACACGCCGCAGGTGGATCTTTGGCGGAGGCACGGCCAGGTCCATCGGCGCCCACATCGACAAGGAGGGGCCAACATGCCAGGTCGTCTGGAAGGGAAAGTGGCATTCATCACCGGCGCTGCGCGAGGTCAGGGGCGAAGCCACGCCATCCGCCTGGCCGAGGAGGGCGCCGACATCATCGCCGTCGACATCTGCCGACAGATCGAGTCGAACCCCTACCCGCTCGCAACCCGGGATGATCTCGCAGACACCGAGCGAGCGGTCAAGGAGCTCGGACGACGCATCAGCGCCAGCCAGGCCGACGTGCGTGAGCGCGACGAGCTGCGCGACGCCGTCGAGGCCGGCATCAACGACCTCGGCCATCTTGACGTCGTGGTCGCCAACGCCGGCATCCTTCCCATGGCCATGGGCGATCCCGACCCGATGGACTTCGTCGACGCCGTGGACGTCGATCTCGTAGGCGTCATGAACGCGGTCGCCGTGTCCATGCCCCACCTCCCTGACGCTGCGTCCATCATCATCACCGGCTCCACCGCAGGGATGATGCCCAACACCACGGACAACCCGGCCATGGGCCCGGGCAGTGCCGGGTACGGCTGGGCCAAGCGGATCCTCATCAGCTATGTCGAGCAGATGGGGCTCTTCCTTGCGCCTCGATTTATTCGCGTCAACGCCGTGCACCCCACCAACTGCAACACCCACCTGCTCCACAACGAGGGCCTCTACGGAATGTTCCGCCCCGACCTCGAGAACCCCACCCGCGAGGACGTCCTGCCTGCGTTCACCCACTTCCAGGCAATGCCCATCCCCTACGTCGAGCCGCTCGATATCTCCAACCTCGTGCTGTTCCTCGCGTCGGACGAGTCGCGGTACATCACCGGCCAGCAGATCCGAGTCGATGCGGGCTCGCTCCTCAAGTTCCCGAACGGCCCGGCCTAGGGGCGACGCCTTGCTCGGG
>JAABUZ0100009319.1_pt1 | contig 11263 bp, 11 predicted proteins | sample 5562091 | NCBI WGS metagenome assembly JAABUZ01 (sample SAMN12813069, study PRJNA571459) | rock metagenome | isolation source: Antarctica rocks | place: Antarctica: Victoria Land, Linnaeus Terrace sud | collected 2015-12-21
TCGAATTACCGGTGTGCGGGTGGTGGATGCCCGCACGGGTGAAGAGAAGCAGATCGGCTGCGAGTTCGTCATCAACGCGGCCGGCGCCTGGGCCGGCCAGATCGGCGCGCTGGCCGGCGTTGAGATCGACATGCAGGCTGGCAAAGGCTCGATGATCGTGATGAATCATCGGGTGGTTCAGACGGTGGTCAACCGCTGCCACCTGCCGGGCGACGGCGATATCCTGGTTCCGGTGGGCAGCGTCTGTATTATTGGCACCACCTCGATCAACGTGCCCGACCCGGACGACTATGGAATCGGAGAAGACGAGATCGACGCGATGTTGCACGAGGGTGAGAAGCTGATTCCCGGGTTTACCCGGCTGCGTTCGCTCCGAGCCTATGCCGGCGTGCGTCCGCTGTACCGCGAGCAGAGCGCCTTGGCCGCGCAGGGACGCGATGTGACACGGGCGTATGCCGTGCTGAGCCACCGGAGCCGTGACGGCCTGGAGAATATGGTCTCCATCGTGGGCGGCAAGCTGACTACCTATCGCATGATGGCCGAGGCCGGCGTGGACGTGATGTGCCGCCTTCTTGGTGTGGAGCGTCCCTGTCGAACGGCGCAGGAAGCGCTGCCTGGCTCAGAGAACGGCGCCTATTACAGCATTCAGCATCGGCTGGCCGAGACCGAAGCGCACGGCGGAGATGAGAGCAACCTGATCTGCGAGTGCGAGTATGTGCGGCGGGTGCAGGTCGAACACGTGGCCCGCGAGCGTGGCACGCACGACCTGGGCGATATCCGGCGCGAGTTGCGGCTGGGGATGGGGCCGTGCCAGGGAGGCTTCTGCACCTATCGCGCCGCCGGCGTGCTGCACGACTTGCAGCATCTGCCGCCCGAGCAGACCAACCAGGCCCTGTTGGGTTTTCTCGAAGAGCGCTGGAAGGGCGTCAAGCCGGTGCTCTGGGGCGATGATCTCCGTCAGATGCACCTGGACGAGGAAATCTATCTCAACCTTCTGGGCGTCGATCGCCTCAACGGCGCCGGGTCATCGTCCGATGGCTTGGAGCAGCCGGCGTGAGCGGTCGTGGACGCAATTTCGATGCAATTGTGCTGGGCAGCGGGCTTTCGGGCCTGGTCGCGGCTCTGCAGCTGGCCGACACCGGGCTGCGAGTCGGCGTCTTTGCCAAGGGAGGCGGGTACTTACACTTCACCTCCGGCTGTATTGATGTCCTGGGACGAGATGCTCAGGGCGAGAGCATCCACAACCCGCTGGTTGCTGTCGGGGATCTTCTGGAGCGGACCACTCAGCATCCCTATGCCATCGCCGGCCGGCAGATGCTGGTCGATGGCGTCCAGCAGTTTCAGGATGCAATGCAAGCAGCGGGTTTTGCCTTCTCGGGCGATCTACAGGCCAACCTCCTGTTACCCACGGCAGCCGGGTCGGTGCGTCGCACCTGCCTGGCGCCTGCCGGCATGGTCCATGGGCGGCTCGATGAGCAGACGCCCATGCTCATCGTCGGGTTCGACCACTTCCGCGACTTCTATCCACCGTTTCTGGCCGCGAACCTGCGCCAAACTTGCGCCTTTCCCGTGCATCACCTCTATCTGGACCTGCCGGCGTTGCGCGGCCGGCGCCACCTGCTGCCGATCGACCTGGCCCGCGCCCTGGACGATCCATCCATTCGGCACGAGATCGGGCGGCTGGTGACAGCCAACCTGGGCGACGCGGCACGGGTTGGCTTCCCGGCAGTGTTGGGGTTGGAGACTCATCGTGAAGCGACGGCCCATCTCGAACAGCTCATCGGTCGTCCGATCTTCGAGATCCCCACCCTGCCGCCCTCCGTGGCCGGCATCCGCATCAGTGGAGCGCTGCGACGCCAACTGCTGCAGCGGGGCGTGCGGGTCGAGATTGGTTTCTGGTTACGTGGGCATATCGAGGACGGGCGGGCCACCGAGATCGTGGTCGATTCGGCCGGCCGGCCCACCACCTACCGCGCCGAGGTATTTGTGCTCGCCACAGGCGGAACCGGCGGCGGCGGGATTAGCGCCAGCCCCGATGGCACGTTACGAGAGACGGTCTTCGATCTGGCGGTGCAGGGTCCACGGGATCGCAGGGAATGGTCCCGTCAGAGCTTCCTCGGCTCTGAGCCACAGCCGATCAGTCTGGCCGGCGTGCGTACCAACCAGCATCTACAACCGTTCACCGCTTCCGGTCAGCCGATCGAGAATGTCTTCGTCACCGCGTCCAATCTGCCGAACTGGGATCCGGTTCGCGAGGGCTCCGGTGAGGGTGTGGCCCTGGCCACGGGCCGCAAAGCGACGACCGAGGCGTTATCGCTGCTACATACATCCACCGTAATGGCGACCGCGCTGCGGTGATGACGAAGGTATCTATGTCTATTCTCGACCCAACCACCTTTGACGCCAATGAGATCATGCTCAGCACGGACGCCTGCATCAAGTGCAACGTCTGCCAATCGTACTGCCCGGTGATGGCCGTCACCGACCTCTTCCCCGGCCCCAAATACGTCGGGCCGCAGGCGCAGCGGCTGCGCATCGGCGAGTCGGTCGATCACACGGTCGACTATTGCTCGGGCTGCACCGTGTGTACTCGGGTCTGCCCGTCCGGTGTGAAGATTGCCGAACTCAACTCCAGGGCGCGCGCCGCCATGGTCGAGGCCGGCGGTGGCCCGACGCTGCGCGACCGCCTGATCGCACGCCCGGAACTGTTGGGCCGGCTCAACCGGCCGATCGCCCCGCTGGTCAATCGCGTGCTCAAGAACCGGCTGGTTCGCCGCGCCATGCAAGCCGCCCTGCGGATCGACGCGCGGGCGCCCATGCCGGCCTTCTCGCCGCACAGCTTTCGTGCTATGCACCGGCGCTATCCGTATCGTAGCGACCGGCGAGTAGCCTACTTTTATGCCTGCTCCACCGAGTATTACGAGCCCGAGTTGGGCATGAAGGCAGCGCAGGTGATGGAGCGAAACGGCTATGAGATGGTGCTGCCCCCGCAGAACTGCTGCGGCTTGCCGCTCATCTCCAACGGCGATTATGCTGCGGCCCGCAAGTACGCGCAGCGGAATATCCGCCGCTTGCTGCCCATAGCGGAAGCGGGGATTCCGATCGTGGCCACCTCGACCAGTTGCAGCCTCACGCTCAAACAGTATTACATAGATCTGCTCGATATCCGCACGCCGGAAGCTGAGAAGGTCGCTGCCAATGTGTATGATATCTGCGAATTCCTACGCATGTTGCACGAGGGGGGCGAGCTGAACACTGCTTTCGGCCCGGTCGATCAGGCCATCGCCTATCATGCACCCTGCCAGTTGAAGTCGCACGGCATCGGCAAGCCGGCGCTCGATTTAATGGACCTGATTCCGGGCCTGCGGCCAGTGGAGATGGAGGCCGAGTGCTGCGGCACAGCGGGAACCTATGGCTACAAGCAGGAAAAGTACGATATCGCCATGAAGGTGGGCGAGCCGCTCTTCCGGCAGATCCAGTCCGTCGGATCGCCGGTCTCGGCCTGCGACAGCGAGACCTGCCGCTGGCAGATCGAGCACGGCACGGATACGCGTTCTCTGCACCCAATTGAGATTCTGCACCAGGCCTACCAGGCACACCGGTGATCGGCATTGTGCTGGTCTCGCATAGCGACCGGCTGGCCCAGGGCGTGAAAGAACTCGCCGAGCAGATGACAGGAGGCAGCGTCCAGATTGCCGCTGCCGGCGGTGGACCGGATGGGAGCCTGGGGACGGACCCGGACCGTATCCGGGCTGCCGTCGAGCAGACATATAGCCCGGACGGCGTGCTGGTGCTGATGGATCTGGGCAGCGCCGTGATGAGCGCGGAGCTTGCGGTCGAAATGCTGCCGGCCGAGCAGGCGGCGCAGGTCCTGCTCAGCAACGCGCCACTGGTGGAAGGCGCGGTGGTGGCGGCGGTTGAAGCATCAATCGGCAAGTCGCTGCGGGAAGCCAACGACGCGGCGGAAGAGGCGGCGGCCATGCAGAAGGTGGAGCGGTAGTGCGGCGGAGCTGGAACATCTCGGCAGTATGCTGTTGGTAGACGTGATCAGCTCATCCGGTAGCAGGTATGGCTGTGACGGCCGCTGAACATGGAGGCGCCGAGCAATGGACCCAAGCGTGAACCCGCGCCTTCTTGAATGGCGGAAGGACAACACTTCTGATCCCGACCGCCCATCCCTGAACGACCCTTCGGTGCAGCAGTTGGTCATCGAAATCGGCTCGGGATCGCAGGCCGCCAATCTGGGCGGTGTCATGAGCCTCAACATCAGGCTGGAACCGCCGGGGTTGGTCAAGGCGGACGTTGTGCCTTGGGACCTCAAGTTTGGCATCGGGGTGCCCTTTCCAATATAGGCGTGTCAGGGGCTGTTCGCATGAATCCGTTCCATAAGGGGCGATGGGCTTACCCCGGTGCCCTTCTGGCAATGTTGCTCGTGTTCGGATTTGGACCTACACAGGCGCAACATCCGCGCGCCGTGGTTGCCGCGTCGACACCGGGAACAGAGGAGTTCTGTGCTGCACACTCGCAGCAACATGCGGCTGGGCTCGTGGTTAGCAAAAGGGTCCGTCGCGTATTCGTGCTTCGGGGGGGAGAACAGTTTTTTTGCGCAGGGAGTGTTCAGGCCGTCGACGCACGCACCGGTCAGATTGTCGGCAACGTGAGTCTTGGTAGCTCGCCTGGCGCTGCCGTGGTCGATGACACGGATTATCGAGTGATTGTCGTAAGCACGGCAGGAGCTGCCTCAGGACAGATTACGACGGTCGACACGCGTTCAGTCCGGATTCTTGCACAGGTCCAAAGCGATCCGTGCCCAGCGGTGGAGTGCACAGTCGCTGCCGCACCTTGGAGACACCTGGTGCTTGTATCCTCTCGGTCCGGAATCCGGGTGGTGGATACGCGCACTGGGACGGTGGTCCGGACAATTCGCCCGGGTGGTAGTGGTATTGGCGCGGACGCGCTGGTCAAACGTATCTATGTTCTCGGCCAGGGAAAGCTCCGACTCTTAGACCTGAGTACCGGAAAGTATGCACGCACCTGGAGAAGTAGCGGCTGCGCTGCCGCCATTGCGCTGGATGGTTCTCTAAGGCGCATTTTCACTGCTAGCACAGGAACGCTCGGTGACCCGCGAAACCTGAGCAATGGCCGCGCCAATCGTCCCGGACAGTTCTGTGTTATCGACATGGATACTGGCGCACTGGTGCGCAAACAAGCTGAAGGTAATGGGGTCCGTGCCGAGCTACTCGCGGTGGATCACAAGCGTCAAGTCGTTATTGTGGGGCGTGTCGGTGCATTTGTCAATGACGGAACACAAGTCATCGATGAACGCACCGGGCGGTTTGCGCAAGTTCTTCATTGCTCTGTTCGCCTCATTGCCTAAACTGTAAAATCCACGTCAACTCCTGCCATAGCACACCGGAGCCCGTAGTACATGGCACGCACTCAGTTAGAGATTCACAATGCGCACGGGCTACACGCCCGTCCTGCTGCCCTCTTTGTGCAGACGGCCAGCCGCTTTCAGGCCAAGATCACGCTGCAGAATCTGGATGGTCCGGGAAAGGTGATCGACGCCAAGAGCATCATGTCGGTGTTGACCGCCGGGGTACATGCCGGCGGCCGGATTGTGCTTGAGGCGGAGGGGGTGGATGCGGAACAGGCCATCGAGGCGTTGACCGCGTTAATCGAGGGCGGGATGGGCGAGAGCGAGACTGCGTCGTAGAGGGATTGCTCACAGGTGGTCAGCGCGGCCAGCGGGATCGACGCCACCGCGCCGTGGCGCCCAACGCCGGCACATCGGGCAGCGATTATTACCTGCCCCAGGCAGGCCATTAAGTCTGAAGCTCCTGCTTGGCTACGCCTCATCACGGTCCGCGCGAATAACTGAGAGCGCCACTGCCGGCTCAAGTATGGTGATCTCAGCATAGATTGCCAGGCTCAGGAGATGCTTGTCTCGGGTAACGATGTGCGTCGGGCCACCGGCGACAACAGCTGCAAGAACGTGGTCATCGTCAGCATCACGCGCGACTGCCGGAACCTCCGTTGGCGCCACCAAAGACGCCAGTTCTTCAATCGCACTCCGGATCTCTGCAGCCGCACCCTCTGACATAAAGCGGCCCAGCACTTCCTCGAGTTCCGCCAGCAGGATGGGACTTATGACCAGCTCGAGACCGGCATGGCGCGCGGCGTCAAGTAGCGCTCGACTCGCTCCAGTGGTAGAAAGAACACCCGACACAATTATGTTTGTGTCGAGCACTATTCGCACTGGTTATGGCTCGTGCCGGCGGCGGCGCACATCACGCACCGCATTGTCGACCGCAGCGTCAACAGCATCCTCGTCCTTCAGTCCGACCGCCGCCGCCGCCTGCGGGCCGAACTCGAGAATACGCTCCCATCGCTGCCGGCTGTTCACGTACTGCCGGAAAGCTTCTCGAAACAGTTCACTCCGCAATCTATGCTCTTCCTTGGCGAGACGGTCGACTTCGACCGCCAGATCAGAAGGCAGCGAGATAGTCACCGTTGAGGATGGACGCATGGTTCACCTGTATTACACTTTATTACACATCCTACCATACGGATTGACTTGTGGGGGTGAAATATCTGAGTAGCGCGCTGCCAACCTGCATGGAATGCTCGGGTAGGCATCACCGCGGCTCTGCCTCTCGTACCACTCCCTCAACCTCTTCCGCCGTCTCGCACTCCAGTGCCTGGGTCACCAATTCTCGGCACCTCACTGCGTTCTGGCTGCGGATGTGGCCGCGAGCTTCGGGGATGCGGCTGGGGGTCATGCTGAGTTCGTCGAAGCCCATGCCTATAAGGAGGGGTATTGCCAGGAGATCACCGGCCAGCTCACCGCAGATGCCGGCCCAGCCGCCGTGCTGGTGGGCGCCGCGCGCGGTCTCGTGCAGCAGGCGGAGCAGCGCGGGATGGAGCGGGCGGTAGAGCGCGGCAACCTGTGCGTTGCCCCGGTCGACGGCCAGGGCGTACTGCGTGAGATCGTTGCTGCCCACGCTGAGGAAGGCGACGTGGCGGGCGAACTGCGCGGCCTGGAGCGCGGCGGCCGGCACCTCGATCATGATGCCCAGTTCGGTATCGCCACCCACCTCCGCCTGCATCTCGTCCAGCAAGGCGGTGACCTCGTGTATCTGGGAGAGTTCGGAGACCATGGGCAGCATGATGGCCAGCCGGCCGGCGGGTGAGGCGCGGAGCAGAGCGCGCAGCTGGATGCGCATCAGCTGGGGATGGGCCATCGTGTAGCGAATGCCGCGCTGGCCCAGGAAGGGGTTGGCCTCGATAATTGGCGGGAGATAGGGCAGCGGCTTATCGCCGCCAACATCGAGCGTGCGAATAATGACTCGATGCTCCGGCATGGCAGCCAGGACCGAGCGATAGGCGTCGACCTGCTCCTCCTCGCTCGGCATCCGCGGTCGATCGGCAAAGAGAAACTCGGTGCGGAACAGGCCCACGCCCTCCGCGCCGGCGTCGCGCGCTGCCGCCATATCGCCCGGTGAGCCGATGTTGGCCGCCAGCACCAGCCGCCGGCCGTCTCTGGTCTCCGCCGGCTCGTTGCGGAGCGCGCGCAGTTGCCTGCGGCGTCGCTCCGGTGCAGCGGCGCGTCCGGCATACTGCTGCTGCTGCTCCTCGGTTGGGTCGAGGATCACCGCGCCGCTCTCGCCGTCGAGGGCGATCTGCCCGCCCGGGTGCACCCGTGAGGAGAGGCCAGGCACCCCCACCACGGCCGGAATATTCAGCGCTCGGGCCAGGATCGCGGTGTGTGCGGTGGTGTTGCCGGTATCGGTGGCGAAGCCGAGCACCAGTGCGCGATCCAGGCTCACCGTCTGCGATGGTGTAAGTTCCTGGGCCACGATAACGGACGGACGGGTGAGGGGCAGCATCGGTGCTGCTCCCCCAAGAGCGCCTCTCAGGCGATTGGCAATGTCACGCACATCGGCGGCACGAGCCGCCAGATAGGGATCGTCCATCGCCTGGAACATGCCGGCAAAGGCATCGCCGGCAGCGTGCACGGCTTGACCCGCCGGCGCGCCCCCGGCGATGCCCTGAGAGATCAACTCGATCCAACCGGCGTCTTGCAGCATCAGTATCTGCGCGTCGAGGATGCCCGCCTGCTCCTCCAGGTCGCTGCTCCGCAACTCGCCGGCCAGGCGCTCAAGGTGCTGGACGCTTTCCTCGGACGCGCGCTGGTAGGCACGCTGCTCCTGGAGCGGTGAGCCGGCCTTCCGGTCGGCTGGAGCCGCCTCCGCCATGAGGTAGACCGGACCGCTGGCAGTGCCCGGAGATACGCCGATGCCGTGTAGCACGCTGCCCATACCTATTATCAACATCCAGGCGCACCGTTCCTCTGCTACCGGTTCCCGTACCATGCCCCACGAAGCCTGGTTCATCCGAATAGCGGTCCTACAATACCTTGGCAAGCATATTAAGTGCGCATATAATAAGCGTGAATAGTTTTAGTCGAATCGAAAGGGGTCTGCACATGTGGGAGTACGAGCACAGCATCGAGACCGAGGCGAGCTATCGGCTCTACAGCGATGTAGCCACGTGGCCGCGCTGGGGCGAGGGAATCAGTCAGGTAACGCTTGACGGCCCCTTCGCCGTGGGAACGCACGGGTTCTTGACCCCAAAGGGACAGGGACCGTTAGCATTTCGCGTCGCGGAGGTGCGGTCGAATGAATGGTTCGCCGACGAGACGGAGATGCCGGAGGCGGGCATCGTGCTGGGCTTCGCGCATAGCCTGGTCCCGCTGACGGACGGACGGACGCGCATCACGCATCATGTCACGATCACGGGTCCAGCCGCCGACGCCCTCGAGCCACAGATCGGCTCGGCGGTGACCGCGGGAATCCCGGACACAATGGCCTCGTTGGCCCGCCACGCGCTGCAACCCTGGTAGGCCACCGACCGGCCGGCAGCGGGAGACGTCCAGGGATGGAACGCTACGGATGGAGAGCATGGGAAGGATAGGATGATGAGGACAGTTAACGAGACGATGATGACCACTGTGGGGGTAGCCTTCGCACTCGCGCACCTCGCCGAGACCGAGGAGGCGACGTGATGGACACCGCGGACCGGGACGCACCGCGTTACTGGGTCGGCGTCGTCTCCCGAGCCCATGTGGAGGGCGGGGTAGCGGGTGGCTTCGCGCAGGTCAGCCACGGCAAGGAGCGTCCGCTGCGGCGCCTGCGTCCCGGCGAGTGGTTGATCTACTACTCCCCCCGCACAACGCTCGATGGCGGCGAACCGCTCCAGGCGTTCACCGCCATCGGTCGGGTCATGGACGACCGTGTTTACTCCCACCGAATGAGCGGCGATTTCGTGCCCTTCCGGCGGGACGTGGCGTACCTGCCGTGCCGGGAGGCGCCGATCGCGCCGTTAGTGGAGCGCCTGTCGTTCATCCGCGATAAGCGGCGATGGGGCTACCCCTTTCGCTCCGGCCTCATTGAAATCCCAGCGGACGACTTTGCGGTCATCGCGGCGGCGATGGGCGTCGCCATGCCGTCGGCACGGGAGGCCTTTCATTCCCCTGATCCGTTCGATTCCGCCTATGACACGCCCGCGGAGAGCCCCGGCTTCCTGCTCTGGCAAGTCACCAACTTGTGGCAACGGCAGCAGCGCGCCGTGCTCAAGGAGGTCGATCTCACGCATGTGCAATTCGTGTTACTAGCTGTCCTGACGTGGCTCACCCGCGAAGGGTCGGAGATTTCGGGAGTCAGCCAGGCGCAGCTTGCCCAGCACGCGCAGGTCGACGTCATGATGACGTCGCAAGTGGTGCGGACACTCGAGGACAAGGGACTGCTCAAGCGCGCACCCCACCCGCGGGACGCGCGGGCCAACCTTTTGCAGGTGACGTCGCGGGGCCGCGACGTGGCGGGCCGCTCGATCCACCTGGTAGAGCGCACCGATCGGGAATTTTTCGCGGCCTTAGAGGATGACATCGCCCACTTCACTCGAGAGTTACGGAGCCTGCTGCGAACGGAAGAGCCGACTGCGCAAGATAGTAGGCCGGTGTCATGAGCCGCCGTTAACGGGATGGTGCCAGTCTCCGTAATCTCCATCAGGCACGCTCCGCCGACACCGGCATCTTCGTCCCCACCTCGCCGCACAATGGCCACTAAGTGCCGCTCGTACGCGATAATGCGGTGTTCCCCGGTTGGCGCTACCCCACCGCTCAAGATCGCGCGGTTGTTCGCGGGTAGCGTCTACATGAGCCGGATACCGGGCTAGGGCTATACCAATGCAATACTCAGAAAATCAAACAGAGGCTGAGCGGCAGCGTCTAGCCGAGGCGGTCGCCGATCAGACACCCTGGTATCGTTGGGGGCCGTATCTCAGCGAGCGGCAGTGGGGTACGGTGCGCGAGGACTATTCGACGGATGGCGATGCCTGGGCGTACGTTCCCCACGACGAAGCGCGCTCGCGTGCCTACCGCTGGGGTGAGGACGGGCTGCTGGGGATCTCTGATGAGCGCTGCACCCTCTGCTTTGCGCTGGCGCTGTGGAACGAGGCCGACCCGATTCTGAAGGAACGCCCCTTTGGCCTGACCAACCCCCAGGGAAACCACGGCGAGGACCTCAAGGAATACTACTTCTACCTGGACAACACGCCGACTCACTCCTATATGAAGGCGCTGTACAAGTATCCGCAGCGCCCCTTTCCCTACGCACAACTGGTGGAAGTGAACGGTCGCCGTAGCCAGGACGAGCCGGAGTTCGAACTGATGGACACCGGCATCTTCGCCGAGAATCGCTACTTCGACGTGGTGGTGGAGTACGCCAAGGCCGGCCCGGACGACATCTACATTCGGCTCTCGGCGACCAATCGCGGGCCAGACACGGCGCCCCTCCATCTCCTGCCCACGCTCTGGTTTCGCAACACCTGGTCCTGGGGACGCGATGACGCGCGCCCGCAACTCTCCGAAGCCACCGGATCGAACTCGGACCTGCGCGTGGTACATGCGACACATCCCTCCCTGGGTGAACGCTGGCTGGCGTGCCAGGGAAAACCTCAACTGCTCTTCACCGAGAACGAGAGCAACGCCCAGCGACTCTGGAACTCGCCGAACCGCACGCCGTTCGTCAAGGATGGCATCCACGAGGCCGTAATTCACGGCAATGCCGGAGCCGTGAATCCGGCGAACACGGGTACCAAGGTGGCCGCGCAGTATTCCTGCCAGATCGAGCCGGGCGCCACGGAAACGGTGTATCTTCGACTCAGCACTACTTCTCCCAGCAAATCTCCCGTAGATGGAGCG
>JAABUZ0100009321.1_pt1 | contig 11263 bp, 6 predicted proteins | sample 5562091 | NCBI WGS metagenome assembly JAABUZ01 (sample SAMN12813069, study PRJNA571459) | rock metagenome | isolation source: Antarctica rocks | place: Antarctica: Victoria Land, Linnaeus Terrace sud | collected 2015-12-21
GACCCGGGTGCTCTGGCGCTGCTGGCGCGACCGCAAACCGTACGACCCCGCGCAGCACCGCACCGCCGGCCCCCTGCTCGCCGCCGCCTGACCGGTGGGGGGTTGACACAGGATGTCTCACGCGTGGCGCTGCAGGGCGGCGATCGACGCCGCGAGCTGCGCCGCGCGGTCCGCCCACGTCCGCTCCTTCACCCGCTCGGCGTCGACCACGGCGGCCGGCGCGCGGTCGACGAAGCCCGGATTCGCGAGCCGCCCGCGCAAGGCGGCGAGCTGCTTCTCGAGCGCCGCGAGCTCCTTCGTCAGCCTCTCTCGCTCTTTCTCGACGTCCACGAGGCCCGCGAGCGGCACGTACACCGTCGCCCCGCGCACCACCTGCTGCGCGGCGAGCTGGCGGTCGAACGGCAACGCGCCGTCCGCGCTGACCCGCACGTCCGCCCGCGCGAGCGCGCCGACCGTCGCCGCCACCTCGGCGTCCAACGTCTCGGCGTTGCCATCGCCACCGCTCGGGTGCAGGTAGACGTCGATGCGGCGGCCCGGCGACACCGCGTACCCCGCCCGGATCTGGCGCACCGCCTCGACGCACGCGCGCACGGTCTCGAACGGGCCGGTCGCGTCCGGCGCGTCCGCCGCGCCGCGCGGCGCGGGCCACGCCGCCGTCGCGACGAACGCGTCCGGCGGCGACGACGGCAGCCGGTTCCAGAGCGCCTCGGTGATGAACGGCACGATCGGGTGCAGCAGGCGGAGCGCGCCGTCGAAGGCGTGCGCGAGCACCGCGCGCGCCACGTCGCGGTCGTCGCCGTCGGTCGCGAGTCGCGCCTTCGCGCTCTCCAGGTACCAATCCGCCAGCTCGTTCCACACGAACCGCCGCGCCGCCTCGGCGTACTCGTTGAGCCGGAGCCCCGCGGCGCGCGCGCCCTCCGGCCACCGCGGCGCGCCGCCCTCGCGCGGCGGGCGCGCGGGGCCTAACGCCGCGTCGCAGTCCCGGACGGCGACGTCGAGGCGCGCCAGCACCCAGCGGTCCGCGTGCGTGAGCCGCCCGGGCGCGATCCCGTCGAGCGCGAGCACGGGCGCGTCGCCGACGTTGGTCAGCAGGAACCGCCCGATGTTCCACAGCTTCGTGCAGAAGTTGCGGCCCGGCGCGAACGACGTCTCCAGGTCCCCCGGGTCGAGCACGACGTCCGCGCCCATCCCGAGCCCCGCGACCGACGTCCAGCGCAGCGCGTCCGCGCCGTAGCGCGCGACGACCTCGAGCGGGTCGATGCCGTTGCCCGACGACTTCGACATCTTGCGGTGCTCCGTGTCGCGCACCGTGCCGTGCAGGTATACCGTGTGGAACGGCGCCCCGCCGCCGAACGCGTACCCCGCCATGATCATCCGCGCCACCCAGAAGAAGAGGATCTCGGGCGCGGTCACGAGCACGTCGGTCGGGTAGAACGCGCGCAGGTCGGGCGCGTCCTCGTTAGGCCAGCCGAGCGTCGACACCGGCCAGAGCCACGACGAGAACCACGTGTCGAGCACGTCCTCGTCCTGCCGCAGCAGGTTGCCGGTCGTCGGCGAGCGCGTGAGGTCGTCGCGGCTGACGAACGTCTCGCCCGTCGCGTCGTCGTACCACACCGGGATGCGGTGCCCCCACCAGAGCTGCCGCGAGATGTTCCAGTCCCGGATGTTCTCCATCCAGCGCACGTATACCGCCTCCCATCGCTCGGGGAGGATGCGCACGGTCCCGTCGCGCACCGCCGCGAGCGCCGGCTCGGCGAGCGGCGCCATGCGCACGAACCACTGGTCCGAGAGCCGCGGCTCGACCACCGTGTCGCACCGGTAACACCGCCGCACGGCGTGCTGGTGCGCCTCGACACGGACGAGCGTCCCCTCGCCTTCGAGCAACTCCGCGGTGCGCACGCGCGCGTCGAAGCGCTCGAGCCCGTCCACCGACTGAGGCACGCGCCCGTCGGCGTCGCTCACCGCGCGCACGAAGCCTGCCGCGTCGATGACGACGGGCGTCGGCAGACCGTGGCGCCGACCGACCTCGTAGTCGTTCGGGTCGTGCCCGGGGGTGATTTTGAGCGCACCCGTACCGAATTCGCGGTCGACGTACGCGTCCGCGATCACGGGGATGTCGAGCCCGACGAGCGGCAGCCGCACGGTGCGCCCGACGAGGTCCTGGTAACGTTCGTCCTCGGGGTTCACGGCGACCGCGACGTCGCCGAACAGCGTCTCCGGACGCGTCGTCGCGACCACGACCGCGCGCGTCGGGTCGTCGCTCACGGCGTAGCGGATGTGGTACAGCCGCCCGGGCGCCTCCTTGAATTCCGCCTCCTCGTCGGAGAGCGACGTCATGCAGCGCGGGCACCAGTGGGTCACGCGGTGCCCCTTGTAGATCAGCCCGCGCTCGTACAGCCGCACGAACGCCTCGCGCACCGCGCGCGACAGTCCGGGCGAGAGCGTGTACGCCGTGCGCGACCAGTCGGCCGATGCGCCAATCGCCCTCAGCTGGTCGAGGATCTGGCCCCCAGTCTCGCGCACGAACTCCGCGGTGCGTTCCACGAACGCCTCGCGCCCGACGTCGTACCGGCTGAGCCCCTCCTCACGCGCGATCTTCTTCTCGACCACGTTCTGCGTCGCGATCCCCGCGTGGTCGGTGCCGGGCAGCCAAAGCACTTCGTCGCCCGCCATGCGCCGCCACCGCGCGAGCACGTCCTGCACGGTGTTGTTGAGCGCGTGGCCCACGTGCAGGACGGCCGTCACGTTCGGCGGCGGCATGAGCACCGTGAACGGCACCCGCCCGCCGCCGGCGCGTTCCGAGCGCGACGCCGCGGCCGTGTCGATCCCCGCGGCCTGCCAGCGCGCGTAGATCGCGGCCTCGGTCGCCGCGGCGTCGTAGGTGGCGGGGAGCGTGGCCGCGTCTTCGGGACGCTCGGCGGACAAAACGGTCATGCGCGAAAAGGTAGCAGCGCTGTGACCGGGCCCAAACGTCGAGCGGCGCCGCCCCAAGATGCCGGGGCGGCGCCGCGCACGCGGATGGACCGCGCTTCACCAGTCGTGCAGAGGGTCAGTGCCGGCCGGTCGGCCCCGCGTCGGGGTTGCGGAACTTGTCGACGCAGTCGCGGTTGTTGTCGATCATCCGCTGCAACTCGTCCGCGTGTTGGTTCGCCGCGAGGCCCACGTCCGTCCGCGTGCCGTCGATGTCGACGCTGTCCGCGACGCCGGCGGTCCCGATCGGGTCGGTCCCGGCCAATTCGAGCGTGTCATAGGGCTTTTCGAGGTCGCCGTCGCGGGCGCGGCCGAGGTGTGGCTTGGTGCGTTCCGACATCCCTTCTCCTCCTCTTCCAGGTGACGTCCGGTCAGTCGACCGGAACAGCTCACGGAGCAAGGGGCGCGCCCACGGCCGCCCCGCCGCGCGGGGCGGCGCTCAGGGCGCGTCAGCCGTTGCGCAGGTTCGGATCGACGCGGCCCGTCGTCTCGCGGAGCAGCGGCGCGGCCGAGGACGGGTCGGCGACGTGGTCGCCCTTGGGCACGCCAGACGGCGCGATCGGCGAGCCGCCGGTCTCGTCGCCCTGCGGTATGGCGCCAGCGCGCTGGCGACGTTCGGCGATCCCTTCGAGGTCGTCCGCCGCCGCGCGGATCGCGGCCTGCTCGCCGAGCCACCGGTTCTCGAGCACCGGCTTCGGGTCGGCATGGCGCATCTCGCCATCCTGCGACGTTCCCTGCCGCGGCCGGCCGATGCCGACCTGCATGCCTTCCCACATCGCGCCGCCGGGCGCGTCGCCCGCCTCGTACTGCGCGGCGCGCTGCTCGAAGCGCGACTCTTCCTCGCGCACCTCGAGCCGGTTCACGACCGTCACCACGCCGGGCACGCCGCGCGTCAGGACCACCGCGTGGTGCGCCTCGTCCTCGGCCTGAACGAAGCCCGTCAGCTCGATGATCCCGCGGCCGATGGCGCCGATGTCCACCGCGCGCTCGCTCAGCACGGGATCATTGCGGAACGCTTCGAGCACGCGCTCCTCCAGTGCCTCACCGTCGTCAGTGTCCTGCGTGCTCGCGGCGGTCGTGGCCCGGCTCGTGGTACCGCGCGCGGGTGTTCCGGTGCCGCCGGACGCACCACCGTTCGCATCGAGGGGCTCGTCGTCGTACTCGGGCTGATCGTGTGCCATGAGTCGGTCGTTGGAGTCATCACGGCCCCGGCCGCGCGCCTCGTCGAGGCGGTCGCGCACGCGCGCACCGATGCCCGAGATGCCGCCCATCTGTTGGGCGAGCAGCACCCCCGCGGCGAGGCCGGCGAGCGCGCCGACGGCGACGAAAACCGCGCTCGCGGCGGAGCTGTCCCGGTCGCGGTAGCGAATGATTGCCATTGCGGATCGTGTGGTGGCGGGGGGTCGTCGGGAACGGTTACCTTGGCCGAGGCGGCAGGGGCCGGCGTCGCCGCAGGACCGTGTGGAAGCGTGTCCGCGGGCGCAAGTTCAAGGCCACCTACGGCCCCTCCGACCCGCCTGCCCAGCCCATGCCCGACGCCTCCGCTCCGCCCCTCGTCCTGACGCTCCCCGACGGCGCCCTCCGCGAAGTCGCGCCCGGCACCCTACCGCGCGACGTCGTCGCGACCATCGGCGAGCGCCTCCTCCGCGCGGCCGTCGCGGTGAGCATCGACGGCGTCGTGCAGGACCTCGTGACGCCGATCCGCGCCGGTGGTGCATTCCGGGTGCTCACCGAGCGCGACCCCGAAGCGCTCGCCGTCCTCCGCCACTCGGCCGCGCACGCCCTCGCGACGGCGGTCCGCCGGCTGCGCCCGGGCGCGCAGATCGGCTTCGGCCCCGCGATCTCCGACGGCTTCTACTACGACTTCGGCGTCGGCGAGCCGTTCACGCCCGACGACCTGGCGGAGTTCGAAGCCGAGTTCCGCAAGGTCGCGACGGAGAAGCTGCCGTTCGAGCGGCGAGAGGTCTCGCGCGACGAAGCCGCCGAGATCTTCCGCGACGACCCGCTCAAGCGCGAGCGCCTGGCCGACCTGCCGGACGGCGAGGTGATCTCGGTCTACCGCGACGGCGACTTCGTCGACCTCTGCCGCGGCCCGCACGTGCCCGACACGGGGTGGCTCAAGCACGTCAAGCTGACGCACGCCGCGGGCGCGTACTGGCGCGGCGACGCGCGCAACCAGGCGCTGCAACGCATCTACGGCACGGGCTTCTTCAAGAAGGACGCGCTCGACGCGCACCTCCACCGGATTGAGGAGGCGAAGCGTCGCGACCACCGGCTGTTAGGCAAGCAGCTGGACCTGTTCCAGTTCTTCCCCGTCGCGCCCGGCGCCGCGTTCTGGACGCCGCGCGGCACGACGCTCTACAACACGCTCGTCGACTTCGTGCGCGAGCGGCAGGCGCGCGACTTCGCGGAGATCAAGACGCCGCTGCTCTTCACGAAGAGGCTGTGGGAGCAGTCGGGGCACTGGGGCAAGTACCGCGAGAACATGTTCCTCGTCCTCGACAACGAAACGGGCGAGCACGACGTGTCGCTCAAGCCGATGAACTGCCCGTCGCACCACCTGTACTTCGCGTCGACGAAGCACTCGTACCGCGAGCTGCCGCTGCGCTACGTCACGTTCGACGTGCTGCACCGCAACGAGCTCTCGGGCGCGCTCTCGGGCCTCACGCGCGTGCGCCAGTTCGCGCAGGACGACTGCCACGTCTACCTGCGCGAGGACCAGATCGTCGAGGAGGTGCGGTTCCTCATGAATTTCGTCCTCGGCCACTACGAGACGTTCGGCCTCGCCGCGTCGCTCAAGTTCGCCACGCGCCCCGAGCAGCGCATCGGGAGCGACGAGATGTGGGACCGGGCGGAGGGCGCGCTCCGCGGCGCGCTCGAGGCGACCGGGCGTCCGTACGAGCTGAAGCCGGGCGACGGCGCGTTCTACGGGCCCAAGATCGACTTCGACGTCACCGACTCGATCGGGCGCGCGTGGCAGTTAGGCACCATCCAGCTCGACTACGCGGCGCCCGGGGCCGACCGGTTCGACCTCACGTACACCGGCGCGGACAACCACCCGCACCGGCCGGTCGTCATCCACCGCGCCGTGAGCGGCTCGTTCGAACGGTTCATCGCGATCCTCATCGAGCACTTCGCCGGCGCGTTCCCGCTCTGGCTCGCGCCCGAGCAGGTGCGCGTCGTCCCGATCTCGCCCGAGCTGTCGGCGTACGGCCAGCGGGTCGCGGACGCGCTGCGCGCCGCGGGCCTGCGCGTGGGCTTCGACGCGGCGAGCGAAGAAGACTACCGCGTCCGCATCCGCGAGGCGCACGCGCTCAAGGTCCCGTACATGGCCGTGCTCGGCCGTCGTGAAGCCGAGGCCGGTACGGTCACCGTGCGCCGCCGCGGGCAGGACAATCAGCAGGAGACGATGCCCCTCGACGCGTTCGTCGCACGCTGCGTCGAAGAGGCGCGCTCGCGCGCGCTGCCGCACGACTACGTCCCGAACGACGTGCCCGAGGGCGCGCTGACCGACGGGACGCCGGCGCACGGCGGCGTCACGAACAGCGCCGCGCCGCGCTGACCGCGCCGCGCCGTCGCGGGGTCTGCTTCAGCACTGTACGATCCGCCGCACGGCCCCGACGCCCGTCGCGGGCGGCGGATCGGAGCGCCGGCCCACCCGACCCGCCGGCGCGCCCACCACCCTCCCTCCTCAGGTGGCCCTGATGCGTGCGCTCTTTTCGATCCCCGCCCCGGGCGCCGCCGCGTGGCGCCTCACGCTCGGCCTCGTCGCGGCCCCGGCCCTCGCCGCCGCGCAGGCCACCACGGGCACCGTCGCCGGCCGCGTGACGAGCACCGACGGCGAGCCGATCGCCGGCGCGACCGTGGCGGTGACGGGCAGTACGGCGGGCGCGATCACGCGCGGCGACGGCACGTACCGCGTCGCGCTCCGCCCCGGCACGTACGAGCTCCGCGCGCGCCTGATCGGCTACGCGTCGGCGCGCGACAGCGTCGTCGTGGTCGCGGGCGTCGGGACCACGCGCAACTTCCGCCTCGCGCGCTCCGCCTCGACGCTCGAAGCCGTCGCGATCGTCGGGTCGCGCGCGCAGCCGCGCACCGTCGTCGAGTCGCCGGTGCCGATCGACGTGCTCACCGGCGCGGAGATCCGCAGCACCGGCCGCACCGAGACGGCGCAGATCCTCCAGCAACTCGCGCCGAGCGTGAACTTTCCGCGCGCGACGATCTCGGACGGCACCGACGTCGAACGGCCGGCCACGCTCCGCGGCCTCGGCGCGGACCAGGTGCTCGTGCTCATCAACGGGAAGCGCCGGCACACGAGTTCGCTCATCAACGTCAACGGCTCGGTCGGCCGCGGCCAGGCCGCCGTCGACCTGAACGCGATCCCGGCCAGCATGATCGACCGGATCGAAGTGTTGCGCGACGGCGCCGCCGCGCAATACGGCTCCGACGCCATCGCCGGGGTCATCAACATCATCCTCAAGTCGACCGGCCCCGGCGAGCTGTCGTCCACGCTCGGCGAGACGAGCACCACGTACGGCGGCCAGTCGGTGCAGGGCGTCGTGACGCCCACGCGCTCCGCGCACGACGGCGGCGTCGCACAGGTCGCGCTCGACGACGGCGTCGCGCGGTCGGAGAATCGGTTCTTCCACGCGGGCGCCGAGTACCGCGACCGGGGCTACACGAACCGCACGTTAGGCGATCCGCGCCCGCAGAGCTTCGGTGACGTCGCGAACGGAACGTTCTACACGAACGCGACGGGGCCGATCAACCACCGGCAGGGCGACGCCGCCACGCGCGACGGCGTGGCCTTCTTCAACGGCGGCTGCGACCTGCAGAACGGCGTCGAGCTCTACGCGTTCGGCGGCTTCGGGCGCCGCGCGGGGCAGTCCGCGGGCTTCTTCCGGCGCGGCACCGACGACCGCACCGTCCGCTCGCTCTGGCCGAACGGATTCCTGCCGCTCATCTCGTCGACCATCTACGACCTCTCGACCTTTGCGGGCGCGCGGGGGAGCACGGTCGGCGGCTTCCGGTACGACCTCAGCAGCGGCATCGGCGGCAACTCGTTCCGCTTCGACGTCGACAACAGCAACAACGCCTCGTACGGGAACGCGAGCCCGCGCAACTTCTACGCGGGCACGCTCGTGTACCGCCAGTGGACCAACTCGCTCGACCTCAACCGCGAGTACAAGGTCGGCCCGCGCGCGATCCCGCTCCGCGTGACCGGCGGCGCCGAGTTCCGCGTCGATACGTACCAGATCAAGGCCGGCGAGCCGGCGTCGTATAACAGCGGCGGCGTGACCGTGCTCGCCGCGAACGGGACGCCGACCACGAGGATCGCGTCGGTCGGCTCGCAGGTGTTTCCCGGCTTCCGCCCCGAGACGACGTTCACGAACAAGGCCACCGGCGCCAGCTACGTGAGCGGCGACGCGTCGAGCCACTCGCGCAACAACGTCGCCGTCTACGCCGGCCTCGAGAGCGATCTCACCAAGCAGTGGCTCGTCTCGACCGCGCTCCGGTACGAGCGCTACAGCGACTTCGGCGGGACGACGACCGGGCAGGTCGCCTCGCGCTACACCGTCACGCCGGGCCTCGTGCTGCGCGGCGCGATCAACACCGGGTTCCGCGCGCCGTCGCTGCAGCAGTCGTTCTACTCCGCGACCGCGACCAATTTCATCGGCGGCGTCCCGTACGACGTGAAGACCGCGCCGGTCGCCTCGCAGGTCGCCCAGCTGCTCGGCGCGACGCCGCTCACGCCCGAGCACTCGACCAACTACAGCCTCGGGACCGCGCTCTCGCCGATCCGCAACCTGTCGCTCACCGTCGACGCGTACCGCATCAACATCCGCGACCGGATCGTGCTCTCGGAGAACTTCACGGGCGCGCAGGTCGCCGCGCTCCTCGCGCCGCTCGGCGCGTCGGGCGCGCGGTATTTCACGAACGCGATCGACACCCGCACGACCGGGCTCGACGCGGTCGCCAACTACGGCGTGTCGCTCCGGTCGGCGGGGTTCCTCACGCTCACGAGCGGGTACAACCACAACCGCACGCACGCGACGCAGATCAAGCAGACCCCGACAGCGTTAGGCAACCAGAGCGAGACGCTCTTCGGGCGCGTCGACCGCGCGCAGATCGAGGAGGGGCAGCCGCGCGACAACTTCCTCGCCTCCGCGACGTACGACGTGCGCCGGTTCACCGTCGTCGCCCGCACCCAGCGATTCGGCGCGGTCACGGTCCGCAACCCGGTCGGCTCCGACTCGCTCGACCAGACCTTCAGCCCCAAGTGGGTCAGCGACGCGAGCCTCGGCTACCGTCCCGTCCCCCGCCTCACCGTCACCGTCGGAGCCGACAACGTGTTCGACGTCTACCCGGACCAGAACAACAAGCTCGGCAACCCGCGGACCGGGTCGGTGGGCGTGACCGGCCCGTCGGGGTTCTCGGGCAACTCCAACTTCGGCATCTTCCCGTACAACCAGTTCTCGCCGTTCGGCTTCAACGGGCGCTTCGTCTATGGCCGCGTGACGATCGGGTTGTAATCCGAATCCGCGCGCCAGCGCGCGCCAGCGCGGGCGGTCGCAGCGGGACCGCTACACGCGGGCGAACACGGCCGAACCGGTTCGAATGCGTTGAATCGTTCGGGTCAAACGGGTAGGTTTCGCAGGCTGCACTGGCGCGCCCCGGCGCACGGTGCAGCCCTTTGCGTTTGCCCCTGTCGACACTCCTCGGACCCGTTCCGATGCCCGATCTCAACCGTTCGTCAGACCTCAGCCGCCAGCCGGTGCTCGTCGGCGCCGCGCGCACGCCGGTCGGCAAGTTCCTCGGCGGCCTCGCGTCCCTGAAAGCGCCCGACCTCGGCGCCATCGCCATCCGCGAGGCGCTCCGCCGCTCGGGCGTCGCCGGCCGCGACGTGCAGGAAGTCATTTTCGGCAACGTCGTCCAGGGCGGCGTCGGCCAGGCGCCCGCGCGGCAGGCCGCGCTCAAGGCCGGCGTGCACCCGGGCGTCTCCGCGCTCACCGTGAACATGGTCTGCGGCTCGGGCCTCCGCGCCGTGATGCTCGCCGCGCAGGCCGTCCGCGCGGGCGACGCGGAGGTGATCGTCGCGGGCGGGCAGGAGTCGATGTCCAACGCGCCGTTCTACAACTTCGGCATGCGCGCGGGCGTGAAGTTCGGCGAGCAGCGCCTCGCCGACGGCGTGCAGCTCGACGGCCTGTGGTGCGCCACCTGCGACGTCGCGATGGGGAGCCACGCCGAGTACACGGCGCGCAAGGCCGGCGTCACGCGCGCGCAGCAGGACGAGTTCGCGGCGCAGTCGCACCAGAAGGCCGCGGCGGCGATTGCGGGCGGCAAGTTCAAGGACGAGATCGTCCCAGTGCAGATCCCCGGGCGCAAGGGCCCGACGACGATCGACGCCGACGAGGGCGTCCGCGCCGATACCACGATCGAGTCGCTCGCCAAGCTCAAGCCCGCGTTCGCCGGGCCGGGGAAGGCGTCGGCGGAGGAGATCACGGACGAGTACACGGTCACGGCGGGCAACGCGTCGTCGCTCAACGACGGCGCCGCCGCGGTGGTCGTGACGAGCGAGGCCTACGCCCGCGCGCACGGCCTCGACATCCTCGGCCGCGTCACGGGCTACGCGACGGGTCCGGTCGCGCCGGAGGAGCTGTTCTTCGCGCCGATCGAGGCCGTGAACAACCTGATGCGCAAGACGGGCACGACGATCGGCGACTACGACCTGATCGAGGCCAACGAGGCGTTCGCGTCGCAGGCGCTCGCGACGGGGCAGGGCCTCGACTGGGCCTGGGACCGCGTCAACGTCAACGGCGGCGCGATCGCGTTAGGCCACCCGATCGGCGCGAGCGGCGCGCGCGTGCTCACGACGCTGCTCTACGCGATGCGCGACCGCGGCGCCGCGACCGGTCTCGCGACGCTGTGTCTCGGCGGCGGCGACGCGGTCGCGCTCTCGGTCGAGCGCGTCAGCTGACGTGCGGCGGACCGGGGTCGCGCACGGCCGCGGCGTGCTGACGCCGTGAGTTCGCAGCCGGCGCCGCCCGGTCGTGCGCGCTGGCTGTACGCGCGCCCGGGCCGGCTGCGCGCGCCGTGGCGCCTCCTGCTCTACGCGCTCGCGCTGGTCGCGGGCGTGGCGGTCGCGCAGGGCGTGCTCTATCCCGTGCTCTATCCCGTGGCGCGGCTGTTCACGCCGCGCCCGTCGCTCGAGTACTGGCTGCTCCTGGCCGCGGTCGTCCTCGCGCACGGGCTCGTCCTGCGCGCGGTCGAACGGCGGCCGGCGGCGGACGTC
>JAABUZ0100009322.1_pt1 | contig 11263 bp, 9 predicted proteins | sample 5562091 | NCBI WGS metagenome assembly JAABUZ01 (sample SAMN12813069, study PRJNA571459) | rock metagenome | isolation source: Antarctica rocks | place: Antarctica: Victoria Land, Linnaeus Terrace sud | collected 2015-12-21
GGAAGCGTAGGAGCCACGAGCTTTGGGGAGAGCAACTTCCGGCCGGGTGACGCCGAGCGCGCGTATCCGGTGTGGGCCGAGGACGGCTATCTCACGCGAGTCGCCGCGGCTGAGCACCCGATGGAGGCGGCCTGGGTGGCTGACACCCTGGTCCACGCGGTCACTCGGCCGCGGGGGATGATGATCGATGTGATCCACACGCGGGCGACAGGCGCATGATGCTTCAGGACCCACCCATACTCGGTAACAATCGGGGGAACTGATGCCTGGCTGCATCGCAGAGGGGGGAGTCGTCCTGTGAAGGACTTCTTGCAGTTCGTGATCATCGGCCTCGGGCTCGGCTCGTCCTACGCTCTCTTCGCCCAGGGCACCGTGCTGATCTACCGCGGGTCCGGGATCGTCAACTTCGGCCAGGGTGCGCTCGGGGCATTGGCGTCCTTCGTCACCTTTGCGACGCTCTACAGGGGCCACCACCACAGCCTGGCCCTCTCGCTGGGGGCGGGTATCGCCGCGTCGGTGGTCGCTGGACTCCTGTTCGACTTCCTCGTTCTGCGCCAGCTCAGGCATGCTGCGCCCATCGTCCGTCTGATCTCCACGCTCGGCCTGCTTGCACTGGTTCAGGCTGGATTGGACAAGAAGTACGGGCGGTCCAACGTTGCCGTTCGGCCATGGCTGCCGTCGAAGACGTACCGCTGGAGTGGCGTACGGGTACAGGAGCAGGTCCTGTTCATCGTGGTCATCGCCGTGATCATCACCGTGTTGCTCTGGGCGTTCACCCGCTATAGCCGCATCGGGCTGGCGATGACCGGCGCCTCCCAGAACGAGCGGGCGATTCGGACCCTGGGGTGGTCGCCCGCCTTCCTGTCCCGCTTCACCTGGGGCCTCGGTGCCGCCCTCGCCGGCGTCGCCGGTGTGCTCGTCGCACCGTTGACCGGGTTGTCCACCGTCGGATTCACCTTGATCGTCACGGTGACTGCGCTCGCGGCGGCGCTCCTCGGCGGGTTCCGCTCATTCCCGATGACGTTTGCAGGCGGCCTCGTGATCGGTGTCGGAGAGGCGCTCGTCACGCTCTACAAGTCCAAGATCGAGCATTTCTTCCATCAGAGCTCGCTCACCGGGCTCAACCGGGCGATCCCATTCATCGCCATCCTCGTCGTCCTTGTGATTCGCGGGCGCGGGTTGCCCCTGCGGAGTCACGTCGCGGACCGCCTGCCCAGGCTCGGCACCGGACGGATCAACATCCCGGCGCTGCTCGCCGCATCGGGGCTGGTGCTGGTGCTGCTGTTCACGGTGTTCGACGATCGGTGGGCCGCTGCCACGTACATCTCGTTGGCGTCGGCGGTCGTCGTGCTCTCCGTGGTGGTGCTCACCGGATACGCCGGCCAGGTCTCGCTCGGCCAGATGGCGGTCGCCGGCATGGGGGCGCTGTTCAGCGGACTGTTGATCGACCGCGGCGGCGTCCCGATGGAGCTTGCGGTACCGATCGGGGTGCTGCTCACCATCCCCGCCGGGTTGCTGCTGGCGCTACCAGCGCTCCGCACGCGCGGCGTCAACCTCGCAGTTGTGACCCTTGGCCTCGGGTTCACGATCAGCGCCGTCGTGTTCTCGAACAGCGCATGGATCGGACACGGAGTAACAGGTGGCACCGCCATCGGGAAGGCGAAGATCTTCGGCCTGCCCGTCGATGCCTCCACCCATCCCCATCGCTGGGCCGTGGTGTGCCTGGTTGCCTTCGTGGCCTGCGGCCTGATGGTGGCCAACCTCCGGCGGTCCCAGACCGGGCGCCGGCTGATCGCCGTGCGTACGAACGAACGGGCATCTGCGTCGCTCGGCATCAGCGTCTTCGTCGTCAAGCTGTTCGCGTTTGGTGTCGCCGCCTTCATCGCCGCCATCGGCGGCGTGCTACTGGCATTCCAGGCATCGGTCATCACCTACGACAAGTTCAACGTGTTCGAGTCGATCAACGTCGTGGCCTTCGGGGTCATCGGCGGAGTCGGGTTCGTGGTCGGCGCGGCCTTCTCGGCACCGAACGCGATCGGCGGAATCGGCACCCGGCTGCTCACAGACGTGGTCAACCTGGGTAGCTGGGATGCGCTGGTCGGCGCCGTCCTCCTCCTCGTGATCATCGTCACCCACCAGGACGGGCTGGCCGAGGTCGCCGTGCACAAGGCTCAGTCGACGCTTGATCGGATCCGCCGCCGGCCATCCGGCGCGGCGGATGGCTCGCGGCCGGCGCTGACGCGGGTCGGAGCCTCCCGGGCTGAGCCCCAGCACCTCGCCGTCGACAACCTGACGGTTCGATTCGGTGGCGTGACCGCCGTCAGCGGAGCGAGTTTCGAGGTGCACCCGGGTGAGGTGGTCGGGTTGATCGGACCGAACGGCGCAGGCAAGACCACCGTCATCGACGCCGTGACCGGCTTCGTTCGCCCGGCCTCGGGCACAATCCAACTGGCGGGTCGCCCGATCGAGGGGTGGCCTGCCAGCAGGCGGGCCCGCAACGGTCTCCGCCGCTCCTTCCAGTCCCTCGAGCTCTTCGAGGACACGACGGTCGAGGACAACATCCGAGCAGGTGCCGACTCGGGGAGCGCCATGTCTTGGGTCGGCGATCTCTTCTGGCCCCGCCAACCGGCGCTCCCACCGCCAGCCGTCACCGCCATCCACGAGTTCGCGCTTGAGCCGGATCTCCATCGCCTACCCGAGCAGCTCTCCTATGGCCGCCGGCGACTGGTGGGGATCGCCAGAGCGGTCGCGTCCGCTCCATCGGTGATCATGCTCGACGAGCCGGCCGCGGGACTCGACGAGGCCGAGAGCCGGGAGCTCGCTAACCTCATCAGGCGCCTCGCCGACGAGCGGGGAATGGCGGTGCTCCTGGTGGAACACGACGTGGGACTGGTGATGTCCACGTGCGACCGGATCGTCGTGCTCGACTTCGGGAAGGTCATCGCCAGCGGGACTCCGGCCGACATCCGGCACAACCCGGCAGTCATCGCTGCATACCTCGGTGACTCCGCGGAGCGCGACGCCGAGCCTGACGAGGCGATGCAGACGGCCGCGGCGGCCAAGTGATGCGCCCGGTCGCGACAGATCTGATGAGGGAGACCAGCGTCGCGTCCCCGGTGCTCGAGTGCCGTGGTCTATCGGCCGGCTACGGCCAGGTGATGGCCGTGCGAGACCTCGACCTCGAGGTCCATCCCCACGAGGTGGTGGCGTTGATAGGGCCCAACGGCGCGGGGAAGACGACGACGCTGCTCACGGTCGCGGGGGAGATACGGCCGCACACTGGGGAGGTCCGCCTCTTTGGCGAGACGGCAACGACCAGCATGGATCACCGATGCCGCAAGGGCCTGGGGTTCGTCACCGAGGAGCGGTCGGTGATCATGGAGCTCACCACGCTCGAGAATCTCCGGCTGGCCCGTGTGGACGCCTCGAAGGCGGTCGGGTTGTTCCCCGCGCTTGAGCCACTGATGAACCGCAAAGCGGGGCTGCTCTCGGGCGGCGAGCAGCAGATGCTCACGCTCGCCCGCGCCCTCTGTCGTGAGCCTCGCGTCCTGTTGGCCGACGAGCTGTCGCTCGGACTTGCGCCGCTCGTGGTGATGGGCCTTCTCCAGGAGCTGCGACGGGCCGCCGACGAGACGGGAGTCGGTGTGTTCCTCGTCGAACAGCACGTCCGTCACGCGCTCGACATCGCCGACCGGGTGTACGTCATGCAGCGGGGACGGGTACGGATCTCGGGGACAGCCGAGGAGATCAAGGCTCGGCTTCCGGAGATCGAGGCCACGTACCTGTCCACGTTCGAATCGGACCGCTGAGCCCGGATCTCGAGCGCGATGCCGGCGCCCTCGAGGAGACGTCGTCGATCCAGGACGGGCCGTTAGGAAACTCCAGAAGTGACCGGCATCGACCCGGTTCTGCTGGCCGGTGATGTAGCCAGACTCATGGGAGGCCAGGACGGCACCAGGTTGGAGATGTCCACCGGCTCGACGTAGGGGATCGGCATGGCCTGGAAATAGGTGAACGCCGGGAGCACGTCATCGCGTGCGGGGTCCGCGAGGTCGGGGCGTAACACGCTGTATAGCCCGTCGTTGTGCAGGAGGCGGGTGTCCGCAGTTGGTCGGGTGCACTGCGTTGACCGGATGAAGCGGGGGGCGAGATGCAGACCCATCTCCTCGACGTATGAGGATCCGGTTGGACCACCCGTAGCCTGCGCTCCCGGGACCCATCGCTGGGTTGTTTGTCGTGCTCGGCATCTGCCGGCGGTGGAGCCGGTGATGATGATCGATGCGCCATCTGGGCCAGGTGGGGACAGCGGCTGCGACCGCATCATCACTCCGATCAGGTCGACGTCGACGGCACCGACGAAGTCGAGAGGATCGGGATCTCCCCTGTTCATGGGGAGTATCCCGGCGTTGGCCACGACGATGTTGAGCCGGTCGAGGTCGTTCATCCCGGCCTCCGCCGCGTCGCGAAGCTCGTCGTGCTCGCGGACGTCGACTTGACGAGCCAGGATCCGCCGCCCGAGCTCCTTTGACGGCCCGCTCCGTTTCAGCCAGGTCGTCCGAGGTCGGCAGCGGGTATGGGTTCGACCCCGGCGTACCGCTCGCCGGTGGCGACGAGTGACGTGGCTGATGCACCCGGCGAACGAGCGGTGCTCGATGTCCGACCTGGAGTTGAACCGGAGCAGGCGGGCTGCAGGCTGGCCCGCTAGTGTGGCATATCATATTCTTCAGATGCGAAGACGGAGCGGGTCGACGGTCGATCGCTCGCGACACAGAAACCTACAGGGGGGATGTAGCTCGATGAGAGTAAGAGGCCTGAGAACGGCGTTGGTGATCGTCTCTGGGGCGGCGCTCGTCTTGGGAGCGTGCAGCTCGAGTAGCAAGACGTCGGGATCGGCGAGCGGCGGTTCGGCGGCGGGGACGACGACGACCGCAAACTCTCATCCGTCGCTGCTGGCCAGCAACGGGCCGTGTGATCCGGCGAAGAAGCACTACCCGCTCGGGATCATCACCACGTTCGCCTCGCCCGTGCTTTCGCTTGGTGACCAGGTGAAGGCGCTGGAGGTGTCGGTGAAGGCCTTTAACAAGCGTGGCGGGATCGGGGGCCACTGCGGCGACGTGATGTCCTGTGACGAGAAGGCCGATCCCAACCTCGAGGTCGACTGCGCCCGCAAGCTCGTCGCCGCAGGTGTGGTGGCCACGTTGAACGACACCACCTCGGTCAACCCGGGCCCGACGTCCGAGGTGTTCGCCGCCGCTGGCGTGCCCCGGGTTGGGATCAGCCCGGGGATCCCGGAGTTGAGCTCGCCGGTGTCGTACATGATCGGTGCGGGAGGCGTCGGGACGACGTTCATGATGGTGCCGGCGTGCACGCGAAATGGGCACAAGAAGCTCGCCGCGATCACCGTCGACTCGCCCCAGATCGGGGCGCTCATCGCCGCTCTCGGGCCGATGCTGAAGGCCTACGGTGCCGAGATCGTCTCCAAGGCACCGGTGCCGGCCGGAACCACCGACTTCCAGCAGTTCACCCTTGCGGCGGAGAAGGCTGGGGCGACCTGCGCCATCCTCCCGCTCGGCAACAACGAGGCCGTGCAGGTACTCCAGGCCGCCAAGCAGCTGGGCTCCAAGCTGACGTTCTCCGGCAGCCTCGGTACTTTCGGGCGCAAGGACATGAGGGATCTCGGAGACTTCGCCAGCCAGGTGTATCTCAACGCTGAGCTCCCGCCGGTCACCGCGGATCAGCAGCGCTGGCCGATCCTGGCTGATGTCATCGCCGACCTCTCTGCATCGGGTGATCCTGCCCTCCAGGCCGAGACGCTGAAGTCGAGTCCCGTCCGGTCGTGGGTGGCGATGTACTCCCTGGTCAAGATCGTCCAGGACTTCGGCAAGCCCGACGACGTCTCCAAAGAGGCCATCACCGCCGCCATGAAGGCCGCTAAGGACGTCGACCACTTCGGGCTGATCCCGCCGTGGACCCCGGACAAGAGCATCACCGGCCCCGGCCCTCTCTCGCGGATCTCGCAGCCGTGGTACTACGTAACCAAGTGGGACAGCGCCAAGAAGGATTTCACGGTGCTGGACAGCCAGTTCAACGTGCTCTCGGAGCTCGGCGGCAAGATCGAGTACGCCCAGCCCGACGAGAAGCCCGGCGCACCCAGTTCATCGGCCTCGACATCGACCACCGCCGCCAGCGGCACGACAGCGAAGTAAGGGCACAGGAATAGCGCACCCCGCTGCCTCCGAGGGTCTCGGGCTGTCTGACGGCCTGAACCAGGAGGTCAGCGGGGTGCCGAACACGAGCGTATGGCACGCCTGCTGGGACTCACCCGCACGGTGGTCTGCGAACGACGTCTTAGGCGAGGACGATGAAGGTGATCGTGGTGTCGGTCAAGCGGCGCCAGCCGACGCTGCGGGCGCTGCGGACGAACCGCGCCGTGGCACGACGCCGGCGAGGGCCGACGACGCTGGCGAGCGCTCGACATTGGCGAGCCTGCGTGCTGGTTCGAGCCGACGCCCCACGGGTGACGCTGCCCTGACCACGGACCGACGCTGACCGCTGTTCCCTGGGCCCGTCACGGCCCCGGTCGCCCGCTCGCCTTCGACGACCAGGTCACCTGGCACGCCACGCACACGTCGAGGACGGCCGTATGCCAGCAGGTGCGCATCGCCTGGCGCACGGTCGGGTCGATCACCTGAACAACCTGTTCCGCTCGGGGGTGACCCCTCAGCGCTCGGTGCCCACCTCACTCACGGCTGAGGCTGCTCGTTGAGATTCCCCTTCTCGAGATGCCCACGGCCGGAGGCGAGTCGCGTCGAGTCGCGTCGAGTCGCTCGAGCGACTTCTCCATGGACCTGCGCCAGGCTCTGCCCTCGTGCACCTGGGTCCGGACCGATTCGGGCGCCCGGCTGCAGTCGTAGATCTCGGTGACGACCGTGGCGCCCGGGCCGTCCGGCTGCAACTCCCATCCCCACCGGTGCCCGGTCCGCTCCCCGGTCGGCACACCGGACGCCGCAGCCGGGCCGGCATCGCGGGCGGCGGGCTCCCACGCGATTCGACGATCCACCTCGAACTCGACGACATGGTCCTCGGTTTCGTGTTCGCCCAGGTCGCCATAGAACTTCTTCATGACGAAGACATCGCCCACTGCGGTGATCGGACGGTTCTCGGGGGCGGAGCGCAACATGCCCGAGCCGTCGAAGTCAGGGTGGCGGGACGGGTCCGCCAACAGCTCGAACACCCGGTGCGCCGGCGTGGCGACGGTCCGGCTCACCGTCACGACGCCCTGTTGGGGTACCACATCTGCGGCGGTGTTGCCTTCGCTAGTCATGCGCTCGGATGATGGGCTGCGCGTCGTCCGCGAGGTTGTGGGTATGGTCGCTCCCGCCGTACTCGCCTGGTGTCGTGTCGACGTCCGCCGCACGCGAGCGCAGGGAGGCGACGGTGCACTCCTCCTCGAAACGGTGGGCGAATGGATCCAGCTGATCACAGCGCGCCGCGTTCTCCCAGCACACCTTGTCCTGCTCGGCGTCGCTTAGCTGGGCGGCCTCGACGGACCGCATGAGGATCTCCGTTGACTGCGGCCAGGACGAGTCGCGAAAGCGGATGGTCTGCCTCCCACGTGAGCATGTCCGGGTCGATGCACTCCCGGCTCCGGAGTCCTGTCTCGTCGTTGATGCAGCAGCTGGACGTGCTCGCCGGACACCTGGCTCGGCGCCTTGTCGCCAGAGTCCTGACCGGTCACCGCCGGTGATGGTCGTCCACGAAGATCGGCCTCCTTCAGGAAGTGCGGCACCCAGCCGATACCGCCCTCGGCCAGTGCCATCTTCAGCCCGGGGAGCTCACGGAAGGTCGGCGACAGAGCAGCTCGGACGCGAAGATCGCTGTCTGGTACGGCATCACATGGGGAATCACGTCGAACGGCGCCCGGGGCATAGAGTTGAAAGCCCCCGAGGTGGAAGACCATGACCGTCCCGACCACCGCGGCGGCCCTCCACGCCGGGTCCCGCTCATCGCCGTCGTAGTCGAGCGCGCCGAGGCGGTACCCGTCCGGATGACAGGATACGGCGTGGCAGCCTTCTCCCCAGTCCGGCGCATCTTGTCTCCCGTCCAGTCCGCGCCGAGCATGAATCCGGAGATGGCGAGCGGGAGGAACCGACCCGGGGTAGGCGCCCACCCACTCGTCGATCGCCCAGTTGTTGCAGGCCCGGGTGATCGCGGCCACGAAGTCGGTGTTGTTGTCGGGGAAAGTACTCCCCGCCGGTCCGGGGCGACGGGATGTTCAGCGAGGCGAGCACGCCGTTGACGTCCATCTCGCGCACCCGCTGATGCAGATCGTAGCAGCCGGGGCGGACCTCGTCGAGGCCCCCCGGGTCCTTGCCGCAGTCTTCGCGGGGGCGATCTTGTACCGCGTTCAGGCCGAAGGTGCTGATCTTGTTTCCCTCGACCAACCAGGCATCGTTGCCGTCGTCGCGACGGATCACTCGGGGGGCCCGCTTGCGGAGCTTGCCTGGCATCGAAGGTACTCGGTCATCGACGGGGCTCGACCACATGGTCGTCCACGCTGATCGGGTCAGGTCCTCTACTCGTATTTCCCCCACCTCCAAGTGCCCGGTCCCTGGGGGCGACGGGCCTACTGCCGGGACGGGTATTGCACACACCAAAGGATCACGGGACCCGGAGGGTCATCGCCCCGCACTGCGGTCCGTGGGCGTTCGCGACGACGGCCGATCGGGCGCCCGCCACCTGTCGGGACCCGCACTGGCCTCGGAGCTGGAGGACCGCCTCCGTGAGGAACCCCAGTCCGTGGAGCCGACCCTCGCTGAGCTGACCCCCGTGAGTGTTCAGGGGCAGTGAGCCGCCGGGCGCGATCCGCCGGCCTTCGTCCACCCAGTCGTGAAACTCACCAATGCCGCAGAGACCGAGCGCCTCGATCCACGAGATCGTGATGTGGGTGAAGCCGTCGTACAGCTCGGCTACGTCCACGTCCGCCGGTCCGAACGACGACCGTGACCAGAGATCCGCAGCGCACGGTACCGTGCCCCCGAAGAGGAAGTCGTCGGTGTACAGCCAGTCAGGACGAGACCCGGTCCCGTAGGCCATCGAGTCGACGATGACAGGGGTCTGACGGAGGTCTGCGGCCCGTTCTGCAGTGGTCAGAATGGCCGCGCACGCGCCGTTGACCGGATAGTCGCAGTCGAGGAGGACGAGGGGATCGGCGATCGGACGCGAGGCGAGGTAGTCATCCATGGTGATCCGGTCACGCAGGACCGCCCGGTCGTTGGCGGCGCCCCACCGGCGGGCATTCACCGCGATGTGGCCATAGTCCTCGGGGGAACCGCCCAACTCCGCCAGCCGCCGTCGCTTCCGCATCGCCATCGCCAAGATGATCCCACCGCCGTAGCCGTAAGGAGCCTGGAACTGTGACACCCCGCCTGCGGTCTGCGGCCCGGCCTCCAGCGAGCCGGAGTGGCCGGCCTCCCGGTTGATGCAGCGGTAGACGAGCGCCGTCTCACAGGCCCCCGACGCGATGGCCATGGCCGCGTCCATCGCGCTGGCCAGGCCGGACGGACCGCTGCCCATGATGTCGTTGAAGACCCGCAGGTTGGGGATCCCGAGCAGCTGCTGCACCCCTATGGCGATCGGGGAGTCGCCCCGCGCGCCGAACTGGTACTCGACGATGGCGTCGATATCGATGGGGCTCAGTCCGGCGTCGGACAGAGCATCCCGGCATGCGGTCAGCGTGAGCCGGCGGATGTTGTGGTGACCAGATCGCACCACCTGCGAGTAGCCCACTCCGACAACAGCCACGTCTCTGCTGAGCGCGGTCACTGCGATAGCCCACCTGCGACGAGACGGAACTGCGGGAGCGACCAGCTCCCGACACTCTCGAAGGTCACCTCGACCGCTGCTCCAATGGCACACCGCTCCGCAGCACTCTCGACGATGTTGGTCAGGAGCCGTAGCCCGGGCTGCTCGACGAGCTCTATCAGGGCGATGACATAAGGAAGTCTGCTCACGAAGGGCCGGTCGAATGCCTGGTGAGCGACGGCGAAGGTGTAGACGGTGCCCCTCCCGCTGACCTGCTCGGGGACCAACGTCTCGGTGAGGCATCTCGGGCACCCGACGTCGGGCGGATGTACGTAGAGGCGGCACTGGGAGCAACGGGTGATGACCAGCATTCCCTCCCGGGCCCCGGCCCAGTAGGGCTCGGTGACATCATCCGGCTCGGGAACCGGTCTCGGCTCTGCGAGGTCGGGGCTGCTGCTCACTCGTCGACCCTGGACACGACCTCTTCCGCGAATCGCTCCGACCACTCGATCCAGTCCTGTGGCCGGGGACGCCCTTCGGATCGTCCCGGCCCGACCATGATGCGAGTGGCGCCGGCATCACGGAGGCGTCGGTACCCGTCGACGCTCGGGGCCAGGCCGCCCGACACCGTTACCTCGAAGGGGCCTCTCCGACCGGCACCCCGTCGCGCCTCGAGCACGACAGCGAGCTTTGCTGTGAAGTCGTCAATGTCCTTCGATCCAATCTCGATCCAGCCGTCGCCCATCGTCCCGGCGCGCCGCAGGGCCGGACCGGAAGCGCCGCCGACCTCGATTGGGATGGCGGGCTTCTGAAGCGGCTTCGGTTGGAACTTGACCGGTCCGAAGTCGAAATGCTCGTCGTGCACCTCGGTGACGTCGTCGATCCAGAGGCGACGGAGGATGCCGATGATGGAATCGGCGCGCAGACCACGATCATGGAACGGGAGCCCGACATAGGAGAACTCCTCCTCCATCCATCCGACGCCCACGCCGAGCGTGACCCTTCCTCCCGAGAGACGATCGACGGTGACCACTGCGCGGGCGGTCTGCAGGGGATGGCGGAGCGGGAGGATGTAGATGTTTGTCGCCAGGCGAATGGTGGTGGTACCTGCGGCCAGGAACGAAAGCACCGCCCATGGGTCGTACGCGGGCGTGTCCGATGTCACGGGCGGGAGACCGCTGTCGCTGTACGGATAGGTGGATGGCATGTCGGCAGGGAATACGAGATGCTCCGGAATCCAGAGCGACTCGAGTCCGTTGGCTTCGAACGCCTGCGCCACCTCCACCACGTCTCGCAGGCTGATCCCCATGATGTGAGTGCCGAACTTCATCTCGCCCCCCCAGTTGTTCGGAGTCGAACATAGCCGCGGGACTCACATCGGCGCGATGCGGGGCGTTCCCAGTGCTACAGGCCCTCGCGACGCGAGGCCGCGGCGAGGCAGTCGACCTCTGAGCGGCTG
>JAABUZ0100009324.1_pt1 | contig 11261 bp, 12 predicted proteins | sample 5562091 | NCBI WGS metagenome assembly JAABUZ01 (sample SAMN12813069, study PRJNA571459) | rock metagenome | isolation source: Antarctica rocks | place: Antarctica: Victoria Land, Linnaeus Terrace sud | collected 2015-12-21
TCAGCGCCTGCCCGCTGAGGTTGTAGAACGTCTGCGGCTTGAGCAGCCGCACCTTCGTAGTGCCGACCAGCCCCGTGGTCGCGAGGCTGTCCCCGTCCCTGCGCCACGGGTCGAAACGCCAAACGTCGGCGAGGTGGTCGAGCACCACCCAGCCGACGTTGTGTCGCGTGTCGCGGTACTCCTCGCCGGGGTTGCCGAGGCCGAGGACGACCTTCAAGTCGCGACCTGGTCCCGCACGTCGGTCAGCACTACTCGTCGGCGCTCTTTTCGCGGAGCACGACGGGCGCGCCGGCCGCGCTGTCCGTGGCGACGGGCTCGGGCTCCTCGACGCGCGGCGGCGCGACCATGACGACCGTCGCGTCGGCGTCGGTGATGACGGTGACCCCCTCCGGGAAGATCAAGTCCCGCACGTGCAGCGGGTGGCCGAGGACCAGCGCGCTCACGTCGACCTCGATATGGTCGGGGATGCTCGACGGGTCGGCCGAGACCTCGACATCGCGCAGCTGCTCTTCGAGCAGGCCGCCTTCGGAGCGGACGCCCTCGGGCGTGCCGACGAAGACGAGCGGCACGCGCACGGTGACGCGCTCTCCAGCGACGAGTTCCTGGAAGTCGACGTGCACGAGCGAGCGGTCGACGGGGTGCCGCTGCACCTCGCGGATCAGCGTGCGAGTGGTGCCGCCGCCGAGGCCGAGCTCGACGACGGTGCTCGCCGCGGAGAACTGGTCGAGCAGGCGCCCAAGCTCGCGCGCGTTGACGGAGAGCGCCTGGGGCGCGCGGGCGTGTCCGTAGACGATGGCGGGGACGCGGCCGGTCGCACGCAGCGTGCGCGCGACGCCCTTGCCGGTCTCGCTGCGGAGCTCGGCGCCGAGGGACGTAGTGGCCATGGTGAAACGAAACTCTTAATCCGGGAGCAATGAGCTGACAGCGGGTTACCCTCGGCCGCAGCACCGGATTACCGTCGGCCGCCTCTCACCCGCAGCCGCGTATGATAACCGATCCGCCCGCTCTGACAAACCGAGCACTACTCGAACAAACTGCTGACCGACTGGTCGCTGTGCGTGAAGCGGATCGCCTTCGCGAGCAGCTCGCCGACCGAGAGCACGTGCAGCTTCTCGAAGCGCCGCTCGGGCGGGATCGCGATCGTGTCGGTGACGGTGACCTCCAAGATCGGCGCGTCGGTCAGCCGCTCGCGCGCCGGCCCCGAGAGCAGCGCGTGCGTCGCGCAGACGAACACCTCGCGCGCGCCGCGCTTGAGCAGCGCGCGCGACGCCTCGGTCACCGTGCCTGCCGTGTCGATCATGTCGTCGACGATGAGGCACGGGCGCCCGTCGACGTCGCCGATCACGTTCAGCACCTCGGCCACGTTCGCCTTCGGGCGGCGCTTATCCATGATCGCGAACGCGGCGTCGAGCTGCTTCGCGAAGCCGCGTGCCATCTTGGCCGCGCCCACGTCGGGCGCGACGACGACGAGGTCCGTCAGCTTCTTCCGCCGGTAGTGGTTCACGAGCACCGGCTTCGCGTACAGGTGGTCGACGGGGATGTCGAAGAAGCCCTGCAGCTGGTGCTGGTGGAAGTCGATGCCTAACACGCGGTCCGCGCCCGCGGCCTGGATCATGTTGGCGACCAGCTTCGCGCCGATCGCCACGCGCGGCTGGTCCTTGCGGTCCTGCCGCGAGTAGCCGTAGTAGGGCATGACCACCGTGATGCGCGCCGCGCTCGCGCGCCTAGCCGCGTCGACGATGAGCAGCAGCTCCATGATGTTGTCGGCCGGCGCGTTGGTCGGCTGCACGACGAACACGTCCATGCCGCGGATGTTCTCGTCGATGCGGACGAAGATCTCGCCGTCGGCGAAGCGCGTGCAGGTGAGCTTGCAGAGCTCCACCCCGAGGCAGCGCGCGATCTCCTCGGCCAGCACGCGGTTCGCCGTGCCGCCGACGAGCTTGAAGGCGTGGCTGGCGCCCGAGCTGCCGTCGCGCGTGGCGGATTGGGTCGCGGCGTGCGGGCTCACGCGGTTCGAGAGGAGCTGGGTTCCCATGCGTCACTCGTCGGCATCGAGGTCGGCCGCGGGAGGGTCCTCGCGTGCCGGCGCTCGGGATATTGCCCCGCGTGGATTCGAACCACGATCACTGCATCCAAAGTGCAGGGTCCTGCCGTTGAACGACGGGGCAAGCGCCGAGCAACCTACTCGCCGACGAGCACGGCGGCAACGCGGTCGGCCGTCCGCGTCTCGACCACCCGGATCGCCGGCACTCCCACCGCCCCGGGCGGCGGCTTGACCTCCAGCCCGACCGTCACGCCGGACAGCGGCGTGAGCAGGACGACCGTTGCCCCGGAGCCGGACATGAGCGCGATCGGGGTCGTGTCGCCCTCCGTGTCGTCGATGTCGTCGGCCTCAAGCGCGGCGGCGTCGTCCTCGTCGGGTGACACGTTTCGCTGCTCCACCTCGCGCGCGACGTCGCCGAACAGCGCGCGCACGCCGGCGATGTCCTCGCGTTCCGGAAAGATCGCGTCCTCGAAGTCGTTCACCGCGACGAGCGCGACGTCGTCCCACCGCGCGAGGCGTTCGGGCGTCCAGAGGATCGGGCGCACGGGCGTCGGACGTGCGGCGCGCGACGCGGCGAGCGCGCGGTACGCGTCGGCCGTGACGACACCTTCCGCAAAGACGGCGAGGTGCGTGCGCCGCACCGGCAGCGGCGGGAGCGCGAGCATCCGGTCCCCGCGCCCCCACGCGAGTGCGAGCGGCACCTCCGCGCTCAGAAAGGGCACGTCGGCGCCGAGCGTCCCGGCGATCGCGAAGAGGTCGCCGGCGTGGAGCGGCTCCGGGGCGAGCGCGTTCAGGCAGCGCAGCACCGCGCCCGCGTCCGCGCTGCCGCCGCCGAGCCCGCCGCCGACGGGGATCGCCTTCGTCAGCTCGATCGCGAACGCGTCGGGCCAGCCGGTCGCGTCGGCGAAGGCGACCGCCGCGCGCCAGGCGAGGTTGCGCTCGGTGGGGCCGAGCGCGCCGCCGTCGGCGCCGGCCACGTCGAGCGTGCGGCCGCGCACGCCGGCGCCCGCACGGACGCGCACCTCGTCGGCGAGGTCGAGCCGCTGGAAGAGCGTCTCGAGCTGGTGATGGCCGTTCGCCTCGCGCGCCAGCACCCGCAGGAACAGGTTGACCTTGGCCTGCGCGCGGACGCGGGCCGTCGTTAGGCGGGTCACGCGTCGCCGCCGGAGCCGCCGGCGACCTGGCGCAGCGTGAGGCCGAGCTGCGCGAGGTGCACGAAGCCGAACACGGTGATCGGGACGAACGTGAGGACGTGGTAACCCAACGCCCAGCTCACGGCGAGCGTGGCGGGGACGCCGTAGACCGCGAGGCCGGCGCGCGAGACGCTCTCGAAGACGCCGAAGAAGCCGGGCGACGCCGGGATCGCCGACGCGACGCTCTGGAGGCTGTTCACGAACAGCGCGGCCGAGAACGGCGCGCCGATCCCGACCGCGCGGAAGCCGATCCAGAGCGACCACGCGCAGAGTAACCAGTGCGCGAGGCTCCACGCGAACACCGCCGCGAAGCGACGCGGGTCGCGCAGCACCGCGAGGCCCCGGGCGAAGGCGCGCACCGCCTCGGCCCCGCGCGCCTCCCACCGCGGCGCGACCCGGCGCGCCGCGCGCGCGAGCACGCGCGCGAAGGCTTCCGGCGCGATCACGACGGCGTAGAGCCCGGCGATGAGCACCACGGTCAGCAGGGCGGTGCCCAGCGCGAGCGCCGGCACCGACCGGCCGTAGAGGCGCGCGGCCGGCGGGAACGCCGTGTCGAGCGGGGCGACGAAGAGGAGCAGCAGCAGCACGATCGCGTCGAACACGCGGTCGACCGCGAGCGAGGCGAGCGCAGCCCCGAACGGCACGTCGGGGCGCTCGCGCACGAGCACGATGGGGCGCGCAAGTTCGCCGGCGCGCGCCGGGGCGACGTTATTCACCATCATTCCCACCGCGGTCGCCCGCCAGAGCGGCGCGAACGGAAGCCGCGGGACGACCGGGTCGAGGATCGTCCGCCAGCGCCGTGCGCGCACCGGAAAAATCGCCGTCGCCACAACGGTCGAGGCGAGCCACAGCCAGCCGTTCGACCGCCGCAGCAGGCCCCAGACCGCGGCGAAGTCGATGTCGTGGAGCGTCCACCAGAGGAGCACCGCGCTCAGCACGATGCCCAGTCCCGCCTTTCGGTCGAACCGCACGTGCCGTCAGTCCGCGGCGGCGAGGTCGACCAGGTCGTACAACTCGGCCAGCAGCTCGGGGTCGGGCGCGCCGTGCTGCGCGCGCAGCGTGTCGCGGACTTCGCGCGCGCGGGCGAGCGCGGCGCGGCCGCGGTAGTACAGCGACTCGATCGGGACGACACCGCCGGCGGTGACCGGGGCCGCCGGCGCGGGCACGGCGGGGACGTCGAGCGGAGTTCCGGGCCAGCGTTCGATGCCGGTGATTCCGTGCTCGAGCAGCTCGACGAGCGCCGGACCCGTCGGCGGGCGGAAGGCCGGCGCGGCGTCGGACGCCTCGGGGGCGTCTGCCGCGGCCGGCTCCGGCAGTGCCGCGGCCGGCGCCGGCGTGTCGCGCGTCGCTTCCTCACGTGCTTCCTCGCCTGCTTCCTCACGCGGGACGGCGTCGCCTAACAGACCGTGCGCGACGTGCTCGATGCCGGCGACCGCGTGCGGGTCGAGCGTCGCCGCGCCGGCCTCGCGCGCGCGGCAGACGTCGGCCACCGGTGCGACGTCGTAGCTCTCCGCCAGTTCGCGCAACTCGATCACGACGCGGCGGAGCCCGTGACCGACCGCGGCCCGCGCGCTCGCGTCGAGCGCCGCGCCCTCGAGCAGGTCGCGCGCGATGCGGACCTGCTCGGCCACGCGCGCGGCCACGGGCGCCGACTCCGTTCGGAAGCGTCTCGCGGCGGTGGTCGGCGGCTCGCTCGCGCGCTCGACGACGAACGCCGCGTCGCCGTCGTAGGCGAGGGCGCGGATCGGCAGTACCGCCGCGGGGGACTGCGTGTCGGACGGCATCAGTGGCCGGACGCTCCGCCCCCGTCGACGGCCACGCCGCCGCGGGCCGCGTCCATCGCCCGCCGCACCGCGCGCACGCTCTCGGCGAGTCCCATGAACACCGCGCGGCTCACGATCGAATGCCCGATGTTCAACTCCTCGACCTCGGGGATCGCGGCCACGGGCCCGACGTTGTCGGCCGTTAGGCCGTGCCCCGCGTGCACCGCCAGCCCGAGCGACGCGCCGAGCGACGCGGCCGCGGCGAGGGCCGCGCGGGTGCGCGGGTCGTGCGACGCGTGCGCGTACGGCCCCGTGTGCAGTTCGATCGCCGCCACGCCGAGGTCGGCCGAGGCGCGCACGGTGTCGTCGTCCGGGACGATGAAGAGACTCGTGCGGAGTCCCGCGTCGTGCAGCGCGGCGACGTGGCGGGCGAGACGCCCGCCGCCGCGGCGCACGTCGAGTCCGCCCTCGGTCGTGACCTCCTCGCGCCGCTCGGGGACGATCGTCACCTGGGCCGGCCGCAGGCCGAGCGCGAGCGCGACCATCTCGTCGGCGGCCGCCATCTCGAGGTTGAGCACCGTGCGCACGATCGGGGCGAGGCGCTCGACGTCGCGATCCTGGATGTGGCGGCGGTCCTCGCGCAGGTGGACCGTGATGCCGTCCGCGCCTGCGTCTTCGCAGACCTGCGCGGCCGCGACCGGGTCGGGTTCGTCGCCGCGCCGCGCCTGCCGGAGCGTTGCGACGTGGTCGATGTTGACGTAGAGCCGCTGGTAGGCGACGGGCGGTCGCGAGGGCTGCGCGTCGGACATGCGAAGGGCGAAGGGCGGGGAGCGAGACGCGATCGGGCGTGTGACGCGTAGCACGCTCGACCGCGCGGGCACGCTAGCTTGCCCGCCGCGCCGCGCGCCCGGCCGGGCCGCGCGCCCGACCTCTCGCCGAGCACGCTTTGGGAAACATACTCGTCCGATCCGCCGTGGTGGTCATCGCCGCGACTTCGCTGCTCGCCGGGTGCGCGAGTGCGCCGCGCCCGGGCGGGGCGCCGGGCGCGGGTGGCGCGGCCTCGCAGCCCGGCGCCCCGGGCAGCCCGACGAGCAGCGGAGCGGTGACGGCGTTTCTCGCCGCCGCGCAGTCGGCCGACGCGCGCACGATGAGCGCGTACTTCGGCACGCGCGCCGGCCCGACGACGACGCGGGACCCGGCGGCGGACGTCGAGAAGCGGATGATCGCGCTCGCGTGCTACCTGCAGCACGACGGCGCGCGCGTGCTGGGCGACGTGCCGGGCGTGGCCGACGCGGGGGACCGCACCGTCGCCGTCGAGTTGCGCCAGCGCGAGCTCGTCCGGCAGACGCGGTTCACGGTCGTCCCTGGGCCCGGCGGTCGCTGGTTCGTGCAAGCGTTCGACATCGACGCGGTGAGCGATCTCTGCCGTCCGCGCTGAGTCGCACCGGGCTCAACTGGAGCGTCGTTCATGTGTGACGTGGGTCACGAGCACGGGGTCTCCGCCGTACCGACACAACCCGACCTCACACGATCCCACCCCCGAACCATGCGACGCTCGATGATGGCGGGCGCGGCCGCGGCCGCGCTCGCGTTAGGCACCACGTCCGCCGCCGCGCAGATCGCGACCGGCAGCACCCTCGCCTTCACCGGCGCTGCCGACGCGACCGACGTCGGCAGCGCCGGCGTCGTGCTCGACTTCAGCCCGTACGCCCTCACGAGCGGGTCCACGAACACCGGCGCGTTTGCGTTCCTGAACGCGGCGCCGGGCGCGCTCAAGCAGCTCACCGTGGGCAGCGGCGCGCAGTGGATTCCGGGCTTCCTCACGATCGGCGGCTACACGTTCGACCTTCGAAATTTGCCGAGCGGGCCGTACCCGCAGACCGACTGTCGCGTCGCGCCGGTCGTCGGCCAGCGGTGCACGCCGTTTCAGTCGCCGGGCACGGCGATCTCGCCCTTCGACCTCGTCAACCAAGCCTCGGGCGATCCCAACGCACCGATCAACGCGCTCGTCTCGTTCGACCTCTCGGGCACGGTCGTCGACCCGAACGGCTACACGTCCGCGTTCACCGGCACGATCTCGTCGACGTTCGTCGGGCTGTCCTATCAGGACGTGCTCGGGGCGCTCGAAGGGCAGGGGCCGGCGGGGCTGCCGGACGTGCCGTTCACGGGCACGTTCGTCGCCGGCGCGGTCCTCCCCGAGCCGGGGACGTACGCGCTCGTCGCGGCGGGGCTCGCCGGCGTCGGGCTGGTGGCCCGGCGACGTCGGTCGTGAGCGCAGGTGTCGTTCCCGGGTCGGTCAGCCCGGCTCGGGGGCGCGCTGGACGACGGCTTTAGTATTCGCTCAGTTCGACCAGTACTCCCGCGGTCGCGCTCGGATGCAGGAAGGCGATGCGCTTGCCCTCCGCGCCGAGTCGCGGCACCTCGTCGATGAGGCGAACGCCCGCCGTGCGGCAGCGCGCGAGCGCGGCGTCCAGGTCGTCGACGGCGAAGCAGACGTGGTGGATGCCGGTCCCGCGCTTGGCGACGAACTTGCCGATCGGCGAGGCGGCGTCGGCCGGCTCGAGCAGTTCGACGAGCGACTCGCCGGCGGCGAGGCCGACGATCCGCGCGCCGTCGGCGTCGCCGAGCGGGACCTCCGGCATGCCGAGCACGTCGCGGTAGAAGGGCACGATCCCCGCAAGGCTCTCGACGGCGATGCCGATGTGAGCGATGCGCGTGCCCCGCGGCGCACGCTCGGCCGCACTTGCGGCGGCGGGCGGGGTACTGGTCGTAGGATCCGGAGCGGTCATGGACGTCGAAGCAGACGGGCTGTGATCGGTCCCAAGCTAAGCCACCGGGCCGCGAGGCCCCGACGACGGCAGGCCGACGCGGGCCTGCGAGGAACCATGAATGGCGAACGTAACCGCAGTGACCGACGCGGACTTCCAGAGCGAAGTCGAGCAGAACGAGGGACTCACCGTGGTCGACTTCTGGGCGACGTGGTGCGGCCCGTGCCGCATGATCTCGCCCGTGGTCGACCAGCTCGCGCAGGAGTACGACGGGAAGGCGAAGGTCCTCAAGCTCGACGTCGACAGCAACCAGCAGACGGCGATGAAGTTCAACATCCGCTCGATCCCGCAGATCCTGTTCTTCAAGGGCGGCAAGGTGGTCGACACGGTCGTTGGCGCGGTGCCGAAGTCGGCGCTCGAGGCGAAGTTCAAGCAGCACGCGGCGTAAGTCTGCCACCGCGGTAGCACGCGTCACGCACGGGGGCGGGTCGGCACGGAGCCGGCCCGCCCTCGGCGCGTGCCAGCCGGCGCGCGTGCGTATGTTCCGAATCGTATGCCGGGCACGCTGTACCTCGTCAGCACGCCGATCGGGAACCTCGGCGACATCACTGCGCGCGCGGCCGAGGTGCTGCGAACGGCGGACGCGGTGTTGTGCGAGGACACGCGCCATTCGCGCCGGCTGCTCGACCACCTCGGCTCGCGTGCGCCGACGCTTTCGGTCCACGAGCACAACGAGGCGCGCCGGAGCGAGGGTCTCGTCGCGCGGCTCGCGGCGGGCGAGACGTTGGCGCTCGTGTCGGACGCGGGGACGCCGCTGCTGTCCGACCCGGGGGCGCGGCTCGTCGAGGCGGCCATCGCGGGCGGGATCCGCGTCGTCCCGCTGCCCGGTCCGTCGGCGCTCCTCGCCGCGCTCGTCGCGAGCGGGCTCGACGCGGAGCGATTCACGTTCTTCGGCTTCCTCGCGCGCCGCGGCCGCGACCGCCGCGACGAGCTCGCCGCGATCGCGGCCTCGCCGTTCACGACGATCGTCTACGAGGCGCCCGGGCGGGTGGGTGACACGCTGGCCGAACTCGCCGGCGCGTGTGGGGTGGAGCGGCGGGGCGCGGTCGCGCGCGAACTGACGAAGCAGTTCGAGGAAGTCCGCCGCGGAACGCTCGGCGAGCTCGCGGCGTATCACGCGACCACGGCGCCGCGCGGCGAGGTGGTGCTCGTCGTCGCAGGGTGCGCGCCGGTCGCGGCCGGCGACGCCGCCGACGATGCGGCGGTGCGCGGCCGCGCGCGGGCGCTGCTGGCGGGCGGCGCCGCGCCGCGCGACGCGGCGCGCGCGCTCGTCGACGCGTTCGGCATCGGCCGCAACGCGGCGTACCGGATCACGCAAGAGGAACGCGGGGAGGACCGTGGGGCGGAGCAGTCGGCGGACGTCATCGAGGGTTAGCGTGGTGCGCCGGCACGCGCGGCGGGCGCGCGGGGTCGTGCTCGCGTGCGCGGCGCTCTGCCTCGGCGCGTCGGCCGCGCCGCCGCCGGAGCTGACCATCGCGCGGCTGCAGTACGACGGCGGTGGCGACTGGTACGCGAACGCGTCGAGCCTGCCCAATCTGCTGGCCGCCGTCCGCGAGCGGACGACGCTGCGCCCGGCGCGGGCCGAGGCGCGCGTGCGACTCGACGACGCGCGACTGTGGGACTATCCGTACCTGCACATGACGGGGCACGGCGAGGTGAAGTTCAGCCCGGCCGAGGTGGCGCGGTTGCGCGAGTACCTCCTGCGCGGCGGTTTCCTCCACGCCGACGACAACTACGGCATGGACGCGAGCTTCCGGCGCGAGATTGCGCGCGTCTTTCCCGACCGCCCTCTCGTCGAGGTGCCGCGCACGCACCCGATTTACCACGTCGTCTACGACTTCCCGCGCGGGCTGCCCAAGATCCACGAGCACGACGGGAAGCCGGCGCGCGGGTACGGGATCTTCGTGGGCGACCGCCTCGCCGTGTTCTATTCCGTCGAGTGCGACCTCGGGAACGGGTGGGAGAACGTGGGCACGTACCCGGGCGACCCGCCGGCGCTGCACGAGCAGGCGCTGCGCATGGGCGTGAACCTGTTCGTCTACGCGGTGTCGGCGCGGTCGTGATGAGGCGGCCCGGATGAGTGCGATCGTCGAGCCGTTCGGCGCGCCGTCGCTCGCGGACCGCGTCGCGCAGGAGCGTGCCGCGGCCGTGCGCCTCGCGCGCGTGGCGGGCGGGGGCGGCGTCGCGGCCGGCGTCGCCGCGGCCGCTGCCGCCGCTGTCTGGGCGCTCGGCGACGGGCGGTGGCTCGCGGCGCCGCCGGCGGCGCCGGCGCTCTGCTGGCTCGCGTTGGGCACCGTCGGCGCGTTCGGCGCGGCCGCGGCCGAGCGGGGCGTGCGGGGCGCGACGGCGCGCGACGCGGTCGTGCGGCACGTCGAGGCCGAGCGCGCGCTGCGCGCGGGGGCGCTGCGGGTCGCGCTCGAGGTGGGTGGGGCGGGGGCGATGGGCGCGTTCGCCGCGGCGCAGCTCGCGCCGTCGCTGCCCGCGCGTGCGGGGGCGCTCGCGCCGGCGTGGCGGCGCGTGCTCGTGCGGCAGGCGGCGGGCGCGGGGGTGGCGTTCGCGGCCGGGGCCGGCGTGCTCGCGGCGAGCGCGGCGCGCTGGGACGACGGGGCGGCCGCGCTCGCGCACCCCGTCGACGCCGTGCGGGGGACGCTCCTGCCCGCGCTCCGCTTCGTAGACGCGCCCGCGCGCGTGGCGCGCGGCCGGGCGCTGCGCCTCACGCTCGACGCGCCCGGCCGGCGCCGCGTCGACGTCGCGTGGCGCGCCGCCGGGCAGGGCTGGGCCGCGCGCGCACTCGTGCCCGACGCGCGCGGGCGCGCGACGCTCGCGCTCGACGCGGTGGACGCGGCCCTCGCCGTGGTCGCGACCGACGGGCGCGCGCGCACCGACACGCTCCGCGTCGCCGTCGACGACCGCGCCTTCGTCAGCGCGCCGCGGCTCCGCGCGGTGTACCCCGCGTACCTGGGGCTTGCCGCGGCCGACATCCCGTTAGGCGACACGGTGCGCGTCCCGCGCGGGACCGCGCTCGAGCTGCGCGCGCGGGCCTCGGCGCCGCTCGCGCGCGCGGCGCTCGTCGACGGCGGCGCGTCGCACGCGGCCGACCGCGCTGGCGATTCGCTGCTCGTGCGCTGGACGCCGAGCGGGACGGCGCGGGTCGTGTGGCGCGCGGCGGCGGGCGATGGCGGGCCGGTCGACGTCCCCGACCCGTTCGTCGTCATGACCGTGCCCGATGCGGCGCCGGTCGCGACGGCCGCGCTCCGCGGCGGCGCGTACGACGGCGCGACGCCGGTCGTGGTCGCGATCACCGCGGGCGACGACCACGGGCTCGCGGCCGTGCGCCTCCACGTCGCGCGGCGCAGGGCGGACGGCGGCGACGGCGCGGTGGGCGCGCCGGTCGTGTTGTTCTCGGGCGCGGGCGTGGCGCCGGGCGAGGCGG
>JAABUZ0100009325.1_pt1 | contig 11261 bp, 15 predicted proteins | sample 5562091 | NCBI WGS metagenome assembly JAABUZ01 (sample SAMN12813069, study PRJNA571459) | rock metagenome | isolation source: Antarctica rocks | place: Antarctica: Victoria Land, Linnaeus Terrace sud | collected 2015-12-21
AAGGTCTACAAGAGGAATAGATGTGGCAATGGCTGCTGCATTTAGGCACATCTATGTCAGGAGGGTGCGTGTAGACACCAGATGTAGCTGTGCACAGGCTGTCGTAAACTTCTCAAACATTTCAGCACAGGCTCTCATTCTGCACAGATTCCTGTGTGCAGCAATTGTGTTACCAAGTCACCTTGTAAGCCCAGTTCCCAGCCCCTGGGGGCGCGCACACCCCTCCCCAGCACCAGGGCCATGGGCACCCCAGAACCACCTTCCTCAAGCCTTGTGCTATGCAGAAGCTGACCTGAGGGAGCTCTAACGGAGATATGAACATACACCTGGCGTACCAAGAGCAGACTGTGACAGAGTGCTTTGTCAGCGCCGCTCCTGGGACCTTGCTGAGGAGCAACTTGCATAGCAGGTATGGTCAGCCTACCAAGTCTCCTTCTTGAGGGTGTCTGGTGCCAGCGCCTTGCTCTACCGTGCCTTTGAGTACCGCTCCGTGACTCAGATCTTCTCTCTCACTGTGACAGCAAGGAGCCGTGAGAGTGCTTGCATGCTGTGCGGTACTCAGGTATGCAAAGCGCGACGTACCGGAGCTCCTTATCTTTCTTCTCATCCTTCTCATCAAATTGGGGCTCACAGTCGTTGTCATCGATACGGTTCTGTATCTCACCCACGTAGGCTTGCAGCGCCTGGACTGCCATAGTGCAGGGATCAGAGACGGCACCGAGCTACCAGGGCCAAACAAACGAAACTTGTGCACCAAAACATTTGTCGCGCTGTCAGATTTTGTCGCGTTGTCAGATGTTGTCTGCGGCAGTGTATGACCGACGCAACGGTCTAGGTCAATGGTAGCACGGCATGCATGCAGACTTGAATCAAGTCAACAGGCTGCATTAATTTCAATTCTTGTCAGATTATAAGTGCACCATGTGTAGCAGAGTTGAGGTGAAAGGTGCTCTGCTCGCCTCTCTCGCGGCAACAATTTTGCACCTGCAGCAACCAGTGTCTCTGTCAAGTTCGCATCTGTGGTCGCCTTTCCACACCAAGTAAGCAGGGACAGACGTTTTCCAATTTGCAAATTGTAGACCATGGTCAGACTCAAGTTGAGTTCGCAGGTTGAAAGCATGTGCACAATATGGATGCAGTGATGGGTATCCCAAAAGTGGCTCATGCATTGCCTGTCAAGCTATATGATGAGTACTACTATTAGGTACATCCGATTACAAATCCTTGGGTTTTGCAACTAAGTACTGATTGCAACAAGTTGCAGCTACACAAAAGCCATAAAATGTAAGTCATGTGACACATCCTGGCGCACCTTGCTTACAGTCTTTGTATCAATGAGCTTCAACTCGAACCCAAATGTACTACATAGTATAAAGTTTGTACTATAAACATTGCCAGCAAGCAAACTTACACTCCAGTGGGATTTCATCAGGGTTGTGGCACATATGATTTACAAGGGTCAGTATATTTGATTGTATGGTTTTTTGCAGCATCAGACTCGAGTGCTACAATTGATTCTGGTACCACCGGTGACGGTTTTTCGGGAAGCTCCTGTGAATTTGTTTGCTGAGTGCAGCATGCTTTGTAAATGGCCACAGACTCTTGCAACAGAATGTGACCAATTTTGAAAAAAGCCTGCACCGATTACTCCACAGACAAACAAAACGCCCAAGCCACCTAGGTACACAATGTTTGAAAACCAAAGCAAGGCGCGAAACCAAGCCAGCCTGAAGGTCCCATGCAGACAATCCTCAGCAGAAATGTTGCTGAGGCTGTTGTAGCCATTACATTTGGTGACCCATGCTGATATACAGGCAGCAATGACAAGCAGAAAGTACACCCCAAGAATAGACTCGTTTGAGCTCAGTTTCCGTGTGCCCCTCTAGCTCTGCCTTTTTCTCATTGCCATCTGGCCACTTGCCTATTTCTTCCATACTGCACCATGCAGCTGAGCACAACCACATGTGCACAATGTGAGCAATAAGAACAGCAGTGAAGGCATCCCGCAGTTGTGCAGAGCTGGGATTCTTAGCACCGTCAACTTTGGGACAATTCCTCCCAGCTCCGGGTGCGACATATATTGCTATGTCCACCACCACCAACAAGGTTCAGATGGTAGCTATAAGACGGCCAATTCTTCCATGGACAGCAAGTGCTGGCGCATTTGCTTCGATCCCTTTGCAGCCCTGCAGACCAGAATAACTGCAGTTTGGGTTACAGGTTTGACCTGAGGCTGCATCCAGCAATACTGCACTAGTGTTTGCTCACAAGACTGAACGATTGGTATAGTAGCGTGGTACAAACTATGGTGATATCGCAAATAACAACAGAATGGACATTTGGAGTGACTGAAGGTTGTACAAGCCATATGTGCTAGTGAGGTGAACGGCCGATCAGTCGGTCATAGCTATAGCTATAGCAAGTCTAGGCAGTTCCTGTGCAAAGGCAGCAGCATAGGGCGCATGCGCGTCTTGAGTCGCAACAACATACATTGAGTCGTAACAATATACCTCGAGTAGTGACTCTTTGAATGCAAAGTCAACCGCAACATTATTGATATCGCACCGTCACGCTCGGCCAGTGGACACTTGTCAAGATGCTGTCACCACAGCTGGTGGAAGCTGGTTCTGCCCTTCAAGAGTCAGAGAGGGGCAGCGAGGCGATTGGGTACCACGTATGATCTGATCTGAACCCGATGGTAACGGTGTGAAGCGCTGCGCATGCGTTACACACTTGGACATGTGTGTGTGCATGTGTGAAACCAGATGCAGTATCGTTACAAAACTATAGTAGACTGTATGTACTGGTACTCAAACAAGAATCCATGTGCAGTGCACGTGTGATATGCCGCAATAAAGCCTTAAGTGGCCCGTGGACCATACCATGCAACCAAAATTATGTTCAACATGGTGCTTCGAATTGGTCATCACAGTTTGACTAAGCACAAACATCCACTTGAGTGTTTGAGGCACTTCTACCTGTGAGGTTAAGATATCAAAGGTATATACCTTTATATGTAAAGCCCAAGCTCCAACCAACCTGGAAATGCATCCCTCAGTGTAGTATGCATATATATAGGTACATATATGCAAAGCTAAGCATTAAGTCAATTCACTTTTTACAAGCTTACCCTCAGCTGTCAGGAGGCAAAACAGGTGATGAGTTTATGCTACTAGTAATGCTAAAAGCATCAGTGTTACACTGGGACTGATGCCAAGCCCCTAGACTCAACAGACACTTCTATCTCTGAACTTGCTTTTGTGATGCAGCATTCTCTATAGATGGCTACAATCTCTCTGCACACAAGCAGCCCAAGGAGCCATACACCAACAAGTCCCAACACAGCCAGCACAACCAAACCACCCAAGTACACAATGTTAGACAGCCATAGAAACACTCGAAACCAAGCCAATCTACAAGTTCCATGTAGACAATCCTCAGTGGGGATGTTGCTTAGGCTGCCATAGGCCAAGGCCTTAGTCATCCAGGCTGATAGGAAGCCACCAATAGCAAGGAGCATGTACGAAATGAAGCAACCCTCATCTTTTCTCTCAGAATCAGTGTGGTTGCCTAGCTCTGGCTTTTTGATGTTGCCCTCTGGCCATGAGGCAACGTAGGTCATGCCGGCTTGTGCACCGCCCCACATGCACACAAGGACAATGTGAGCAATAAGGATAATGATGAAGGCGGTCTGCAGCTGTGTAGAGCTGTCTTTGTCAGCATCATCAATCTTTGAGCAAAGCCTTCCAGCACCCGGTGCAACATAGATTGCTACGTCGGCTGTAACTAAAAGTGCCCAAAGTGCAGTGAAGAGACGGCAGATCCTTTCATGAATGGTAAACTGTGGCGTAACCCCTTCCATCCCGTCGCAGCCCTGCAAATAGACTGAGAGTGAGCTCGGCAGCAATGCCCCAAACGCCAAAATGACTCTGCATCCAAAGTGACCTGCCCCAACAGCTTAAGCTTCCTATGAGTTCATGCTCAAAACTTTCTTTGTAATACTATATGTTACAGGGATATCTGGATATATCTGTACTGTTGTGAGTGAGTTGGGAACCAGAACCGATAGGTGAAGCACAAGCAGGGGCACAGGATCATTTGAGTACGTCAACACCGGCACTAGCTCAAGACAGGTCCGACGAAAGCTCACATACATACTTTTCACAAGGGATGCTGCAAGGACGAACCGCAAATCGGCGCCCAACTCCCGGGCCAGATACACTGAATAGGTTCTGTGACTACTGTCACCACCCGCAAACAGGTGGTGCTCCTGCTGAAGAGACGAGTCGAGACCAGTCGGTCGTGACGTGTGACCTGGCTGAAGCGATGCGAAACGATGCTATGTACACGTAGTGATGAGTGATCAACAGTCATGGTGACTGAAAGGTCAGATCCTTGTTGACAGTGCTACTGTGGTGAGAATTCTGATCACCATGGTGCAGGATTGTTGAGATTAGCTATCGCATGTCTGCATGCATCTGCGTGTCTACTACACACTTAGTAAGTGAACAGAGTACACTTGGTGCTGTGCTCTTTGTCGGTCCCTATTTTTGTGGTATTACTTCAAGCACAGATCATGGCAATACTGTGTCACAGTCACTGACATGAGTATGAAATTCAGATTGCATACTCACACTCTCCAAGTCGTAAACAACGTTTAGTATGATGTTCAGACTGCATACTCACGCTCTCTAAGTCGTAAACAACGTTTCTGTGACTTAGGTCTGCACATTGCGACAATACTGTGAGCAGTATTGTCGGCCAGGTGCGAACAAACATATTCACTGCTCACACTTCCCACATGTCACTCAGCTTAAGTCGGACACTCAACTACTACATAGAGAACATACTGCTGCGTAATTCTGTTTGTCAACCTCAGGGCTCAGAACGATCTCCAGACATCAGCTGCAGCTGCTGCAGCTGGCGGTTCATGAATCCTGATTCACACTCGCCACACATGCTCACAGGACGATGGAAGCATGTCACGCTTCCTGCTTTGAGCGAGGAGAGACATTTACTTGCCCATCACAAGGTTCAAGTCAGCCTCACAGACCAAGTTTGCCCCAACGTGACATGTGCCGCGCATTTTCGCAAACCCATATCTCTTGTTGAACTTGACAAGCTCCACTCTCATCATCTGGGTGGCACAAAATTTACTGTGAGAAACCATCACTCTGGGAAAACCAATCACTGTGCTGAGCGTATACATACACTCTGCAATGTATGGACTAAACGTGTAGCATAACAGCCGAATATACTGGCAGTGTTATGGATATATCATCAGCACAGGCACATCATGGGATATGTAGCGTGCAGCGTGTGTCATGTGCAACATGTTGTAGGTACAAAGGCAGCAGCGAGCCCTTCAAGAGGATGCATGTCAGCCATGAATGCAGACAACATAACATTGGGATGTTGCTGAGTCACAATATGACACTGTATGGTAGTTGAGATTGTATGATTGAGTATGTGTATGACACTGCATGCCCTTCTGCTCAGGACGATAGCGCCACCATGGCTATGCACAATGCTAGATTTTGGCTCGGTCAGACTGACAAGATGCTCAGAGCTTTGTGCTTCAACTGTTAACTGTGCCATAGCAGGGACAAGTTGTAGCATGGTGTAATGCCAACCACAGCAGCAAATTCTGGCTGATTGCTCACGACATGGTCTAAGAATTTCAGCAAGGTTGCCCTGGTTGACGCTGGATATGCAGTCAGCATGAGACCAGAAGAGAAGCTCACCAAGCAGTCACCAGGCACTACTGGGCGTCTCCATTTGCAATTGTCAACGCCCCCAAAGAAGAAGTTGTTCTTTGCGGCCTCGTTTTCAGGATCGATCATCAGCAGACCACCAAGTTGCGCCATAGCTTCAACTTGCAGCACACCTGACAGCAACAAAAGCAGAGGAAACTAATTTTCACTGAATGCTGCACTGCATGGGCGGATGCTGTGCTGGCTTGCAAGGTCAGAGCAGCCAAGCCGCTGCTTATGACCTGGCACTGAGCTGGTTTGGCACAGGTCAGCAGTGTGATCAATGTCCCTTGCCTGGCATGATTGCACGCTGGGGAAAGTGCCCAGGAAAGAAATTGTCATTGATAGTGACGTTCTTATATCCGACGGCATATTTCTCAGGCTCTAGCTCAAGTACCCTATCTACCAACAGGAACGGGAACCTGCAGAGCGTGAAGAAACGTGGGTGACGTGCATGGTCATCACAGCCATGAACTGTAAGCTAACATCGCGCCGACCTAGCATCAGCGAGCTCAGGGATACGCAACTGTGAGGCAAAACGTCCATGATTGCCTGGACATCTTTCACAGGCTTAAAGTCAGGGCCAGTCTTTTCCAACGCGCCTGCCTGCTGGGACACGTCAACTTCTGCACGAACGATAAGAGCCTTCCGCAGTTTCTGTCGCTGTCTCTGATGTCGCAGAGGCTGTGTCGATCCTGCTAAACACGGCGCCGTTCGTTGTGAACGACTCGTCAGTCGCTGCGCAACCGTTGGCTGCATGCATTGGGCCGCCATCAGTGACGTTCGCTGCAAAATCTCACACGTGAAATAGAGGCAGTGGTAGTCGCGATCGAGTTTGACCGATTATGGCTTTGACGGTCGGACTGTTCGGAGCGAATTCGCAGTTAGTAACCAGAGTCACAAGCAGAATATGAAACGGCGGTTGCGGGGTGTTAACCGGCTTTCCTGCGCAACATTTCACTAGGACACCGAACTCTTCGTACTCGTGCACAGCCTGAAGCATGGAAGTGCCAGACTGGGGGGCCGCTCCTGATCAGGACTATCCGTCTTTGTCGGCTCCAGCAGAAGTGCCCAGCTCCCTGAACGCGCAGAAAAAAGCAAAGCGTAAACGAAAGCAACAGAAAATACACCTGCAGGCGCTGCTGGATGAACCCATTCAGTTGCCCCTTCACCAACCTCGAAACGAGGATATTGGTGAGTGCACCACAAAGCCCAGCTTTGCTACAGACCTGCAGCTCACAGAGGCGTCACGCAGTGTAATCACAACTGCCTGTATGCCCGGGTCCTGCTTGTTGCAGATCAACCCAGAAACAAGAAGCAGAGAACCAGCGCTGGCAAACATGCCGACAAGCCTGCAGCTCAGGTTTTTCCTGCTCAATCTTTGCAAGCGTGCCTGCCGACGTTTTGACAAGAGTAGTGCAGTATCCCATTTATTTCAGTTGCTCAGGGAGACTGTGAAAATGCAGCCCTTCTGATGGTGACCTGTCAACAACACTTTATATAGTAATGTCAAGTGCTTGGAGTCTTATTTCGCACTGCTGTGCTTAGCCATTTGCTTACAACTGAACCTTTGCTAAGATTGCAAGTCTGTGCAGATCCAGACTGCAGCAAGCAGTCAGAGGTCAGATGACACACCTGCTAGCCAAGGCGCTGTTCCTGTCAAGTCAAGTTTGCCAGCATCCACACAGTCAAAACCAGCCGGACCTCAGCAGGCAAAGACGTCAGCACAGATAGCACAAGCTCGTCTTCCCAAGGGCGACAAACAGCTGCATACAATCACAGCTGGAGGTCAGCCAGCCACCAGAGAAAGGCAGCACACCACTGGTAAAGGTCAGTCGGCGTCAGCAGAAGGGCAGCAAGCTTCAGTCCAAGGGAAGAAAGTATTGGCTTCAGGGCAATCAGTCTTGCTCAAAGGCTCACCAAAAGGAAGGACAGTCATAGCCCAGGAAATGCCAGCCCCCAGCAAAGGGCAGCCCCCAAAAGCTGATAAAACGCAGAAGACAAGCGCTGCCATTGAGACTGACAGCCTCAACAAAGCAGACATGGCGCAGCTGATGGCTCTGGTACAAGAGGCCAGCCACCATAACCCAGATCCTGTCATGCCACTCACTTCCAAATCCACTCACCCTGTTGCAAGCGCTGCTGCCGCTACTGCTGCTGCTGCTGCTGCCGCCGCTGCTGCTGCTGCTGCCGCCGCTGCTGCTGCCAAGCATAATCTCAAGGCAGCAGGCAGCAAACAGCCCAGCAAAGGCACAGCAAGCAGCCGAGCACCAGCAGCAGCAGCTACCACTGCAAGTCGAAGTGGCAGGAGTCAAGACAGCCACATCGGCAAGAGCAGCCAGCCCAAAGCCAAGCTGGCTGCGAAGCAGAATCAGAGCGCAGACACACAGTCAGCTGCAGCTGGGCTGACCTACCTGTTACCTGCTGCTGCCACTGCGTCACAGCCTGCCGTGGTCTCAAGTGCAGGCGCTGCTGCAGCTGCTGATGATTCTGATGAGGCAGCTGCAGGTGCAGGTGCAGGTGGCAGTGCGCCCGGCAGCAAGCAGAAGAAGAAGATGGGACGCAAGGCCAGGCTGCGTTTGAAACGACAAGCCTTCCGGCAGCAGCAGGAACAGGCTGATGATGCGCCTGGTGGTGTCAGCACTGATGTTGCTGCACAGCCAGGGAAGGTTGCTGTTGCCAAAAGGGCCACACCTGCCACAAGGGCCACGCTTGAAGCAGCAAAGGGCACAGCTGAGCCTGTCAATGGGCAGCTGGCCCCACTCGATGGGCAGAAAGCAGGTTTGAAAGGACAAGTGGCTCCCCTCAGTGGGCAGAGTGAGCCTGCATCCGCTGAACAGCTGCTACCTGGCAGTGCCTCCAATGCCAAGAAGAGCAAGAAGAAGGGGAAGCAGGATCTGCTGACTCAGACCCCCTCTGCAGCTGGTGAACAGCTGCCAGCTGGCAGTTCAGACGCCAGCAAGAAGAAGAGCAAGAGCCTGCTGGAGCAGATGCGCTCTAAGCTGTCTGGAGGGAGATTCAGGATGCTGAACGAGCAACTATATACTAGCAAAGGCAAAGATGCGTTCAATATGATGCAGGGCCAGCCTGACCTGTTTGAGCAGTACCATGAGGTGAGATGTCATTTGAGCCAATGACACAGCATTCGGCATTTCAGCCAATGACTCAGCCTTGTTGTACCCACAGAAGAAGAGTGAATTGAAGCTGCACAAGATGTGTGCTGATGTCTGAGCGTGCTCTTTAGGGTTTCCGAGAACAGACGCAGCACTGGCCGGTGCAGCCCATTGACCTAGCCATCTCCTGGCTGAAGAAGAAGAGTCCAGAATGGGTGGCTGCCGATTTTGGCTGTGGCGATGCACAGCTGGCAAGCAGTGTTCCACAGACTGTGCACAGCTTTGATTTCGTGGCCACAGCTCCTGGAGTCACTGCTTGCAACATGGCTGACACCCCCTTAGGTAAACCTTGCATAGTCATGCATACAGTCATGCATGTAGTCATTGCTTGCAACATGGCTCACACCCCCTTAGGTAAACCTAGCGTAGTTATGCATACAGTCATGCTTGCCATCATTGCTTGCCATCATTGCTTGCCATGTGGCTCTTTAAGTAAGGGCTGCTACCCTCAAGCCAAGCATGCATAGCTTGTTTGATTGGCACAATGCTGGACAGCAGATGCAAGCATGTGCATCTTGCAGTGCTGTGACAGTAAGTCACTATAGCTGTTTCTGGCGCTCGAACTGTACTTGACACATCAAGCGCTTCAATACACCCAGGATGAAGCAGAACGTGCTGTCTATTGTGTTTGTCCTGTTTAGCACCAGCCGCATCATGGCGGTGATAGAGAGGATCAACTTTGAGAAAAGCACAGCACTTTTGCCCTGGCTTCCCAGCACTGATGTGATAGCCACAATGATCTGCTGTCACTGCAGCAACACAGCAGCAGGCATGTCAGCAAGGCTGCTTCAGTTGCTTTCAGCTTGCTGCTCAGGATTGCCTTTCTGCTGTTGCTGCTGCATCTGGTACAAATGCTGACAGCCTTGCTGATGCCAAGACCTTTGACAGCAACAGCTTTAGCACAGACTTCTGGGTGACCACTAATGTCATGTATGTCAATGATGCTTGGCTGCTTTGGAAGCTGTACATCTTTCATGTAAATGGCACTATCGGCCAGCCAGAACTGCATGCTGAGGCTGTTATCGACAGAGGTCGCAACAAGGCAGGGCCGTCCTGTCCTCAATGCACAGCCCACCTCCTGATACCTCAACTCCAAAACCATGTGTAGCAGAGCTGAGGTAAAAGGCGAAATGCTAGCGTGTCAGGAAGCTAATTTCCAACACTGTTACAAACAGTCTCATGTGGTGCATCGTTTCAATGCAGAGAAGGGTGACTGCACAGCATGGTTTTGTATCTGCTACAATAGATCGCATGTTTTTTTTGTTTCTCAGCAGGCCAGATTATCTGCTTCACATTCTTCGAGTTCTTCACTGGCAACCTTAGTGCCATTATGTAGCAGCCAAAACAAAAGGTTCTGGAAGCTTCCAAGATAATAGATCTGAAAGACATGGCCTGTGTGTATATATGTGTATAGGAATGTCTGCTTCTCAACAACCATCTGCATTGACACATATTCTGATGCTGGTTGCAGAGGATTCATCTGTGGATGCAGCCGTCTTCTGTTTGGCACTGATGGGCACAGACTACGGCAGCTTCCTGACAGAAGCTTGCAGAGTGTTACGCATGGGAGGCCTGCTTTGGATTGCAGAAGTGCGCAGTCGCTTTGCTGACAGCACCAGCAGTGCTGAGCCGGGCATCAAGGATGTGTTTGCTAGCTTTGTTGCAGCATTAAAAAAGCTGGGGTTGCATGTGACAAGGCAGGACAGCTCAAACAAGATGTTTGTAGTGTTTGAAGCCAAGAAGGTTGCTGATAGCAGGAGTGGTGCTGTGCAGTGGCCAGTGCTGAAACCTTGCATGTATAAACGGAGGTGATTGTTGAGCGTTGTGATGCTCAGCATGTGGCTTCCACAACGACAAAAAAAATCGTGGCTTAGCCATGGGGTCAGTGATAGTCATGTATAAATTGAACACTAGTTTGTTCTGCTTGCTACATACAAACACAGCATGTGTACAAATGAAAAGCCCATCTGCGCATGCATCAAGCTCAAAAACTCGTGCATAATGTACAACATGGCAGACTATGAAATGGGGTTGACAGATGTTTACACTCAGGCTGCTGCTCATTGTCTGTCAGCATGTGCGACTTCTTTGCCTCAGCTGTGAACCTAGGGCGAGATATCCTCACAACCTCTGCAGGCGACTTGCTCTGAACAAGTCCTAGGTCAGTCATGCTGTGGCAAGGTTGAGACCCATTCAACCGGAAATGTCCTGAAATCCACCGTCATCCATCTGTGTGGTCATCCATCTGGGTGAATGTTTTATGGGAACTGCTTATTTGATCTTGTCATGAATCTTCTTGAGGACACCTTTTTTCTCGCCAATTGTAGAGTCTGTG
>JAABUZ0100009326.1_pt1 | contig 11260 bp, 13 predicted proteins | sample 5562091 | NCBI WGS metagenome assembly JAABUZ01 (sample SAMN12813069, study PRJNA571459) | rock metagenome | isolation source: Antarctica rocks | place: Antarctica: Victoria Land, Linnaeus Terrace sud | collected 2015-12-21
TGCTGGGTCATGCCGTCTCCTCCGCGGTTTCGACGACGCTCCTTAGAGCGGCACTCCACTGGAGCGTAGCTCGACTTGAGCGTGACTGTGATGAGATAGATTGCCTCGGTGAATCCCGAGGAGGTCAAGGACCGGTACCGGCGGCGGCGCGAGACCGGCGAGGAGAGCCGACGCCGCACTCGGGTAAGCGCGACTGCGGAGGAGCCGCTTGGTAGTCGACTGCTGAGTCGGTGACGCCGAGGCGATCTGAAGGTCGTGCCAATGCTGGGCTCGAGGCCTACAACGCTGCCGCGATCGACGCGGGCGAGCAGCGGGAGATGAGCGTCAAGGTGCTTGCTGGAGACGGGTCGGTGGTCACCGGAGCCGCCAGTCGAAGCCAGAAGCACCCGCACTCAACCGACGCTACGGGCCACTCACCCCCAGACGAGTGCTGCCCCAAGAGACGATCGTCAGTGAGACCAGCTGCTCGTCGACACCGGTACGGGCAGCAATTTAGAGATGGACGCGCACTACCGGAGTCGTGGCCGGATCAGCAACCCTGCGGGGGGCGCTCCGCGAGCACTGCCTGGATAATCTCGACGCGCTGGTCTTCCCGGCCGTAGAACCTTGCTGCTGGCATGGGCACGCTGATGACTGCAACCTCGCCGGCGACCTCGCCGAGCGACACCCCGATGGCGCAGATGCCTTCGGTGTGCTCCTCGCGGTCGAAGGCGACGCCGGTCTCGCGGATGTTGGCGAGCTCGTTGTTCAGCTGCTTGCGGGTGACGAGCGTCTTCGGCGTGTTGGGCACCAGCCGCTGAGGCAGTAGTCGGTCGACCGCGAGTGGGGACAGGCTGGCCAGGACGGCCTTGCCGTTGGCGGTGCAGTGGAGGGGAAAGGTGTCGCCCACAGCGCTGACGGCGCGCAGCCGTTGGTCAGCGACGACCTGATCGATGAAGCGCAGGTGGTTACCGTCGAGCACGGACAGGTCGACTGTTTCCTCAACGGCCCGGGAGAGCTGCTCGAGCAGTGGATGAAGTTCGCCGATCAGGCTGCGCCGTACGGCGGCTGCCATCCTCGCGATCTCCGGGCCCAGCCGGTAGCGGGCTCGGGAGCCCGCCGTGCCGACGAGGCCCTCTTGCTCGAGGGCGCTCAGGAGCCGGTAAGTCGTCGACTTCGCCAGGTCTAGGCGGGTGGCGAGCTCGGCTTGGGTGAGGCCGGCGGGCTCGGCTTGCAGTGCCCGCAGGATCTCGGCCGCGCGCGCGATGACCTGAACCCCGGAGTTGGGGCGACCTTGGGCGGCCTGCTCGGTCACTTGGCATCTCCGCATTGGCCGCGTATCCCAGTTAATGTACCGCTGCGTCGAGCGTCACCAGGGGACTTTCACGTGCCTCTCGTCGCGGTGCTCCGCGATGAACAGCGACGGGAGGAAGTCGGACAGGAAGGTGAACTCGTTGTAGGCGTGCTGGAGCAACGAGGTGCCCATCAGGTCAGGCACTTCCTGCGCGATCTCATCCGGCGTCGCTCCGTTGGCAGCCAGGTCCTGTCCCAGGTAGAAGTGGCTCCGCAGCGCCAGCCCCAGTGTGTGTCCCGGCCGACGTGCAGCAGCCGCCCGCCGAGGATGCCACCATCGGCTTGCCGCTCGGGGGCGTGGCCGAAGCCGACGCGCCCGAGCACGGCGCAGCTGACGTCCCCGCTCTTGCGGGCGACGTCGTAGTTGGTCTGGTCGAAGAACTCGACCGGCGGTCGGAACTGGATGATCAAGTCGGTGTCCGGCACTTCAGTGAACTTCTCGACGACGACGTGCTCCGAGCCGACATGCGTCTCATCGGAGAGCGTGCCCTGCCAGAAGCTGGACACGTGGTCAACCGGATGCCACCACACGTACTTTTGGCTGTCACACCGCCAGCGGAACCACCACTCGAGCATCTCGCCGGCAGCGGCGCATGTCGGTACGGACTGCGACGTGCAGGACTCCGTTGCCCAGCCGCTCCCAGCCGGTCTCGAGTTGAAGGGGTAGGGGGTCCAGGAGGGAGTCGACGTTGTTGAGGGCCATCGCTGTTCCATTTCTGCTCCGTCGGGTGCGGCCTCGGGAGTCCTCGTCAGCGGGCGGGAAGTCCAAGGAGTGTTTCGGTCTCCTGAACGGTGAACAACGTGCGGTCGAGGTCCTGAACGAGTCGCGCGGCGCGCCGGACCAGCGGCCCGTTTCCTGGGGCCAGTTCACCCTTGCGCAAATGCAGAGTGTCCTCCAGGCCGGCCCGCGCGTTGCCCCCCATCGCCAGGCCCATCGCGGTCAGCTCGAGGTTCGCCCGGCCGATCGCGATGACCTGCCAAATCGCACCCTGCGGAAGTCGGCGGATCAGCGTGATGAGGTTCTCGGCGGTCGCGGACATGCCGCCCCGAATGCCGAGCACGATGCTGAACTGCAGGGGGTCGGCCAGGAGGCCCTCCTTGTACAGCTGTAGGCAGGCATCCAGGTGTCCGGTGTCGTAGATCTCGAGCTCGGGCTTGACGTCCAGTTCTCGCATCCGACCAGCGAGGCGGCGCACGTCCTTGGGTGGGTTGCGGAACTCCCCTTCCCCAAAGCTCATGCTGCAGGGGTTGAGGGTGGCCATCCGGGGCCGGAGCTCGACGAGCTTCTCGCGGTCCTCGAACGGGACGGACAGGCCGACGCCGGTGGACATCTGGATGAGGATGGGGCAGCGGTCGCTGATGAGGTCCATGACCTCCTGGGCGATGCTCTGGTCAGCGGTGGGCCGCTGCTGCTCGTCGCGCAGGTGGATGTGCGCGACTGCCGCGCCGTCGTTGTAGGCCTCCACGACGGCGTCGGCGATCTCCTCAGGAGAGGTAGGCAGCGCGGGGTTGTCGGCCTTGCTGGCGATAGGTCCGGTCGTCGCGACGGTAAGGACGGTCATGCGACCTGCTCCTGGGGGGTCCCGATGATGACGAGCAGGGTCGCGGGCCGGGCCGAGTTATTGACAACGCTTCGCACGGTGCCCTTGGGCAGGTGCACCGAGTCGTGCTGCTGCAGCACCTCCTGCGCCCCGTCGCTCGTGATGGTCAGTTCGCCATCGAGCACGACGTAGACAGTCTCCTCCCGGGTCGGGGACTCCTGCGCCTCGCCCGCGGGCAGGTAGTAGGACAGGCCGACCCAGAACCGGTCGGTCGGCCCCGCTTCCAGTCCCTGCAGTCGCAGGGTGCCGACGCCCTCGTGGAGCGGAGCGATGTAGGGGGGCGCCTTGTCCAGTCGGGTGACGCGCATGTCAGCCACGCTCGATGCGGTACTGACCGGAGGGATCCGTGATGGCGACCAGGCGGACGATGCAGCCGTCGCCACCGACCCAGCGCCACGGGAAGGCCGCGAACGTGACGCGCCGGCCGGTGACCTTGTCGAGGTCGCCTCCGACGTTCTCGAAGCCGTAGATGCCTTTGGACAAGATGGCGCGGTGGCAGGGCTCCCACTCGGGGAAGTCGTCAAGCACCTTTCGGCCGGTCTCGGCCTCGTACTCCTCCACGGCCCACGGCAGCAGTCCGCCGTCTTTCGCGGCTGGGCCGTGCGGCCCGATCGCGGTGGCCAAGGGGTGGTCGAGGGCCTGGGTGTCGGTGCCGACGGCCTTGACGTTCTTAGCGGCGAACCACTCGCCGGCCTCCTTGTAAAAGCCGGGGCTGTAGGCGTAATACTGCGCGCTGTCGCTGTAGTGGTGGTGCCAACTGGTGTTCACCAGCACGATGTCCCCAGCCCGGACCTCGACCTGCTCGCTTGCCTTCTCGAGGTCGGCTGCGGTGACGACCTCCCACTTGTTCTTGGGGATGTCCAGGACCACGCCCGTGCCGAAGAACGCCGACAGGGGTATCTCGTCCAGCAGCGGGGTGCCCTCGATGACGTGCCCCGGCGCGTCGATATGGGTACCGGAGTGCATCACGGTGGTGATCTTCTGGGTGAGGACGCGGCTGCGCGCCATGCCGTGCAGGCGCTCGATCTTCACGTCCTCGAAGTAGGGCCAAGCGGGGACGCCGTGTCCCCACTTGTGGGACAGGTCGACGAACTCCAGTCCCGCCTCGTTGTCGCCTAGGGGCCAGGTCCATTCACTCATGACGTTCCTTCTCTGTTGGGGTGCCGCGTGCTGCGGCGGACGGGCGGGCTTGGTGTCGCGGTCGGGCGAATCGGTCAGGTGCTGTAGTCGCCGACGTAGAGGGCGTGCAGGGAGCCATGGGCGCGGATCTGCGCGGGTGTGCCGCTGAGCGCGATCTGCCCATGAGTGAGGACGTAGGCGCGGTCGGCCAGGCTCAAGCCCCGTTCGAGGCTCTGCTCCACGAGCAGCATCGCGACGCCGCTCACGCGGATTCCTTGAAGGGATTCGTAGAGTCGGTCGACGGCGATGGGCGCCAGGCCGAGGCTGACCTCGTCCAGGATGACGAGGCTCGGTGCGGCCATGAGCGCGCGTCCGATGGCGAGCATCTGCTGCTGCCCACCTGACATCGCCGTGCCGGGCTTGCTGCGGTGGGCGACGAGGTCCGGGAAGACCTGGTAGGTGGAGGCGAGCCGCTCGCGGGTCTTGACTCGGCTCGCACTGCCGGCTGCCAGCAGCAGGTTCTCCTCGAGGGTGAGGGTGCCGAAGATTTTGCGCCCTTCCATGCAGTGCGCGACACCAGCCTGGGCGACCTGGTCGGGTGGCAGCTGGTCCAGGCGGGCGCCCTTGAAGCTGATCTGCCCTTGGTCCAGGGTGACGGCGCTACTGATGGCGCGAGCCAGCGTGGTCTTCCCTGCGCCGTTGGGTCCCAGCAGCGAGACAACTTCACCGGCCGCGACGGTGAGGCTGACGCCGCGCAGCGCCCTGACGCCGCCGAACTGGACATGCACGTCCTGAAGCTCGAGCAATGCGCTGTCAGTGCTGCTCGGCCGAGGGCGCACAACCGTGACCTGTTTGGCTGCCGAGCTGGGCGCGGCGTCCCCGAGGTAGACGGCGGCGACGTTCGGGTCGTTCAGGACATCGCGGGTGCTGCCCTGTGCGATGAGCTTCCCGAAGTCCAGGACGGCGGTGCGCTCGCAGCAGGCGACGATGACGTCCATGACGTGCTCGATGAGCACGAGGGCCTCAACCTCCTTGCGGATCTCCAGGATGAGGGCAATGAGCTCCTGGGTCTCGTGCTCGACCAGGCCGGCGCCGATCTCGTCGAGCAGCAACAGCCGGGGCTGCAGCGCAAGGGCGCGCGCGAGCTCGAGTCGTTTGCGGCGAAGCAGCGGTAGTCCACCAGCGTCCAGATGCGCGAAGTCAGCGAGGCCAGTGCGCTCCAGGATGGCCTCGCAGCGTTGCCGCGTGGTGCTGACGCGCTCCCGGTTGGGGCCGTGTCGCCCGGCGAGCGTCAGGTTCTCCAGGACGGTCATGCGGGCAAATGGACGCGGGATCTGGTGGGTGCGACCGATGCCACGCCGGGTCCGTTCTGTAGCCCCGAGCTTGGTGACGTCTTGGCCGTGGAGCAGGACGGCTCCGGCGCTGGCGGGGAGGGCTCCGCTGACGAGACCAATCAGGGTGCTCTTGCCTGCTCCGTTGGGCCCGATGACGCCCAGGGACTCACCGGGCGACACGGTGAGGGTGACGGCGTCGAGCGCGGTCACACCGCCGTAGCGCTTGGTCGCGGCGGCGATCTCCAGAACCGGCCGGGGCGCGAGCAGCGTGTCAGGCATCGGTGGGCTCCTGACGCGTGCTGTGACGGGTCAGGCTCCGGGCGCGTGACTTTCGCGCGTAGGTGCCCCAGATTCCCCACGGGGCGAAGCGGATGACGAGCAGGACGAGGGCGCCCGTGATGGCTACGTGCCATTCGGGGTAGTCGCGGAGCCGCTCGGCGAGCAGGACGTAGAACACTGCCCCGACCCAAGGGCCGGCTTTGGTTCCGAGTCCGCCGATGACGGTGGCGGAGACGATGTCGATGGTCCAGTTGAGTCCGAAGGCGCCGTAGGGCTCGATGGCTCCCAGCTTGATCGCCTGGAGGGCGCCGACCATCCCGATCAGGGCGCTGGACAGCATGAACGCCCACAGCTTGGTCCGGAAGGTCCGGACGCCCATGTCACGGGCGACGTCTTCGTCGTCGCGAACCGCTCTGAGGCTCAGGGACGTGGGCAGCGCCAGCAACGTGGCCACGACGGCCGTGGCCAGCAACCCGACGCCTAGCGCGTACCAGTACAGGACGTAGTCGGCGGGTGCGGGCGTTTTGACGATGCGCCCACTGGCGCCGCCGAGCGTTTTGAGGTTGATCACGAGGATCTGCAGGGCCGCTGCCAGAGCCAGCGTGCCGACGGTGAAGTACAGGCCGCGAAGGCGGAACATCGCAGGGCTGATGACCAGGGCTAGTAGCGCTGCCATGGCAGCTCCGAGGACCAGCAGGAGCGGAACGGGCACGGATGCCTGGTTGCCGATCTCGGTGGCCGCGTACGCGCCGGACCCGACAAAGGCTGCTGAACCGAGGCTGACCAGGCCTCCGTAGCCCGCGAGGAGGTTCCAGGCCACAGCCATGGCACCGAGCTGCATGGCCCGGTAGCCGACCTGCTGGCCGTAAGGCCCGACGAGGTAGGGCAGCGCGCCGAGCAGCAGGAGCACCAGTACCGCTGCGAGCACCTTGGCGGCGGTTTGCCAGCCTGGTCGGGCCCGGTCGGGACCTGCTGCCGTTGTCGGGGGCGACAGCACCGTGGCGGTGGTCATGCAAGTGCCCTTCCGTAGATGCCCTGCGGACGGACCGCGAGGAAGGCGATGAAGACCACGAGCCCGACGAACAAGCGGTAGCCGTCACCGAAGACCAGAGCCCCACATGCCTCTGCCAGACCAAGAAGAAACCCGCCCACCGCTGTGCCCTTGACACTGCCGAGGCCGCCGAGCACGACGACCGCGAAGCCGGTGAGCAGCCACGACGAGCCTGATGTGGGGTTGAACGAGAACGACATGGCAGTCAGCGCCCCGCCGACCGCCGCGACCGCACCGGCCAGGGCAAAGGTGAGTGCGTGCAGCCGGGGGACGCGGACGCCGATGACGGCAGCTGCTTCGGGGTTCTCCGACCCGGCCCGCAGCTGCCTGCCGAACGCGGTTCGGGTGATGAGCAGGTGAACCACTGCGCAGATCACCGCGGAGATCGCGAAGCTGATCAGGTAGATCGTGGGAACGTTGAGCGCGCCGATGCTGACGCTGGACCTGGTGTAGCTGCGGTCCACCGAGTGGGTGTCGCCGCTGAGCCAGATGATCAGCAGGTTCTGCGCGATGATGCTGAGCGCGAAGGTCGTGAGCAGCGGTGCGTCTGCCCCGTGCTTGGCCAGTGGCTGCAGGAGCAGGCGCTGGACGGGGTAGGTGAGGGCTGCCCCTGCCGCTGCGACCAGCGGCAGGGACAGCAGCGGGTCAAGCCCGGTGTGCTGCAGGATCAGGAAGGATGCGTAGGAGCCGAAGATCACGAGCTCGCCGTGTACGAGGTTGACCAGCCGCATAACACCGAGCGCGAGGGACAGGCCCAGGGCGGTCAGGGCGAACAGGCCGCCGAGCAACAGGCCGTTTACGGCTGCCTGCAGCAGGTCGTGGAGGTTGGGCACGGTCATCGTCTGCTCCTACCGTCGCTGGGCTCAGGAAGCTGGTACGGGGAACAGCAGCGGCCCGGTCTTGCTCGCGGTGGGCCAGACGACGATGGTCTTGCCCTTCTGCCACTGCAGCTCCGCCAGCGCGATGGTCGCGGTGTTGTTCGACGCGAACTTGACCGGCCCGACCGGATAGGTCGCGTCGGTCGCTCCGATAGCGGTGTTGAGCTTGCTCGCGTCAGTGGAGCCAGCCTTGCTGATGGCGTCGAGCAGCACCTTCGCCGCCGTGTAGCTGTCGGCGATGTGCTGGCTGTAGCCCTGCCCGGTCTCCTTGGTGTAGTCCGTGGCGAGCGTCTTCGCGCCCGGGTAGGGGAAGCTGGGGTCCCAGTAGCCGCCGACGATCACGCCGTTGGCCAGGTTGCCGAGCGCTTTGGCGAACTGGACCGGCTCGGCCCCCTTCTCCATGACGATCACTTTGGGGGTGTAGCCGGCGGTGGCCATCTGCTTGCGGATGCTGATGGCCTGCGGCGTCCCCGCGTCGACGAGCAGCACGTCAGCCCCGGACGCTTTCGCCTTCTGCACGGCGGCGCTGAAGTCCGTGTTCTGGGTGGGGAACTCCTGGTTCGTGACGACGCTGTAGCCGGTGACCTTGGCCAGCATCGGCCAGATCTTGCCGCCGAGGGCCTGACCGTCCGGTCCGTTGTCGTGCAGGATCGCGACCTTCTTGTTCGTGCTGGAACCGGAGGTCTTCAGGGTCTGGAAGGGCGCTGCCGCGGCGTCGGGCTCGGCGAAGAACAGGTCCCACGCGTAGCTCCACTTCTTCGCACCGGCGAAGGTCAGGACGGGGGCGCAGCCGGTGACGAAGGGAACCTTGCTGCGGTCAGCGACGACCGCGCCAGGGATGACGAGTGCCGGAGTGCAAGAGCCCAGTAGGCCGACGGCGTTGTTGCTCGCGATCAGGGTCTGGGTGTTCGACGAGACCTGGTTGGGGTCGGTCTTGTCGTCGAGCAGGACCAGCTTCACCTTCTGCTTCTTGCCGGCGACGGTAACTCCGCCAGCGTCGTTGACCTCCTTGACGGCCCGCTCGTAGCCCCACTTCTGGAAGGCGCCGAAGCCGGCGAGGTCACCGGACAGCGGCAGGCTCGCCCCGATGACGACGCTCGCGGAGGTGCTGGAGCTGTTCGTGGTCTTCACACCACCGCAGCCGGTGAGAAGCAGAGCGAGGGTGGCTGTGCCCGCAACAGCCGACAGGGCGCGGCCGCCGCGCAGAACGTTCGAGGGCTGACGCATGGTGGCTCCTGGTGTCGACGTTGACCCGGTTCGGGATGGAGCCACGGTCATGTGCGGGTGAGCTGGTTGCTGATGTGCGCAGCGAGTTCCTGGGCGCGTTGCTCGCGCCTGCCGGCTGGCCAGGCGAGCAGTCCCTGGCCGGTCTTGGCTCCGAGCTCACCAGTTGCGACGAGTGCTTCGAGCAGAGGACTGGCCTGCACCGAACGATCTAGCGACGGCAGCACGGCGTCGTGAATGGCGACGGTGAGATCTAGCCCGACGTAGTCGGCGTTCTCCAGCGGTCCCATCTCCGCCAGGCGAAGCCCGATCGTGTTGCGGACGACCAGGTCCACCGTCTCGGCGGCGCAGACGCCGTCGACCACGAGCGCGAGGGCTTCGCGCCACAGCGCGTGCTGGAGCCGGTTGCCGATGAACCCCGGTACGTCCTTGCGGACCAGTACAGGCAACTTCCTCAGCTGGGTCAGCAGATGGACCACGCCGTCGGCAAGAGCGGGGTCTGTCTGCGCCCCCAGGACGACCTCGACGATCGGGATGAGGTCTGGCGGGTTCCACCAGTGGGTGCCGACGACCCGCGACGGGTCCACCGCTGCCTCGGCGATGGCGGTGACAGGAAGCACTGAGGTGTTGGTGGCGATGACTGCACTGCTGAGCCTGGAGATGTCGGTGACCAGGTCACGCTTGACCTTCAGGTTCTCGATGACGGCCTCGACCATCAGGTCCGCGCCCGCCACCGCATCACCCAAGCTCGCAGCCGCCCGCACGGTGCCTGCAGTGGCCGAGGACGCCGCCATCGCTCTGGCTTCGCTGGCCCCCGCCAGGGCGGTGCCGGCTTGCACGTCGAAGACGGCGACGTCCAGGCCGCCCCGGGCGAGCACGCCCGCGATGCGGCGGCCCATCAGGCCCGCGCCGATGACGGCGGCGCGCTGGAAGCTGCCCTCGCCGGTCAGCACGAGGTGTAGCCACCATCCAGGTACAGGACCTGTCCGGTGAGGAACGAGGAGGCGTTGCTCAGCAGGTAGACGAGGGCACCGACGAAGTCCTCAGGCTCGGCGAGGCGCTTGAGCGGGATGCGGGCGAGCATCGCCTCCCGGGTGGCGGTGCCCTTCTCGTCATCGGCGTACATCCAGCTGGTGAGCTCGGACCGGAACACGGTGGGCGCGAGCGCATTGACGCGGATGCCGTGTCCGCCCCACTCGGTTGCCAGCGACTTCGCGAGCAGGTCGACGGCGGCCTTGGAAGGGCAGTACGCGGAGTACCCCGCAGGGTGACCGAGCTTGCCGCGGGTCGACGAGACGAGCACGACGCTGCCACCTGAGTCCTGCGCCAACAGCTGACGGCCCACCGCCTGGCACATCAGCCAGGAGCCGCGGACGTTGGCGTCCATGACCGCGTCGAAGTCCTCCACCGGCATGTCGCCGATGGGAGCCACCTTGTTCGTCCCCGAAGCCACCAGAAGTCCGTCGATGCGCCCGTAGGCGGCCCCGGCCGCTTCCACGATTGACGCAGCGTCCTGCGGAGTCTGTGGCCGCAGCGGCACAGCCACCGCGTGTCCCAATGGCGACAGGCCGTCGGTGAGCTTGACCAGCGCGTCGTTGTTACCGCCGGCCAGCGTCAGGTTAGCCCCAAGCGACGCAAGAGCCGTGGCGGCCTCGCTACCCAGCGCACCCGTCGCTCCGGTGATCACGATGGACCGCCCGGCGACGGAGAACGCGGCGTGGACGGGCACTTCTGTTGGCTGAACAGTCATGTAAAGCTCCCAGCGTCCCGCGATGCGGAACATCCGACTCGCATAGCGAGAATCATCATGGTGACGCACGGCACCTGTCAAGGGTTCTTGCGAACTCGTTGGACGCGCCAAGGAATGGCACCCACGCACGTGGACAAGGTCGTCGCCAGCCCCGCGCAAGCGGTCACCGACGTTGCCCCAGGAAACTCGATTGCAGTGGGCTTCGGCCTGTGCGAGCTTCCCTCCGGGCGGCTCGCAGCACTACTCGAGGACATCGTCGTCCTGGAAGCCGCAACGACGGAATTGGACGACGTAGTCAGGCTCGAGGACCGCTACGGGCGGGCGCCAGTTGGTCGACCGGCTGCAAGCGAAGCACCCTGAATCAGCAGCGTCCCGCAGAGGTTCCCCTTGCGACACAGGGGGCGCAGCGCCTTCGCCGTGCGTATGCACGGCAGCGAAGTGTTCTGGTGGCTTGCCCAGCTTCGCATGGGTGTCGGCGGCGCATCTGGCCGTCGCGGTCTTTTCTCGGTGCCCACCTCGACGCGACCTCCGACCGCTGCTGGTGGGCCGAGTAGCCGGGCTCGAAGTCCGCCATGTGTGCGGTGCCCGCTACAGCCGGGCTGCGTGTTCGCAGCGCATTTTCAGCGGGCGCACGGGGAGCATCGAGTCAGCGGGAGCGCAATGATGGCATGACTCTTGCGCTGCACCCCCGC
>JAABUZ0100009328.1_pt1 | contig 11256 bp, 8 predicted proteins | sample 5562091 | NCBI WGS metagenome assembly JAABUZ01 (sample SAMN12813069, study PRJNA571459) | rock metagenome | isolation source: Antarctica rocks | place: Antarctica: Victoria Land, Linnaeus Terrace sud | collected 2015-12-21
CGACATCGGTGCCGTGCTCGACGCTGCTATCGAGCGCTTCGGGCTCGAGGCGTCGCGCATCGGCGTGCTCGGCGGCTCCTACGGCGGGTATATGACCTCCTGGCTGGTTGGGCACACCGATCGCTTTGCGGCCGCCTGCTCTGAGCGGGCCGTGAACAACCAGCTCAGCATGGTGTGGACCTCTGACATCGGGACCAGCTTCCAGCGCGGCTACGTCGGGGTCGGCCATCTCGACGAGCCCGGTGAGTACCTTCGAATGTCCCCGGTCACCTACGCCCGAGACATCTCCACCCCGCTGCTCATCCTCCACAGCGACGGTGACCTGCGCTGCCCCGTGTCCCAGGCCGAGGAGCTCTGGGTGGCGCTGCGGGTCCTCGGGCGCGACGTGGAGTTCGTGCGGTTCCCGGGTTCGAGCCACGAGCTCTCCCGCTCCGGTGCGCCCGCGCAGCGGGTGGCGCGCCTCGAGATCCTGCTGGACTTCTTCGGCCGCCATCTACCCGGGCCGGTGATCGCGCCGACCGTCACCTGAGCAGGGACCGGCCTCGGTCAGGCTGAGCGCGATCGCCGCTACCCGTCGCACTTCAGCGTCGTCGGGGCCACTCTGTGCGATCGCTGTCACGAGGATGCCGAGGTCGGGGGACATGGGCGCCGGGGCGCGGCTCGGGGGACATGGGCGCCGGGGGAGCTCGGCGGACGCGGGCCCGAAAGAGCGCCGGCCCGGGGGGAGCGCGGGCCCGAGCGAGCGCGGGCCGATGGGGGCTTTGCCCACCGTCGGCCGGGCGGTCGGCCGCCTCTGTGCTGGCTCGACCTCAGTGCGGTGCCTCGGGTGTCACGGACGAGGGACGCTCTGATCACGGGAGTGCCCGCCTGCGCCAACGGAGCGTCGCGTCACACGTTTGGTGGCACGGCGCCTCGGGCATGCGGGGTCCCATGACGACCTTCGGGTACACCCTCATGTGTGAGCAGCGCGACCCGTTGTCGCTGATCAGCGACGCAGTCGCCGCTGAGCAGGCGGGGTTCGAGTTCTCGGTGATCTCCGATCACTTCCACCCCTGGCTCGAGACCCAGGGCCAGAGCGCCTTCGCCTGGACGGTGCTCGGCGCCCTCGCCGAGCGGACCGAGCGGATGGACCTGCTCACCATGGTGACCTGCCCCATCGTGCGCTACCACCCGGCGATCATCGCCCAGGCGGCGGCGACGATGGCGGTGATGAGCGGTGGTCGCTTCAGCCTCGGGCTCGGCGCCGGCGAGCGCCTCAACGAGCACGTCGTTGGCAGGGGCTGGCCATCGGCCACCATTCGCCACGAGATGCTCATCGAGGCGGTCGACATCATCCGCCTGCTGTGGTCCGGCGGGTTCCATACCTATCAGGGCAAGCACCTCACGCTCGAAGACGCCCGGCTCTTCACGCTGCCCGATCAGGCACCGAAGCTGTGGCTGGCAGCAGGGGGGAAGGAGGCGTCGAGGCTGGCGGCAGAGAAGGCGGACGGGATCATCGCCACCGAGCCCCTTCCGGGACTCGTGAGCGCGTACACGGCCGCAGGCGGCACGGGGCCCAAGTGGGGACAGGTCATGTTCTCCTGGGCCGACGACGAGGACACGGCCAAGAAGACGGCCTACGACTACGTCCGCTTCGGGGTGCAGGGCTGGAAGGTCATGGCCGAGCTGCCCAGCCCGGTCAACTTCGAGGCGGCCACGGAGAAGGTACGCCCCGAGGACATCTGCGAGACGGTGGCGTGTGGCCCTGACCCCGAGGTCGGTGTGGCGGCCATCAAGAAGTTCGTCGATGCCGGGTTCACCCACCTCGCGGTCATGCAGGCGGGACCGGACCAGGCCGGCTTCATGCGCTTCTGGACCGAGGAGCTGGCCCCGCGCCTCCAATGACCCACGTTGGACGTGACCGTCGCGGCGTCGGCTCACGCGTGCTCGGGTAGGTGACGCTTATGCAGCATGTGCTCTCGGACTCGTCGCTGCGAGACGTCGTCGACTTGCTGGTGCGCATCGTCGAGGCCGGGGGCGCCCTGCTCATCTTCGTGGGCGCCGTCATCGGCTTCGTCCGCTTCATCGTGCTGGCCGTGACCAGCCGCAAGGCCGAGCGGTTCGTGCCCGTGCGGCTGGACCTCGGCAGGTTCCTCGCGCTCGGGCTCGAGTTCCAGCTGGCATCCGACATCCTGCGCACGGCGGTCGCGCCGACCTATCGCGACATCGGCCAGCTCGCAGCGGTGGCGGCGATCCGGACCGCGCTCAACTTCTTCCTGGGCCGGGAGATCAAGGAGGAGCGAGCCGAGGTCGAGGCCGGTCGCCCCGGGCTGGCGTGAGCTCCCTCACTGACAGCGCCGTCACGCTGGTCACCGCCGCAGGGCTGGTGTGCGGGCTCGTCGCCACGGCGACGGGGCGCTGGCGGTCCGGCCTGGCGATGGCGCTCGACCTGTGGACCGCAGCGGGCCTGCTCCGGCTCTCGGGAGCGCCCGACACCCGCCGCCTGCTGAGCGCTGCATCGATCGTGGCGGTGCGACAGGTCGTGGCCCGGGGCCTGCGCAGCCCCGCCTTCCGGTCCTGAGGCGGTGGCGCATTGACCGTCTGCCCGCTCGACGACGCCCGAGCGATGCTCTCGCGTTTCACAGGTCGACCCGGTCGGCCGTCGTCCCCACGCTTGGGATGTAGCCAGCGCGCAGCCGTAGAAGTGGAGCCATCTGGTCGACTTGGCCGGGCATCTGGTCGACCTCGACGAGCAGGCGCTCACCGCAGCTCGGCGCCAGCCTGGCACGACCACGCTCACCGATACCGTGAACGAGGCGCGGTGGCGGGCGACCACCCCTCGAGAGCGGCTCGGGCTGGCCCGGGGGGCCTGGTCTGGCGCTGGGTCGGGGGCCCGTCCTCGGCGTCGAGTCTCAGTCGAGCGCAGTCCCGAGCCGGGCGGCGTCGAGGAGCTGGCGCAGGCTGTGGCCGGGGCCCCCGACCAGGACCCTCGCAGGTCCTGCGGCCAGCGCAGTCTCGGCGTCGTCGGCACTGCCGGCAGCTGCGGGGTTGGTGAGCGAGATCACGACAAGGTCGGCGGACACGGCGTCGACCATTGTGACCAGGTCCGCGATCGGCGTCTGGGTGCCGAGGTGGTGCACCTGCCAGCGGTCGGCGCGCAGGGCCACCGTGGCCATCGACGCCGGGAGGCTGTGCTCGTCACCCGGTGGTGTGGTGACGATCGCAACCCCTCGCGGGCGACCACGCGGCTGCGCGCCCACTCTTACCAGCATGCGCTCGCACGTCGCCGACGCGCGGTGCTCGGCCGCCACCGAGACCTCGCCGCTGGCCCACTCCCGCCCGATCCGGGCCAGCGCAGGGGCGAACAGCTCCTCCATGATCACCAGGGGCTCGACACCCCCGTCGTGGAGCCGGTCCACCACCATCCTGGTGCCGAGCTCATCGCCCCGGAGCAACGAGGCGTGGAACCGGTCGACCTGGGCGTCCCAGTCCCGCACGGTGGTGGTGCGCGGCGGGGGAGCGGGGGCCTGACGGACCGCAAGGAACCGCTCGACCTCCTCCTCGTCGAGGTCATAGCTCGCCCCGCGCTTGACTGCCACCAGGGAGCCGTCACGGACCCACTTGTAGGCGGTCTGGTAGTGCACGCCCAAGCGTCGGGCAGCGGCGTGCAGGTCCACCCTCTTATTCAGCCACAGTTAGCCCGCGTACCCCTGGGCGAGCACTGTCTGAGCGTCCGGTCGGAGTGTCGGTGGGCGCTGGTACCGTCGGCGGGGCCGTGGGCATCGTGGACACCGACATCGCCCGGGTCCGGGAGGCAACCGATGCCGTCGCCGTCATCGGTGAGCAGGTCGCGCTCCGGCGGGTGGGAGGGCGCCTGGTCGGCCTGTGCCCGTTCCATGCCGAGAGGACGCCGTCGTTCAGCGTCAACGCCGTCGAGGGGCTGTGGTACTGCTTCGGCTGCCAGGCCCGCGGCGATGTGATCGCCTTCGTACGGGAGACCCAGCACCTCGACTTCGTCGGCGCGATCGAGCACCTGGCGGGGCGGGCGGGTGTCACGTTGCACTACGACACGCCTCATGCCACCCGCCAGCACCAGCGCCGAGGCGCCCTCACTGACGCGATGGGCGCGGCGGTTGAGTGGTACCACCAGCGGCTGCTCACGGCACCCGACGCAGGGGCGGCCCGTCGCTACCTCCGCCACGAGCGTGGCTACGACATCGACGTGGTGCGGGCCTTCCGTCTCGGATGGGCACCGCAGGGGTGGGACGAGCTGTCCCGGGCCCTTCCGTTCCCGGCCGCGGTGCTGCGCGAGGCCGGCCTTGCGTTCAACAACAAGGCGGGCCGCCAGAACGACGCCTTCAGGGGACGTGTCGTGTTCCCCATCTTCGACGCCGGGGGGCACCCTGTCGCCCTCGGCGCTCGCGTCCTGCCTGGCGGGGAGGGCCCGAAGTACAAGAACTCCCAGGAGGGCCCGCTCTACAGCAAGCGCCGCATCCTCTACGGCCTCAACTGGGCCAAGGCCGAGGTGGTGACCAAGGGCGAGGTCATCGTGTGTGAGGGCTACACCGATGTCATTGCCTTCCACCGAGCCGGCGTGCCCCGGGCGGTGGCCACGTGCGGGACGGCGCTGGCGGACGAGCACATGGCGCTGCTCAGGGGCTTCGCCCGTCGCATCGTGCTGGCCTACGACGCTGACGACGCCGGCCGAGGCGCTGCCGAGCGCTTCTATGAGTGGGAGCAGCGCCTGGACCTCGAGATCCGGGTCCTTTCGCTCGCAGCGGGTACCGATCCCGGTGAGATGGGGTCCACCGACCCCGAGGGGCTGCGCTCCGCTGTCCAGGCGGCCCGCCCGTTCCTCGCCTTTCGCGTGGAGCGCATCCTCGACGCCGCCGACTCGTCCACCGCAGAGGGCCGGGCGCGAGGCGTCGATCAGGCGCTCGAGGCCATCGCCGCCCACCCCAACGAGCTCGTACGCGACTCCTACGTCATGCAGCTCGCCGATTGGTCCCGGGCGTCACCCGACCAGCTCCGCAGGCGGCTCGAGGAGGTACGTCGCCGCCCGCGCCAGGCCCGGGGCGGCTCCAGCGCGGCACGGGCCTCTAATGGCCGGCCAGGACCTCGCTCGGCTGGAGACCCCCGGCGTGCTGGCAGGCCGGGCCGAGCAGTCCTCGCTGCAGGCCCGGGGCCGGTCGGCGTCAGCAGCGTCTCGGGGGCAGCGGGCCTCCACGGCCGCCCCGGGTCAGTCGATGTCGCCGGCGGGGCGGATCGCCCCCCTGGCGCCGTGGACGAGCCGCCGCTCACTGACGACGGGCGCTATGCCCCCGACGACTGGGACGACGTCGCTCGGACACCTCGCCGCACGGGGCCCGGCACAGCGCTCGGCCACGGGGCGGCGACGGGCGACGATGGGCCGGGCGCCGCGGCGGGTGACGACCCCGCTGGCAGCCCACCACCTCGCGAGCACGCGCGTCGAGACCCCGCGGCGCGGGCGGCGGCGGCCCGCCGTCCCGGGTTCAGTGCCGAGGTCGAGACGCTCCGCCAGGCCGTCCACCGCCCCGAGACGGTGGCCTGGCTGCTCGAGGAGGTGCTCTTCGACGACGACGTCCACCTGGCGGCATTTCGAGCGCTCATCTCTGCTGACACCCTCCAGGGTGCGATCGACGGCGCCGATCCTGATGTGAGCCTGCTGCTGCACCAGCTGGCGGTGGAGGCGCCCGACCCAGCCATCGACCCAGACGAGCTGCTCGCGAACCTGGTGCGGTGGGCGGCCAGGCGGGCGGTGGCAGCCATTGAGATCGAGAGCCGTGCCACTCGGACAGGGGGTGACCTCACCTGGCCGACGCAACGCATCGAGGCGCTCGCCGACGCCGAGCGGCGGGTCGAGGCGGCAAAGGAGCTGGTAGCGTGGCTCTCGGGTGGGGACGATGCCCCTGCCTCAGGGTGGGGGGAGCCCGAGTGGCGGGACTAGGGAGGGCGTCGGCCGAGGGCGTCGGTCGGCCGTTGGCCGACGGTGCACCGAAGCACCAGCAGCCCGACGACATGACGGCGCTGCCAGTGCTCTGGGGCGACGAGGGTCCGGCGGTCCACCCGTTGGAGGCGTCACCGCACGCTTTCGCGCCGTGTAGGCAGCGGGCGAGATGACCGGCGCCGAGACGGCCGGTCCCGCAGCCTTCGGCCCTTCCACGACGGGCCAGGGCACGACGCGCCAGGGCACGACGCGCCAGGGCACGACGGGCGGGGACACCGCGGGCCAGGAGATGACGGGCCTGAACACGACGGGTGAGGACACGGGCGAGGAGGTGACGAGCCAGGAGAGGACGGGTGCTGTCACCAACGGCCCGGTCACCGCCGGTCCTCGCACCGGGTGCGACACTGCTGCGGTCGTCATCCCAGCCGGGGGGGCACGAGCCACCGTCCGACCGCTGCTCGCCCCCGAGGACGAGAGCTTCTCAGGTGAGGGGCCTGACCCCGTCCGGTCCTACCTCAGAGAGATCGGGAAGGTCCGCCTGCTCTCGGCTGGGGAGGAGGTGCGGCTGGCCGAGCGTATCGTGGCCGGCGCCAGCGCCGAGGTGCGGCTCGCCGAGCGGGCCGCCATCGTGGAGTCGGGTGGTGACCCACCCCCGCTGCGCGACGCCGACCGGCGGCAGTGGCAGCGCCAGGTGTCCGACGGCGAGGCGGCCAAGGCGATGCTGATCGAGGCCAACCTGCGCCTCGTGGTCTCGATCGCGAAGCGCTACCGCAACCGCAACCTGTCGTTCCTCGACCTCATCCAGGAGGGGAACCTGGGCCTCATGCGTGCGGTCGAGAAGTTCGATCACACCAAGGGCTTCAAATTCTCCACCTATGCCACATGGTGGATCCGCCAGGCCATCACCCGAGCGATCGCTGATCAGGCCCGCACCATACGCATCCCCGTCCACATGGTGGAGACCATCAACAGGGTGGTGCGGGTGCAGCGCCAGCTCCTCCAGGACCACGGCCGGGAGCCAACGGTCGAGGAGGTCGCCGAGCGGGCCGAGATGACCGTCGACCGGGTGCGCGAGATCCTGCGACTCAACCAGGACACCGTGTCGCTCGAACAGCCCATGGGTGACGGGGACGGGTTCAGCCTCTCGGACCTGATCGAGGACGCCGACGCCGAGGTGCCCGCGGACGTCGCAGCACGGGCGATGCTCACCGCCGCAGTCAAAGAGGCGCTCTCGGCGCTCTCCGAACGCGAGCAGAAGGTCGTGCGCCTGCGCTTCGGCCTCGACGACGGCCATGTGCTGACGCTCGAGGAGGTCGGTCGGGAGTTCGGCGTCACCCGAGAGCGGATTCGCCAGATCGAGGCCAAGACCCTGGCCAAGCTGCGCCATCCCATCCGGAGCCAGCGCCTGCGGGACTACCTCGAGGAGGAGTAGCTGAGCGAGAAGGGGTGGCTGAGCGAGGAGGGTCGGGGAGCGAGGCGGGGTGGGTGAAGCGAGGAGGGGTAGGTAAGCGAGGCGACCCGCAGGAGGGGGATAAGGGGGAGCGGAACGAACTCGAGGAGGGAGAGGTGGCCTCAGCGCCGCTCACGTGCGGCCGCCGGCGTGGAGCTCGTCTCCTGGCGAAACTCGAGCTCGTCCATATGGGATCGACGCATCTCTGACCTACGTCGCTCCTTGACCACCGTGGTGGTCAGCGAGCGACGTAGGTGAGACCGACTGGGACCTGCCCGGTCTCGGCCAGGACCGGCTCCGGCAGGGTGTCGCTGTGGTCGACGGCATCGTGGACCCTCTCGCGGCCTAGGTCGACGACGGCCTTGGCCCGTCCGACGGTGGTGGCGGCGCTCTCGATCGCGGGGGTCCGCCGCAGCCGGCGTGCCGCCCTGTTGAGCTGCTCGTAGCGGGGACGGCCCGCCTTGGCGCCGAGGTAGTACCCCGTGGTGAGGCCGAGGACGAGCCCGGTGCGGAACTTGGTCATGGCATCCTGTTTACCCCCTCGACGCTCGGCGTGCACACACGCGTCATCGAGCGTCGCCCCTGGGCAGGCGCTGCTATCTTGGACGTGCCCGATCCGGGGTAGCTCAATTGGCAGAGCAAACGGCTGTTAACCGTTAGGTTCTGGGTTCGAGTCCCAGCCCCGGAGCCGAACGATCGGCCCAACCGGCATCGGCGGTGCGGCCTCGGGGCCCGGCCGTTGAGTGTCCGGTGACCGGCCAGCGCAGTGCGGGCTCCGTGGGCCGGGTCGGCCATGCGCGGGGCGTCGGCTGGGCCAGGAGGCGGTCAAGTTCTGCGGGTAGCCTTCAGAAATTGAATGACAGCGCTGTAGTTACGCGATAGGGTGCTCGCCGGAGAGGGAGGTGGCGCATGACTGGACTCGCTGCCAGCTTGGCCAGGCTCGACGACGCTCGGCTCGGCGCGTTGTTCCAGGCTCGGTCCGACCTGTTGGTCCCGGCGCCTCGGGACTTCGCCGACGTCGTGGCTCGGGCAGGGCGCCAGCAGTCGCTGATGCTCGCGGTGGGCGGCCTCGACCGCTTCGCCGCAGTGGTCCTCGAGGCGATCGTCTGGTGGGACCAGTCCGGGGGGAAGCGCTCCCCGCTGAGCGTCAGGGACGGGCTCGCCCAGCTGGTCGGTTCCGACGGGACGGAGGTGGAGGGGGCCGTGCAGCGGCTCGAGGGCCTGGGCCTGGTGTGCACAGGCCTCAACGGCGTCGTGGCCCCGGCGGCCAATATCAGCTCGGTACTGGCGGGGCCGCTGCTCAGCCTCGGCCCGAGCCTCGCGCCGCAGCTCAACCGCCACCCGGTGGAGGCGCTGCGGGCGATCGCCGGTCACCTGCGCATCCGGTCGAAGGAGGCCAAGCCGCGTCTCGTGGAGACAATCGCCGAGGCGCTGAGCCGTCCCGGTACGGTCGCGTCGCTCGTCGCACGCCTGCCGCGCGAGGCCGCTGCGCTCCTGCGTGACACCGACCGTCAGATGAGCCCCGTGGTGCATATGCCGTGGCCATGGGAGGGCGGCGTGCCACGCTCCACGGGAGAGCACCTTGCCTGCCGCGGCCTCATCGTCCCGCTCGAGTGGGGCCTGTGGGTCGTGCCGGTCGAGGTCTCGATCGTGTTGCGCGACGGTCACCTCGCGTACCCCGTCCCCACGAGCGAGCCGCCGGTGGAGGTTGCCGCGGCTCCGATCGCCGCCGTCGAGTCGGTCGCCACCGACGCTGCCACGCGTGTGCTGCGGGAGCTCGGCGAGCTGCTCGGCGCTCTTGATGCCAAGCCTGCGGCGGTGCTCAAACAAGGCGGTGTGGGCGTCCAGCAGGTCAAGCGCCTGGCCAAGAGGATCGAGGTCGAGGAGCGGAGGGCGGGGCTCGAGCTCGAGCTGGCCTACGGCGCGGGGCTCGTCGGGATCGTCGATGGCGAGGTGGTGCCGACCGGCCGCGCTGATGAGTGGCTCGACGCTGACCTGTCGGAGCGCTGGGTGCGCCTGGTCGAGGCCTGGCTGGCGATGCCTCGGTACCCGAGCCTGGCCGGGGAGGCGTCCGCACAGACCGACAGGCCGATCCCCGCGCTGCTGTCCCATCCGGGCGATGGGGACGTGTCTCGGTCGGCGCTGGTGGGGCGCGTCCTCGGCGCGGGCGATGCCGCGGTCGGCGTCGCAGGTCTCACCCGGGCGTTGGGCTGGCGCTACCCGCACCGCTTCGACCACGCTCCCGCCCCTGTCAATGAGCTGGCCGCCTGGACGATCGCCGAGGGCAGGCTGCTCGGAGCGCTCGTCGAGCCGCCCGGCCTGCCGGGATACGTGGCCGCGGCCCCGATCATGGCGGCGCTGGTCAACGGGTGCCGGGACGACGCTCTGAGCGTCGCCCGCAAGCTCCTGCCCTCGCCCGTCGAGCGCTTCACCGTCCAGGCCGACTCGACCGTGATCGTTCCCGGCGAGCTGCAGGCCGGGGTGGCCAGGGTCCTGGGCGACCTGGCTGACCGGGAGAGCGTGGGGGCCGCGAGCGTGTGGCGGGTAAGCGACGCCTCGGTTGCTCGTGCCATGGACCGTGGCCACCACCCCGACGCCCTCCTCGCCTTCTTGGAGGACCACGCCACCCATGGCGTGCCTCAGTCGGTGCGCTACCTGATCGGTGACCTCGGTCGGCGCCACGGTCGGGTGCGGGTCGCTCCTGCTATGACCGTGCTGCACGGCACCGATGCGGCCCTTCTCGCCGAGGTGCAGGCGCACCGGCGCTGCGCTCGACTCTCCCTTCGCGCCGTCGCCGCCACCGTGCTCGTGAGCGCCGCGCCTCAGGCCGATGTGATCGCTGCGCTGCGCGAGGCAGGGTTCCTCCCGGCGGCGGAGGGCCATGGCGGGACGCTGGCCGTCGACCGGCCGACGCGCACGCGTGCTGAGCCGTCGCGCTACGCGGTGCTCACGGGTCACCAGCCGGTGACCCAGCGGTCCCGGCCGGCAGACCTGGCAGACGAGATCGCCGCCGCTGTGGGCCGTCTGCGAGCGGCCCCGCCGCCACTGCCCACGCCCCAGCCCGCTCGTCAGTCCCCGACGGCGCCACCCCGGCGGCCGTCGGCCCCGCTGCCCGGCTTCGGGCTCGAGGAGCTCGAAGAGCTCGAAGAGCTCTTAGACCTCGAGGACCTCGAGGACCTCGAGGAGGTGGACGAGGTGGACGAGGCCCCAGCTGCCCGGCGCCGGGGTCCTCTCGTCTCTTCGTCATCCCGGTCCTCCCAGACGACGGACCCGTGGGAGCTCGTCGCGTCCATCGTCGGTGTCGAGCTCGACGACCCCGCGGCGATGCGAGCGGCGCTGATGGCTGCTGCCACCGCCGGCGCCCTCGTCGAGGTCAGCTACGTCAACGGCAAGGGGGAGCCGACGGTGCTCGAGGCGCTGCCGCTCGACGTCGGCGAGCACGACCTGCGCGCCCTCGGTCCTCGCGGTCAGCAGACGTACCTGCTCGATCGCCTCCGATCCATCGTCGTGCTCGACGACGGGTCGGACGACTACGTCGACGCGGCGGAGGGCTGGTGATGGACGGTCCGCTCATCGTGCAGTCCGACAAGACCCTGCTGTTAGAGGTTGGGCATCCCGATGCCGAGCAGTGCCGAGGGGCGATCGCCCCGTTTGCCGAGCTCGAACGCTCGCCCGAGCATGTGCACACCTTCCGTATCACGCCGATCGCACTGTGGAACGCACGAGCAGCAGGCCACGACGCCGAGCAGGCGGTGGACGCCCTCGTGGGGTGGTCACGCTTCCCCGTCCCCCAGGGCGTGCTGGTGGACGTGGCCGAGACGATGGCCCGGTACGGACGGCTGGTGCTCGACACCGACGA
>JAABUZ0100009331.1_pt1 | contig 11253 bp, 13 predicted proteins | sample 5562091 | NCBI WGS metagenome assembly JAABUZ01 (sample SAMN12813069, study PRJNA571459) | rock metagenome | isolation source: Antarctica rocks | place: Antarctica: Victoria Land, Linnaeus Terrace sud | collected 2015-12-21
CCTGTACTCCCGCACCTGCAAACGGGCATGGCAGCTAATTCCAGGGCGTCCTCATCACACACGGCCACAAATACACAGTGCTCTGGAAAAGTACAACCCACAGACGCTCATGGCCTGGCCTGTTGCCACACCCACAGCTTTATTTCAAAACTGTTCCTCTGGTGTACATGCATCTGCGGAAGTCATCTACCCAGTGCAAGCGTCTCGCACATCCACGTGCGGCAAGGCATGGAAGCCCCTGGCCCGCTTGCTGCAAACGAATGATAGGGTTGGAAAGCTTGGTCCACCCCTCACTACCTTGCAAGCTGCCTGCCTGTCGCGCTGGCAGCCGGCCACTCACGGCATGAGCTGCTGAGAAGATAGCATGCGTTTCCATTCGACGAGCACGTCAGCTACCCATTCCGCGCTGGCCACCCGTTTCACGCTGGCCACCCGTTTCATACAAGGCACCAACACAGGCTCGCGCCCGCCCGGCTGCTTCTGTCACCCAGCTGTCCAGCAGCGCGAGGGCTGCAAAGTACACAGGGCCGCAGCTCACTTACTGCGCGTGCCCCAAGATAGCTGCCGTCCGGGCGCAAGGCGCCCAGAGTCTGCGCAGCGCCGCAGCAGCTCTATGCGGGGCCTGCCCAGCTGCTCAAGCCTGAATAGGCCCCTGCCCCTGCTCAGGAGGCCAGCCCGCATCGTATAAGATGCGTGCGGCAGCCGACAGCAGCCGGGGCATGTCGTGACATGCGCATGCGCTGCAGCAAGCGCTTGGCCAGCCGCTGCTGCACTCATCAGGCTGCTTGCTGGCGGTGCGGCCGGGCTCTGACGCCCTTTGCGAAGACCTCATCGGCGCCCGCAGCCCGAACCCTGCCGTGCAAGAGCCGCGCACGCCGTCCGGCGCTTGGCGCCTAAGCGCCGCTTCACTGGCGCTGCGGCCCAAAGTACTGTTCCGTGTAGAAGCCATGCAAGCCGTGCGGCACATGGTGTCGGAGCCAGATGCGCGTGATGGGCCCCTTGCTGAAGTCCGCCGCGTCCAGCACCTGCACGGCGCGGAGCGGGCGTCGGTTGAAACCCGCATGCGTGCATGGGTTGCGCCCCAAGTGCAGTGTCTATTAGCTATGCTTCCTAGGCGCGACCCAGGCAGACGCGCCAGCTTGACATGGACGCGTCAGGTCGAGCCCACCAGTTTCAACGAGTAGACACACGCATCCTACATACGCTTGGAAAATAGCTTTTCTGACAATAGCAGCAGCAACAGCGCGTCACAATGCTGCAGGTCAGCCACGCCACCCACGAGAACCCGAAATATCAAGCACAGCGCCGGCGAACCACCAGGCAGGAGCGCTGCTGCTCGGCGTCAAAGTACATGCCGAGCAGGAAGCCGTCGTCCTCGACCTCCGCGCCGGCCGCGCCCGGCTGGAACATGAGCTCCTCGCAGAAGCAGCGCGCGCCGGGCGACCACATCTGCGCCTCGCCCGTCACGGTGTCCAGCCGCGTCCACACCTGCGCAGCGGGCGCCCTGTCGGCTTCAGGCGGGAAGCTGTAAAAGGCACAGGGCTGCACCATTGACAGAGCCAGTGCCACAGGCGTGTCGCTTGCACAGTGGGGCGACACAGTCCCAGACGGCACACAAGGCACGAGCATGCATGCAGTGGCCATGGAGCCCTGCCTTGTGACATGCTGCCAGGATCACTTTGACACTGCTCATTCGGCGTGTCTCAGGTGGCATAAGTACGTCAAGAGCAAGCTCAGGATGGTCGCTGAAGCTGGCAGCCTGGCCCTAACTCCAAACGTCGCCTGCACTTCCAGACACCCAAGCTAGCGCAGCCGCCTGTACCTCACGCCCAAGGCATGCCCTGCACTCGCTCACCACAAGCATGCAGCGCTGTATGGTGCGGGCGCCGCGCCACAGGCCCCAGCCCCACAGGGCATTGCACCTGCGGCAGCCCCCGCCTCGTTGGGCTGGTCGCCCCAAGGAAGCTGCCACGGGCGCTGCGACCCAGAGACCCCCGGCCTCAGACCCCGGCCCCGCCTCGTTCGGCTTTTCGGCCACATGGAAGCTGCCGCGGGCGCTGCGCCCTAGAGGCACAACCCTAAAACCTATAGGGCGTCGCACCTGCGGCGGCCCCGCCACGTTCGGCTGGTCGGCCACGTGGAAGCTGCCGTTGAAGAAGGCGAAGCGCGTGCGCCGGCCGGCGAACAGCGGGTTCACCTTCGGGTGGTCCATGCTCTGGCCGTCGTACAGCGCCTCGCGCGTAACCGCGCCCGTCGCGCGGTTGATCCTGCGCGGGCGCCCAAAATCTATCATCGACGGGATGCCCAGATGAGCCAGGGCGCACAGGCACACTGTCTTGCGAAGAAATTCTTTGCTAGAGGGCAGCAGCTCTGCTGTGATCACTGAGCCTGGCAGCCGCTCACACACAAGAACAGAGCAGGAGGGCATTACAGCCTCGTGCAGCGCGCGAGCGGCCAGCTGACGCCAATCGACCATGGCGCCGCCGGCCAGGCCCTCCGGGGCTTCTGGGGGCCGCCCGCGACCCGTGAGGAGGCCCGGGTGTGGGGGGTGGCGGGGGGAGGGGGCGCGCGCCGGTGGCGCCAGAAGGACGTGAAGGGGATGCCGGAGAAATCGCCCTCCAGCAGCACCTTCCAGCTCCCCAGCATGCCCGAGCCGGCCGCCAGCGACTTGAGCGCCTCCGGCCCCTGCGCGCCAGGCAGGCTCCATCATAAACGTCTCTGCGGGGCATGTCGTGGCATGCCACATGCATGCCCAGAAGGTGTGCTTGATGCCTTTCAAGGGGGACACAGATGTGAGGATCTCCGGGGCGCCTGGCTTTATCCACTTGCACCCATGTCGGGCGCGGCTGTGATGTCAAGTAAGCAGCAGCACTGGCGCACACAGCAGGCTGCTTGCGCAGGGGTGGTATGCTCTGGATCCGGCATCGGCCCGGCGGGCGCACCCAGCCGCTGCTCCAGACCACGGTCTCGTCGCCCTCCTCGAACGCGTTGGCGTGGTGGATCAGGAACGTGTTCTCCGTCTCATACACCTGCCCCGCAGCGCACTACATGGGCGCCCCAGCTTTCCATCACACCTACATGCCCTGATCTACCACAGCACCTCTACCACTTTTCAGGCCCGCACATTGTGCTGTCCAGTGTGCGGGCATTGCCTTGCCCTGAAGGTGCACCAGCCTTGCGCCCTGCAAAACACATCGCGTCGGGGACAGCGCGCAGCAGTCGGCGCATGCGTGGCTTGCGGCTCGGGCAGCCCGCGCAGGGGCCCCTGCTAGCGCAGCAGCGCCGGCGGTGCACGTGCGGCGGCCGGCGGGCGCGGGCGCGCGCCTGGGCGGGGCCGCCGGCGCGGGGAACCATGTGGATCTTCATGGGCTGGTTGGCGACCAGCTCCACGCACTGCGCGGGGCCCGCGAAGCCCAGCAGATACTTCCACATCGTGAAGCTGGTGGGGTGCTGCGCGCGCGCATGCCACCCCCGCCCAGTCAGGCGCGCGCCGAGCGCCCAGTCAAGCCCGAGCCGAGCGAGGCGTAGCGGCTCGCGGACGCGCGGGCGGGCGCAGCCGCTGTCTGCATACAGCGCGACTGCCATGCGGCCTCAGGGGCTGCGGCGGCGCGCTGTGCGCAGGTGAATGCTTGTTGCGAGTCCGGCACAACGCCGGCCGGTTTGCGCATCAAGTGTGGCCGCATGCGCGACGCTCTTGACTGAAGCGGACGGCGCGCGCGGGACGCGCGCTCTGACGTAGCAGGCAGGCGGCGACACCAGCAGAGGACAGACCTCACGCTGGCTCGCGCGGACTCGCGGGGCCGCGAGCGACGCGCCTGGAAGAAGACATAGTGGTTAGGCGTCATGCCAAAATCGTGCGGGTTGAAGAAAGAATCGTCCATCTTGAACGCGTTGCCGCCGACGCGCGTCCAGGCCGCGTCGTACTCTGCGACGTCGATGCGCATGCACGCGCCCGCCACGCCCATCTGGCTGCGCGGCCGCCGCGCACGCGCCGCGTCACAGCGCGGCGTCGCCCACTTAACCGCTCAGGGAGCGGCCGCGCGCCGCATAGTGTCACGCACGCACTTCCTAAGCCTGACAGCTAAGCGAGCGCAGGCCAGGCGCGAGCGCGCACGCACGCCGCGCCTGACCAGCTGCACCAGAGCGTGCGACCCCCAATGTTGATCACCGGGCGGCTCCAGGCCGCACCTCTGCCACTTCCAGAGCGCCAGGCGCGCGCCGCGCTCGGCGGTGGGCGGGTCGATGTGCGGGTGCGCGGTCAGCGCCGAGCCCAGGCCGATCGCCTGCGCGGCCGTTCACGTAGCACGGTGAGTGGCACAGCCGGCTCCGGGTCTGACACGCTAGGAATGATGGGAGAACAAATGCAAGCTCCCAAGAGCTGCCCACATGCAGACAGCCAGCGCCCCTCGCCCGGTCCCACACGCCGGCCCTGGCCATTGTTTCCCCTGGATGGTGGCAGAGTGTGCTACAAGACGCGGCGCTCTGTGCGACCATAGCAATTGCAAGAAGCGTGCAGCGCCCACGCCTCGGTCGTGGCCTTGCAAGCGCAGGAGGCGCGTGCACAGCCCGCGCTGCAGGCGGGGGAGACGCTCCTGGTCCAGGGCGCTGTCGGCGCGCCCCTGAGAAGGCGCAGGACCGGACGCGCCTGCCCTGGCAGGGGAGCCCTGGCCTGGCAGGGGAGCCTGATCGGGCGCGCCGGCGCACCTCGTCCAGCGCGGAGGAGCCGGTGGTGCTGGGCGCCTTGCCGGCGGTCACCCAGCCGCCCAGGCTGCTGGGGCCGCCGCCGACCGTCTCCAGCGTGTACGGGTCCAGCTCGTACGGCGGGCCGGCCTGCGCGCGCGCGCGCTCTGCCCGCGTGAGCGCTTGCCTAGCAAAGCGTCCACTCTTGTCCTTTCACCATCTGCTGTAGTAGATCTGTGGATTTGCGCTGACCTGATGACCAAAGCAAACTGTCCACCCCAGGGAGGTTGAGTCAGTCTGCCAAGCTCCCAGAACCAACGAGCGAGCCGTCGTCCTCGGATCTCTTGTTGCAAAATTTGCGGAACTGCATGGGCGCGCGCGCGCGCCTCCCAGAGCGCGAGCAGGCGCGTGTGCGGCACGTCGCCCCAGAGCAGCACGTTGGTGTTGGCCGGGTTCTTGAGCTCGATGTCCAGCGCGTTGCGGAGCGGGCCGCCCGGGCGCGCGGTGCCGAACGTCGCGCGGAACACCGGCTGCCCGGCCGCCTGCTCCGCCGCGAGCTCGCTGCCGCGCGGCGGGGCCACCGTCAGGCGTCACCCTTGCACAGCACAACCAGTTGTGCATGCCTGTTCCAGATATGAGAGCAAAGGAGGCAATTGCAGCACGTCGCGCGGTGCACCGGCTGCCCGGCCGCCTGCTCCGCCGCCAGCTCGCTGGGCGCGCGGCGGGGCTGCCGTCAGGCGCCACCCTCGCACGATCAACCACGCATGCTTGCTCCAGATACGATGACGGCCTCAAGACCTGTGCAACCAACCATGCTTGCCTGGTCCGGGTGATGGGGCATGCAGGGCGACAGGCGACAGACACGCAGGGGCGCTCCACTCCCACCGCCTCCACGGTCTGGGTCCCCCCGGATGGGGCGCACGGCGTGCGCACGTAGCGCGAGCGGAAGTGAACGCGGCCGTCTGCTTTGAACGAGAACGCGCACACGTAGCCGTCGCCGTCCAGCGGGTGCGCGTACGCGTGCTCCCCGCGCTCTGCAACGCGTGACTTAGGCCTTCGTCAGAAGCAGCGTTCGCTCTTTGCGCGCTGGGCGCGCGCACTCTTGAGTGCCAGCGGGGCAACCCGCGCAACCAGGCCGCGCAGACGGCCACACCGCCGCCTGCCGAGCTCAGGCGCGCGCCAGGCGCCAGGCGCACCCTGGCGCCCTAGCGATGCGGCGCGCGCGGCGCACCAAAGTTGCCGGGGCCGTTGCGGAAGAGCGTGCCGCGCAGCGTCTCGGGCACGGCGCCCTCGACATCGTCCACCCAGTACTCGAATTCGCCCGTCTGGCTGGTGAACGCGGCCGCCCAGTCGCGCGGCGCGAACAGCGCGTCGCCCGGCGCGCCCGGCGCCGCCGCCGGCGGCCCGTCCGGCTGCAGCTGCGCGTGCGAGGAAGGTTGTTAGACCCACATTGTGCATCCGGTCCCTTGCCCGTCCAGTCTGCCCTGATGACCCTTCTGCCTAAAACACCCAGTAAAGACATAGAACGCTGCAGAAAAGTCGCGACCTGCCAGTCGCGGAGCACAAACAGCACGTCACTTGGCGCGCCCCGACGCCTGCGCTGCCAGCTTAAGAGCAAGGACGCGTGCAACAACCAGGGCACAGGCTGCCTTGCTATTGCAGTTGTGTACATATACGCTCTACCAGCAAGCGAGGGCCAAGCTTACGGTCAGCATGCAAACAGGCAGCATGCCTGTTTGCATGCTGCCAGATACAATATTCGCTCGCTTCCCGCATGTAACACCAACGGCCTGCCCAGCAACGCGGCCACGCCCGTCCAGCTGACCCTGCTGAATAGGTGTGTGTCATTAAGTCTTGCCTGGTACGCTGTGTGCAGGTGCCCCACGCCTGACAAGCGCCTTCCGCCTACCTGGGTGCTATGAGGGGCCAACCACAGCTCTCCCAGTGCTTCCCGCACAGCACACCTGACACACAAGTGCTGTGGTGCCTGACGCTGTGCTGCAAGCAGTCTGCTGCTGCTTGGCGCCTGCGGCGAGCAGAGCCACAAAAATCGTTCTCGAGGGCGGGCCGAGCAGCAGAAGCACTCCCCACCACACAGCTGCAAAAGGCTGCGTGTTGTGGCAGCACAACCCAGGGCTCAGCTGCAAAACGCGCTGTCAGGTCTCAGACGAGCTCCCCGTGCACAAGCGCACATGCCAGCCGAAGCAATGACGCGCCTGTACAGGAGTGCGCAGGCGCAGACAGCTCACCTGACCGCTGCTTGTTGGGGGTATTCAACGTGCGGCTCTGACTTTGCAGCGCCAGCACAACCGCATAGTCAGCCAACCGTCTCTGAGAGGAGCGAACAGGTGCCCAGTGGCACAGCGCACAGCGCTGCGCTATGTCCGCCAGCGCAACAGGCCGCGCTGACCGTGACCGGTCGCTGTGAGACTGCGCCACCGCGTCAGATATCACACTGACGCGGCCAGGCAAGGCTGGCAGCGCCAGTGGCTCTGTTGACCAACCAGGGCAAACTAGGACACCTGGACTCAGCTCCAGAACTTCCACTCTGTGCTCGATCCTACTCCCCGCTGCCCTGGTGACCGCGCATGCGCGAGGCATGCAGCCACAGGCTGCACTTAGCACACCAGGTGCCGGCCACTGGCCTGCCAAAACATATCGGCCTGCAGGGAGCCCGCAACCCCACAGGCCAAACACGTAGGTGGCCTCAGGAGCTTGAAGTGGGAACGATGTAGTTCGCCCTCCGTGCAGTGCGTGCTCGGGCTGATCTCGCATACGTGCGACGTCCCAGAGCCACCCAGGGAGCCCAAAAGGGCCGCACCGGCGGTGGAGCGGGCGGGGCGTAGGCAGCCGCCCGTGTCAGGCGTTTCGGCGCGATGGGCCGACTCTGAGAGGGCGCAGCCGGCCTCCCTAGCGGTCCGGCAAGTGCGCGAGCCACGCCCGGCTGCACAACGCGCTGCTGCATGCTGCACGCGTTACGCAGACTTGTACCGCTCAGAGCGCGGCTGTTCGAACGCACTGGCGAGCCTCGGCTGCTCGTGCGGTGCTCCGCGACCTCCAGCCCGTCGATCGAGCCTGTGTCGTTCAAGTTTGCGTGCTCCGAGGTGGTTGAAACAAGTTGCTTGTAGCGAGGTTACTGCAGGGTCCGGTGCCATGTCAGTGCTGCTGAGAGGCGTGCACAGAGCTGAAGACTGCCAGCGCGTGGATGAGCAGCACGTGCTGCAAGGCGCCACGGCCCGCTCGCAAGTGGGGACGCTCGCATCTAGTGCACAAGATGGTGTCGCCCTGGCCGCGTGCCCGCCTGGCAGGCTCCCAACGTGTCGCTGACAAGCGCGCAGCGCGGCAGGTGCCTGCATGCACGCCTGCGCAGTGTCAGCACAGCGTGGACGACCTCCGAGCGGCCACGCCCGCTCTCTCCAGGCCGCGGGACGGCGGCGCGCCCATCGCACACTTCAACGCCGCAGGTGAAGCACCTGCTGACGGCGGGCTGTGGCACACTTGCACAGTGTGTGGGCTCGGGGCGCCCGCACTGGAGTTGCAGACCTGGCCGACCTGCAGTGCTGACCCGCCTGTTAGCGGGAAAGCGCCGCCGCCACACACAGCGCCCACCCCTTGCAGCTCCGGAAGCCGCTGTGCAGCCAGCCCGTGTTCGCCTGTGAGGCGGGCCGACGGGTGCGGCGACCTAGGTGCGCGCCTTTCCTGAGCCTGCGCAGCGCCTGCCGAGCCTCAGCACCTTGCGTGGCGCGCGCCAGGGTCGTCGCTGCCCTCGCAAGCCACCTTGGAGGCGCAGCAGCACTACCAGGAGCTGGAGGCCGTATTGGGCGGGTGCGCCTTATTCCCGCGTCGCCTTGCAGCTATCATGTGGCTGCCGTCATACCCGAATGGCGCGTGCGCTTCCTGAACCACCGCGGCCGGCTGGGCGCGTGGGCCGCGCCGCAGATAGCGCCTGCTTGCACCGCGCCCGTATATACCTGGCGAGCGTCCCTGCTTGAAGCCGCCCCGGACATGATACAGACTGAGGCGACAATGATTGTCACCCCGTGCACCACCCCGTGCTGGAGGCCGATTGCTGGAGCACTTGAGGAGCTCCCACCAGGATCCAACTGCTCATTTGCATGGCTTGCTGCAGCACTGAGCGCCGCCGCCGCCATCAGGTACGAGGCGGTGGAGGCGCAGGCGGAGGCCCTGGAGCGACCCTACCAGGGCCTGGCGGCCCTGCTGAACTGCGAGCGCGACGAGGTCGCGCTGCTGCAGAGCGCCACTGCGGCGTGGACGCAGGCGCGCCCCGGCCCGCCCTGCGCGGCAATGCCGCTCGGCCTCCGCGCCCTGTGAGGCGGCGGCCGGGCGTGGGCGGTCTGCGCGCGGCGCCGCGGCCTGGGAAGGTGCTGCGCCAGGGCTCTGCATGCGCGCGCCAGGCCTCTGCATGCGGGCAATCACCGTGGGGTTGTATCAACTCGGCCTCAGGCGGACACCGGCCCTCGCTCTTGCCGTGCGTGTCACGGGAATCAGCATGGTGCGTGCGCGCGAAGCTCTCCGGCAAGAGTAAGCGTGCTCAGCGTCGCGGCGCCGGACCCGCATGCGGGCTTCTCGCCAGTGGTGCAGGCAGTGCCAGGCGCACTCGCGGGTCGCGCTGTTGATGCATTTTGGGCTCGAGCGCCGGCGCCAAAGCCGAGCGCGGGTGCGGTCCGCGAGCGCGCGCGGCGGGCGCGCAGGTCTTCTACGGCCTGCGGCTGCGCGCGGGCGACCGCATCCTGACCTCCCAGCATGAGTACGCGGCCAACCTCAACGCCTTCCTGCAGGCGCGGCCGGTCAGGGTCAGGCCTAATCTTAACCTACATTAACTGCGGCCGACGCCAGCGCCCGCCGCGCTGAGCGCAGCCGCGCGGGTCGCGGCGCCGCTGCATGGCTCGGCCGGCCGCGCTGCGCCGCGCGCTGTGCTGCATGGCGCGGCATGCAGCGGGCCGGCCTGGCGCCGGATGGGTCGCAGCCTCACACTCTCTCCCTACTCTAAAGGGTGCTGTACGCCGGAGCCCGGTCAAGCGGCCTCCTTGGCTTAGGCGGGGGAGAACGCAGACGGCATGCAGCCGAGGTCGTCAGACACCTTGGCCCGAGCGGCGCCGGCCGCCTCGTCGCGCCACCCGTGCGGGCGGCGCGCGCAGGTGGGCAAGCGCACCGGCGCGGTCACGGAGGTCGTGCCGGAGGCGCCAGACGGCGAGATCGACGTCGCGGCGCTGGAGGCGATGATCGCGCGCGGCCGCCCGCCCGCGCTGGTGGCCATCACGCACATCCCGACCAACTGCGGGTCCACCTGTGCCCCCCGCACAGCTGCCCGCCCCCTAGAGCTGTCTCTCCCTTGGGGGCGTCAGCAATATCTGCCAGGTCAAACCAGGGGTGCTGTGAAGGTTTTTATGTTCACTGCTCACACCCTCAGCAGGACCAGGCATGCTTGGATCTGACCTGGAGGAGGACAGGAGTGTGTGACAACGTGTTTTGGAGGTGGCAACATGACAGCCTTCAGCAAGGGCGGCCCTGCGCACTTCACGCACGTGCGCAGCATCCAGCCAGCAGAGCTGTCAGCGGCGCTGGACGCCACCTCACGCGCACGGCGCGGCGCGCGGCGGCAGGCGCGTATATGATGTGGCGGCCGTGGGCGCAGTGACGAAGCGGCACGGCATTCCCTTCCTCCTGGACGCCTGCCAGGCGCGCGCCCGCCCTGCCGCGCGGCCCTGCGGCCGGCCCCGGCGCTGCGCGGCGCGCCGCACCGGACGTGCAATGGGCGTGCGGGTGGCTGCCATGCGACGCGGCGCGGAGCGTGCGCTCACAGCCGAGGAGGCGCGAGCATGTCTGGTTCCCTGGGCGCGCGGGACCCTGGGGCGTGAACCGGGGACGCTGTGATAGGAAGCATCGGTCGGGTCTGGGCGTGTGCTGCACCTCGCCAACGCCAGCGCGTGAGTGGGGCGCGGCGCGCGCGCAGAGCGTGGGCCAGCTGCCGGTGGACGTGCGCGCGATCGGCTGCGACTGGCTCACCGGCACGGCGCGCAAGTTCCTGCGCGGGCCGCGCGGCGTCGGCTTCCTGTACGCGTCCAGGCGCAGGTCCAGACCCTGAATGGAGATTTAGCTTTAGTTTCAACAGTGATCCAGGAGGCCGACGCTGGTCCAGGCGGGGCCCCGCCGTTGGGCGCGCGCGCAGTTGCGCCTGTGGCTGCCCCGGGCGGGGGCAGCCCAGCCCGCGCGGGATGCGGGCAGGCGCCGCGCCGGCGCGCCGGCGGCTCGCTGCGGCCGCACGCGCATCGATTATCGGCGTGCGTCTCTGCGCGCCGCGCTCTGTGAGCCTGCGGCCAGGGCCCCGGCGCGGCGCGCGCTCCATGTCGTTGACGCCGCGCCGATCTCGAGCCTGATCACGTTCAGGCTCCTGGCGTTCCTGGCGTCCCAGGGGCGCCATGGCAGCCTGCGCGCCACGCCGAGAGCGCCGGGGCGCGGCGCGCAGGGCGGCCATGGAGCGCGCGGAGCCCGCGATGATCGACCTGTGGGGCGCCACGCTGGACGGCCCGGGCGCCTACCGGCTCGCGCCCG
>JAABUZ0100009332.1_pt1 | contig 11253 bp, 12 predicted proteins | sample 5562091 | NCBI WGS metagenome assembly JAABUZ01 (sample SAMN12813069, study PRJNA571459) | rock metagenome | isolation source: Antarctica rocks | place: Antarctica: Victoria Land, Linnaeus Terrace sud | collected 2015-12-21
GACTCGAGAGAATGAAGGAAGCGTACGTCGCATTCGAGGCGCTGCGCGCTGCGCGGCACGGTCGCGACGGCACGGCGAAGATCGCGCTGGATCTGGTCAAGTGATCGCCGCGCTTACGTTCGGCGCGCCACGACTGCTCGGTGACGGCCGCGTCGTACGCGAGTGCGCGTTTGCGCCGCGCTCGACGCTGCCGCTGGCCGCGGCTTGCGTCGTCGCGAGCGGCGTACGCGAGCATCTCGCGCGCACGCTCGCGCTCGAGATCGACGTCGAATTAATCGAACCCGTGATACCGGCCGTCCGCGAGCGGAGGATACTCGTCGAGGACGCCATCGTATACCGCGTGCGTGGACGGCTCTGCGACGGCTTTGCGATCGTGCGTCCGGCCGACGCCCGTGCGCTCGCCGCCGCGGCGTTCGGTGAATCCGAACGATCGGACGGCGCATTATCGGAAATCGAACGCGCGACCGTCGACCGTATCGCGACGGGTCTGGTGCCGCTCTGCGCGACGTTGTGCGGGACGCTCGGACCCGTGGCACGCGAGGCGACCGAACGTGCGGCCTGCGATATCGCCACGTACTTCGAAGTGCGCACCACGGGCGCCCTACGCGCCGCCGTCGGCTTTGCGATGACGCGCGATCCTGCCGAAGAAGTCGTCGATCCACTGCGCATCGACGATCTCGCCGACGTCGAAATCGAAGGACGCGTCGAGTTCGCGCGCGGCATGCTCACCATCCCGGCCTTTTCGCGACTGTGCGCCGGCGCAACGATTTCGTTTGAGACGGGCCTCGGGACGCCCGGTCGTCTGCGTTTCGGCGACGTCGCGTTCGGCCGCGGCGAGTGCGGCGTCCAGAACGGCCGCGGTGCCATCGTACTGGCCGGCGAGCGGAGCGCAGCGTGAACGACGGCGAGAACCTCGATCTGCTATTGAACGTGTCGCTCGTCGTCACGGCCGAACTCGGGCGCTGTTCCATGCGCGTCGCCGACATCTTGAAGCTGGGTCGCGGATCCGTGGTCGAGCTCGACCGGCTCGCGGGTGCTCCGATCGACGTCTTCGTCAACGAACGGCTGGTAGCGCGCGGCGAAACGATCGCCGTCGACGATCGTTTCGGCGTTCGCGTGACCGAAGTCGTCGCGCGCAAAGCGCCCCGCGCATAACGCGATGGACGCGCTCGTCTCACTCGCGCAAACGCACGGTCCCGGACCCGCGCTGCCGCTCGATGTACTCGTCACGCTCACGCTGCTTGCGGCGGCGCCCTTCTTCGTCGTCATGACCACGTCGTTCGTACGCATCGTCGTCGTGCTCTCGCTCGTGCGCTCGGCGATCGGGGCGTCGTCGCTGCCGCCCAATACCGTGCTGACCGGACTCGCGCTCGTGTTGACCTTCGTCGTCATGACGCCGACCGTCGAACGCGTGTCGCACGAAGCCCTCGAGCCGTACGCTCGCGGTGCGATCTCGCAACCGGTCATGCTCGCGCGCGCTTTCGAGCCGCTACGCGGTTTCATGCTGCGCCAGACGCATGCTAAAGATCTCGTGCTCTTCGCGCGGATCGCGCGCGAGCCGGCGCAACGGGGCGGGACGCCGCCGCCCGCCGTCTTACTGCCGGCGTTCGTCGTCGGCGAATTGCGCAGCGCGTTCGCGATCGGCTTTGCGCTCTATCTCCCGTTCGTCGCAATCGATCTGGCCGTTGCCCGATCTTAATGGGCTTGGGCATGTTCATGCTCAGCCCGCCGATCGTCTCGCTACCTTGCAAGTTGCTGCTCTTCGTCATGGTCGACGGCTGGGCGCTCGTCTGCGGCGGCGTCGTTGCGAGCTTTCGCTAACGGGGCGGCCGCGGCGCGCGGCGAATCGTACGTCGATGCGCATCGTCGAGATCCTGCAGCAGCGCCGGCCTTGCATCTCGTTCGAATTCTTTCCGCCCAAGACCGAGGCCGGCGTTGCAAGCCTTATGGAGACGGTGCGTTCGCTGCGCGTGCTCGATCCGGGCTTCGTATCGGTGACGTACGGCGCCGGCGGTTCGAGCCGCGCGCGGACGCTCGAGGTCGTCAAACGCATCAAGAACGAGCTCGACATCGAGCCGATGGCGCATCTCAGTTGCGTCGGCAGCACGCGTGACGAACTGCGCGCGATCGTGCGCGACCTCGAAGAAGCGCGGGTGGAAAACATCATGGCGTTGCGCGGCGACCCGCCGCAAGGCGACGAGCGTTTCTCCGTAGCGGACGGTGGCTTTCGCTATGCGACCGACCTTATCGCGCTGCTGAGCGACGAGTTCGCGTTCTGCATCGGAGCCGGCGCGTATCCGGAGAAACATCCCGAAGCCGAGGATCACGATGCCGACGTGCGTGTCGCCGCGGCGAAGGTCGCTGCCGGCGCCGAGTTCCTGGTAACGCAGTTCTTTTTCGATAACGACGATTATTTTGCGTACGTCGAGCGCGCTCGCGACGCCGGCGTGACGGTACCGATCGTCCCTGGAATCATGCCGATCGCCAACTACGCCTCGGTGGAACGGATGCTTGGGATGAACGGCGGCCGCATGCCCGAACGCCTGCGCGACGAACTCGAGGCACGTCGCGAGGAGCCCGATGCGGTCGCCGAACTCGGCATGGCGTTCATGGCACTGCAATGCCGCAATTTGCTCGAACGCGGGGCACCCGGTCTGCACTTCTACACGCTCAATAAGTCGACCGCGACGCGCGCGGTCGTGTCGGCGTTGCACGTAACCGGGGCGCTGCGCGTTAACGCGCTGCGGTAGCAGGCCTGTGAAAAAGGCCTGCTAGTGAGCTCGTAACACAGCGTTCATCGCCGCGGTAAGGCGCGGTAACGTCGCGGCGATAGCGTCGGCGCGATGGACGTTCTTTCCGGCATCGTGCGCGAGGCACTCGTGCTCGTCGCCATTCTCTGTCTGCCGGTACTTGCGGTTGCAACCGTCGTCGGCACGTGCGTCGCGATCGCGCAAGCCGCAACGCAAGTGCAGGAGCAGACGCTTACGTTATTGCCGAAAGTTCTTGCGGTCGGAGCGCTCGTGGCGTTCGGCGGCGGCTTCGCGATGCGGCTATGCGGGACGCTGTTCGCGGAAACGGTACGCGCGTTGCCGCAGATCGTACGGGCGGGCACGTGAACGGCGTTGTAAGCGGCGTCGCCGACGCGCAACTGCTCGCGTTCGCACGAGTCGCCGGCTTCGCGTTCCGGGCGCCCGGGTTCTCGCATCCCGCCGTGCCGCCGCCCGTGCGCGCGGCGTTCGCCTTTACCGCTGCGGCCGCATTCGCTCGCGCGAGTACCACGAACGTTCGCCTCGCGCCCGGAGCGCTGCCCTATGCGGTCGCGGGTGAAGCGGCCGTCGGCGCCGCCATCGGCTTGGCCGCGTCGCTCCTGTACGACGGGGCGTTCGCCGGTGGACGGACGCTCGACGATTACGTCGGCATTCGCGGCAGCGTGCCGAACGCGCACGTCGACGCCGGGGCCGGATTTGGGCGCCTGTGGTCGCTCGCGTTTGCGGCCGCGTTCTTCGTCTTAGGCGGATACCGTCCGGCGTTGTCCGGTTTAGCGCAGAGCTTTGCGTCGCTGCCGCTCGGCACGTTCGTTTCGCCGGATGGACTGCGTGCCTTCGCGATCGCGCTTCCCACCACGATCGTGCGCGCGGCGTTGTTCGTCGCCGGGCCCGCGATCGCAATCGCCTTCGCGACCCAACTTTCGCTCGCGACGGTAGCTTCTCGACGTTCGCGCTCGCGTTTCCGGTGGTCTTTGCGTGCGCCATACTCGCCACGATCGCGGCGTTACCGCTCGTACTTCCCAGCGCCGCATCGCCCTGGATGGATCTCGCGCCGCTAGTCGCGCGCTAGCACCGTGGCGCAAGGCGACAAGTCCTTCGATGCGACGCCCGGGCGCATCGCACGCGCGAAGCGCGAAGGGGACGCGCCGCGCTCGCACGACCTGACCGTCGCGGTCTCGTTCGGCGGTGCGGCGCTGGCGACGTCGGCCACACTCGGCACGCTCGGTTCGGCCGCGCGTGCTGCGCTCGTCGAAGCCGCGAGCGGCCGCGCCCGCTCGCCCGGACCGTACGTCGTTATCGGCTGTACGGTCGCTGCGATCGCCGTTAGCGCGACGGTTCTCGCGGTCGCGACGATGGTCGTGCAAGCCGGCGGCATCGCGATTCGTGCGCCCGGCGTCAAGCCGCAGAAGCTCGATCCCGTTGCCGGGCTCAAGCGCATGTTCGGACGCGACGCCGCATTTGCGGCGGTCAAGGCGTTCGTCATAGCGCTCGTCGTCATGGTTGCGATCGTGCCTGCGGTGGCCGCCGCTTTCGGAGCGCTGGAAGCGGCGTCTTCGCCCGAATCGCTGGCCGCCTTTGCGCTCGGCGCCGTGCGCCGTGCGGTGGCGAGCGCGATAGCGGTGGCGCTCGCGTTTGCGTGCGCCGACGTGGTGGTCGAGCGCAAGAAGTGGCTGCGCCGTTTGCGCATGTCGTTCGACGACGTCAAGCGCGACCACAAGCAGAGCGAGGGCGATCCGCTGCTGCGCGGCCGGCGCCGGCGCGCGCACCGCGATTTGGTGCGCGGCGCGCTCGGCCGCGTGCGCGAAGCGGCTTTCGTGGTCGCCAATCCGACGCACGTGGCGATCGCCTTGGCATACGCGCCACCGGCGATTGCGGTTCCCCGGGTGCTCGTGCGGGCCGTCGATGCGGGCGCGCTCGAAGTGCGGCGGCTCGCTCGCGAAGCCCACGTGCCGATCGTCGAGAACGTCGCACTGGCACGTGGGTTACTTGCCTCGACCGACGTCGGCGATCCGATTCCGCCCGACGCCTACGGCGCCGTCGCGGCGATCGTCGCCTCGCTTCTGCGCGAAGGGGCGCCGGCATGAAGACCGACCATTACACCTACGGCTTCGCGGCGATGGTGTTATCGATCGTCGGCATTCTCGTCGTGCCGCTCCCGCCGGTCGTCCTCGACGCGCTGCTCGCGTGCAACGTCATGGGTTCGGGCATCGTGTTGCTGTTGGCCGTGACGCTTGCCGACCCGCTCGAGTTTGCGGCGTTCGCTCCGGTGCTGCTCGTCGCGACGCTGTTCCGGCTGGCGCTCGACGTTTCCGCAACCCGGCTGATACTCACGCAGGGTCACGAACCGGGCGGCGTCGGCGCGATCATTCCGGCCTTCGGCGATCTCGTCGTGCACGGTAATCTCGTCGTCGGGCTGATCGTGTTCGCGATATTGATCACGATTCAATTCATCGTTATCGCTTCGGGCTCGGGGCGCGTCGCCGAGGTCGCCGCACGCTTCACGCTCGATGCAATGCCGGGAAAACAGATGGCGATCGATGCGGAGATGCATGCCGGGCTGCTCGACGCCGAAGCCGCGCGACGCAAGCGTGCGAGCGTGCAGCGCGAGGCCGATTTCTACGGTGCGATGGACGGCGCCGGGAAGTTCGTGAAAGGCGACGCGATCGCGGCGCTCGTCATCGTCGCGCTCAATCTCATCGGCGGAGTGGTCGTCGGCGTTGCGTACCACGCGATGAATCCGCTCGAAGCGCTCAACGTCTTCGCAATCCTTTCGATCGGCAATGCGCTGGTTACGACGCTGCCGGCGTTCTTGCTGTCGACGTCGATGGGGCTCATGGTCACGCGGGTCAGCGGCGATGGTTCGCTCGGCGCCTACATCGCGTTGCAGGTGCTCGAACGTCCCGAAGTGCTGCGCGCGGCGGGAATCTTCGCGCTCGTACCGGCCTTACCGCACGTGCTGTTCGCCGTCATCGGCGCGACGCTGTTCGGCATTGCACAGCTTGCCCTCATGCGACGTCTCAAACGCGCCGGGGCGACGCGCGCCGCGCACGACGCGGCGCGACGCGCCGCAATCCGGCGACCCGAGATGGCGCTCGCGCTCGTCGGTACGGACGCGCTCGCCGTCGACGTTGGTCCCGGCTTGGGAGCGCTGCTGTCGCCGCCGCTCGCCGACGCCTTACTCGATCGCATCGGCGACGTGCGCCGCGCACTCGCCGCCGACATCGGCATCGTCATGCCGGGCGTACGCTTGCGCGACGACCTGACGCTCGACGGCGCGGCGTATGCAATTCGCGTGCGCGACGTGGTCGCCGGTACGGGGAGCTTACGGCTCGAGTGCGTGCTGGCCGTCGCCGACGAAGCGATTCTCGCGCGGCTCGAAGGCGAACGCGTGCGCGAACCCGTCTATGGACTGACGGCAACGTGGCTGCCGGCCGAGCGTCGCGCGGAAGCGGCCGAAGCGGGCGCCCTTGTTTTCGATCCCATTTCGGTCGTCGGCTCGCACCTCTCGGAGATCGCGCGAACGCACGCCAGCGCACTGCTCGGCCGGCAAGAACTTCACACCTTACTCGAACATCTGCGCGCGAGCGTCCCGTCGCTCGTCAAGGAGATCGGAACCGAGGCCCTGCCGTTCGCGAGCGTCCACCGCGTCTTCGAAACGTTGCTTGCGGACCGCGTGTGGCCGCGGGACCCCATCGCCGTCCTGGAGACGCTGGTCGAAGGATCGCGCGAGTCGCACGAGCCCGAGCGTCTGGTCGAGCGCGTCCGGCGCCGCATCGTGCCCGAGGGATTACGCCGGCGTGCGGTCGATTCGCTCGAAGCGCTTGTCTTCGCTGCGGCGCTCGAAGCCGAACTCGTAGCGTGGCTGGTCGATGGGACGCTGGTTGCGGACCCGCAGACCGCGTCCTGGCTGCGCGGCGAATTGCAACGCTATGCGGGAAGCGTCGCCCGGGAACGTGCAGCCGTGGTCTGCACGGCGGCGCTTCGTCCCGCGCTGGCCGGCTTCGTACGGCGTTTCGCGCTGCGACTCGACGTCGTATCGTACGCGGAATTGCCGCCCGAACTCGAACTGCGCCCGGCTTGCGTGCTGGAACCGCCTAAGGCGCTAAGCGCGTGAGTCCGGCGAGGCGCGCGCCGTGCATCCGGGGCAGCGGCCGACGATCGTTAGCGAAGCCTCCACGCCGCCGTAGCCCTCGCGGTCGGCGATGCGTTCGGCCAGTTCAGCCAGGCCCGGCGCACCGACGTTCGTGATGTGGCGACAGACGCCGCACACGAGATGATGGTGCTTATCGAGGGCGGCTTCGTAGCGTGCCGCCCCCCCATTATGGACGAAGACTTGGACGAGCCCGATCTCACGCAAAATATCGAGCGTCCGGTAGATCGTTCCGAGACTTACGCCGGGCTGCTCCGTGCGCACGCGCTCGAGGATCGCTTCGGCCGAAAGGTGGGTCCCGCCGCCGAGTGCGCGGAGCACGGCGGCACGTTGTTTCGTAAGGCGGTAACGCGATTGTAAGAGTCCCGCGTCAACCGTTTTTCCATCCATTGCGGACGCCTCTCCGCGGCACGATTTCAAACCGGGAAACCGACCGCTTCTCCGTTTGACGGGCTGAAACGTCCCTGCTACAATGCGTGGGTTCTCCCCTTCCTTGGGGTCTTTTTCTTCCTATGTGGCAACGACTCAAACCCTGGCTCACCGGACTCTTCATCGCCGCAATCGTCGCGTCGTCGCTCTACTTAGTTCTGCCGATCCGCAGCAAGATCAAGCTCGGTCTCGACCTGCAAGGCGGCGTTCGCGTTCTGCTGCAGCTGCATGCAACGCCCGAGATTCCCGCCATCACGCCCGCGATTCAGGCACAAGTGCAGCAAGTCATCGACGCGCGAATCAACGGCCTCGGCGTAACCGAGCCGCAGATTACGAGCGTCGGAGCGGACCGGCTACTCGTCGAGTTGCCCAACGTCAAGAATCCTGATGAAGCGGTACGCTCGCTCAAGGACGTCGCGAAACTCGATTTCAAGATCATTCCCGAAGCCGTGAACGAACGCGCGCTCCGCGACAAAAAGTACTCGGGCGATCCGAACGGCGCGTACAAAGATAGTGGCCCGATCGTCTACGGCGGTTCGGAACTCAAGAGCGCGGCGTCGGCTCCCAACCAAACCGGCGCCGGTTGGCAGATCGACTTCCAAACGAAGGATCCGCGAAAGTTCGGCCGCCTCACGCAGCAGAACTTGAACAAGTTGCTCGGATTTTTCTTGGACAAAAAATTCATTTCGGCGGCGACGATCCAAGGCGTCATCACGGACCAAGGACAGATCACCGGAAGCTTCAGCGAAGACGACACGATCCGCATTGCGAACGATCTCAACGCCGGCGCGTTGCCCGTGCCCGTTAGCGTGATCGAGAACGATACGGTGGGTCCCGTGCTTGGAAGGGTCGACCTCGAGAAGTCGCTGTACGCGTCGATGGCCGGCCTCGGTCTCGTGCTCGTCTTCATGCTCGTCGTGTACCGGCTACCCGGCTTTCTTGCCGACGTCGCGCTTGCCGTCTATGTGTTGATGCTGCTCGGCTTACTTGCGGGCGTCCACGCCGTGCTGACCTTGCCGGGCATCGCGGGGTTCGTCTTATCGGTCGGCATGGCCGTCGATGCGAACGTCCTGATCTTCGAGCGCCTCAAGGAAGAGATCTGGGCCGGCAAGTCGCTGCGCGCGGCGGTTGCGATCGGGTTCCGGCGCGCGTTCACCGCCGTGTTCGATAGCCATTTCACCACGATCGTCGGTGCGGGCGTGCTCTTTTTGCTCGGCACCGGCACGGTAAAGGGCTTCGCCTATACGCTCTTCTGGGGCACGGCGTTCTCGCTCTTTACAGCGACGTTCGTAACGCGCTATTTCGTCGATCTAGTCGTGAACAACAATCTCGCGAAGAATCCGAAGGTCTACGGGGCCTAGCAGCATGTTTTTCCGCCGCTTGAACTGGAACGTCGTCGGCTGGTTCCGCACCGTATCCGCCATCTCGTATGCGATCATCGCGCTCGGCGCGATTGCGCTCTTTTGGCACGCCACCCATGCGCCGGGCGGCGGCTTCCAGCCGTCGCATGCGCTACGTCTCGGTTTGTCGTTCACGGGCGGCACCGACGTTACCGTCGCCTATCAAAAGCCGGCGACGATACCGGGGGTGCAGCGCGCGCTCGCGACCATCGGCGTAACCGACGCACGCGTCAATACGCTCCGTCCACTCCCGAAGAGTAACGACCAGCGCTTTAGCGTGGAAACGCAAACCGATTTCGGCGACGATACGACGCGCGTCTGGAAGGCGCTCGCAACGGTCGCACCGGTCGATCGCGCGCAGTCGCAGATCGAGGCCGTCGGCCCGTCGCTCGGTCGCGAATATCTCGTCAAAGCAGCCGAAGCGTTATTCATCGCGATCGCGATTCAGTTCGTGTACATCGCCTTCCGTTTTGGTTGGAACTACATCTTCGGTCTTGTGGTCGTGATCGCGCTCGTGCGCGATGCCGCGATGATGATCGGCATTTACGCGCTCGCCGATAGACGTGCCGACGACGCGTTCTTAGCCGCCGTGTTGACCGTCATCGGCTATTCCGTTATGGACACAATCGTCATCCTCGACCGCATCCGCGAAAACGTCAAAGTCATGGCGGGCGAGACGTATGCGACAATCGTCAATACGTCGATTCTGCAGACGATGACGCGCTCGTTCAATACGCTCGCGACGGTGGTCATCACGCTCGTCGCACTCGTCGCCTTCGGCGGTGCGAGCCTGCAGAACTTTGCGTTCGCGCTGCTCGTCGGCATCTGCTCGGGCGGCTACCATTCGATCTTCTACTCGGCGCCGCTCGTCAACGTCTTGCGCGAACGGCAAATGAAGAACGCGACGACCAAGCGCGAAATCATGCGCGCGAACGCGCAAGAGCGGCCGCGTACGGTCGCGGAAGCGAAGGCGCAAGCCGCGACGATCGCGTCGCGCGAAGAGATCATCAATGCTCGTCGCGAGCGGCGCGCGCGCGAAAAGGCGGCGGCGTCGCGGCAGAGCGCGGGACCGGCGCGCTACAAGCGTCGGCGCTCGAACGCGCCGGGCGAGGTTCCCAGCGGCGTCGGCGAGTCCGACGTCATCGACGACGAGATGTACGACGCGCACGACGAACGGGACGCGTCGCAGACCGTCATCCGCACGTCGCGCGGCAGCTACGACATCGATCCGCTCGACGCGCAAAACGCCGGCATGCACGATCACGAGTTGTCGCTCGGACACGAGGAGATTCGGCTCAATCTCGACGACGATGCCGCCGCCGAACATCCCACCTCCGTCAAGCACGACTAACCGCCGCGCGCTGCCGCCGCCGCCGACAGCCTCGGAGGCGGCCTTCGAGCATCTGCTCGCTACGTTCGATCTCGACGAGTCGCAGGCCGGTGCGACGGAGCAGCGCCCAACGGACGAAACGGCGTTTCTGGAGCGGCTCTTCGACGAGCGCGAGCGCTATCTCGAGCGCGATCGCTATGCGTCCATCGGCGACGCCACCGCGTTCTTTACCAAGATCGTCGGCGTGACGTTCGAAGGACGGCAAGACATCGTGGCCGGCCTCGTGCCGGGGCAAGAGTTGCAGCTCGTCCGCGAGCCCGGCAACGCCTTCGATCCGAGCGCGATCGGCGTACGCATCGGCACGCTCGCACTCGGATACGTCCGCCGCGAGATAGCGAAGCGGCTGGCGCCGAACATCGACCGCGGCGACCGCTACACGGCGCGGGTCGGCAGCGTTACCGGCGGCGGCGAGCGTAGCGTGGGCGTCAACGTCGAAGTCCGGCGCCACCGTTCGGTCGCTGTTCCGGCGACGAACGCGGGGGCTTTGCGCCGAGCGGCGTCTGCGGATGCGCTGCGCGTGGCGCTGATCGGCGATCGGTCACTACGCGACGCGCAGGACCGCGTGTTGGAACGCATCGCCGCCGGAGCCAATACGCTCGCCGTCATGGGCACGGGACGCGGCAAGTCGGTCTGCTTCCAACTCCCGGCCGCACGATTGGCGCTCGAGCGGGGCGGCAAGACGCTCGTGTTCTATCCCTTGCGCGCGCTCGCGAACGACCAATTCGAAGCGCTCTCCCGACGGCTCCAGCCGTTCGGTCTACGCGTGCTGCGCGCGAACGGCTCGATCGACGGCGAAGAGCGCCACGCCCTCGACGATGCGCTCGAAACGGGCGCGTGGGACGTAATCCTCGCGACGCCCGAATTCGTGACCTATCATCGCGCGGCGTTCTTGCGGTCCGAAAACCGGCCGGCCTTTGTCGTGGTGGACGAGGCGCATCACGTCTTCGAGTCGCGGCACCGGCCGGCGTACGGAGAACTCGGGTCGCTCGTGCGCGACCTCGGCTCGCCGCAGGTGCTCGCGCTAACCGCTACCGCGAACGAAGACGCCTTTGCGGCGATCCGCAACCTCCTGCAGGTCGAACGCTGGGTCATCGACCCGACGGTGCGCGAAAACCT
>JAABUZ0100009333.1_pt1 | contig 11252 bp, 9 predicted proteins | sample 5562091 | NCBI WGS metagenome assembly JAABUZ01 (sample SAMN12813069, study PRJNA571459) | rock metagenome | isolation source: Antarctica rocks | place: Antarctica: Victoria Land, Linnaeus Terrace sud | collected 2015-12-21
TGAAACCCTAATCGAGTAGTTCCTTGCATTACTTCCATTGACATCCTAATCGAGTAGCTCGTTCCGTTACTTCCTTTGTTCGTACAAGTGGGGCCGTAACACAACTACACCGCCCGTGATCCATCTGCACATCCATTACTTCAATCGAATGAACACAAATGTCTTACAAAACCCAACAAATTGTCGCTTGCTATTGCCATAGTCTTGTTGCGCTCGAAACCTGCAGACCTGGCGGTCAGAGATTACATTCATTCACTCCGCCAGCACATAATCCGCTCACCCGCACCTCGGGTAGATGGAGCAGAATTCTGGAAGGAGAGATACGAGCAGCGTGTCCGCGAAGTAACAGAACTTAAAGCTCAAATCACCCAATATAAAGACGATCAAACCTCTCCCAATGATCGAAAGCGTAAGCAGTATAAATTCCCCACTCTACGCCAACACCTGAAAGTCTTCCAACCTCTTCAGAATTCCCAATTAGTATCGAGTATTTGCGTCTTACAAGTATCATCGTCTTTACAGGCGATTGCAGCCGTGAGTTCAGCCATGGAGGAAACCATATTTCAATTAGCCACAATGCAGCACACCTGCCCCAAAGCTGTAGTCGCTACGCAGACTTATTGCGTATTGTCATTACTTCTACAAAAGGCTCGTGGCACGAAAGGGATCCTTCTCGTTTCGCAAGCCATCTCCGCCATGTTTGACGCCATTTTACAGAACTGCCAAATTACGCTACACCGCAATTGCATCGATGAGCAATTTGGCTATGAGATCCTGCAGATTCTACTAGACTTATTCTCCGATGCCGCGAGAGAGATCCTGAGTCTATGCGCGCAGTCTCTGGTAAGGCTACTTTGTAGGTGTGTGGTCGTGGCCAATAGTCCCCTTCCAGACCATGAGGTCCTTGGAGCGGAAGAGGCAACATGGTACTTTGTGCAGCTCTGCCAAGGGCCTCTCCGCAACAGCCTGGATAGGCAGTGCAAGCACCAGTTAGTTGACGCTCTAGCGCAGAGTAGCAGGATGGGGGCCATGGAGCAATCCATCCTGGCCCTGACCGATCATGTGTAGTCCGATCCATCCCTTATTTGTCTAGGCCTAATTTGGATGGATCACGCGCTCGTCCTCTTTTCCCGCAACGGGCAACGTCCTTCGACAATTCCTCCGCCCAACCCTGAAATAAGCGAACCCTGTGTCGGTGGCCCCCACTCCCCCCTCTCACGCACGCACGCAATCTTCTCCTCTCTCTCAAGATGGCTCTTCAACAGGTGGAGCAGCACACCAGGAGGATCCCCCTTGAGAAGCGAAAGCGCTCATCTATGAGCTGCGACTTCTGCAGCGATCGCAGGTGCAAATGTATCCGGCCCGACCCTAAAGAGCCCTGCCTAAAGTGTCGGCAATATGACGTGGCCTGTTCCTTCTCCAAGCCCCGCAAGACGAGGGTATATGGATCGGTCGAGGGCCTGGATGCCAGATTCCGCATCATGGAGTCTATCCTGGGTGGAATTTTTCCGGAGATGCCACTAAAGCAGACCAGTGATCTTATCAGCCTCGGGTCCGGCCTCGGGCTGCAGATGCCGGATGCAAGCTTCGACAAGGGAAAACTTACAGTTGCGCATAAGCAACAAAGTAATCCTATGGAACCGGAGGTGAGACGCTCGCGTCGAATCGCCATTACTAGGACAAGCACCTTCAATGGACAGGAGAAGTGGCTACACGATTCCATGGGAAAAGAGCGATACATTGGGCCGACTGGCTCGTTCTTTCTCATCAATACACTGCGCCAAATCATTTCGCAACGGAACTCGCAATCTGATTTCGTGCAAGATGAGCTGGCCATAACCTTTGAGGACTGTATTCGCCTCTCCGATTTTACGGAAAATTCAAAGTTGCCCACACGGAATATAGCGGATACGCTTGTGGATGCCTTCTTTGTAAATTACCATCGCGACTACCCACTTTTCCACAAGGATACGTTTCTTGGTGACTACGAGGCCATGTATTCCCCACATCCAATCACAGACCCCTCATGGCTGTGTTGCTTATACATGGTGCTTGTGCTTGGCGACCCAGAGAAAGACACGGAGTATTTTCAAAAAGCACAGGCTATTGTGCCGCAGGTCGTGTGCACTCCCAAACTGGGCAGTGTTCAAGCACTTATGCTCTTGTCTTTCTACTTCCACAATGCAAATGAGCGAAATGCTTGTTGGACCTTTATCGGAGCCGCCATTAGGCTGGCATATGCTGTTGGACTGCACCGGGAAGGAACAGATCTGCGATTCACACCTCTGCAAAAGCAGATCAGGAAAAGGGTCTGGTGGACGTTATACTCTTTCGAGAGGTTTCTATGTTCTTCTCTCGGACGACCGTCTGCAATCGATGACACGGATTGTGATGCGGAAGTACCTGCAGGTCATTTATTGGACTCTGAGATGGCTCCCCTTGGGTATGTCAGACACAACAGTCTTTTGGCGCGTATCCTGGGTAAGATCATCAAGCTGGTCGATTCTGTTTCGAAAGGAACGAACGAAGAAGTATACAAGGAAGTTTTGGGCCGTCTGAACCAGTGGGAGGCGGACTTACCTCCACAATTATTATTCATGAGGGAAACCCCGCCATTCTACCAGCGGGCGGTCCACCTCCTCCACATTAGGCATCAGTATGCAATATCTCTTCTCACGTGGCCATCCCTCCTCCAAGGCCGCAGTCTCGAGCTTTCTGATGCCTGTATACAGGCTGCACAGCAGTCGTCGCGATTACTCCAGAGCTTGTTCGACGTGGGGCAGTATTCTTGTGGTATTGAAGTATTTTTTGCATACTCCTCAGTGATGGTACTCGCCCTTGGCTGCTTGAGTGGGATGAACTTGATCAAGGAAATTAAATCTTCCGTTGCTCTGCTGGACCATTTGCACCTGTGGGGAACGATGGCTCGATTTGCTGATGTAATGAGGGATTTGGAAAAAGCAGTGGGTCCTTCCGTCTATGCAGCACAAGCATTACATGCCACGTCGGAACCGCAACCGCATCTTTCACGATGGGATGCGAATAATCTGTCGTCTTCCTTACAACCCAACGTTACTCCTCATCAATACGTCCCAACGTCCCCCGGCGTATCTACATGGGAGGATCTGAGCACCATGCTGCTCGGTAACGACCCCGACAACTACGCCCAGAACTTCAACTATTTCACAGACAATCAGCAGGGCGGTTTTATGTACCACAGTTAAATATCTGGTTCATATTCAACGAAAAATTAGATCTCCTACATCCCATACATTGTAATTAAACCGTCTCCTCATATCACGTAGATCTCCCTTAAGTTGCTCGGGTGAAACTTGGTGTGCCGGACCATTCCCGAATACGCTTGCCGCGCCACATTAGCGGACCCATCAGGATAGGGAACGTGACGACGGTAAGAATGGCAAATACACCAAAAGGAAGGCCACCGCCTACCCTTGCTATCCAAGCAGTCATAAAGAAAGGCGGCCAGAATGCCTGAGTCAGCAACGAGATCATGGGAATAACAACGCACCTGCACATTTCGCCAAAAGTTGAAGACCAGACTGACTTCAGCAGCCTGCTGTGGGAAGCACTCCACGAGATAAGTCTGGATGACAGTTGTCAGAATCTCCTGCCCAAAAAGAAACACGCCGACGCCTACTAACGGTGGCGCCCAGCCCGTCACAAACTGAATCTTGGTTCCAAAGACAACATAGCCAACCGGGACAGCGACGAGTCCTGGCCAAAGAGCATGAAGCCGCATCTCCGGTTGAAACTTCTTTCCGCCTGATAATTGGCGCCGGGAGATCAAGTCAATGACGGGGCCTGCAAAGCATTCACCAATCACAGCCCCGATGAGTCCTGAAAACGAACAAAATCCAACCTGCAGCGTATTGAAATCAAAAGGTGGTTTCTTGAAGACAACCGGGAAGTTTGCCGTGATGACGACCTGGCAGGAGTACGACAAGCTAAACCACAGACAAGGCATGATACAAGCCGGATAGGAGAACATGATGAATGGCCTGGAGAAATTGTAGAAGAATCCATGACGGGCAGACGAGGGCGGGATCTGGATTTTGAAAGCCTTTGCAAGGGCGCCAGTTGACGTAGAGGGAGACCCCCGCACGTAGATCGTCTCTGGCACGAAAAGGTAATGTAGAACCCAGCAAAGGCCGTATCCAATTGCACTAATCCATTGACTCCATTGCCATCCAAGCCGGGAGTCGATCGCACCACCAATGACACCGCCAATGAAGGGCGAAGTGACCAGGAAGAGGACATAGATACCCAGACTCCGACCTCGCTCATGAGTGAAAAACATGTCTGAGATTGCCGCCGGTGCAAGCGATAGACTTGCACAAGCTCCGAAGCCTTGGAATTCACGCAGCACGAGTGTAGAGGTATATGTGTGCGAGAGTGCCACGCCAATGGAGAAGACAATGGCGAAGAAGCTTGAGACAAGCATCACTGAACGTCGGCCAACCATATGACTAATGGGAGCGTACAAGAAAGGCGCAACGGCATAGATAAGCGTCGGCGTGCTTCCAAGATACACTGCCGTTGGTTCCGTTACGTGGTATTGCTTAGCAAGCTCGACCGTCGCCGGCACGATCGAGATAATGGAGAAGAAGCACATGAAGCTCATAAATGTAAGCGTCGCTAGTGCGAGCCTCTTTCTTCCAGGCGACCAATTCTACAGTCAGTAAATGTGTGGGAGGAGGACGTACCAATGGATCTGCCGGGTCATCGCTCGGTTGGGGATCCAAGATCACTCCTCGGGCCGTCGTCTTCAAATCGACCTTTGGCGGCAATTGACTGCCATTTTCGTTTGCATTCGCCACAGCCCCAACGCTCTTCTCCTGCTCCACCGCTATCTCGCTCATGACCGAAGCTGTTGGGTTGAGGTGGGAAGGTTCGCGGAGATAAAGCGAGAAGCGAACACTGGGCCACTTGCGGCGAATCACCCCAAATCCAGCCAACCAATCAGCGGTCACCGGATCAGCGGTTACCGGGATCAGCTGAGGGGAAGTTTACATTTAATTTGACGGACAGACAATGAGTACTCGATGCGTTATTATTTACGAATGCAGTTGCAAGTTCTCGGCATCGTGACTAAATAGCCAATCGCGCCGCTCACTATGACCCCAAAAGACTGGGTTTTCGGCTGAGTCGACCTTCATCCGGTTGTCTCTCTCGACCTGCTCTGGCCCATCGTCAACATGTAGAATGTACTGATGTTCCTTTGTTTTTGCTTGTATGATTGACGCGCGGGGAAAGCGGACGCGTTGGTAATTCAGAAGTGCTTCAGTAACTGATGGAAAGGTTTTCAGACACTGGTGCAGCGCAGCAGCGTCTTCAAAAGCCTGTGCAGCGCCTTGTGAGAGGTAGGGAAGCATAGGATGGCACGAGTCGCCTAGTAAGACAACCTTGCCTTTGTTATGAACCCATTGCTCCAGCGGCGGGATATCTCGCAGGTTCCATTTTAGATATTTCGGGACAAGATCGATAAGATCCCGCACACGCGGCTCCCAGTCTGCGAAACGCTGCTGTAGCTCGCGTATATCTCCGGTCACGGTCCAGCCTCCATCAGACGGCTCTTCGAAATTTACGGTGTGACAGATAATGATGTTGTAGATGTCGCCATCTCGGATTGGGTAGCCAACAATGTGCGCACCCGGACCAACCCAGTACGAGCTTCCAGGCTTGGTTATTAGGTCAGCCAGGTTCGCATTGGCGAGCAGGTCTTTTCCAGCTATTTGTATTCGGTATGCCACATCCCCAGTATTCCTCGTTACGTCGTACTGGCCCGTGAGTTTCTGACGACATAAGCTTCGAATCCCGTCCGCAGCAACAACGAGATCACCAATGAGTTTTCTTCCGTCCTCAAGCGTGACCGAAGGAGCCTCAAAATCATAGTCGACGACTCTTGCACTCGTCTTGATTTTGACCCCAGCCGCTTCGGCAGCCTCCAGGAGCCCTCGATGTAGGTCTGCTCTGTGTATCTGGTAGTAGGGTGCACCATGGATCTTTGGGGCATCCTCAAAAGAGACTTGTGTGATTGTAGACCCGTCCTTCCACCGGTAGAAGCGGTATTGGCCGCCCAACGACTTCTTCATCTTGTCGAAATCCACACCCCACCGCTGAAGCAGACGGATAGAGTTGGGCGGCATACGAATGCCTGCTCCCACCTCGCCAAACTCCTGCACGGCATCCACGACCTCCACGTCGTGCCCATCGAGGCGCAACCCCAACGATGCGGAGAGCCCCCCAAGCCCCGCACCAATAACCAGAATCTTCATGCCTAGCGCCGACGTTCCTCCTTGCGCCTACCTACTTCAACCTTCGGGTAGACGGAAGGATATAAAAAACTTTCTCTCGGGCCATTTGCTTGGGGGCGCAGGGCCATTCTCGTTCGGCCCCACTCGCGGCCAATCTGCAGTTTAGGCTTCGTCCCTCTTGCACGGATACACGTATCCGATAACCGTATCCGATACGCGTATCCGCCGCGGCAACGAAGCTCGATTCGATAGTATGCTTCCGCGAACGCAACGACGCCATCCGTCGTGTGGAAGGTGAAATGCGTCATGAAGCACGCACGCACGCAGCGGCTTTTGCTGACCGCACCGAGTAGACCATCTTGACAACCTGTCATGACCGATCGAACAGAAGGCATCAGGATCGCGATCGACAAAGGCGGCACATTTACAGATTTATGGGCTTCCATCCCGGGTAGGAAAAAGGATATTGTCATCAAACTCCTGTCTGTCGACCCAGGAAACTATGCAGACGCTCCCACTGAGGGGATACGCCGTGTGCTTGAGGTTGCACGCAGCACAAAGATTCCACGTAAGGTAAAGCTGAACCTGGATGGCGTGGAAACCATTCGCATGGGCACAACAGTTGCTACGAATGCGTTGCTGGAGAGAAAAGGAGAACGGTCCGCGTTGCTCACAACTAAAGGCTTTAAAGATCTGCTTGTGATTGGAAATCAAGCCAGACCAAACATCTTTGACTTGTCGGTGGCCCGGCCGGATGTGCTATACTCCAAAGTGGTTGAGATTGACGAAAGAGTGACCCTTGAGGAATATACAGAAAATCCCGAGCCCCATCATATCGACCCCTCCAGTGATGAGTCGTTGGAAGTAGGAATCTCTGGTGAGATCGTCCGCGTTCTTCGCAAGCCAAATCTTGCAGACGTCGAGAGGGATCTGCAAGCACTAAAAGCCGACGGGTTTAAAAGTATTGCGGTGTGCTTTGTACATTCTTTCACATACGCAAAGCATGAGCTTGCTGTAGCTGAAGTCGCCAGGCGGCTGGGATTCAAGGTTTCCGTATCCAGCCAACTGCAATCCATGATAAAAATGGTACCACGCGGCCACTCCAGCTCTGCGGATGCCTACCTCACTCCAATCACACAAAATTACATCGACACGTTCAGCCAAGGCTTTGAAGGTGGGCTTGATGCAGCTCTCGGAACTCGTTGCGAGTTTATGCAAAGCGACGGAGGGTTGGTAGACTACCGCAAGTTCTCAGGCTTAAAGGCAATCCTATCAGGACCAGCAGGTGGTGTTGTTGGCTTTGCGCAAACGTCTTATAGCGAGAAAGAACGGGTTCCAATTATTGGCTTCGATATGGGTGGGACTTCTACCGATGTATCACGTTATGCTGGAATCTATGACCACGTTTTTGAGACTACGACAGCTGGTATCACGATTCAATGTCCACAATTGGACATTAATACGGTAGTAAATGTCGAAACTTACACTGACTTTAGATTGCTGCAGGCGGTGGGTCGCGCTTATTTTGGCGTAATGGTATGTTTAAAGTTGGTCCAGAAAGTGCTGGTGCACATCCAGGGCCCGCTTGCTATAGGAAAGGCGGCCCGCTCACTGTGACTGATGCCAATCTATTTCTCGGTAGACTAATACCCGAATACTTCCCCTCAATTTTTGGTCCGGAAGAGAACCTTCCCTTGGACACAGATGTGACGAAGAAGCTCTTCCAGAAGCTGACACGGGAAGTTAATGACAGCATCAAAGACGAAGAAAGGCACCTGAGCGCTGAACAGGTTGCCAGTGGATTTGTGCGTGTCGCAGATGAAGCCATGTGCCGTCCAATCCGGACCCTGACTGAAGCGAGAGGCCATGATGTTTCTGACCATGTATTAGCGTCGTTTGGTGGAGCAGGAGGTCAGCATGCTTGCTCCATAGCCGCAGCTCTTTCTATTGGGAGAGTAGTCATCCACAAATACTCATCCATCCTATCTGCTTATGGGATGGCGCTTGCAGATGTGGTCACAGAGGTGCAGCAACCGGATGCTATTGCGTACACCAAGGGTACACATCAGCAAGTGATGTTACGCCTAGACTATTTGACGCAACAAGCGCGGGATGAGTTGAAGAGCCAAGGCTTTGTGGACGAGCGTATTCGTTTCGAGAGATATCTCAATATGCGCTATCAAGGGAGCGATACTGCACTGATGATCCTGGAACCTGCTGACAAAGACTATGGACGTGCATTTGTAGCACGGCATCGCTTTGAATTTGGATTTGTAATGGAACGAGATATCTTGATTGACGACGTACGCGTACGAGGTATTGCACGGAGCCAAGTTTCAGAAGAGAAGTCGCCTCTCGATGATATCATCTTTAAACAGAGGAGTAGACCAAATAGTGGACTTTTCCGTTCAATCTACTTTGAAACGGCAGGTTGGCAAGATACACAAATTTTTCGTTTGAATGATCTTACGCCTGGAAGCTGTATTGACGGCCCAGCTATTATCATTGACGACACGCAAACGATAGTTGTGCTTCCGACGGCAACAGCCACCATTCTCTCACAACACGTAATTATTGATATCCACGGAGGCGAGCGAAAGAAAGTTGGCACCAGTGGTGTTGATCCAATACAACTTTCTGTGTTTGGGCATCGCTTCATGAGTATTGCAGAGCAGATGGGGCGCACGTTGCAAAAGACCAGCATTAGCACCAATATTAAAGAGAGGCTCGACTTTTCCTGTGCCCTATTCTCCGATAATGGGAAACTTGTTGCGAACGCACCACACGTGCCGGTCCATCTTGGAAGTATGCAGTATGCAGTAATCTACCAGCACAACCTATGGCAAGGCAAATTAAAAGATGGTGATGTGCTAGTATCCAACCACCCACAATCAGGCGGTAGCCATCTGCCTGATATTACTGTCATCACACCAGTCTTTGATGGGGACGGCAAGATCCTCTTTTACGTAGCCAGTCGTGGCCACCATGCCGACATTGGAGGAATCTCGCCGGGAAGTATGCCACCTGCTTCGAAAGAGCTGTGGGAGGAAGGTGCCGCCATTGATTCCTTCAAACTCGTTACCGCTGGCAAGTTTGATGAAGAAGGAATCACGGATCTGTTGCTCCACAAGCCCAGCCAATACCCTGGCTGTAGCGGCTCACGAAACATAAAGGACAACATCAGTGACCTCTACGCACAGGTCGCTGCGAATCAGAAAGGCATAAATCTCATACATGGGTTGATTGAGGAGTACGGATATGACATTGTCAAATTTTACATGTATGCAATTCAAGAGAACGCAGAGTTGGCTGTCCGCACGCTGCTGAAGGAGACATTCACACGGTTCAATGGGCAGCCGTTGCAGGCAATTGATTACATGGATGATGGAACGCCAATCAAGCTTTGCATCACGATTGATGGAGAGACAGGGAATGCAACATTTGACTTTACGGGAACAGGTCCAGAGGTGTATGGGAATATCAATGCACCTCCAGCAGTCTGCAATTCAGCAATTATCTACTGTCTGCGATCGCTCATCAAGGCGGACATCCCACTGAATCAGGGCTGTCTGAATCCGATTCGAGTCATCATTCCCGATAAATCGCTGCTTTCACCGTCTGCTGGAGCTGCTGTGGTCGGTGGGAATGTGCTCACCTCACAACGCACGACAGACGTCATTCTCCGAGCCTTTGAGGCGTGTGCCGCGAGCCAAGGATGTCTCAACAATCTTGTTTTCGGTATCGGCGGCAAGTCGGCTGATGGAAAGCATGTCCGCGGTTTTGGGTACTATGAGACGGTAAGCATTATCACCAATCGCTAGAACTAACAAAGATTGCTGGAGGCGCTGGTGCCGGCCCGACGTGGAATGGAACGAGCGGAGTGCATGTGCACATGACCAACACGCGCATCACCGACCCCGAGATCCTAGAGAAGCGGTACCCCGTCATTCTTCGCGAGTTCTCCATTCGCAAAGGTTCCGGCGGAGGAGGACTGCATCCAGGTGGCGACGGCGTGGTGCGTGATATCGAATTCCGCATCGATCTCAGCGTCGGCATCCTCTCGGATCGACGCGTTCACCGCCCATACGGCATGGCAGGCGGCTCGCCAGGCGAATCTGGCCAGAATCTATGGATCACACACGACGCGGACGGACCGCGCACGGTCAGCATTGGGGGCAAGAACACGGTCTTTGCGCGGAAGGGCGACCGCGTGATTATCAAGACCCCTAGTGGAGGCGGATGGGGAAGCCCTTCCAATGACGTGAAGAGCGAGCTCTTGGCCGAAGCCTTGCAGCATCAGTACAGAGCCACGGGCAGTGTTGCGGCCATGCATGCCATACAGCAAAGTAATTAGCAAAGGGCGCTGTAATCAGCCAATCAGTGGAAGGTTCCCCGTGGGGCCGATCACGCGGAGATAGGAACGATAAAAAGAAATCCAAATACACAATAATAAAACAAAACTGTACGCTAGATCTCCTCCTGATGCACCACGTGCCCCTTTTCCTCCATACTCTGCAGCGTCCTGGTCGCCTCTTCCTGTCCAACCTGGCCCATGTGACCATCAAACACGGCACTGCACTCCTCCAGCGACAGCCCACGCGTTTCTGGGAAGAGAAAGTAGTAGATGAAGAGTTCGGCGAAAAGAACAATGCAGTAGACGATGTAGTACCTCCATGAAATACTGCGCAGCGCAATCGGATTGACAAAGCCATTGAAGATATTTGCACATTGCTCGAAGAACTGCTCAATCACCGTGCCCTTGGATCGGAGACTGAAGGTATTTATCTCCTGGACGTAGGTGGGGAAGATGGGGCCAGAGATGTGGTAGAAGCCTTGGTAGGCAAAGATCATAGTGACGACACCGTACCCAAGCCCGGGCTTGGTGAAGCCAGACTCGTTGGCCAGGGCAGAGAGAACGGTCCAGATGCAGTAGGAGACGAGCATACCGGCTGCCGCCGAGATGAACATGCTTCGACG
>JAABUZ0100009334.1_pt1 | contig 11251 bp, 9 predicted proteins | sample 5562091 | NCBI WGS metagenome assembly JAABUZ01 (sample SAMN12813069, study PRJNA571459) | rock metagenome | isolation source: Antarctica rocks | place: Antarctica: Victoria Land, Linnaeus Terrace sud | collected 2015-12-21
TCTCCGGAGACAACGTGTTCTTCTGCGCCACCGGCATCACCGACGGCGACCTGCTGCGCGGGGTGCGCTACCAGGGCGGTGGCTGCACCACGCAGTCCATCGTGATGCGCTCGAAGTCCGGCACGGTCCGGATGATCGACGGCTACCACCGGCTGACCAAGCTGCGGGAGTACTCCAGCGTCGACTTCGACAGCCTGGTCGACGACGGACAGCACCGGCCGCTGCCCTGAGCCGGACCGGCGGTCGCCGGTGGTACTAGACGCCGCCGGAGCTGTGTCCGGGGAACAGGTGCGCTGCGGGGTCGAGTTCGACGGCGATATTATTCACCGCCGTCGCGGCCTCCCCGAACCCGGTGGCGATCAGGCTGACCTTGCCGGGGTAGCTGACGATGTCGCCGGCTCCGTACACCCGTGGGCGGCCGGTGCTCATCGTGGAGTCCACGGTGATCTGGCGGCGCTCGATGGTCAGGTCCCACTCGGTCAGCGGGCCCAGGTCCGCGGTGAAGCCGAGGGCGGCGATGACCGCCTGGGCCGGCAGGGTGCGCTCGGCGCCGTCGACCTCGACGACGACCTCGGCGAGCTCGCCGTCGGCGCCCGCGCGCAGCTCCTTGACCTGAGCGTCGGTCACCAACTCGATGCCCAGCTCACGGACCGCGTCCACACTGCCCGCGTGGGCCCGGAACTTCGCCCTGCGGTGCACCAGGATCACGCTCTTGGCCACCGGGTGCAGCGCCTGCGCCCAGTCGAACGCCGAGTCACCACCGCCGACCACCACCACGTCCTGGCCCTCGTGCGCCTGGAGCGCGGGCACGAAGTTGACCACTCCCCGGCCCGCCCACTCCTGCCCGGCGGGCAGCGGCCGCGGGGTGAAGGTGCCCAGGCCACCGGTGATGAGGACCGCCCTGGCGTGCACCGTGCCCTCGCCGGTCACGCTCACCGTGAACCCGTCGTCGGATTCCTTGAGATCCACCGCCTGGCAGCCGAGCAGATACGTCGGGCCGTACTGCCCGGCCTGCTCCACCAGCCCGGCCACCAGGTCGCGGCCCTTGATCGCCGGGAACCCGCCGACGTCGAAAATGAGCTTCTCCGGATACATCGCGGTCACCTGCCCGCCCGGCTCCGGCAAGGTGTCCACAATGGCCACCGAGAGTCCGCGGAAACCCGCGTAGTAGGCGGCGTAGAGGCCGGTCGGTCCAGCACCGACGACCAACAGGTCGCACGTCGTCTCGGTCACGGGCACTCCTCGCCTGGATACGGGTACCGCCTCACAGTAGGCAATGCGGGTGACGTGCATGACACCTGGTGCGGTGGCAAGGTCACCACCATGACTGACGACAAACAGGGCGAGTACCGGATCGAACACGACACGATGGGCGAGGTCCGGGTACCGGTCGACGCCCTCTGGCGTGCCCAGACCCAGCGGGCGGTGGAGAACTTCCCGATCAGCGGGAGGGGCCTGGAGCGGGCGCAGATCCGGGCTCTCGGACTGCTCAAGGGCGCCTGCGCGCGGGTCAACGCCCAACTCGGCATCATCGACGACGAACAGGCGAAGGCCATCGCGGCGGCCGCCGATGAGATTGCGGCCGGCCAGCACGACGACCAGTTCCCCATCGACGTCTTCCAGACGGGCTCGGGCACCAGCTCCAACATGAACACCAACGAGGTGATCGCCACGATCGCCGGCCGCTCCGGAGTGCAGGTGCACCCCAACGACCACGTCAATGCCTCGCAGTCATCGAACGACACCTTTCCCACGGCCACCCACCTCGCAGCCACCGAGGCGACGGTCACCGAGCTGATCCCCGCGTTGGAGCACCTGCACGCCAGCCTGGTCGGCAAGCAGCAGCAGTGGCGTGCGGTGGTGAAGTCCGGCCGCACCCACCTGATGGATGCCGTGCCCATCACCCTGGGTCAGGAGTTCGGTGGTTACGCCCGCCAGATCGCCGCCGGCATCGAGCGGGTGCAGGCCTGCTTGCCGCGGCTGGGTGAGCTGGCCATCGGCGGCACGGCCGTCGGTACCGGGCTCAACGCGCCCGAGGGCTTCGGGGCAGCCGTGGTCGCCGCGTTGCGTGACGCCACCGGGGTCGACGCGCTGAGCGAGGCGAGCGACCACGTGGAGGCGCAGTCGGCCCGCGACGGGCTGGTGGAGGCCTCGGGGGCGCTGCGGGTGCTCGCGGTGTCGCTGACCAAGATCTGCAACGACCTGCGGTGGATGGGCTCGGGTCCGCGGACCGGACTGGGTGAGCTGCGCCTGCCCGACCTGCAGCCGGGCAGCTCGATTATGCCGGGCAAGGTCAACCCGGTGATCCCCGAGGCCACCCTGCAGGTGTGCTCGCAGGTGATCGGCAACGACGCTGCCATCGCCTGGGCCGGAGCATCGGGCTCGTTCGAGCTCAACGTGCAGATCCCCGTCATGGCGCGCAACATCCTGGAATCAATCCGCTTGCTGGCCAACGCTTCCCGGCTGCTGGCCGACCGGTGCATCGAGGGCACGGAAGCGGACGAGGACCGCTGCAGGGAACTGGCGGAGTCCTCCCCCTCCATCGTCACCCCGCTGAACTCGGCGATCGGCTACGAGGAGGCCGCCGCCGTGGCCAAGCAGGCCTTGAAGGAGCGCAAGACGATCCGCGAGGTCGTCCTGGAGCGTGGGCACGTTCCGGACCGGCTCAGCGAGACGCAGCTGGATGACGCCCTGGACGTGCTGGCCATGGCGCGGGCGCAGGACTGACCATGCGGCTCGCGCTGGCCCAGATCCTGAGTACCACGGACCCCGCCGAGAACCTGCGGTTGGTGCAGGAGCACGTCCGCCGCGCCGCGGACGCCGGCGCGGCGATGGTGGTGTTTCCCGAGGCCACGATGTGCCGTTTCGGGGTGCCCCTCGGGCCGGTGGCCGAGCCGCTGGACGGGCCGTGGGCCGATGCCGTGCGCGCCGCCGCCGCTGCCGCCGGATTGACGGTGGTCGCCGGGATGTTCACCCCTGCCGACGATGGACGGGTACACAACACCCTGCTCGCCGTCGGGCCAGACCTGGGCGCGCACTACGACAAGGTGCACATGTTCGATGCCTTCGGGTTCACCGAGTCGCGCACGGTGGCTGCCGGCGACGATCCCGTGGTGGTGCAGGTCGACGGGACGGGTGTGGGGCTGAGCACCTGCTACGACATCCGGTTTCCCGGGCTCTACCAGGAGCTGGCTTCGCGGGGGGCGGAGGTGATCGTGGTGCCGGCGTCCTGGGGCGCGGGTGCGGGCAAGGTGGAGCAATGGGAGCTGCTGGCCCGGGCCCGGGCGCTGGACTCGACTAGCTTCATCGCGGCCTGCGGCCAGGCGGACCCAGCCTCGGTCGGCGAAGCAGCGGGGAAGGCGCCCACGGGGGTGGGGCACAGCCTGGTGGTCGCCCCGACGGGCACGGTGCTGGACACTCTCGGGGCCGCTGCGGGGTTGCTGGTCGTCGACGTCGACCTGGACGAGGTGGCGGCGGCTCGCAAGGCACTGCCGGTGCTGGCCAACCGCCGTTGGTGAACGGCCGCCCCATCCGCATTCAGCGGGCTCAATGTCGTCGCGAGCGACGAAAAAGTGCTTTGAGCCCGCTGAATGCGCGGGTTACCCAGCGCCGGGCACGAACTCCTCGAGCATCTCGGTCACCAGCGCCGCGATCGGTGAGCGCTCGCTGCGGGTCAGGGTGATGTGCGCGAACAGCGGATGCCCCTTAAGCTTCTCGATCACCGCCGCCACCCCGTCGTGCCTGCCGACTCGCAGGTTGTCGCGCTGCGCCACGTCGTGGGTCAGCACCACCCGGGAACCGGAGCCCAGCCGGGACAGCACGGTCAGCAGCACATTGCGCTCCAGCGACTGCGCCTCGTCCACGATGACGAAGGAGTCGTGCAGCGAGCGGCCGCGGATGTGGGTCAGCGGCAGCACTTCCAGCATGCCCCGCGCGAGCACCTCTTCGATGGTCGCCGGACTGGCCAGCCCTTCCAGGGTGTCGAACACCGCCTGCGCCCAGGGCCCCATCTTCTCGTTCTCGGTACCCGGCAGATAGCCCAGGTCCTGACCACCCACCGCGTAGAGGGGGCGGAACACCACCACCTTGCGGTGCTCGCGGCGCTCCAGCACCGACTCCAGGCCGGCGCACAGTGCCAGCGCCGACTTGCCGGTGCCCGCGCGACCGCCGAGAGAGACGATGCCCACGCTCTCATCCAGCAGCAGATCCAGGGCGATGCGCTGCTCGGCCGAGCGGCCGTGCAGCCCGAAGGCCTCCCGCTCGCCCCGCACCAGCATCACCCGCTTGTCGGCGGTGATCCGGCCGAGTGCACTCTGTGTCCCGGCGAGCAGGCGCACGCCGGTGTTGCACGGCAGGTCCCTGGTGGCATCCAGATCGACCACACCCTCGGCGAACAGCGAGTCCACATCGGACTGTCCGACCTGGACCTCGGCCATCCCGGTCCAGCCGGAGGCAACCACGTCCTGCGCGCGGTACTCGTCGGCGGGCAGTCCGACCGCGCCGGCCCGCACCCGCAGCGGGGTGTCCTTGCTGACCAGCACCACGTCCAATCCGTCCGCGGCGAGGTTCAGTGCGCAGGCCAGGATTCGGGAGTCGTTGGAATCGGTGCGAAAACCCCCGGGCAGCACGGCCGGATCGGTGTGGTTGAGCTCGACGTGCAGGCTGCCGCCGAGCTCACCGATCGGGATGGCCTGGTCCAGTCGTCCGTGGTCCAGCCGGAGGTCGTCGAGCAGCCGCAACGCTTCCCTGGCAAACCAGCCGAGTTCGGGGTGATGCCGCTTGCCTTCCAGCTCACTGATGACGACCAGTGGCAGCACCACGTTGTGTTCGGCGAAGCGGGTCAGCGCCCAGGGGTCGGAAAGCAGTACCGAGGTGTCCAAGACGTACGTGCGTACAGCAGACACAAGTGGCTCCCTTACCAGCGCGGCACCACGCTGGCGGTCAGCTCGGCCGGTCCGATCCTGGTCTCCGTCAGCTGCGACGGCGACGAGAACCGGGTGCCGGCCCCCTCGCGATGTCATCCACGACTGGAACCTCCCGGACGGATGGCTTCCCCACCACCCGACACCGCCCACGCTAGCGCGCCCGCCATCACCCACGCCGAGACACGCTCGACCGTTGGCTTCGCGATAGTCGCAGTGAGCCCCTGGCTCTACGCTGCGGCGGTGGTGGTCATAGATCCGGTGCCGGAGAGCGTGCGGCTCATTGAGAGTGGCCTGTCTGCGGATCCGCCGTGGCTCAGTCGGCGGCGACGCCACGTTGCGCTCGCTGTCGACGTCAACGGTCCGCTCGCCTGCACCGTGTTTATGCACCGGTACAACTCTGGGCAGCTCGAGCGCCGAGTCCACGTTTTCACCCGCCGCGATGGCGTTTGGCGCTCGGCCGGTGGAGAGCATCGGAGCGCAGTTGCCGTAGACGGGCTGTCCGACCGACCTCGCGCAGCAGCTCTCGGGGGTGTCGTTGTCGAGGAAGCGAGGGGAGCGGTGCAGACCAACGCCGACCGGGTGTTTCCTTGGCCGCGCCGCTACATTGGTTACGCGCTGCTCCGAGCGGCCGACGAGGTCGACAGCGTCACCGTTGATGACCGTCGTCTGGTTGTGCCCCGCCACGGTCATGTTGTCGCGGTGTGGAACAGTTCTAGAACTCCGCGCCCGGTGGCTTACGACGCACACGGTGCTGCCCTCGGCAACCTGGTGTTGCACGACCAGCGGGGCGGCCCTGGTGGGACACGCACCAAGCAGCGATGGAGAGAGCCAGGCCAACCTCCATGGTGGTGGTAGGAGTCGTCGATCCGGGAGCGTAGAACACGCTCGGCAGATGACCGCTCGCGGACGCCGCCGTCGTCATGGATGTCAGCAAGGGCCGCGTCCCCAACTCATCAGCTCATCGTCGAGCCGATTCAACCGACCAACTCGGCTCGAATCGAGGACGGCACCAGGGGCTCGTCGAGCAGGCGCCGGTAGCGCGTACCCATCGGTTCCCCTGGCGGGCGCGCATCCAGCCACCCGTGGAGCAGCCGGTAGCCCTCAACGTAGGTGGTGGTGTATGCCCGCCAGAGCGGATCGGACAGGAACCGCAGCATCTGCCGCGCTCGGGCGGCCGGTACCAGCAACCACCGCTGCAGGAACTGCACCACGTCATCGAGGTCGGCGCCGTCGGAGTGCAGCATCAACGCCGCGTCCTGGCGCACGCCCAGGAGCTGGGCCGAGGCCCGCTGCAGCCGCTCGGCCCGCGCCCCGTCGAACCGCAGTCCCAGGTCGGCGAAGATCTCCTGCGCCCACAGCCCCCAGCTGGGCCCGACCACCGCGTCCAGGCCCAGATCGGCCAGCCCCTCGGCCATCAGACACTGCGGCGTGTTTACCAGAAAGAGCGTCTGCTCGGCCTGGCCCGCAGCCACGATGCCGGCCTCCTTGCGGCAGTGCTCGGTGTGGTGGCCGGGGTAGGACTCGTGCGCAACCAGATGCGGCAACTGCGACATCCGCTGCTTGAGGTCGGAGTTGATGGCCACCTTGGACCGGTAGTCGCCGAGGTAGTAGTTGAAGCCGGACCAGGGCTTGTCCCCCACCACCTCGTAGTGCACGGTCTCGTTCTCGGGGAGGGCGAACTCGGCGCGCACCCGGTCGCGCAGCGCCGAGGAGAACGCCTGCACACAGCTCGCCAGTCGCTCCGGCGGGATCTCCTCGAGGGCCCGCGTGGCGTTCAGCCGGGCGGACAGGGGTCCGTCGCCGGGTAACTCGGCGGCGAGGGCCCGGTGGGCGGCCAGGTAGCCGTCCTGGTCGCCCGGCGTAATGCGGACGTCGAAGTAGGCATCGACCTCGTCCACGAAGCCGATCTCCGCACCGGCGAACTTTCGGCCCGAGCACTCCAGCGCCCGCAGGTGCACGTCGAGGAATCGCTCGCGCTCGGGAGCGAGACCGGCGGCGGGCAACTCGGCCCGCAGGGTGACGGCGCGTGCGGCCAGCTCGCGGGGATCCGGACGAGGCTCGTTCTCCGTCTGTCGGCGCAGCCCGGGATCCCCGGTGTAGGCGTCGACGAAGCCGGCTTCGAGACGGTCGAAACGCAGTCCGAGCAACACGTACTCGCGAACCAGAGTTGTCGCATCCACGACCGGTGACCCTATCGGGATGGGCTTACCCGTACCGTTTCCGACCGTGGCGCGAACCAGCACGCGTAACTCCCCGGAGCCCAGCCCCTACGTGGAGCTCGACCGCGCGCAGTGGCGGGAGCTACGCCTGTCCACTCCGCTGCCCCTGAACGCCGAGGAGCTCAACGCGCTGCGGGGCCTCGGGGAACAGGTCGACCTCGACGAGGTGGCCGAGGTCTACCTGCCGTTGGCTCGGCTGATCAACCTGCAGGTGGCGGCGCGCCAGCAGCTGCACAACGCCACCACGACTTTCCTCGGCGAGGCGACGGCGAACACTCGGGTCCCGTTCATCATCGGGGTAGCCGGCAGCGTGGCCGCGGGAAAATCGACCACGGCGCGACTGCTGCAGGCGCTGCTGGCCCGCTGGCCCGACCATCCCCAGGTCGACCTGTTGACCACCGACGGCTTCCTGTATCCCACCGCCGAGCTGGAACGCCGCGGAATCCTCGACCGCAAGGGTTTTCCGGAGAGCTACGACCGCCGCAGCCTGCTGCGCTTCGTAACCAGCGTGAAGTCTGGGGTGGAGCGTGCGTCGGCCCCGGTGTACTCCCACGAGATCTACGACATCGTGCCGGGAGCCGAGCAGGTGGTGTGCAAGCCGGACATCCTCATCGTGGAGGGTCTCAACGTGCTGCAGCCCGGCCCGCGGCTGATGGTCTCGGATCTGTTCGACTTCTCCATCTACGTCGACGCAGCGCTGGAGGATCTACAGAGCTGGTACGTGGAGCGCTTCCTCGCGCTGCGCACCACCGCCTTCGCACGCACCGCATCCCACTTCCACCACTACGCCTCGCTGGACGACGAGCACGCCCGGGCGGAGGGCAGGCGAATCTGGCTGTCGATCAACGAGCCGAACCTGGTGGCCAACATCCTGCCCACCCGGCCGCGGGCCACGCTGGTGCTGCGCAAGGACCGGGACCACTCGATCAACCGGGTGCGCCTCAGAAAACTGTGACGCTCAACCCCCGAAGCGGCGGTGCCGCGCTCCGTAGTCGCGCAAGGCGCGCAGGAAGTCCACCCGGCGGAATTCCGGCCAGTAGGCCTCGCAGAAGTAGAACTCCGAGTAGGCGCTCTGCCACAGCAAGAAGCCCGACAGCCGCTGCTCGCCCGAGGTCCGGATCACCAGGTCCGGGTCGGGCTGACCGGAGGTGTAGAGGTACCGGCCGATGCTCTCCACCGTGACGTATTCGGCGAGCTCGGCCGCGGGTACGCCCGCCGCGGTCCGCTCGGCCAGCAGCGCCTTGACCCCGTCCACAATCTCCTGCCGTCCGCCGTAGCCGACCGCAATATTGATGCAGGCCCCCGGACGTCCCTCGGTGCGGGCCGCAGCCTCGCGCAGCCGGTGGGCGGTCGCCTCGGGTAACAGCTCGAGCGCACCCACGATCCGCAGCTGCCAGTCCGTCTCCGGTCCGGAGAGCTCGTCGACGACGTCGGTGATGATCTCCAGCAGCGGATCGAGCTCGTCCGGATCGCGGCGCAGGTTGTCCGTCGCGAGCAGGTAGAGGGTGACCACCTCGACACCGGCGGCCTCGCACCAGCCGAGCATCTCGGCGATCTTCTGCGCGCCCACGCGATGGCCGTGGTTGACGTCGTCGAAGCCGGCCTCCCTGGCCCAGCGCCGGTTGCCGTCGCACATCACCCCGACGTGGCGCGGTCGTTCTACTCCCTCGAGCTGGTGCAGCAGCCGACGCTCGTACACGCCGTAGATCAGGTTCTTCACACCGCCGCCTCCACGAGGGGCGACCCTACGCCTGGGCGTTGCGTATCGTTGAGGCCGTCGCAACCGGCGATGAAACAGGCCGCACGTTGTGAGGGATGACCGCTGTGACCACCCTGACCCCGGCTCCCTCGCTCGTCACCCCGCGGATGCGCGGCTGGATCCACTTCTGGTCCTTCCTCGCCGCCGCGGTGGCCGCCGTCGTGCTCGTCACTCTGGCGGCGAGCACCGTCTCGGCCCGGGCGGCGCTCGGCACCGCCGTCTACGGAATCACGGTCTGTGGGCTGTTCGGGATCAGCGCGCTGTATCACCGGCGGAAATGGCAGACCGCGCGCGCCCGGATGTGGATGAAGCGGCTGGACCACTCGATGATCTTCGTGTTCATCGCGGGCAGCTACACCCCTTTTGCGCTGCTCTGCATGCCCGAGGACACCGGGAACATCGTGCTCGCCGTCGTGTGGATCGGGGCCGCCCTCGGGGTGCTGCTCAAGATGGTGTGGCCGCACGCGCCCCGCTGGCTGGGCGTGCCGCTCTACCTGGCGTTGGGCTGGGTCGCCGCCTTCGTGCTGCCCGACCTGCTGCAGCGTGCCGGGGTGGCTGCGCTGGTGCTGTTGCTGGTCGGCGGCCTGCTGTACAGCCTCGGAGCCATTACCTACGGCACCCGCTGGCCCAACCCGTGGCCGAACACCTTCGGCTTCCACGAGGTGTTCCACGCCGCCACGGTGTTGGCCGCCCTGTGCCACTACATCGCGATCTGGCTGGCCATCTACGCCTGAGCACTCCTCCGGCCGCGTCGAGCCGCCCTCACGACGTCCCGGTCGGCGCCAGGAACGGGCTTGCTGACGAGTGCGCAGCTGCTGCCGCGTCCCGCCGCGCGAGTCCGCGACGCTCGAGCACCGGGCGCACGCCCTCGCCGAAGTCGTAGGCCTCTTCCAGGTGCGGATACCCGAAAGCACGGAGTTCCCCTACCGGCGCGGCGTCACACGGCGCACGAGTCGCCCTCGCAACCGGGCGCATCGCCGCCCGGCGTCACCAGGGTCAGCGGCGGGCGCTCAGCCCAGGCCTGCTCGAGTGCCTGCACGACGACGTCAGCGGATTGGGCTCCGGAGATGCCGTACTTGCCGTCGACGACGAAGAACGGAACGCCACTGATGCCGTATGCCCGGGCCTGCGCCTCGTCGGCGTGCACCGCGTCGGCGTACCGGTCCGACGTGAGTACGGCGTCCACCTCGGCCTCGGGCAGCCCGACCTCCACGGCCAGCGCCCGCAGCGCGGCATGGTCCGAGGCCGGCGAACCTTCGGTGAACGTGGCTCGGTCGAGCCGTTCCTTGAGCGCATCCTGCTGGCCGTGCTCCAGGGCGAGGTGCAGCAAGCGGTGCGCGTCGAAGGTGTTGCCGGGCCGAGCGAGGTCGAAGCGGAAGTCCAGGCCCTCCTGCACCGCCGTCGCCGTCATGTTGTCGAGCATGGCCTGGGCCTCGGCGTCCGAGCACCCGTACTTGCTCGCGAGCCGCTGGGCGTAGGCCCCCCGCTCGGCGGGGCTCGGCGGCGCTGACGAGTCCAGCTCGAAGCTGCGCCAGACCACCTCCACCTCGTCGCGGTGGGCAAAGCACACCAGGGCTGCCTCGAACCGGCGCTTGCCGATGTAGCACCACGGGCAGACGACGTCAGACCAGATTTCGACCTTCATGCTCATGCTGTGCGTCAACAACACCAGCGGCGATTCGCTTCCCCCGGCCCCGGCCGGTCCCCCGACCCCCCTCCCCCGACCTCCGGCCGTCCAGCCAGCACGTGCGACGGTCGCCGAAGCCGTAACCTCCACGGAACCGCCACAACCAAACCCGCACTGGTACTGAGGAGCTCAGCATGGCCGATGACAACCGACCGCAGGCGACAGCGGCGGAGCTGCTGGTGCAGTGCCTGGAGAACGAGGGCGTCCTCGTCGTCTTCGGCATCCCGGGTGAGGAGAACATCCGGGTGACGATGGCGCTCGACCGCTCGAACATCCGCTATGTGCTGACCCGGCACGAGCAGGCGGCGTCGTTCATGGCCGAGATGTACGGCCGGGTCACCGGTAGGGCGGGTGTGGTGTCGGCGACGCTCGGGCCGGGTGCGATCAACCTGCAGCTCGGCGTCGCGGACGCGACGACCAACAGCACCCCGCTGGTGGCGCTGTCGGCCCAGGTCGGACAGCACCGCAACTACAAGGAATCGCACCAGTTCGTGGACCTGGTCAGCATGTTCGCGCCGATCACGCAGTGGTCGGCGAACGTACCCAGCCCGGACGCGATTCCGGAGATGTTGCGCAAGGCCTTCAAGGTCGCCGAGACCGAGCGGCCGGGAGCGGTGTACCTCGCGGTGCCTGAGGACGTCGACTCCGCCGAAGCCGACCC
>JAABUZ0100009338.1_pt1 | contig 11250 bp, 9 predicted proteins | sample 5562091 | NCBI WGS metagenome assembly JAABUZ01 (sample SAMN12813069, study PRJNA571459) | rock metagenome | isolation source: Antarctica rocks | place: Antarctica: Victoria Land, Linnaeus Terrace sud | collected 2015-12-21
CTTGACGAGACATGATGGTCCTCCTGTGATGGTGGTTTCAGCACCTTCCATCATACAAAAGCTATCTGTCTCGTCTCCTCCTTCACTATGGCTTTGTGGCTAACCTACCCTCAAAAGGAGGGGGCGGCCGGGCGTATCCACCGCATCTATCATGGGCTCGACCTCCGCCTCTTCGCCCCCGGCGATGGCGTCCCCCACGCCGACGGCCCCGACGTCACACCGACCATCCTGGCCGTTGGGCGTTTGGTGGAGAAGAAGGGCTTCGGGGACTTGATCGAGGCCGTGCGCCTGCTGGTCGCACGGGGTTATGACGCGCGTCTCCAGATCGTGGGCGGCGGCGCGTTGACCGATGTTCTGCGCCAGCAGATCGTCGACGCGGGGCTGGAGGGCCGCGCCGTACTGTGGGGGCCGCGCCCGCAGGAGCAGCTCATCGCGCTGTATCGCGCGGCCACCATCGTCGCCCTGCCGTCGGTGGTGACGGAGGACGGCGACCGCGACGGCATCCCCAACGTGCTGGTCGAGGCGATGCGCCTGGGGACGCCGGTCGTCTCCACCGCCGTGTCCGGCATCCCCGAGTTGGTCATCGACGGCGAGACGGGACTGCTGGTCCCGCCGCGCGACGCGCCAGCCCTGGCCGCGGCCCTCGCGCGGCTGCTCGACGACGACGCGCTGCGGGGACGCCTGGCCACGGGCGCGGCGCGCCACGTCCGGCGAGAGTTCGACCTGGCCGCCAACACTACGCGGCTCAAAGCCCTGTTGCTCGCTGTCGAGCGCATGGAGGCCGCATGAAGATCGCCTATCTGTGCGCCGACTGCGGCATCCCCATTCAGGGCGACAAGGGCGCGTCCGTGCATGTGCGCGCGGTGGTGGCCGCCCTCGTCGCGCAGGGCCACGACGTGCGTGTCCTGACGCCCACCCCCGGCGCGGGCAACCCGCTCGGCGCCCCGCTGCTCATCGTCGCGCCGGACGGCCTGCCCGCGGCCTGCGGGCGGGTGGTGGGGGCGCTGACGCGCCGCCGCGCGCCCTGGCTGGTCAAAGAGACACGCGAGCTGGCCTACAACCTCACGCTGTATCGGCAGGCGCGGGCGCGGTTCCGGTCCTGGAGCCCGGACGCCATCTACGAGCGCTACAGCCTGTTCAACGTAGCGGGCCTCGCGCTGGCGCGGCGGCTGGGCGTACCGCACCTGCTGGAGGTCAACGCGCCCCTGCGCTTGGAGCGCGCGCGGACCAAGGGACTCGCACTTGAGCCCGTGGCCCGGCTCGTGGAGCGGCGCTTGTGCGGCCACAGTGACGCCGTGTTGGTCGTCTCGGAGGCGCTGCGCCGGTACGCGCGGGCGCGGGGCGCGCCCGACGCGCGCACACTGGTCCTGCCCAACGGCGTGGACACGACGCGTTTCCATCCGTCCGTGGACGGCCGGGACGCGCGCGCGCTGGGGCCTCCCCCCGGACGCCCTCGTGGTCGGCTTCGCCGGCTCGCTCAAGCCCTGGCACGGCGTCGCGACCCTGCTCGACGCGTTCGCCACCCTGCGGGCGCACACACCGACGGCACGCCTGCTCATCATTGGGACGGGACCCCAGGAGGCGGCCGCGCGCGCGCGCGCCACGGCGTTGGGCCTGGGCGACGCGGTCGTCTTCACGGGCGCGGTCGCGCACGACGCCATGCCGGGGCTACTCGCGGCGATGGACATCGGCGTGGCGCCGTACCTGGCCGTGCCCGACTTCTATTTCTCGCCGCTCAAGCTCTACGAATACATGGCGGCGGGGTTGGCCGTGGTGGCGAGCGACGCCGGCGCGATCGCGACGCTGGTGCGCGCGAGCGAGACGGGTTTGTTGTGCCCGCCGGGTGATGCACCCGCATTGGGCTGGGCACTGGCCTGCCTGGCGTACGATCCCACCCTGCGCGCGCGCCTGGGCGCGGCGGCGCGGGCCGAGGCGGAGCGGCACACCTGGGCGGCAAACGCGCGCACGATCGTCGCGCTGGCCGCCGCCGTGCGGGCCGACCGCCCCGGTGGGGCGGTCGGCCGCCAGACGCCGCGGAGGAGGAGCCTATGAGCACGCGCCTATTCCTGGTCCGGCACGGTGAGAGCGCCTGGAACGCGGTGGGCCGCCTGCAGGGCCAGGCCGACCCGCCGTTGTCCGCGCGAGGTATCCATCAGGCGTATGCGCTGGCCGCAGCGTGCGGGGCGCGGCCGCCGGCCGCGATCTATTGCAGCCCGCTCACCCGCGCGCACACGACGGCGTCCTACATCGCCGCGGCGCACGGCCTGCGTCCGCGCGTCGCGACCGCCTTCCAAGAGGTCCACCTGGGCCGCTGGCAGGGCGTTCAGCCGAACGCGTGGAACGCGGACACGCGGGCGTGCTATGAGGCCTGGCGCGCCGCTCCCGCGCTGGTCACACCGCCGGGTGGTGAGGCGCTGGGCGACGTCAGGGCGCGCGTCGCCCCGGTCCTCGACGCCCTCGTGGACCATCATCCCGACGCCCGCGTCGTGGTCGTCACGCACTCCATCGTCGGGCGTGTGGCGCTCTGCCATCTGTTGGGGGCCAGCCTGGACCTGGTCCCGCGCCTCAAGCTCAAGATCACCCTGGTTCGGCTGGACGCGGGCGGCGCCGTCCTGGAACGCCTGGGTGACACGGGCCACCTGGACGCGACCGCCCCGGCCTGTGGCATGACGGACGATTGCGCAGAGGGGGGCGCATGACGGCCACCACGACCACGACCGCGACGGCCACCACGTCCGCGACGACCTCCACAACCTGGCGTCTCTTCGGCCCCTTCATCCGGCCCTACCGGGGGCGCGTCGTCCTGGCCCTGCTGGCGAGCGTGGGCAGCGTGGGCACCGACCTGCTGCGCCCCTGGCCGCTCAAAATCATCGTGGACAACGTGTTCCCCGCCACCGGCCACCGCCCACGGCAACTCATCGACGCGCTGGCCGTGGCGGTGGCCGGCCACGGCCGGACGCGCGTGCTCGTCGTCGCCGTGGCCGCCCTCGTGCTCGTCGCCGCCCTCAACAGCCTGTGCGACTTCGCGCAGGTGTTCTGGATGAGCGACGCCGGCCAGCGCATCGTCTTCACGCTGCGCCGCGCGCTCTATGGGCACATCCAGCGCCTCTCGCTCGGCTTCCACGACGCCCAGCGCACCGGCGACCTGCTCGCGCGCGTCACCGGCGACATCCAGGCGTTGCAGGCCCTGGTCACGACCGGCCTGCCCACGCTGGTCACCAACGGGCTGACACTGGCCGGCATGGCCGCGATCATGGCGCTGCTGGACGCGCGCTTCGCGGCCCTGGCCCTCGGCGTCGCGCCCGTGCTCGCCCTCGTCGTCGTCGCGTACACGCGGCGCATCAAGCGCGCCTCCCGACGCGCGCGCCATGCGGAAGGCGCGGTCACGTCCGTGGCGCAGGAGACCTTCGCCGCAGTGCGCCTGGTGCAGGCCTTCGCGCGCGAGGACCACGAGGACGCGCGCTTCGGGCAGCAGAACGACGAGAGCCTCGCCGCCGGCCTGACGGCGACGACGCTGCAAGCACAGTTCACGCCGTTGGTGGATCTGCTGGCCGCGCTGGGCACGGCGCTGGTCCTGGGGGTCGGCGCCCTGCAGGTCATGCAGGGCCGCCTGAGCGTGGGCGGGCTGCTCGTGTTCCTGAGCTATCTCGGCTTGATGTACAAGCCGATCCGCCAGCTCACCAAACTGAGCGCCGTCGTCAGTCGCGCCACGGCCAGCGCCGAGCGCATCGCCGAAATCCTGCGCGTCGCGCCCGACGTGGCGGAGCGTTCCGACGCCATGGACGCCGGACGCGTCCGCGGCCACGTCGCGTTCGAGGGCGTCCACTTCGCCTACAGCGACGCGACGCCGGTGCTGCGCGGTATCGACCTGGTGGTCGCGCCGGGGCAGACGGTGGCCTTGGTGGGGCCGACCGGCGCCGGGAAGAGCACCGTGGTCAGCCTGCTGCTGCGCTTCTACGACCCCACGCAGGGGCGCATCCTGCTCGACGGCGTGGACCTGCGGCGGCTCACGCTGGCCGCGCTGCGCGGCGCCATCGCCATCGTGCCGCAGGAGTCAGTGCTCTTCCAGACGACGATCCGCGCGAATATCGCCTACGGCCGGCCCGACGCCCGCACGGAGGAGATCGTGGCCGCGGCAACGGCGGCCAACGCGCATGAGTTCATCGTCCGGCAGCCCCAGGGGTACGAAACGGTCATCGGCGAGCGGGGCGAAACGCTCTCGGGCGGGCAGCGCCAGCGCGTGGCCATCGCGCGCGCCATGCTGCGTGACGCGCCGATCCTGATCCTCGATGAGCCCACCTCATCGCTGGACGCCGCGGCCGAGGCGCTGACGCTGGAGGCGCTGGAGCGGCTGCGCCAGGAACGTACCACGTTCATCATCGCGCACCGGCTCGCCACGGTGCGGGCGGCGGATACGATCGTCGTCCTGGAGGGCGGGCGCATCGTCGAGCAGGGCGCGCACGACGTGTTGGTAGCGCGCGGCGGATACTACCGCCGTTTGCTGGACCTCCAGAACGGCGGCGTGGAGCGCGCCGGCGCGGCGTCAGTGTCCGCGTAATGGAGGCGGCGCCACGGCCAGGGACGGTATCCGCGTAATGGAGGCGGCGCGCTGTCCGCGTCGGGCGGCGCTGACAGAAGAGGAGAGGGGAAGTGGTAGAATGCGCGCAGTGAGGACGATGCCTGGGACGGCCCGCGGGACGCGGACACCGGCGACAAGGCGTCAGCGTGTGAAGGGCGTGATCATGGCAACCGCGCACACACTCCGCGTCAGCCCGCGACACCTGCGGGACGGGTGGCGGCGCATTGGGCCACGCCTGCTCGTGGGCCTGCTGCTGGTCATCGTGCCGACCGGGGTGATCGGCGTCGTGGCGGCGCAGCGCTTCGACGCTCTCGCGACCACGACCACGGAACTGTCCATGCAGGACCTGCCTGAGGTGGTCGCGATCGGCCACTTGCGCACGCTCCTGTATCGCCAGCGCGACCTGGAGCGCGCGGAGGCGCACGACCGGGCCGCGCAGACGGCCCTCCGCGCCTCGATCGCGGCGCAGCAGTCCGCCCTGCAGGCGCTGGAGCCGCCCGACAGCGCGGCGACCCGGGCCAATGACACCACGCTGATCACCGGGCTGACCACGGGGATCACGCGCGCCGGGGCACTGGCCCTGCGCCTACAGGCGCTACGCGCGGACGGACGGGTGGCGGCGGCGCACGCGTTGTTCCAGCACGCCTACGCCCCGCTGCTCGGTACGGTGCTCGCCGACACCGCCCAGTTGCGCACGGTGGAGGAGGGGGAAGCCGCGGCCGCGGCGGCCCTGGTGCGGCGGGAGAGTCGGGCGGCGACCCAGGTGGTGCTTGCGCTGACCCTGCTCTCCCTCCCCCTCTCGCTCGTGCTGGCGGTGCTGTTGACGCGTTCGCTGACCACACCTCTCGCCGTGCTGCTGCGCGCCACCGACGCCCTGGCGGGCGGCGATCTGGAGGCCGGCCCTCGGCCCTGGGTGTCCACGGGCGACGAGATTGGGCGCCTGGCGGCCGCCTTCGAGGCCATGCGCGTCAATTTGCGCGCGACCATCGCCGCGCTAGCCCTGGAGCGGCGGCAGACGCAGGCCATCATCGACGCCAGCGCCGACGGGGTCATCTTGGTCGACGCGCGTCAGCGGGTCGTCGAGGTGAACCCGGCCGCCACACGGCTCACCGGCTGGCCGGCCGTCGCGGCCGTTGGGCAGCCGTGGTGGGTGGTCTGCGGCCGCGGGGAGGAGCTGGCCGCGGAGGACGCCTGGACAGCGCCGGGCGGCGACACGGGGGAGCGGCCCGGATCGCGTGCGCCGGGTGGAGGACAGGCCCCATCCGCGCCGGATGCGGGACAGGCCCCGCCGGACAGGGTCATACCGGCCGCGGGGGACCGCGCGCCAGCGGCCGCGCGCGAGGTGCTGATCCACCCGCGCGCGGGGGAGGACCGCTGGCTCGCGGTGAGCCGCGCGCCGGTCCCGCCAAGCGCGGGGGCGACGGAGCAACGCGTGGTCGTGAACCTGCACGACATCTCGCAGCTCAAGGCGCTTGACCAGATGAAGTCCGACTTCGTGGCCATGGTCTCGCACGAGTTGCGCGCGCCGTTGACCACCGTCGGGGGCGCGGTGGAGATGCTGGGCCTGCTGGACCCGGCGACCGACGGGGGCTCCTATGGCGAGGTCGTCGGCATCCTGGAGCAGCAGACGCGGCGGCTGCGCGCGGTGATCGAGGAGGTGTTGCAGGTGACGCGCCTGGAGGCGGGACGCCTGTCCGTGCGGCTGCGGCCGCTCCCGCTCGTCGCGTTCCTGCGCGCGCTCCTGGAGCGCGTCCGCGCGGAGGGAGGCGGCGACACGCGCACGGTGCGCCTACGGGTGACCGACGACGAGACGCTGGTCTGGGCCGACCCCGCGATGCTGGAGATCGTCCTGCGCAATCTGCTGGACAACGCGCGCAAGTACACCCCGGCGGGTAGCGTGGTGGAGGTGGAGGTCCGCGACGACCCGGCGGCGGGGCGCGTGCAGGTGCGCGTGCGCGACCATGGCCCCGGTATCCCGCCCGATCAACGCGAGCGCATCTTCGAGCGGTTCGCGCGCGGGGGCCGGGCGGGCGCGGAATGGACGCGCGGCTACGGGCTGGGGCTCTACATCACGCGCGAACTGCTACGCGCCCACAACGGCGCGCTCTGGGCCGACCCTGTGGAGGAGGGAGCCTGCTTCGTGTGCGCCTTGTGCCCGGTCGTGGCGACCACGGCGGATGAGCGGGGAGACCAGCACGCCGAGGGCCTGGCGGATGAGCGGGGAGACCAGGGGCCGGAGACACAGGCGGACGAGCGGGCAGCGCGGACAGCGCGCGGGGCGGCGCGATGAGTGCGACCATCCTGATGATTGATGACGACCCGGCGCTGCTCCGCCTGGTCGAGCTCAATCTGACCCAGGACGGGTATACCGTCATCACGGCCCTCCACGGCATTGCCGGCGTGCAGGCGCTGGAGCGCACCCGGCCGGCCGTGGTGCTGCTCGACATCAGCATGCCCAAGCTGGACGGGTGGGACACCTGCCCGCTGATCCGGGAGGTGTCGGACGTGCCGCTCATCATGCTGACCGGGCGCGACGACGAGGCGGACAAGGCGCGCGGGCTCGACCTGGGCGCCGACGACTACCTCACCAAACCCTTCGGCTTCGTGGAATTACGGGCGCGTAGAGGAGGAACGCATGACGCACGGACACGAGCCACCACCGACAAGCCCGGCGCCATCCGTCGAGGAGAGGGGGTTGGGGGGTGAGGGCCGCGCTAAAACATGCGGACGAGGCGGGTAGCCAACACAGCGGACAGGCCGTCACGTTCGTAGAACGCGAGGCGCAGAGCGCGCGGTTCAATTAGCCAGCGATGTAGATGGCGCCTTCAAGGTTGTAGTGCGTCCCGGCCAGGGTGGTCGGCAGTGTGACCGCCGCGAAGCCACGACCGCGCGGCCGTACGACCCAGAAGATCCCGCGCAACTCGCTCCCGACGACGACGGCGCCCGCGAACGGCCGCAACGCCGCTGCCGCTACGACATAGACCGCCCGCGCGGACGTGTCGGTGACGTAGAGGCCAGGCTGGGCCGCGCCACCGGGGGGCGTTTGACCCGGCGTGAGGACCACGATGGGGTTCGGGCCGTCCGGGAGTGTCACCAGGGTCCGCGCCCGCCCGCGCGCATCCATCGCCACCAGGCTGCCGCTCGTCCCCGCGTCGACCGTGAGCAGCGCCTGGCCCGAGGCCGCGCCGAAGCGGGCCGGCGCGATCGCGACCTCGTCGGCGCCGCCGGGATTCGCATACCCGCCGACGCGGCGCACCGTCCCCGCGGGGTTGATCGTGAACACGCTGCCGCCGTGGGCCGTCCCCGACCCGGAGCGGCCAGTCGCGGCGACGAGGGCATAGCCGAAGGCGCCGACGGTATCGAAGATGAGCGCGCCATCGGAGCGCGGGGAGTGGGGGAGCACGGCGAAGACCGTGACCCTCTTGCCATCGGGACTGATGCGGTAGATCTTGTTGTCCGGGGCGTGACAGTAGATATCCCCGGCCGCGAAGCCATGCGCCCCGGGGGAAGGGCGGCAGCGCGTCTGCTCGACCTGCCGCGGCATCGCGGCGAAGGGTGTGAGCGGCGTCCCGGACGGCCCGGCCGCCGCGATGCGGTTGGTCGTGTTCTCGACGTAGAGGAACTGCCGGCCGGTCCAGACGATGTCGGTGAGGTGGAGGCCAGTACGGGCGAAGACGCGAACAGGCACGGTCGGCGCGCTGGCGCTGGCGCCCGCTGAGATCAACCCGGACGCCGCCGCGAGCGCGCCGATCACCGTCATCACCGTCCTGAGCGATCTCATGCGAAGCCTCCAGTTCGCTAGCCTGACACAACCCATACCTCTATTGTACGGGCAATGCAGTGATAAAGATGCTACCCTCCGTCATGCGCGGCCCGGACCCGCGACGATGCGGCCGGGCGTGGCCCCTGTGTGGGCGCCGCCGGACAGGACGCGCACGCCGTTGACCCACACGTCGCGGATGCCCACGGAGAGCCTGTGTGTGTCCGCGAACGTGGCGCGGTCACCCACGGTCGCGGGGTCGAAGACGACCACGTCGGCGTGGTAACCCGGCGCCAGCAGCCCACGGTGGCGCAGCCCCAGGCGGGCGGCCACGGCCCCGCTCATCTTGCGCACGGCGTCCTCCAGCGCGATGACCCCTTCGTCGCGTACGTAGTGGCCCAGCACGCGCGGATACGTCCCGTAGGAGCGCGGGTGGGTGGGACCGAGGGCCGTGGCCCAGGCCGGGTCGAGCCCGCCCGCGTCGGTCGAAATCTTCATCCACGGTTGGCGCAGCTCCAGCCGCACGTTATCCTCGTCGATCATGAAATAGGTCGTGAAGACGCCTTGCCCCTCGGCCAGCAGGAGGTCGAATACCACGTCGATCCACTCCTGGCCACGCGCCGCCGCGATCTCCGAGAGCGGCCGATTCACATAGGCCGCGTGCTCGGGACGGCGCAGGTCGAGCGGTACCACGCCCTCCGGCCCGGCCAGCGTGCCCATCGGCTCCCAGTCATCGCCCGGCGCGAGCGCCTCGGCGCGGATGCGCGCCCGCGTCGCCGGGTCGCGCAAGTTGTCGAAAAGCTTGCCGTCGGCGGAGGCCCACGGCGGCAGCACCGCGGTCAGCGCGGTCCCGCCCGCCACGTAGGGGTACATGTCGGCCGTCACATCCTGCCCCGCGGCGCGCGCCGCGTCGATGCGCGCGATCACACCCGGCATCTTGGGCCAGTTGCGGCGGCCCGACGCCTTGAGGTGGTAGATCTCGACCGGCGTCCCCGCGCGGCGCCCGATGTCCAGCGCCTCCTCAACCCCCTGCTCCAGCCCGCCGGCCTCCGAGCGCATGTGCGTGATGTAGAGGCCGCCGTAGCGGCCGGCCACCGTGAGGGCCTCGACGATCTCGTCGGCGCCGGCGTAGTGATCGGGCGGGTAGATCAGGGCGTAGGAGACGCCGAAGGCGCCATCGTCCATAGCCTCGGCCACGACCCCGCGTAGCGTCTTCAGTTCGCTGGTGTCGCACCCGCCCATAGCCATGCCTTTGACGTACTGGCGCAGCGTACCGCCGCCCAGGAACGAGCCAATATTGGGCGATACGCCGTGGTCGATCATGGCGTCGAGCCAGTCGCGGAAGCGCCGCCAACCCCGTGCTCGTGCGCGCCAGTCGCCAAGGTCCATGCTCACGAAGGCATCGCCGAAGGGGTCATCGATACGCCCGCCAAACGGCGCGGGCGTCCAGCCTTCGCCCATGATCTCGGTGGTGACGCCCTGTGTGATCTTGGACAGGCAGCGGCCGTCGCGCATCAGCGGGAGGATGGAGTGGCTCTGGATGTCGATGAAGCCGGGGCAGACCACCATCCCCGCGGCGTCGACCTCCTCGCGCGCCCTCCCCGCGGGGAAAAGGCCCGGCGGCGCGATGTCCACGATGCGGTCGCCGCGGACCGCGATGTCGCCGTGGTACCAAGGGTTGCCCGTTCCGTCGACGACGCGCGCGCCGCGGATCAGGACGTCGATGTCTGTGTCCGGCGCGCTCATCAAGCCACCCCATCGAGTGTGAATACCTCGCGCCGTGTCGTCGCCGCCTCGAGCGCCGCCGGGTCGGGTTCGACGCCAATGCCCGGACCACTGGGCACGGAGAGGGTGCTGTCGTCGTTGAGCGTAAAATCGGGGCCGGCCACGTCGTGGGCGTAGTAGCGCGCGCTCGCCGAGATGTCCCCCGGCAGCGTAAAGCCAGGCAGCGATGCCAGCGCCACGTTGTGCGCCCGCCCGATGTTGGTCTCAAGCATCCCCCCGCACCAGACGGGGATATCGCGCGCGCGGCACAGGTCGTAGATCTCGCGGCTGCGGCGGTACCCGCCCACGCGCCCCGGCTTGATGTTGATGACGCCGCAGCTGCCCAGGTCGAGCGCGTGGCGTGCGTCGTCGGGCGAGTGGATGCTCTCGTCGAGGCAGAGCGGCGTGCGCAACTCACGCTGCAGCGCGGCGTGGTCCACGATGTCGTCGTCGGCCAGCGGCTGCTCGATCAGCAGCAGGTCGAGCCCATCCATGCGTTGGAAGAGCGGCGCGTCGGCGAGCGTGTAGGCCGAGTTGGCGTCGACCTGTACCAGGGTATCAGGGAACGCGGCGCGCACGGCTGTGACGTACGCCTCGTCGTGGCCGGGCGCGATCTTGAGCTTGATGCGCGCGTAGCCGTCGTCGACGTAGCGCCGCACGGTGTCGACCAAGGCGGCCGGAGACGCCTGGATGCCGACGCTCACGCCCACGGCCAAACGGTCGCGCGCGCCGCCCAACAGGTCGCGCAACGACACACCGCGCGCCTTGGCGGCGAGGTCCCAGCAGGCCATCTCGAGGGCCGCCTTGGCCATGTTGTGCCCGCGGATAGGCGCGAACAGGTCCCACACCGCCGTGGGGTCGTCGAGGTCGAACCCGAGCAGCCGGGGCGTGAGAAACTCCTCCAGCACATGCCAGGCCGTGGCGACGGTCTCGTACGAGTACCAGGGGCCGTCGCCGGCCACGCACTCGCCGTAGCCGGTGACGCCCTCGGCGTGGACAGAGACGATGACGCAGGGCCGGTCGCTCTGCGTGCCGAAGCTGGTGGTGAACGGGCTGACCAGCGGCAGCGTGATCTGCCGCAGTTCGATGGATTCGATCTTCATGGTGCATCCTTTAGTCGGGAGTCGGGAGTCGGGAGTCGGGAGTC
>JAABUZ0100009339.1_pt1 | contig 11249 bp, 10 predicted proteins | sample 5562091 | NCBI WGS metagenome assembly JAABUZ01 (sample SAMN12813069, study PRJNA571459) | rock metagenome | isolation source: Antarctica rocks | place: Antarctica: Victoria Land, Linnaeus Terrace sud | collected 2015-12-21
CTGGGCACCGGCGGCGTTCCGCAGCCGGTCAGCGCGCTGCCGCGGCCGCCGAACGACCATCTCGGCTATGCCCTCACCTGGTTCGGCCTGGCGCTCTGCCTGGTCGTCGTATTCGCCGCCTATGTCAGGAGGACGCTCCGCCCATGACCGCCTATGCCAAGCTCGCCGACCGGTTCGCCCGCATCGCCACGCTGGGCGAGGCGACCGCGGTGCTGCATTGGGACGCGTCGGCGATGATGCCGTCCGGCGCCGGCCCGGCGCGAGGCGATCAGCTCGCGGTGATGGCCGGGATCGGGCACGCCATGCTGACCGAGCCTGCGATCGGCGACGAGCTGTCGGAGGCGGAGGACGCCGCGCCCGAGGCGGCCTGGGAGGCGGCCAACCTGCGCCTGATGCGGCACGCCTACACGCGGGCGACGGCGCTGCCGGCCGCGCTGGTCGAGGCGCAGGCCAAGGCCAATGCGTCCTGCGAGCAGGTCTGGCGCGAGGCGCGGGCCGCGTCGGACTACGCCCGCGTTGCGCCGCATCTGGCCGAGGTGGTGGCGCTCACGCGGGAGTCGGCGGCCGCGCTCGGTCCGGCGCTGGGGCTGTCGCCCTATGACGCGCTGATGGACGGCTTCCAGCGCGGCGTCACCGCCGCCGACGTCGAGCCGGTGTTCGACCGCTACGAGGTCTGGCTGCGCGAGGCGCTGCCGCGGGCGGAAGCGGCGCAAGCGACACGTGGCGCTCCGATCGCGCTGGCTGGCGTGTTCCCGGCCGAGCGGCAGGAAGGGTTGTGCCGCACCTTGGCCGAGCGCGTCGGGCTCGAGCCCGAGCATTTCCGGCTCGACCGGTCGGCGCATCCGTTCTGCGGCGGCTCGCCGACCGATGTGCGGATCACCACCCGCTACAACGAGGCCGACCCGGCGCAGGCGCTGCTCGGCGTCGTCCATGAAGCAGGCCACGCACTGTATGAGCGGGGCTTGCCGGCCGCGTTCGCGCGCCAGCCGGTGGGCGAAGCGGCTGGCATGGCGGCGCATGAGAGCCAGTCGCTCATCCTGGAGATGCAGTGCGGCCGGGGCGACGCGTTCCTGTCCTGGCTCGGGCCGCAGCTGCACGCGCTGTTCGGCGGCGACGCGGGGCCGTATGCGCCGGAGAACCTGGCCCGGCTGTGGCGCCGGGTCGAGCGCGGGTTCATCCGGGTCGATGCCGACGAAATGACTTATCCGGCCCATGTCATCCTGCGCTTCCGGCTCGAGCGCGCGCTGGTGGCGGGTGAGCTGCAGGTCGGCGACCTGCCGGGCGCGTGGCGGGACGGGCTGCAGGCGCTGCTCGGCATCGTCCCGCCCGACGACGCGCGCGGCTGCCTGCAGGACATCCACTGGTATGACGGCCTGTTCGGCTATTTTCCGAGCTATACGTTGGGCGCGATGGGCGCGGCGCAGCTGATGGCGGCGGCGCGGGGCGAGATCGAGGGCCTGGATGCGGCGTTGGCGCGGGGCGAGCTGGGTGGGCTGGTGACCTGGCTGCGCGCCCGGGTGCATGGGCAGGGCAGCCGGCTGGGCTTCAACGACCTGCTGCGCTCGGCCACCGGCAAGCCGCTCGATCCCGGCGACTTCGAGGCGCATCTGACGCGGCGCTACCTCGCGTGAGCACGATTGGCGGCGCATTCTCCAGGTGCTAGAGCCGCGTCTCGTTTCAGCGGAACTGCAGACATGCCCGACGTGAAGATGACCCCGGTCGACCTGGAACCCACGGAAGTGGCGCTCGTGATCGGCGAGGAGGACGGTTCGATGACCGTCCGCGTCGTGCCGGCGCGCGAGTTGCCGGAGGGGGCGACCGATGTGCCCGAGCCCTACGAGATCGCCGTCGCGCTGGCGATGCGCCTGCTGAACGATCCCGATTTCCACGACGACGTCCTGGAATGGTACGAGAGCCAGGAGGAAGAGGGCGAGGAGGACGAGGACGAGGAAAAGGACGAGGAAAAGGACGACGACGAGAAGGACGACGCCGGCAAGCGGCAGTAGGCCTTGCGCTACGTCTCCACCCGGGGCCAGGCCGCGCCGCGCGATTTCGTCGGCGTGCTGCTGGCCGGGCTTGCCGAGGATGGCGGGCTGTTCGTGCCGGAGACGTGGCCGACGCTCTCGCCCGCCGACCTGCGCGCCATGCGCGGCCTCGATTATCCCGAGATCGCCGCCCGCGTGCTGAGGCCCTTCGTCGGCGATGCGTTCGCCGTAGGCGAGCTGCTGGCGATGTGCCGCGACGCCTATGCCGGGTTCGACCGCCCGGCGGTCGCACCCCTGGTCCAGCTCGAGACCGGGTTGTGGTCGCTGGAGCTGTTCCACGGGCCGACGCTGGCGTTCAAGGACCTGGCGATGCAGCTGCTCGGCCGCATGTTCGACCGGGTGCTGCGCGACCGCGACCAGCGGATCACCATCGTCGGCGCGACGTCGGGCGACACCGGGGCGGCGGCGATCGAGGCGTGCCGCGACCGGGCGCAGCTCGATGTGGTGATCCTGCATCCGCAGGGGCGCACCAGCGAGGTGCAGCGGCGGCAGATGACCACCGTGCAGGCGTCCAACATCGCCAACATCGCCGTCGACGGCACGTTCGACGATTGCCAGGACCTGGTGAAGGCGATGTTCGCCGACGCTCCGTTCCGCCGGGAGCTGCACCTTTCGGCGGTCAACAGCATCAACTGGGCGCGGGTGGCGGCGCAGATCCCGTATTACGTCGCGTCCGCGGTGGCCCTCGGCAGCCCCGACCGCGAGGTCGCGTTCAGCGTGCCGACCGGCAATTTCGGCAACGTGCTGGCGGCCTGGGCGGCGCGGCGGATGGGCGTGCCGATCGCGCGGCTGGTGGTCGCGAGCAACCGCAACGACATCCTGACGCGGTTCCTGGCGACGAACGACATGAGCATCCGCACGGTCGAGCCGAGCCTGTCGCCGAGCATGGACATCCAGGTGAGCAGCAATTTCGAGCGCCTGCTGTTCGAACTGCTCGAGCGCGACCCGGTGGCGACCGAGCGGACCATGACCGGGTTCCGCTCCGAGGGGCACATGGCGGTGTCCGACGCGGCCTGGCACCGGGCGCGGACGCTGTTCACCGGGTTCCGGATGGACGATTCCGAGACCGGGGCGGAGATCCGCCGGCTGTGGCAGTCGGGCTACCTTGCCGACCCGCATAGCGCCATCGGCATCGCCGCGGCGCGGGCGCATGGGCTCGAGCGGGTGCCGATGATCGCGACGGCCACCGCGCACCCGGCCAAGTTCCCGGACGCGATGGAGACCGCGATCGGCCAGCGGCCCCCTCTGCCGCCGCGCCTGGCCGACCTATATGAGAGGACCGAACGCTACTCCTGCGCCCCTGCCGACCTCGGCGCCGTCGAGGCCGCGGTGCGCGCTTTCTCTTTGAGGAACGCTGCATGAACGAAGCCATCCGCGCCACCCGCCTGCCCTCCGGCCTGACGGTGGTCACGGAGACGATGGACCGGGTCGAGACCGTGTCGTTCGGCGCCTATGTCGCCACCGGCACGCGGAACGAGACCGAAGCCGAGAACGGCGCCTCGCATTTCCTCGAGCACATGGCGTTCAAGGGCACCGCGCGGCGCACGGCGGCCGAGATCGCCGAGGCGGTCGAGAACGTCGGCGGCCACATCAACGCATACACCGCGCGCGAGCAGACCGCCTATTACGTCAAGCTGCTGAAGGAGGATCTCGCGCTCGGGGCCGACATCATCGGCGACATCCTGACGCACAGCTCGTTCGCGCCCGAGGAACTGGAGCGCGAGCGCGGTGTGATCCTGCAGGAGATCGGCCAGGCCAACGACACGCCGGACGACATCATCTTCGACCGCTTCCAGGAGACCGCGTTCCCCGGCCAGCCGATGGGCCGCCCGGTGCTGGGGACCGAGGAGGGGATCCGCGGCATGGCCCGCGCGCAGCTCACCGGCTACATGCAGCGGCATTACGCGGCCGGAAACGTCGTCGTGGCGGCGGCGGGCGCGCTCGAGCACGACACGGTCGTGGAACTGGCGAAGAAGCATTTTGCCGACCTGCCGTCGGTGATGCCCGACCGGTTCACCGCCGGCGCCTATGCCGGCGGCGAGTTCCGCGAGGCGCGCGAGCTGGACCAGGTGCATATCGTGCTCGGGTTCCCTTCGGTCGGCTATGCCGATCCCGACTACTACCCGGCGCTGCTGCTGAGCACGCTGCTGGGTGGCGGCATGTCGTCGCGCCTGTTCCAGGAGATCCGCGAGAAGCGCGGGCTGGTCTACTCGATCTACTCGTTCAACGCTCCGTTCATCGATGGCGGCCTGTTCGGCATCTACGCCGGCACCGGCGAGCGCGAGGCCGAGGAGCTGATGCCGGTGACGCTCGAGGAGCTGCGCAAGGTGCAGCAGCACGTCACCCCGGCCGAGCTCGACCGGGCGCGGGCGCAGGTCAAGGCGAGCCTGCTGATGTCGCTGGAGAGCACCGGTAGCCGCTGCGAGCAGGTGGCGCGGCAGATGCAGGTGTTCGGGCGCATCATCCCGACCGCCGAGACGGTTGCCAAGCTGACCGCGGTCACGCTCGACGACGTGCGCCGGGCCGCGTCGCGCATCTTCCGCGGCACGCCGACGCTGGCCACGATCGGGCCGGCCGAGCAGGTGCCGACCTTGCCGATGATCGTCGAGAAGCTGGCGGCATGAACGAGCTGGATCTCCTGTCGGACCTGATCCGGCGGGCCCGCGCGGCGGGCGCGGACGCGGCGGATGCGGCGCTGGTGGCCGGCACCTCGATCGGCGTGCAGCGGCGGCTGGGGCAGACCGAGCAGATCCTGCGCTCCGAGGGCCGCGACCTCGGCCTGCGGGTGTTCATCGGCAAGCGTTCGGCCAACGTGTCGTCGACCGCGGTCGACCCGGCCTGGTTCGACGCGCTGGTCGAGGGCGCGGTGGCGATGGCGCGGATCGTGCCGGAGGACCCGTTCGCCGGGCTCGCCGACGAGGCGGCCGAGCCGGAGCCGATCGACCTCGATCTGGTCGATCCGGCGGAGCCCGACATGGCGGCCTTGCTCCGCCGCGCGTCGCTGGCCGAAGAGGCGGCACTCGCGGTTTCGGGGGTGACCAACACCGAAGGCTCGGACGCGGGTTACGGGCGCACGGAGCTGGTGCTGGTGACGTCGGCCGGGTTCGCGGGGCGGCAGGTGCGGACCTCGCACTCGGTCTCGGCGACGGCGCTGGCGGGCGAAGGCACCGGGATGCAGCGCGATTACGACTACGCCAGCACCGTCCATCTCGGCGATCTCGACGACCCGGCCGGCGTCGGCCGGATCGCTGGCGAGAAGGCGATCGCGCGGCTGAACCCGACACGCCCGAAGACCGGCCGCATGCCGGTGGTGTTCGACCCGCGGGTGTCCAACAGCCTGCTCGGGCACCTGTCCTCGGCGATCAACGGCAGCTCGATCGCGCGCGGGACGAGCTTCCTCAAGGAGCGGATGGGGGAGCAGATCTTCGCCCGCGGCGTGTCCGTGCAAGACGATCCGCGGCGGGTGCGTGGCTTGCGTTCGCGCCGGTTCGATGCCGAGGGCGTGCCGACGCGTGCCAAGCGCGTGATCGAGGACGGCGTGCTCAAGACGTGGCTGCTCGACAGCCGCACGGCGCGCCAGCTCGGCCTGCAGACCACGGCGAACGCGGCGCGCAGCGTCGGCGGCGCGCCGTCGCCATCGCCGACCAACCTGTATCTCGAGCCGGGCAGCATGAGCCCTGCCGAGCTGATGGCCGACATCAAGCTCGGGCTTTACGTCACCGAGATGATGGGCACGAGCATCAACGGCATCACCGGCGACTACAGCCGGGGCGCGGCCGGGTTCATGATCCGCGATGGCGCGCTGGCCGAGCCGGTGGCCGAGGTGACGATCGCCGGGACGCTGCAGGAGATGTTCCTGCACCTGACGCCGGCCAACGACCTGCGTTTTCGCCGCGGAACCGATGCGCCGACCGTGCGGCTCGAGGCCATGACGCTGGCCGGGTCCTGAGGGTTGGCGGCCTCGATGCATGTCGCACCTGTAATGTAAGCTGGATTGACATATATTGCGGCACAGTCTCGTTGGAGCTCAGTCCATGTCTCGCTCGTCCGCTCTTCTCGCCGCCTGCGCCGTCGCGGCGCTGGCCCTGGCGCCGTCGCTCGCCGACGCGCGCGCTGGCGGCAGCTCCTCCATGGGCAGCCGCGGGTCGCGCACCTACTCGGCACCGCCGATGACGAACACGGCGCCGTCGATGTCGGCACCCATGGACCGCACGATGACGCAGCGGCCGAGTGCGGCAAACCCGGGCTTTGCGCCGACCCAGCAAGGCTATGGGCGGGGTGGGTTCACGTCCGGGCTGATGGGGGGCCTGCTCGGCGCCGGGATCGGCGGCCTGCTGTTCGGGCACGGCATGTTCGGCGGCGGCGGGTTCGGCTTCATCGGCCTGCTGCTGCAGCTCGCGCTGCTGTATTTCGTCGGACGCTGGCTGTTCCGCATGTTTTCGAACCGGTCGGCCCTGGCGGGCGCGGGCGCGGGCGGCAGGATGGGCAGCTTTGCGCGGATCGGACAGCCGGCCCAAGCGGGCATGGCGGGCGGCATGGCAGGGGGCGGCGGCGCGATGCCGGCAACCCGGCCCGTGACCATCAGCCCGGCCGATTACCAGGCGTACGACCGCACCTTGCAGGACGTGCAGGCGGCGTGGTCGGCGCAAGATCTGGCGCGGATGCAGACGCTGGCGACACCGGAGATGGTCAGCTACTTCGCCGAGCAATTGGCCAATTTGACGAGCCGCGGGCTCCACAACACGGTCACCGACGTGCGGCTCGACCAGGGCGACTTGTCGGAGGCGTGGTCCGAGGGAAATCGCGAGTTCGCGACGGTGGCGATGCGGTTCTCGATGCTCGACGTGACGCTCGACTCGACCGGACGGGTGGTCGAGGGCGACCGGGCGACGCGGAGTTCGGCGACGGAGCTCTGGACCTTCATGCGCGCACAGGGTGGTCACTGGGTGCTGTCGGCGATCCAACAAGGCCGCTAGTGGCGGCGTTAAACGAGCGAAATCAAGGCCGCTTCCGCAAGGAGGCGGCCTTTTTACTGTTCGCCGCGGAGAGAATTACGACAAAAATGCCGCATCACGGAAACTTCACGTGCATCGTAAGGATGCAATCGTATGACCCGAGCAGCTCTGGCACAGCGAGGTTGCTGATCGAATGAACGCGATTTCTCCGGCCTTATCCGCCCGCTACCGGTCTGTCTTCGTCTCCGACATGCATCTCGGCACTCGGGGGTGCCGGAGCGATTTCTTGGCCGATTTTCTCGAACAGGTCAGCTGCGAGAAGCTTTACTTGGTCGGCGACATCATCGACGGCTGGCGTCTGCGCAAGACTTGGTTCTGGGACGCCAACCACGACCGGGTGGTGCGAGCGATACTGCGCCATGCCAAGCGCGGCACCGAGATCGTCTACATCCCCGGCAACCACGACGAAATGTTCCGGGCCTGGCTGCCCCAAGCTTCGTTGTTACAATCCCAGGAGGCGCACCAGTTCGAGGTCGCCGGGATCGAGGTGCGGCGCGAGACGTCGCATGTGACCGCCGCCGGCAAGCGGTTGCTGGTGCTGCACGGCGACGAGTTCGACGGCGTGGTGCGGTATGCCAAGTTCCTCGCCCGCCTCGGCGACAGCGCCTATACGGCCGCCCTGGTCGCCAATCGCTGGCTCAACGCGGTGCGCCGGATCATGGGCTACGATTACTGGTCGCTCAGCCAATGGCTCAAGCGGCAGGTCAAGGGAGCGGTCAAGGCGATCGACCGGTTCGAGACGGCGCTGGCCGCCGACGCCAAGAAGCGCGGCTTCGACGGCGTGGTCTGCGGCCACATCCACCATGCCGAGATGCGCATGGTCGACGGCATCCTCTACTGCAACACCGGCGACTGGGTGGAGAGCTGCACCGCGCTGGTCGAGCACGACAACGGCAAGCTCGAGCTGGTCGACTGGGCGGCGCGCAACAAGCTGTCGCTGTTCCGCTCGCGCTCGTCCCCCGTCGCAGCAGGCGCCTAGCACCATGCGCATCCTGATCATCTCGGACGCATGGCATCCGCAGGTGAACGGGGTGGTGGTCACGCTCGCGATGCTGGTGCAGGAGCTGTCCGCGCTCGGGCACGATATCGAGGTGATCGGGCCCGACCGGTTCCGCACGGTGTCGATGCCCACCTACAGCAGCATCCGCCTGGCGGTGACGCCGGCCCGGCGTCTGGTGCCGATGATCGAGGCGTTCCGGCCGGAGGCGCTGCATATCGCCACCGAAGGCCCGCTCGGCTGGGCCGCGCGGCGCTGGGCGATCTATCACGGCGTCCGCTTCACGACGTCGTTCCACACCCGCTTCCCGGAATACCTGCATGCGCGGGCCCGAGTGCCGCTGGGCCTGAGCTACGCGTTCATGCGCGGGTTCCACGGCCGGGCGCAGGGCACGATGGTGGCTACCGGCAGCCTGAGACGCGAGTTGGCCGGTCGGGGGTTCCGCAACCTGTTGCCCTGGTCGCGCGGCGTGGACCTGCAGAAATTCAGCCCACATGACCGCGAGGACTGGCCCTGGCCGCGGCCGATCTTCCTGTATGTCGGCCGGCTCGCGGTCGAGAAGAATCTCGAGCGGTTCCTGTCGCTCGACCTGCCGGGGACGAAGGTCGTGGTAGGGGATGGCCCGCAGCGCGGCGCGCTCGAGGCGGCTTATCCGGCAGCGCATTTCGTCGGCGAGCGGCATGGGCCCGCGCTGACCCGCGCCTATGCGGGCGCGGACGTGTTCGTGTTCCCGTCCGTCACCGACACGTTCGGGCTGGTGCTGCTGGAGAGCCTGGCCTGCGGCACGCCGATCGCGGCGCTGCCGGTGACCGGGCCGGCCGATATCCTGGCCGGGGCGGCGCCGGGCGTGGGCGCGCTCGACCATGACCTGCGCGCGGCGGCGATGCTGGCGCTGCAGGGCGACCGCGGCGCCTGCCGGGCCCATGCGGAGCGGTTCTCCTGGCGGGCGTGCGCGGAGCTGTTCTTCACCAACCTGACCCGCACGGCTTAATCTTCGGCCAGATTTGCCGGGGTGAGGTGGCCATGCTACCGCGCCATCGACCATGAAACGGCTCCTTCGCCATCCTCGGACCCTGGCCTTCGGGGCCCTGGCGCTCGGGGCCTATCTTCGCTTCGCGCTTCGGACCACGCGATGGACCCTGCATGGGCGAGATGCTCTCGGCCCCTATCTGCTCGGTGGACCCGCCGTGTTCGCGTTCTGGCACGATCGTCTGCCGCTGATGCCGGCGTTATGGACGCTGGCCGTTACTGAGCGCCGCGAGGGGGGGCGCCGCGAGGGGGGGCGCCCCGAGGGAGGACGCGGCGAGGGGGCGCGCGGCCGGATGTCGGTGCTGGTCAGCCGGCACGGCGACGGGCGCCTGATCGGCGACATCATGCGGGGGTTCGGGGTCGAGGTGATCCATGGGTCGTCGGCGCGCGGCCGGGTCCGGAAGGGGGGCGCGGAGGGGATGCGAGCGCTGGTGGCTGCGCTGGAAGTGGGCGGGCAGGTGGTGCTCACGCCGGACGGGCCGCGCGGCCCGGCGCGCAAAGCGGCCGCAGGCGTGGCGCAGCTCGCTGGCTTGGCGCAGGCGCCGATCATCCCCTGTGGCGCGCAGACGAGCCGGCGCTCGGTGCTGCCGACCTGGGACCGCATGGTTTTGCCGCTGCCGTTCGGGCGCGGCGTGCTGGTCTGCGGCGCGCCGATCGCGGTGCCGCGTGAGGAGTGGGCCGCGAGCCTGCCGCAGATCGAGGCGGCGCTGATCGAGGCGGCCGACGCGGCGGATGCACTGTGCGGGGCGTGATCCAAGCCGCCTGGCGCCTCGGCACGGCGGCCAGCCCGCCTTTACTGCGCTGGATGCTGCGGCGGCGGGTCGGGCGCGGCAAGGAGATCGCCGCGCGGTTGGGCGAGCGCGAGGGGATCGATGCGGGCGCTCGGCCTCCGGGCCGGCTGCTCTGGATGCATGCGGCCAGCGTCGGCGAGGCGGTCTCGATGTTGCCGGTGCTGTGCAGTCTGGCCCGCCAGGCGCCGGAACTGTCGGTGTTGTTCACGACCGGGACGGTGACGTCGGCGCGGCTGCTCGAGCGCCGCCTGCCCGAGCTGGCGTTGGATCGGGTGTTTCATCGGTTCGTGCCGCTCGACGTGCCGGCCTGGGCGGCGCGTTTCCTCGATCATTGGCGGCCGGATGCCGCCGCGTTCGTCGAGAGCGAGTTGTGGCCGAACCTGATCGACGCCTGCTGCGTTCGCCGGGTCCCGCTGATGCTGGTCAACGCGCGCATGTCGGCGCGCAGCTTCCGGCAGTGGCGGCGGGTGCCGCGGTTCGCGCGGCAGATGGTCGGCGCGTTCGACGTCGTGCATGCGCAATCGGCCGACTCCGCGGAGCGCCTGCGTCAGCTCGGGGCGCGGCAGCTCGATCCGCCGGGCAACCTCAAACTCGCCGCGCCGCCGCTGCCGGCGGATGCGGCGGAGCTGACCCGGTTGCAGGAGGCAATCGGCGCGCGGCCGGTCTGGCTGGCGGCCAGCACGCATCCGGGCGAGGAGGCGGTGGCCGGCGCGGTGCATCGCGCCCTGTCCGCGGCGCATCCGGGCCTGCTGACCATCGTGGCGCCGCGGCACCCCGAGCGCGGGACCGAGGTCGCGGCCGAGCTTGCCGCGCCGCGCCGCTCGCTGGGCGCGGCGCCACCGGGCGGCGGCCTCTGGATCGCCGATACGTTGGGCGAGTTGGGGTTGCTGTATCGGCTGGCGCCGATCGTGTTCATGGGCCGCAGCCTGATCGGACGCGGCGGGCAGAACCCGCTCGAGGCAGCGCGGTTCGGCTGCGCCGTCGTCGTCGGGCCGCATACCGGCAATTTCGACGCGGTGGTGGCGTCCTTGGCCGTGGCCGGGGCGATCGCGCAGGTGCCGGACGAGGCGGGCTTGCGCGTCTGGGTCGATCGCATGCTGCGCGACCAGGGCGCGCGGGCGGCGATGGGGCGGGCGGCGCAGCGCGTGGCCGACGGGGAGGGGGCCTTGCCGGACCGCATTGCCGCCCGCCTGCTGGAGTTGCTGGCGCGATGATGGCGCCCGGGTTCTGGCGGCGGGACGGGCTCGTGCCGCAGTTGCTCGCGCCGGCGGCGTTCGTGTTTGCCGCCGCGACAAGGCGGCGGATCCGGCGCCCGGGCTGGCGCGCGCCGGTGCCGGTGCTGTGCTGCGGCAATGCCGGGGTGGGCGGGGCG
>JAABUZ0100009341.1_pt1 | contig 11248 bp, 8 predicted proteins | sample 5562091 | NCBI WGS metagenome assembly JAABUZ01 (sample SAMN12813069, study PRJNA571459) | rock metagenome | isolation source: Antarctica rocks | place: Antarctica: Victoria Land, Linnaeus Terrace sud | collected 2015-12-21
TGGTGGCCGCGCTGGCCCGGGTGGCGATGGCGATCTCAACCGTCCTGCTGGCCTTCGCCGCCAACCCGATGAGTGTCTGGCTGGCGGCAGCCGGGTTCGGCGCGGCGCTGGCGATGTCCCAACCGGCTATCCAGGTGATCCTGCTGGAGCGCACTCCGGCCGACCGCCGGCGCGACGTCTTCGCCTGGCAGTTCATCGCGACCAACCTCGGCGCCGCCGCCGGTGCCGCGCTCGGCGGCATGCTGGTCGACCTGTCCAGTCCGGCCGGAATGCGCCCGGTGTACCTGCTCGCCGCGGCAGTCGCCCTGGTGAGCGCCGCGGTAGTGGCAATGGCCGGACGTGGCGCGCACGCGGCGGCCGGCCGCTCCGGCGCGGGGGAGCGGGCGACCGGATCGGTGTCGTACGGCGAGATCCTGGCGCGCAAGCCGATCCGCTGGCTGCTCGGCATCGCGCTGCTGATCACCCTGGCCTGCTACGCGCAGTTCGATGCGGGCCTGCCCGCCTACGTGCTCAAGTCGACGACTGTGAACCCCGCCGTGCTCGGTGCGGCGGTCGCGGTGAACGCGGTGCTCGTCGCGGCACTCACCGGACCCGTGGTCGCCTACACCCGCCGCCGCCGGGGCACCTCGCTACTGGCGCTGTGCGCAGTGCTGTGGGTCGGCTGCTGGGCGGTCTTCGGCTTGCCGCTGCTGGTCGGGGGCTTCGACTCGATCTTCGTGTTCCTCGGCTTCGCCGCGCTGTCCCTGGGCGAGACCATGATGGCGCCGATCCTGTCCCCGTTGGCCGCCTCGCTGGCTCCCGCGGGGGCGGCGGGACGCACCATGGCCGCGGTCACCGGCGCGACCACTGTGGCTACCGCGATCGGCCCAATCCTGTCGGGGGCACTGCTCGGTCTCGACCTGCCCGCGGTGTTCATCGCGATGCAGATGCTCTTCTGTGTGGCCGCCGCCGCGGCGGCGCTGCGGTTGCGCAGGATGGCGCCCGGATCGACGGGCCGCCCACCGCAGAAGTTCCAGATCCCCGAACTGGTCGGCTGAGGCGCTACTTCTCCGAGGTGTCCTGGAGCGAGAAGCTGCCGGTGACGTTGACGGCATTCCACTGCTGCAAGGTGCTGTAGTCACAGGTGGCCACCACGAGCTTGGGCCAGACGGTGAACTGATCGTTCGTCGGCACGGTCTTGAGCGACAGGCACAACCCGCCGTTCTGAAAGCGGTACTGCTGAGAGAACGGTATCGACGGCGAGGTGGCTGGTGTGGAACGGGTCCACACCATACGAGACGGCGGGACGCTGTTGCCAGCATTAGCGGAGCAGACCGTAAGCAGTACGAAGGTGTCGACGCCGGTGCCTTGGTTGTAGAGGCAGTACTTGACCCCACCGGTGTTGTAGTAGAACCACCCGGAGTTGCTGTCGAAGGTGAGCTTCTGGTTCCAGTTCACGCCGCCTGGCTTGGGGTTCTGCTTGCAGCCAGGCGCGATCAGGTACGGCGGGTTGGTCACCGCTCCGGGGGAGTTGATGCAGCGGCCGAACTGCTGGAAGTTGATCCACTGCATGGAGCCCGCCGCCGCGGCCGCGCCCGCACCGACACTCGGGGTGGGGATCCAGGCGTCCGTGGGGCTGATGAGGTAACCGTCGCAGGTGGCCAGGGCCACCTGCGCGTTCGCGGTGTGGCTGGTGACCGTCATACAGAGATTGGACAGCGTGGCCGTTGTCGCGCTGGACGAGGTGGGTGCCTGGAAGGAGCTGTGGTCGTCGAAGCTCCACTGCTGGGACCACACCGGGCTGCCCAGTGCGCCGCACTGCCTCAGGATGAGGGGGCTACCCGAGGTCGGAGTGGTCGAGCTCTTGTCACGGATGTCCAGACACAGACCCGTGGTGTAGGTGATGCCACCGACGATCGTCCCGATCGAGCTGGTCAGCTGCAGGGTGAGGTCGGTGCGGTAGGCGAAGACCTGTTGCGGGGCCGGCGGGTAGCTGGTGCTGCACTGCTGCAGCTTCGGGATTGTCACACCCGCCGTGGGCGTGCCCGATCCTACGTCGATGCACCAGATTGTCGATTCCGTTGTCCCGTTGGGATAAACGCGAATGGCTCCGCCGCTGATGTTGGAGTTGTCCACCTGGAAGGCATACATGGTGGTCAGGATGCGCTGGGGCGAGCCGCCGTCCGCGGTGACGCCGCCGGCATTGTCTGAACCGGTCGAGGTGATCCGGGCGTAGCGGGGGATGACTGAACTGGACCCGGGATCATAGGTGCCGTAGCCCGGCACGCAGCGCATGACAGGCACTTCCGGATGTCCGGTGGGATTGCTGACGTAGTACTGAATCGTCACGCTGTAGGTCGCGGCGCCGCCTGTGACGTTGCCGGTCAGCGGCAGCGTCTGGGTCTGGGACGCGTCGGTGGTGCAGGGCAGCTTCGTCGGGTCGCCCTTGCCCGAGCTCACCGAGTCGCGGATTTTGCCGATGACGGCGTCTACTCCGCTCTGGGCGGCGTTGAGCGAGTGCACCCGGGTGGTGTCGAAGGTGGTCGACCGGCGCTGGTTGATGATGCTGGGGATCAGCGCTGCGGTCAGCGTCAGGCCGATGAGCATCACCATCATGGCCATGGGCAGCGATCCGCGATCGTCTGACAAGCGCTGGCCAAAGCGGTTCCACAGGCGCTGCGGCCAGACCGAGGACACTGTCACGGCCGACCCGCCTCCTGGCACACGCTGTTCGGTTGGGTGGGATCACGGTCGGCCCGCGACGAGGCGTCCTTGCTGTTGACCGAGGTGTACGTCACCGAGGATGACGATGTCACGGACGAGCTGCCGATGCCGGAACTCAGGGTCACGGTCAGTTGCTCGAAGTCCAGCGCGCCGGTGGCGACCAGAATGAACGGGGCGGTGGGCGCCCTGAGGTCCGTCCCGAGCGCGGTGAAGTCGGTCAGGGCGGTGATCGGCCCGCTGCTGGGCACCACCCAGGTCCGCTGCCTCAGCACGGAGGTCGTGGTATTCAGCTGCAGCTGCGTGCAAACGGCCTGGCCGGTGTTGGTGGTCTGGAACTCCACGTAGTAGTTGTTCGAGGTGTTGGCCGTGAGGGTCGGAGTGCTGATGGCCGCCGCGTACCGGATCGACTTGTCCAAACGGATGAACACGTTGTTCAGCTGGCCGGAGGTCGCGATCAGCGTTTCCGCGCGGCTGGAGCCCTGGGTCAGCAGGGTCACCGCGCCGGTGAACATGCCGAGGAACACGGTCATCAACGCCATGCCCGCGACCATTTCCGCCATGGTGACGCCCTCGTCGGAGCGCAGCCGCAGCCTTAGCCGTGCTGCGAGCCGCCTCATTGGATTGTCCACGTCGCAGGCTCCGTGATCGTGATCCCGTCGGGATCGTTGATGGTGACGCTCACGCTGTACGTGCCGGTGGCTGCCGTGCTGCTGACGGTTCCCGCGACGTAGAACGTGCCGCTGCCCGCGGCCTCGGTCACCGTCGCGGTAGGTGTTCCGGTCGAGGTGGTCGAGAGCCAGTTGCCGGCCAGTGAACCGCTCGCGCTGCTAGTGCTGGCAAAGCTCACCGTGCAGGCCGACGTGCAGTTGTAGCCCAGGGACTGGGTGGTGATGGCCGTGCCCCGGGTCGCGGCCAGGTTCGCCAGGGCCGGGGCGGTGCTCGCGACGGTCCAGATGGCGGTGGCCGCGATGCCGGTCACGGTGTACTTGGTGTCCACCGGGGTCACCTTGACCGCGTAGCTGCCGACGACGGCGGAGCTACTGACCGTCCCCCGCAGGTAAACCACGCCCGAGGTCGACACGACGTTGACCGAAGTGAACACGGTCCCGGTCGCGGTCGAGCTGAGGCCGAGACCGGCCGGCGCGCCCGACAGGGTCAGGGTGCAACTGGCGGTCGGGCAGGTGTAGCCGACCGGGCTCGAGACCGTCCAGCCGCGCAGCAGCGTGTACGGGGTGGGCAGTCCGGAGGCGGTGGGCCGGGTCACCGTCCACGCCGACGACACCGCGATACCCGCGATCGAGTCACTGGTGTCCAGCGGCGTGACCACGACGGCGTACGAGCCGCCGGCGCTGGTGCTGATCGTGCCTCGCAGGTAGATGGACCCGCTTGTGGTGATGACGTTCACGACAGCGCTTGCGGTGCCGGTGCTGGTGGTCGCGAGGCCGATACCGCTGGGCATGCCGGTGACGGTGAACTGGCAGGACGCGGTGGGACAGGTGTAGCTCAGCGCCTGGGAGGTGATGGCGCTGCCGGCCGGGGTAGTGAAGGTGGCCGCCGGGGCGCTTACCGTCGGCGGCGGCACGATCGTCCAGGTGAAGGCGTTGCTGGTGACCGTCCGGCCGGCGGCGTCGGTGATCGAGGCCCGGACCGAGGTGTAGTTGGCAGACGGTGCACTCACGGTGCCGGTGATCAGGCCGGCGTCGCTGATCGACAGTCCCGGCGGGGCGTTGGTCAAGGCCATCGCGCAAGGGGTGTTCGGGCACCCGATACCCAGCTGCAGGTTGGCGGCCCCGCCGACGGTGTCGATCTGGGTGGCGGGCGCCGATACGGACGGCGCGAGGACCACCGACCAGGTGAAGGTCTGCGTCGTGCTGGTCCGTGCGGCCGCGTCGGTGATGGTCAGGCGCACCTGCAGGCCGGACACGGTGCCGGTCGGCGTGCCGGTGACCACCCCGTCGGAGCTGACCGAGAGCCCGGACGGCAGCGTCCTGCTCGGATCGCTCCAGACGTAACTTCCGGAACCGCCGTTGGCACCGAGCGGCAGCGCCGTGATTGCGGTGCTCACGGTGCTGATCTGGTCGGCGGGGGTCACTGCGACCAGTGGGGGAACAATGGTCCAGGCGAGGATACGGGGCCTCGTCCGCCCGGACGAGTCCGCGACGGTGATGAGGCTCTGGTAGGTTCCGACGCTGGTCGGGGTGCCACTGATGACACCGCTGCTCGGGTTCAGGCTCAGCCCGGGCGGCAGGCTGCCGGTCTGGCCCTGCACCGGAACGCTCCAGCTGAACGCCGGTCCCGATCCACCCGTCGCGGTAAGGGTGAGGTTGCTGATCGCGACGCCCAAGTACGCCGACTGGGCACCGACATTGCTGGGTACCAGATCGTTGAGGATCTTCCAGGTGAACGTCCTCGACACCGTGCGCAGGAATGCGTCGGTCACCGTGACGACCACCGATTGCCCGCTGCCGTTGGCCGGGCCGTCGGGCGTGCCGGTGATCTGGCCGGCCGTGTTGATGGTCAGCCCGGCAGGCAGACTGCCGGGCTGACCCTGGGCCGGAATGCTCCAGGTGACCGGGCTGACACCGGTGCCGCCGTCGAGGGCAAGCTGGAGCGAGACGACGTCGTTGATCGCGGCGGACTGTGGACCGGGGTCGCTGATCACCGGAACCGGCGGCGGTGTCTCGTTGAGCAGGAAGTCGGGATCACTGTCGACGCTGAGCAGGGTGGCGGTCGCGAAGATGCAGCCGCTGGCCGCGCAGCGGTTGTCCTGCCAGGTGACGGCGAGAACCACCCGGAGGAAGTTCGACACACTGACGGTCGATCCCGTGGTGTTGGCGCACGCGGTGCCGGGATCGGACGCGGTCGCGACCGTGCAGGAGCCGATGTAGGTGGTCAGGGTGAATCGAGGGCCGGCGGCCGGCGTCACGTAGTCCACCATCGGCAGCTTGGGCGTGGCCCCGCTGTCGTCGCTGACCTGGTTCATCGAGGCCAACCAGCCGGCGACCGCAGCCGGTGCCGCCTGGAACTGATTCGCGACAGCGGTGGTGGTCCGTCCGGCGTAGGTGTCCGACGGCTGCAAAGCCCGGATGCGGTCGATCGCGCCGGCTGCGAGCTGAGATGCCGTCTGACGACTTCTGAGGTCGCTGGTGGAACGCCCCGCGGTGATGAAGAAGGTCGTCAGCGCGGTCATGATGACGACGATCAGGCTGATGGAGATGATGGCTTCCAGCAGCATGAAACCGTCTTCACGCGAATCGGCGTCGCGGCGCGCGGCGAGCAGGCCCTTGATCATGGAAGTGGTATCAGCCGGAGCTTCCGGCAGCGAGCTGCTTGGCCAGCTGTGCCGCGACCTGAGCGCTCTGCGGAGCGACGAACGCGGTGAAGACGGTCGTCATGCTGGAGCCGGGATCGATGGACTTGCCGTTCTCGGCGGCCCCGGGCACGAGCTTGGTCGAGGTCACCAGTGCCAGCCGTGGTCCGGCCTGCTGGACCTTGGTGAGGAACGCCTTCTGGTTGGCCAGTGATCCGGACGACACGACCGTGAGCGGTACAGCGTAGATGCCTCCGGCGGGATTGGCCGTGGCCGAGGCGACGCTGTGCGCACCCGGCGCCGCACCGTTGACGGGTGCGGCCGTGCCGATCACGATGCTGGTCAACATCACGTGCGAGGCGGCGGCCTGGCGGTTCAGCTGCAGGGTGAGGCCGGAGAAGTCGCTGTCCATCGGCAATTGCTTGAGCCGGTCGGCCAACTGCGCCGACAGCTGGCGCAGGTTCTTGCTGTCCGAACGCAGCCGGTTCGTCTTCACGAGCAGGACGGTGTTCTGGGTCTCGGCGTCCGCGCGCTGGCTGCGCAGGTCAGCGGCGCTGGACCGTTGGGGTGAGATCGCGCCGAACCAGGCCGCGGCCGTGAGCACCAGGGCGCTGGCCAAGCCGCCGGCGATCCAGGTCTTCTCGTTCTGAGGCAGTTTCATCGGCCGGTCACCTTGCTGGCGTCGAAGCGATGGGTGAGAACCTCGTCGGTGAGCGACAACGTCACGTTGAACTGGGCCGACGGGCCGCTGACCTCGTTGGAGACCGGAACCACGTCGATGACTCCTGTGATCTTGCGGAGGTTCGCCAGGTACGCGGGCAGGTCGTCCAGGCTGTGACCACTGCCGTTGAGGATGACCTGGCCGATCGACTTGTGACCCGAGGTGTCCAGTGAGGACGCGGTGCCGGCCTGCGCGGAACCGGCGGTGGCGGCAAGGGCACCCGCCGGGCTGATCTTCACCTCGATGTCGTCGAGGGCCATCGTCGGCGGCAGGGCGCTGCGGAGCGAGCCGATGGTGCTGGCGAAGCCGACGTCGGCTGTCATCAAAGTGGCGATCTTGGCGTCGATTCCGGTCATCGAGGCATGCAGCTGGGTGACGTCGCTGTAGCGGTGCTGTTCGGCGAGCAGTTGCGAGGTACGGCTGTTCTCTTCGGCGAGATCGTTCGAGGCCATGTGCTTGGCGTGGGCGGTGTAGCCGTACAGCAGCACCAGCAGTACCAGCAGTGAGACCATGCCGGCGAGTAGTGCCTTGCGGATGACAGCGAGCCGACGTGATGCGGTGAGCTCGGGCGGCGTGAGGTCGGCGACGATTCCCCAGCCGGGCATGGTGTTCCAGATCCGGGCCTGCGGGCCGACGGTGGTCATGCTGCCGCTCCCATGGCCAGGCCGACGGACACCGCGCTGGCGTGGAACTCCGGGTTGGCCTCCGGCTGGGCGGCTGTCCAGCGGTTGCTGATGTGCTGCATCGGCGCGACGACCGACGTGGGAATGCTCATCTGCTCGGTCAGCAGCTCGGCCAGCCCGTGCAGTGAGGACGCCCCGCCGGTGAGCGAGATCCGCTCCAGGCTCGCTCCGCTGCTGGTGGATCCGAAGTAGTGGATCGAGCTTCTGATCTCTGCCAGGAGCGGGCGCAGGACCTCGTTGAGAATCCTGGCGATCTCGGGGTGGGGTCCGTCGAGCCCGATGTCACGCTTGGCACGCTCGGCGTCGTCCGGGCTGAAGCCGAGCTTGTCGGCGAGCGCGTCGGTGAGTTCCCGGCCGCCGCGTGACACGGTGCGGACGACCTTCGGAATGCCCTGGTTGTGTATGACGATGCTGGTCAGGTGCGCGCCCATGTCGAGCACCGCCTCGACAGCCAGTCGCTCGTCGGCGATGGAACGCAGGGTGGCGAAGGTGGACAGGTCGACGCGGGCCACCTTGAGCCCCGCCTTCTCGACCGCCGCGACCGCCGCCAGCACCGGCTGGCGGGGAGTCGCCACCAGCAGTCCGGTCACGGTGTTCGTCTCAGCGTCTGGTTCTGCCAGCGGAGCGAAGTCCAGCAGCACCTGGTCCATCGGCAACGCGACGATCTCACGGGCCTGGAAGGGCAGCGCCTTCGCGCGCTGATCGGGGGACAGGTTGGGAACGGTCATGTCTCGTACGACGATCTGCTGGTTGGCCATGCCGAGAATGACGTTGCGGCACTCGAAGTTGTTCAGCCGCCAGAGCGCCCGCAGGGCGTCGGTCACAGCGGCTTCGTTGCAGACCACGCCGTTGACGACCGCGCCCTCGGGCAGCTCCAGCTGCCCCAGACCGTGCACGGTCACCGACGGGCGGCCGTCCTGTGCTCCTGGCGCGAGGATTGCGGCGCGCACGCACGTCGCTCCCAGGTCGAGGCCGATGGCATGGCCGTCGGTGTTGACCACCCCGACCTTGGCTATGCCGGTCCGGCGCTGCTTCATGGGTTCTCCAAACCAGATCGCGGGATCTGATAACTCAGGCGTTGAAGACAAGATCGGTATAAGCGCCGGCGATCTGAGGCGCCGTGAACAGCGCGATGAGGGTTCCGGCGATCATGAACGGCCCGAACGGCAGCGCGGTCTTGCGTGAGCCAGTCCTGCTGAGTAACACGGCTATTCCTACGACGCCGCCGAGCAGGAAGGCCGCGAACGCGCCGACGATCAGAGCCTGATACGACAGGAATCCCAATATGCCACCGATGATCCCGGCGAGCTTGACATCTCCGAAGCCCATTCCCGCCGGGTAGGCGAAGGCCAGCACGAAGTACCCGCCGAACAGGACCAGGCCGCCGATCCCTGCGCGAACCAGTGCCGCCGGATCGTCGGCCACCACCGCCGCGACAGTGAGCATCAGTGCCAGCACCGGATAGGACGGGATGACGATCGAGTTCGGCAGCCGGTGCACGTCGAGGTCGATGAGGCTCAGTGCGATCCCGATGGCGGTGAAGAACAGCAGTGCCGGTAACGCCGGCAGCTCGTGCAACCGGTGCGCTTGCAGTGTCACCGCAACAAAAAGTGCTCCGGTGGCCAGTTCGACCAAGGGGTACCGCGGGCTGATCGGCGATCGGCAGTCGGCGCACCTGCCCTTCAGCATCAGCCATCCCAGCACCGGAACGTTGTGGCGTGCCCTGATCGAGGAACCGCACGTCGGGCAGTGTGAGCCCGGGGTCGACAACGACTGCTCCAGCGGCATCCGGTGGATGACCACGTTGAGGAACGAGCCGATCGCCAGCCCCAGCAGGGCGGCCGCCGCGATCAGGATCGGCATTGTCGGCATCCTCTGGGCTGGTCGGGCGGTGCGCTGCGGACGAGTCGTTGGATGCAGAACCGGCATATGCAGAAGCGGCCGGGCGAGGGTTTGGCACCCACGCCCGGCCGGTCCCCCAGAATTACGAGGTCTGGCCGGTCGAGCTGTTGTAGGTGTAGGTCTTGTTGCCGGGGCTGCCTGCCGTGGTGGCGACCGTGTAGGTGCCCGTTGCCACGGAGTAGACCATCGTGTTGCCCGGGCTTACGTTGATCTGGGCACCGCTGCAACCGGTCAGCGTGTAGTTGGTCACCGGCGTGCCGACCCCGGTGATGGCTGTCGGGTAGGTGTTGCTGTTGTCCGCGTAGCACTGCTCGACGACGGCGATGGCGTTGCGGGTGTCAGACTGCGCCGACTTGTTCTTGGCGCCCTTCTGGTAGTTCAGGTACAGCGGGATCGCGATGGCGATCAGGATCCCGATGATGACGACGACGACCAGCAGTTCGATCAGGGTGAAGCCCTTGTCGCCTGCGGCGCGCTCCTCGCGGAGCTTTTGGAGCTTGTTGAGCATGGGAGCCTCCTGGCTCGGTCGGGTAGCGGCGGCGAAGCCGGCTTGCGTTAGGTGGTGCTTCAGCTATGAAATCGGCGCGATTCTCAGGTACCTGAGGCGACTTCACAAGTTATTCACTACGGAATATTCCATTCGGGTAACGATGGCCTGGGCCGGAAAACGGCGCAACGCCGCAGCCCGGACCGGGCACGGCGCTGCGGGTAGGACAGGGCTCAGTTGCTCTGGATGTGCTGGTAGATAGAGAACATCGGCAGGTACAGGCAGACGACCATGGTGCCGATCACGGCGCCGAGCAGGACGACGAGCAGCGGCTCCATCGCCGAGGTGAGGGAGTCGGTGGCGGTCTCGACCTCCTGGTCGTAGAAGTCGGCGACCTTGTCCAGCATCTCGGTGATCTGGCCGGTCTCTTCGCCGACCTCGAGCATCTGCACCACCATGTTGGGAAACATCGGATGCTTGGCGAGTTGGCCGGACATCTGCGAGCCGGACCGGACGGCGTCGCGCACGTCGCTCATCGCCTCACCCACCACGGCGTTGCCCGCGGTTCCGCCGACGATGTCCAACGCCTGGATGATGGGCACGCCGACCGCCAGCAGGGTGCCGAGGTTGCGTGCCCACCGGCTGATCGCCAGCTTGGTGAACAGGGTTCCGAAGACGGGCAGCTTCAGTTTGAAGCGGTCCATTGCCAGCCGGAAGCCGTAGTTCGTGCGCACCGCCCTGCGATATGCCCGCAGCCCCACCCCCGAGCCGACCAGGATAATCGGCAGCAGCCAATACATGTTGTGCGACAGCGTGACCATGATCTGGGTGGGCAGCGGCAGCTTGCCACCGAGGTTCTTGAACATCTTCTCGAACACCGGAACGATGAAGATGATCACGCCGGTGCCCAGCAGCAGCGAGAACAGCAGCACGATGACCGGGTACGTCATGGCGGACTTGATCTTCGCGCGCAGGTTGGCATCCGACTCGTACATCCGCGCGATCCGCGACAGCGCCTCGTCCAAGAAACCGCCGGTCTCACCGGCCTTGATCATGTTGATCATCAGCAGCGGAAAGTGTTCGGGATGTTGCGACATCGCGATTGACAGCGGCATGCCGCCCTGGACGTCCGCGCGGACCTGCGCCAGCGCTGTCTTCATCTTCGGTTTGGCGGCCTGGTCTTCCAGGATCGACAGCGACCTCAACATAGTCAGGCCAGAGGAGGTCATGGACGCGAACTGCCGGGACAGCACCGCCAAGTCCTTGAGGCTGGTGCGTCCCCCGAGGCCGGGGATCTTGATCTCTTTCTGCAGGCCCCCGCCGGCGCCGGTGACCGAAAGCGGCACCAGCCGCTGGTCGGCGAGCGCGTTGGCCGCGGCTTCGGCAGATTCAGACTCGATCCTGCCCTTCGACATGACGCCGGTAGCGTCGATGGCCTCGTA
>JAABUZ0100009342.1_pt1 | contig 11247 bp, 9 predicted proteins | sample 5562091 | NCBI WGS metagenome assembly JAABUZ01 (sample SAMN12813069, study PRJNA571459) | rock metagenome | isolation source: Antarctica rocks | place: Antarctica: Victoria Land, Linnaeus Terrace sud | collected 2015-12-21
GGGACCGCGGTGCCATCGTCAATGTGTCGTCGGCGATGGCCTACCGGTCGATCCCCCTGCAGTCGGCCTACTGCGGCGCCAAGCATGCGATCAAGGGCATGACTGAGTCGGTCCTCACCGAGCTGCGGGCGACCGGCAGCAACGTGACCATCGGGCTGGTGACGTTGCCGGGGGTGAACACCACCCAGTTCAACTGGAACCTGACCAAGATGCCGAAGCACCCGATGCCGGTGCCCCCGATCGTGCAGCCCGAGGTCTGCGCGCGGGCGATCCGCTTCTCGGCCGAGCACCCGCGGCGGAACATGTGGGTGGGCATCTCGACCGCGTACACGGTGCTGGGAAACCGGATCGCGCCGCTGGCTGTCGACTGGTATCTGGGCAAGACCGGCGTGAAATCGCAGCAGACCAAGCAGGACGCCCCCCGCTGGGGTTCAAACGTGTTCGAGCCGCAGGACCAGCAGGCCGACCGCGGCGCGCGGGGCGCGTTCTCGAAGAAGGCGGCGACCCACGACCCGGTCTCGTTCGTCGCCAGCAACCGGCTGGCCTCGCTGGGTGCCGCGGCGGCGCTCGTTGGTGCGGGTGTGACCGCCCTGGTGCGCAGGCTCGCGGCGTGACCCGAGGGCGGCCCGCGGAGGTGGCGCTGGGCGCCCTGCGCGACCCGGACGGGTTCGCGCCGATCGGCGACTACGCGGTGATCGGTGACGGGCGGGGCGCGGCGCTGGTCGCTTCCGACGGCTCGGTCGACTGGTGGGCGGTGCCGCGGCTCGACTCGCCGCCGGCGTTCTCGGGTGTGCTCGACCCGGCGCTCGGTGGCCGGTTGGAGCTGCGCCCGGCCGACCCCGACGCGGTCTGCACCCGCCGTTACGTGCCGCACACCAATGTGCTGGAGACGACGTACCGGACCGGGAAGGGCGTCGTGCGGGTCACCGACTCGATGAACTCCGGCACTGCCGGCGAGCTGCCCTGGGGAGAGTTGGCCCGGCGGGTCGAGGGCCTCGAAGGTGCCGTGCCGATGCTGCTGCTGGTACGCCCCGGCGACGGCATGCGGGCCTGGGAGCCGTGGATCGAGGACGACCCGCGCGGCCCGGTGCTGCACGCCGGCACCCTGACCATGGGCCTGCGGTGCAGCGAGCAGATCGCCCTGCACGTCGGGCCCGACCAGGTCGAGGGCAGCTTCACCGTCAAGACCGGCGACCGGCTCATGGTCGGGGTCGTTGTCTCCGACGACCAGCCGCTGTTCCTGTGCGATGCCGCGTCGATCGACGGGCGGCTGGAGGTGAGCGTCGAGGCCTGGCGGCGGTGGGCCGCCGAGATCACCTGGGAGGGACCGGGCCGCGAGCAGATCGTCCGCAACGCGCTCGCGCTCAAACTGCTGCTGATGACGCAGACCGGCGCCATCGCCGCCGCGGTCACCACCTCGCTGCCCGAGAGCATCGGCGGCGCGAAGAACTGGGACTACCGCTTCTGCTGGATCCGGGACACGGCCCTGACCATCGACGCACTGTCGATCTGCGGGAAACAGGCGGAGGTGCAGGCCGCGATCACCTGGCTGCTGGTGGCGATCCGCAAGAACGGCCCGGACGTGCACATCATGTACACCCTGGACGGTGATCTCGCGACCTCCGCGCGCCAGCCGGCGGTGCCCGGCTACAAGCACAGCACCCCGGTGATGGTCGGCAACGATGCCACCTCCCAGGTGCAGCTGGGCGTCTACGGCGACCTGTTCGGGACCGTCGCGAACTGGGTGTTCGCCGGCCACGTGCTCGACGTGCGGTCCGCCCGCGAGCTGGCCGACCTCGCCGACCGGTGCGCGGACGTGTGGCGGCACGACGACGCAGGCATCTGGGAGCTGCACACCAACCGGCCCTACACGTCCTCGAAGATGAACTGCTGGCGCGCGCTGGACGCCGCCGCCCGGCTCGCGCAGGCCGGTGCGCTCACCGGCAGCGGCAAGCGGTGGAAGCACGAGGCGGCGAAGGTCAAGGCGTGGATCCGGGAGAACTGCTGGTCCGACCACAAGCGGGCCTACACCTTCTACGCCGGCACCGAGGACCTCGACGCCTCGGTCCTGATGGGCAGCGGGATCGGGTACGACTGTGGCAAGGACATGTCCACCACCATCGACGCGGTCACCGAGGAGCTCGGGGTCGGCGCGCTGGTCTACCGCTACAGCGGTGCGCAGCGGCAGGAACAGACCTTCCTGGCCTGCGCCTACTGGCGGGTCAGCGCCCTGACCGATGTCGGCCGAGTCGATGAGGCCCGCGCCCTGATGGAGGAGCTGGACGCTGTCGCGAGCCCGCTCGGGCTGCTGTCGGAGATGGCGACGGCCGGCAGCAACGAGCTGATCAGCAACCTGCCGCAGGCGCTGTCCCACCTCACGCTGATCAAGGCCGCCGCCGGGCTCCGCGCCGCGCACGACGACCCGCCATGAGCCCACTACACACGCTCGCAGAGAGAGGGAAGCTTCGATGACGGACAACGCCGGCGACTACTTATGTGATCGGTTGATCGAGTGGGGTGTGACCACGATCTACGGGTTCCCGGGGGACGGCATCAACGGGATCTTGGGTGCGCTACGTCGGCATCAGGACCGATTGCGGTTCGTGCAGACGCGTCACGAGGAGATGGCGGCGTTCATGGCGTGTGGACACGCGAAATACACCGGCGAGGTCGGTATCTGCATGGCCACCTCGGGGCCGGGGGCCATCCACCTGCTCAACGGCCTATACGATGCGAAGCTCGATCACCAGCCGGTCGTCGCGATCGTCGGGCAGACATTCGTCCGGGCGTTGGGCGGCAGCTTCCAGCAGGAGGTCAAGCTGCTGCAGCTCTACAGCGACGTCGCATCGGCGTACGTCGAGCAGGTCAACGACCCGGGCAGCGTGCGGCACATCCTGGACCGGGCGATGCGCACCGCGCAGGCCGAGCGGACAGTCACCGCAGTGATCATCCCCGCCGACGTGCAGGACATGGACGCCGTACCCGAGCAGCCCAAGCTGACGCACACGGTGCACTCCGGCGCCGGGTACTGGCCGGGGCGCCAGATCCCCGAGCAGAAGGACCTGCAGGCCGCCGCCGACCTGCTCAACGCCGGCGAGCGGGTGGCGATGCTGGTCGGCGCCGGCGCGATGCGGGCCACCGACGAGGTCATCGCGGTCGCGGACATCCTCGGCGCCGGGGTCGCGAAAGCCCTGCTCGGCAAGGCGGTCGTCCCCGACGACGTGCCGTACTGCACCGGTTCGATCGGGCTGCTGGGCACCAAGCCGAGCTGGGACATGATGCAGAACTGCGACACCCTGCTGATGGTCGGCTCGTCCTTCCCGTACTCGGAGTTCCTGCCAACCGAGGGGCAGGCCAAGGGCATCCAGATCGACCTGTCCGGGCGGATGCTCTCCATCCGCTACCCGATGGATCTCGCGCTGATCGGTGACAGCAAGCAGACGCTGACCGAGCTGCTGCCACTGCTCAAGCGCAAAGAGGACAGGTCATGGCAGGACAAAATCGCCAAAGATGTCCGGGAGTGGTGGACGCTGATGGACGACCGCGCGAAGCCCGCCGACGTGCAGCGGGATCGGCCCCGGGTGCGCCCGCAGGCGCTGTTCGCGGAGCTGTCCCGGCAGCTTCCCGACAACGCGGTCCTGTCTTCGGATTCGGGCTCGTCCGCGAACTGGTACGCACGGCACGTCAAGATCCGCCGCGGCATGAAGGCGTCGCTGTCAGGGAACCTGGCGACGATGGTGCCTGGCGTGCCGTACGCGATCGCTGGGAAGTTCGCCTACCCGGACCGGGTAGGCGTCGCGATGGTCGGCGACGGGGCGATGCAGATGGGTGGCATGGCCGAGATGCTGACCGCCGCGAAGTACTACAAGACTTGGGCCGACCCCCGGTTGGTGATCCTCGTGCTGAACAACGAGGACCTCAACCAGGTGACCTGGGAGCAGCGGGCGATGGAGGGCGACCCGAAGTTCAAGGCTTCGCAGGAGATTCCGTACGTGCCCTATCACGCCTGGGCGGACATGATCGGGCTCAAGGGCATCAAGGTCGAGCACTCATCGCAGATCGCTGACGCGTGGCGCGAGGCCTTCGCTGCGGACCGGCCGGTGATCATCGATGCGATGAGCGATCCGGAGGAGCCGCCGATCCCGCCGCACATCACGTTCGCCGAGATGGAGGCGATCGCCAAGTCGGTAGCCCTCGCCCCGAAGGAGGGAATCCCGGGCGCGATCGCGGCGGCGCGGGAGTTCGCGCACGAGTTCATGCCGGGGCGGTAAGGCGATGACGAACCTCATCGACACCGTCAGCTCGCGCGACGCTTCGCACGGGGCGCTGGCCGGCGCCGAGCACGTGGTGGACCGGCTGCTGGCCAATGTTGCCCACGGCCGCTTCGAGCGGTCGCTGTCCGGGCTCACTGCTATGGCCGCAGCCGTCACCGGCGCGGAGGTATATCTGGAGCACTACAAGGCCAGCTTCGGTAATAAGGTGATGTGGAGCCCGATCCTGGTCACTCCCCCGCTGGTCGTGGCCGGTATCGGCGGGGTGTTCAGCAAACGGTGGGCCAAGACGGCGCTCCCGATCACCGCCGGGATATTCACCCTCAACGGCCTGGCCGGTGAGTACTTTCATGCACGGGGCGTGGCCCGCAAGCCTGGTGGTTGGGCGTTGGCTTCGTACAACCTGCCGATGGGCCCGCCGATCTCGGCGCCGGGGCTGATGGCGATGGTCGGCGGCATGGGGCTGCTTGCCTCCGTGCTGCGCCGTGAGAAGTAGGCGGCCAGCCATGCCGGACTTCCGTGAGCCGACCCACTTGCCCAACCTGCGCCGGGACGGTCAGCCGCCGCATCCCAGCTGGCTGCCGCGCCAGCGTCGCGGCACCACCCCGCAGATGATCGGCCGCTACCCCGACTACGACGTCCTGGAGGAGACCGACCGCTGGGACCACGCCACCAAGAAGGTCGTGCTGGCCCGGCTGGACCCAGCGGCGCCGATGCGGTTCTTCACCGACGCTGAGCAGCCTGCGCTCCGGGCCCTGTGCGACACCGTGCTTGCTCAGGACACCGAGCCCCGAGTTCCGGTGGCCGAGTTCATCGACGACAAGCTGGCCGCTGACCGGCTCGACGGCTACCAGTACGCCGACATGCCGGACGACCGCGAGACCTGGCGGCTGGTGCTGCGCGGCCTCGACGAGGTGGCGCGTGCTCGGTACGGCAAGGACGGCTTCGCCAACGCCGAGCCCGAGACGCGCGAGGCCATCGTCGATCAGCTGTCGCAGGGGAAGCTGAGCGGCGGTGCGTGGGAGGAGCTGAACGTTTCGCGCGCGTGGTCGGTGTGCATGCGGTCGATCCTGGCCGGTTTCTACTCTCATCCCTGGGCCTGGAACGAGATTGGCTTCGGCGGCCCCGCCTATCCGCGTGGGTTCATGCGACTGGGCCCGGTGAGTACCACCGAGCCGTTCGAGAAGCACGGCTCCACCAGCGAGGATCCGGTCCGGGTCGTTCAGGACGGGGCGTTGTGATGGGCGACCTGCTGCGGGGCATCCTGAAAGGGTCGGTCGGCCCGGCCGACAACGACTCCCGGTTCCTGCTCGACGTGCACTCGCGGGAGCTGCCCGGCGAGGACACCATGCGCCGCTACCCCGACAGCGACGAGGTCGATCTGGTCATCGTCGGCGCCGGCGCGGGCGGTTCGGTCCTGGCCCAGCGACTGGCCCGGCACGGCTGGAAGATCGTCATCCTGGAGGCCGGCCCGTTCTGGCACCCGGACGAGGACTGGGTCAGCGACGAGGCCGGCTCGCACGAGCTCTACTGGACGCAGAAGCGGATCATCGGCGGCAGCGACCCGATCGAGCTGGGCAAAAACAACTCGGGGCGTGGCGTGGGTGGCTCGATGATCCACTACGCCGGCTACACCCCGCGCTTCCACCCGAGCGACCTCCACACTGCGTCCGCCGACGGGGTGGGCCCGGACTGGCCGATCGACTACGAGGACATCCGCCCGCACTACGAGCAGGTCGAGCGTGAGCTTCCGGTCGCCGGACAGAACTGGCCGTGGGGCTACCCGCACCGCTACCCATTCTCCCCGCACCCGGTGTCCGAAGCCGCGTCCAAGATGTGGGAAGGCGCGCGCAGGTTGGGCATCGAGATGCGGGTCGGACCGGTCGGCATCGTCAACGGCACCTTCGGCAACCGGCCGCACTGCATCTACCGCGGTTACTGCCTGCAGGGCTGCAAGGTCAACGCCAAGGCGAGCCCGTACGTCACCCACCTGCCCGATGCCCTGGCGCACGCGGTCGAGATCCGCGCCAACTGCATGGCCGCGCGGGTCGAGCTCGACGACGCCACAGGACGCGCGACCGGCGTGGTCTACCACGACGAGATCGGCGGCGCGGAGAAGCTGCAAAGGGCCCGGTTCGTGGCCATCGCCGGGTATTCGATCGAGACGCCGCGGCTGCTGCTGAACTCGACCTCACGACGCTTCCCGAACGGGATGTGCAACGACGAGGACCAGGTCGGGCGCTACGTCATGGTCCAGGGCGCGAGCCAGACCGCCGGGCGCTTCCCGGGCGAGCTGCGGATGTACAAGGCGCCGCCGCCCGAGGTCTCCTCCGAACAGTTCTACGAGACCGATGTGCAGCGGGGTTTCGTCCGTGGGTTCTCCATCCAGACCGTCGCGCCGTTGCCGATCGGCTGGGCCGAGCACGTGCTCGCCGATGGTCACTGGGGGCGCCCGATGCGCGAGTACATGCGCGACTACAACCACTGGTCGACGATCGGCGTGCTCAATGAGCTGCTGGCCCAACCGGACAACCGGATCACCGTCGCGCAGGAGACCGATCCCTACGGCATCCCGATCGCCCGGATGGACTACTCGCTGTGCGACAACGACAAGGCCAACATCGCCTTCTCGACCGGGATCATCACCGACATCCTCAAGGCCGCCGGCGCGCAGGACGTGCTGACGATCCATCGCTACGCGCACCTCGTCGGGGGCGGCCGGATGGGCACCAGCCCGGACAACAGCGTGATCGACGCCAGCCAGCGCAGCTGGGCCGTGCCCAACCTGTTCCTCGCCGACGGCTCGGTGTGCCCCACCCAGGGGTCGGCGAACCCGGCGCTGACGATCATGGCGCTGGCCTCGCGGCTGGCCCAGCGGATGGCCAGCGGGGACGCGATGGATGACGATCCGGCGACGCGCAGCGGGGTGGCAGCGTCACGTCATTCGGTCGGGTAGGGCGGGGTGCCTAGCTTCTTTCCGTGGTGGATCGTCGTCACCCACTTCCTGAATATCTTCTTCATGCTGCTACTGTTCCGGTCCGGGCTGGAAGTGCTCTCGGCATTTCCGAAGCTCTACTGGCACGACGACTGCCCACCGGGACGCGAATGGCTCCGGTTGTCGAAGAAGATGTTCGCCGCCGATTCCCGTAAGCCCTGGACCTCGCTGGACGAGGAGGAGTCGTGGTCGCCGGTGGTGGCGCTGCCCGGCCGGAAGAACCTCGGCCTGGGCCGGCACTGGCACTTCATGACGGTCCAGTTCTGGATCCTCACCGGCGTCGTGTATGTCGCGCTGGTGTTCGCCACCGGTTACTGGCACTATCTCATCCCGACCAGCTGGTCGCTGTTCCCCAACTCGGTGAAGTCGGTGGGCACCTACCTGCACTTCCAGATCCCGCACCCGATCCCCGGTCAGCCGTTCGAACCGGCCCAGAAGCTGGCCTACTTCCTGGTCATCTTCGTGCTGGCGCCGTTCCAGATCGCGACCGGTGCGGCGATGTCGCCGTCGGTGCTGGCGCGTTTCCCCTGGTACGGAAGACTTTTCGGCGGCAAGCAGGGGGCCCGCAGCCTGCACTTCCTCGGGCTGTGCGCCTTCGCCGCGTTCATCGTCGTCCACGTCGTCATGGTCATCATCCACGGCACCGCGCACGAGTTCACCGCGATCGTGCTCGGCGGCTACCAGCACAGCAAGACCCTGGCCCTGGCCATCGGCCTGACCGGGCTGTTCCTGATCCTGGTGTTCCACGTGTTGATCACGTGGTTCTCGTTGCGGTATCGACGGCGCACGCAGCGCCTGCTGGGGTTCATGGTCAACCCCTTCGAGCGGGCGATCTCCCGGACCTTCACCTCGCGGGAGAACTTCTCCGCCCGGCACATCTCACCGTTCTTCCGGGTCAACGGGTATCCGCCGATCGGGCCGGTATACCAGCGCCTGGTCGCGGACGGCTTCGCCGACTACCGGCTCGAGGTCGGCGGCCTGGTCGCCAACCCGGTCTCACTGTCGCTGGCCGACCTGCGCACCCTCGGGCAGGCGGAGCAGATCACCAAGCACAACTGCATCCAGGGCTGGACCGCGATCGCGCAGTGGGGCGGCGTGCCACTGGCCCGCATCCTGGAACTCGTCGGCCCCGCTGCGACCGCACGGCACGTCGTGTTCTACGCCTTCGACGACAAGGGCGAGACCGAGGGCGAGGGCCGGTACGGCTTCTACTACGGGACCGTCCCGCTGTATCTGGCGGACAACCCGCAGACGATCCTGGCGCTGGAGATGAACGGTGCCCCGCTACCGGTCGAGCACGGCGCCCCGGTCCGGCTGCGGATCGAGACCCAGCTCGGCTTCAAGATGGTCAAGTGGATCCGGGCGATCGAGTTCGTCGAGAATGTCCAGGACATCGGCATGGGCCAAGGCGGCTGGCGCGAAGACCAGCAGTTCTACGCCAACGCCGCCGGCATCTAGGCAGATTCAGCTACCGATCCAGGAGACCGTGAGACCACCGTGAACCCGTCCGGGGAGCAGTTCGAGATCGCATCCGGCGACCACCGGGTGACCCTCGTCGAGGTCGGCGGCGGCGTCCGCGGTTACACCTTGGGCGGTCGGCCGCTGCTGGACGGCTACGACATCGGCGAGCGGTGCACCGGCGCGCGGGGACTGCCGCTGATCCCCTGGCCCAACCGGCTCGCCGACGGCGCGTACACCTTCGACGGCACCGACTACCAGGTCCCGCTCACCGAGCCGGACAAGCACAACGCCATCCACGGGTTCCTGCGCTGGCGGAACTGGACCGCCCGGGAGCAGGACGTGGACCGGATCATCCTCGGGACGGTGCTACACCCGCAGATGGGCTACCCGTTCGCCCTCGACGTCGCCCTCGACTACGCCGTCAGCGAAGCGGGGCTGAGCGTCCGTACCACCGCCACCAACGTCGGCGACCGACCCTGCCCCTACGCGGCCGGCCAGCACCCGTACCTCACCGTCGGCACCGAGCACGTCGACCCGGCCACCCTGCAGCTCGACGCCGGTCGGTGGCTGCCCACCGACGACCGGGGGCTGCCCACGGGATCCGAGCCGGTCGCCGGTTCGCCGTACGACTTCCGCGCGGCCCGGCCGATCGGCGACCAGGACATCGACTTCACCTTCACCGACCTGGCCCGCGATAGCGACGGGCTCGCCTGGGTCCGGCTGGCCGCACCGGACGGCCGCCGCGTCGAGGTCTGGCTGGACGGGAGCTACCGGTTCGTCGAGATCTACACCGCGCACACGCAGCCGCAGCCGCAGTGGCGCCGCGGCCTTGGGGTAGAGCCGATGACCTGCGCGCCGAACGCCTTCGCCAGCGGCGACGGCCTGATCCGGCTCGAGCCGGGCGAGTCGGCCACCACAAGCTGGGGCATCAGGCCCGGCTGACCCGATCAGGGGGCACGGCGGCTGCTCCCGCCGCGCAGCACGGCCACCGCCGCCGCCGCGAGCACGCCGCAGCCGACTATGCGTCGCGTGGTCGCCCACCGGCCCCGGATCAGCTCGCGCAGCGCCGCCACCCCCAGGGCGAGCTCCTCCCGGCTGGCGGCGATGTCCGCAGCGATCGCGGCCCGGTCGCCGCGGGCGATCGCTGCCTGCCGAGCGACCGCCTCCAGATGCTGCGCAGTCGGCCGGCCGGCCAGCTGCGAGCGGGCCCGGGTGGACCGCTGGATCTCGCTGCTGCTGGCGCCGGGTCCGCGGCCGCCCAGCAGCCGGGCGCGGAGCTGCGCCACACCGGCCTGCACCGCGGCCGGGTCGGCGCCATCGACAGCAGCCATCTCAGGCCGTCCGATACCGCTCGGCGTCGGCGCGCTTGAGGGTCAGGCCGAACCCGGGCCGGCCCTGGTCGGGGCGCAGCACCCCGCCGGTGGGGTCGAGCACCCCGTCGAAGAACATCCCCTCGATGCGGACGTGGTCGTGGAAGTACTCCAGATGCCGCAGGTTGGGCGCGGCGGCGGCGACGTGCGCGTGCAGGTTCGGCGCGCAGTGCCCCGAGACCTGCAGGTTGTACGCGGCAGCCACCGCGGCCGCCCGCAGCCAGTCGGTGATCCCGCCGCAGCGGGTCACGTCGACCTGCAGGCAGTCCACCGCCTGCGCGGCGACCATCCGGGCGAAGTAGACCAGGTCGTAGCCGTACTCGCCGGCGGCGGTATCCGGACTGGTCTGGTCCCGCACCTCGCGCAGCCCGTCGAGGTCGTCGGAGGACACCGGCTCCTCGAACCAGGTCACGTCGGAGGCCGCCATGGCGTGGGCCACCCGGATCGCCTGCTTGCGGGTGTAGCCGCCATTGGCGTCCACGTACAGCGCGACGTCCGCACCGATCACCTCGCGGGCGAAGGCGATCCGGGCCAGGTCGCGCCGCTCGCAGCTGCCCCACGACTCACCAATCTTGATCTTCACCCGGGGAATGCCCCACTGCCCCACCCACCGCTCCAGCTGGGCCCGCGCGGTCGCCTCGTCGTAGGTGGTGAACCCGCCGCTGCCGTAGATCGGCACCTGCTCGTGGACCACCCCGAGCAGCCGGCACACCGGCAGCTCCAACAGCCGGGCCTTGAGATCCCACAGTGCCGTATCCACCGCGCTGATCGCGCACGACACCAGCCCCGGACGGCCCAGGTTCCGCACCGCCCGGACCATCGCCACCCAGGCGCCCGGGACGTCCATCGCCGCCCGCCCGAGCACCGCGGCGGCCAGCGGGCCGTCGATGACCGGCCTGGCGCCGGCACCGGCGTAGGTATAGCCGAGTCCCGTCATCCCGCCGCCGGTCGCCTCGACCAGCACCATCGTCGTCGACGACCACGCCACCGTCCCGTCGGCCTCCAGCTGGTCGGTCGGGATCTTGTACACCGACACCGACAGACCGTCCACGACCGCCGCCGAGACGCTCACCGCCCACACCGCCCTCTCGCATCACACATCGGTCCCTCGCTGTCCCGGCCGGTCATCAAGTCCTGGCTGGCGCGGGCG
>JAABUZ0100009347.1_pt1 | contig 11246 bp, 8 predicted proteins | sample 5562091 | NCBI WGS metagenome assembly JAABUZ01 (sample SAMN12813069, study PRJNA571459) | rock metagenome | isolation source: Antarctica rocks | place: Antarctica: Victoria Land, Linnaeus Terrace sud | collected 2015-12-21
ATCGCCGAGGCGATAGTCGCCGGTGACCACGGGGCGCGGCGCGCCGGCGCCGTGCGCGTCGCTGAGCGCCTGCGCCATCTCCAGGATGCTCCGCGGCCGGCCGCTGGCGACGTTGAGGGCACCGGATGACACTCCGTCGGCGCAGAGCGCGGCGACGTTGGCGCGCGCCACGTCACGGACGTGGACGAAGTCGCGCAGCTGCCCGCCATCCTCGAACACCCTCGGTGCGGCACCGCGGGCCAGCGAGCTGGCGAAGATCGAGGCGACACCGGCGTATGGCGTATCGCGGGGCATCCTTGACCCGTATACGTTGTGGTAGCGCAAGGCGATGACCGTGGCCCCGGATTCGCGCGCGAACGAGGCGCACAGGTGCTCCTGGTGCAGCTTGGTGGCGGCATAGACGTTGCGCGGGTCAAGGCGCCCGGACTCACTGATCGCCCCGGGTGTCAACGGGCGCGCACAGACCGGGCACGTCGCCTCGAAGCGGCCGGCGTCGAGATCGGAGACCGATCGCGGTCCCGGGGTGACCGTCCCGTGCCGCTCACAGTCGTAGCGGCCCTCGCCGTACACGACCATGCTGCTGGCCAGGATGAGACGGCCGCGAAAGCCGCGTGCCGAGAGCTGGGCGAGCAGGACGGCGGTGCCGAGATCGTTGTGACTCACATACTCGGGCGCATCACCCATGTCGAGGCCGAGGCCGACCATCGAGGCCTGGTGGCAGACGGCGTCCACGCCGTCCAGGGCGGCGGCGACGGCATCGGAGTCCCGGACGTCGGCGCGCCGGAACTCCGCGCCGGCATTGAGGTAATCGGGCTCGGTCGCGTGAGCGAGCGCGAGCAGCAGGTCGAGCACCACGACGTCGTGCCCGTCGCCGACCAGCGCGTCGACGACGTGTGAGCCGATGAATCCGGCGCCCCCGGTGACGAGGATCCTCATCGCCGACAATCTAGGCACTCCGGAACGGGTTCGCCCCCCGGACGCACCGGATTTCTCGAGTTGTAAGAACCTGAGCGTAGATTCCCGACCGTGGTCGACGTCATCCTTCCCGTCCTCGACGAGGCCGCGGCGATCCCCCTCGTGCTGGCGGCGTTCCCGGCCGGGTTTGCCCCGCTCGTGGTCGACAACGGCTCGACCGACGGCTCGGCCGAAGTGGCCCGGAGCCTGGGCGCCCAGGTCGTGTGCGAGCCTCGGCGCGGCTTTGGCGCCGCCTGCTTCACGGGACTGTCCGCGGCGCGGTCCGAGCTCGTGTGCTTCATGGATTGCGACGGCTCGCTGGATCCAGGTCAGCTCCCGGCGGTGACCGACCCGGTCGCCGGAGGTCGGCTCGACCTCTGCCTCGGAACTCGACGCGCCCAGCCCGGCGCCTGGCCGCTGCACGCCCGGCTGGCCAACCGGGCGCTGGCCCGGCAGCTGCGCCGCCGCTGCGCGGTGGCGATCTCGGATCTGGGGCCGATGCGCTGCGCGCGGCGACAGCCGCTGTGTGACCTCGGCCTCGAGGATCGCGCCTTCGGCTGGCCGCTGGAGATGGTGCTGCGCGCCGCCGCCGCCGGCTGGCGCGTCGGCGAGGCTCCGGTCTCCTACGGCCCTCGGGCCGGAGGTAGATCCAAGGTCTCGGGCAGCGCCCGCGGCAGCCTGCGCGCGGCGCGTGACATGAGCCGGGTCCTGCGGGAGCTGGGATGAGCTCGGGACCGGCCGGCCGGATCCGCCAGCTGATGGCCGAGCCTCCGCCGGGCCCGTTTCGGCCCGGCTTCTGGCGCAGTCCCCTGCGCGGCGCCTGGCTGACGTCGTTTCTGGGGTCGTGCCTGCTGATCCTGATCACGCTGGTGGCGGTCACCGGCCTGATCTCCCACTCGGCCTACCAGCCCGGGACCGGCCACAACGCGATCGTCCCGCCGGGGGGCGATGTCGGTCCGCTGATCTCACTGCCGTCCTTCAGTCCCGCCTGGGCCTACGCGTTCACCCAGGGCGCCCACATCACGATCGGCCTGATCGCGATCCCGCTGCTGCTGGCCAAGCTGTGGTCGGTGATCCCGCGGCTGTTCGCCTGGCCACCCACCGTCAGCCCCGCCCAGGCGATCGAGCGCCTTTCGATGCTGCTGCTGGTCGGCGGGGCGCTGTTCGAGTTCGCCACCGGCGTGCTCAACATCCAGGTCTTCTATCCGTGGCATTTCAATTTCGTGCGCGCCCACTACTACGGCGCCTGGGTGTTCATCTCCGCGCTCGTCGTCCACGTCGGCGTCAAGCTGGGAACGATTCGCGGCGCGTACCGAGCCCACGGCGTGCTCAAGCCGCTGCGCGAGAACCTGGCCCAGACCCATCCCGCGGCGTATGAGCCCGGCGGCCTGGCCCCGATCAATCCGGCCGCGGCGACGATCAGCCGCCGCGGCCTGCTCGGCATGGTCGGCGGCGCCTCGCTGGCCCTGCTGGTCGCCAACCTCGGCGAGTCGCTCGGCGGGCCGCTGCGCCGCTTCGCCTTCCTGGCACCCCGCGGCCGCGTGTTCGGCACCGGGCCCAACGCCTTCCCGGTCAACAAGACCGCACAGTTCGTCAAGGTCACCGCGTTGGCGAGCAACCCGAACTGGAAGCTGACGGTCACGGGTCAAAGCTCGCGGCAGCTCTCCCGAGCAGAGCTGATGGCCCTGCCCCAGCACACCTACACGATGCCGATCGCCTGCGTCGAGGGCTGGTCGACCACCCAGGACTGGATCGGTGTGCGCCTGTCCGACATCGCCGATCTCGTCGGCGCCTCGCCGGCGGCGATCCTCGAGGTCAGCTCGCTGCAGCCGGCGGGGCCGTTTCGCCAGGCCGCCTACACCGCTGATCAGGTCCGTGACGAACGCGCGCTGCTCGCGCTGTGCGTCAACGGAGTCAACCTGTCGCTGGACCATGGCTACCCGGCGCGGATCATCATCCCCGCGCTGCCCGGTGTGCACTGCACCAAATGGGTGGCCTCGATGCGCTTTGCCGAGGCGTGATGACCGGCTTCAAGCGTCTCTACGGCTCACACCCACTGCACCTCGGGGCGCACCTCGTGATGTTGTTCGTCGCCGGATGGGCGATCAACCAGATCCTCGGCGCCGGCAACGCGATCAACTGGCTCGCCTGGTTCATCGGCGCGGCGCTGCTGCACGACCTCGTGCTGCTGCCGGTCTACTCGCTGCTGGACGGGGTCCTCGGGCGCAGCGCGCGGTTTGGCCGTCGCGGGCAATCTGCTCGCGACACACGTCAGGCGTCCTCGACGCCGGTCGTCAACCACATCCGCGTCCCGGCGACGATCGCGGGCATCCTGCTGCTCGTCTACTTCCCGGTCATCCTCGGCTACTCGAGCACCAACTACCGCCACGACACCGGCCACGCGCTGACCGGGTCCACCCGCAACTGGCTGCTGGTCAGCGCCGGGCTGTTCGTCTGCTCAGGGCTCGTCTACCTGGTTCGGGTCATCCGCCGCCCCGCCTCCCCGTCCACGCTCGGGACCGCCTCGCCGACCGCTGCGCGCCCCCCCGGTGAGCAGTCACCCGGCTAGCGCGCGCCAACGCCCGGCCGTCATAGCTCGCAGATCGCTCCCCGCCGGACTCATCGCGGCGACCGCGGTCACCGCGATCGCCGGCCTGTGGCTGACGCTCAGCGGAACCTATCTGGGGACGCCGCTGGCCCCGTTCTTGATGAGCTGGGCGCCGCACCCCGCGTGGCCGGTGCTGATCGGCGCCGGGGTGGCGCTCGGGGCCGCGGGGCTGGCCCCGTGGGCGATGGCCCGCGTCCGTGGCCGCGCCGCGTTCGGCCTCGTCCTCTACGCCGGCAGCCTCGCGGTCGGCCTGGCGGTCAACGCGGCCCGCTGGGGTCCCTCTGGATGGAGCCATGTGTTTGATCTCGGCCGCCGCGGATCGTTTGAGGCCAGCCGTGAGTACCTGCCCGCACTCGCGCAGCTGCATCAGGGGGTGCGCCATTACGTCGGGCACTTCGCCTCGCTGCTGCCCTATCTGCCCACCCACGCCAAGGGCAACCCCCCGGGGCCGGTGGTGGCGATGCACCTGCTCGGAATCACCACCGCCGGACGGCTGGCCGCCGTCTGCATCGCGGCCGCCGCGCTGTCGGCACCGCTGGCCTACCTGCTCGGCCGCGAGCTGGGCGACGAGCGGCGCGGGCGCCTGGCCGGGATCCTGATGATCTTCTCGCCGGCGGCGGTGCTGTTCGGCGTGACCTCGGTCGACGCCGTGTTCACCGCGCTCGGGACCGCGGCCGCCTGGCTGCTCATCTCCCCGCGTCCGGGCAGGCGCGCGATCGGTTGTGCCCTGGTGGCCGTGGCCACGTTCTCCTCCTGGGTGCTGCTGGCGATTCCGGCCTGGGCGGTGCTGGTCACGCTGCGGCGCGACGGCGCCCGCGCAGCCGCCGTGCTCGCCGTCTGGCTGGTGGGCGCGGTGCTGCTGTTCACGGCCGCGCTCGCCGTCCTGCTGGACTATGACCCCGTGGGCATCCTGCGCGCCCTGACCCGGATCTACGGCGCCGGCGCGGCCGCCCACCGCCCCTACGAGTTCTGGCTGTTCGGCTCGCCGGCCGCCTGGACGGCGATGCTCGGGCTCCCGATCGCCTGGTTCGCGGCGCGCGCGCTGACCGGCGGAGACCCGGCGGCGCTGGCGCTGGCCGCGATCATCGTGATCAGCACGGTGGCCGGCTTCACCAAGGCCGAGACCGAGCGGATCTGGCTACCCTTCGTGCCGCTGGCCTGCGTCGCCGCCGCAGCGCTGCCGATCGGCCGGCTGCGACCACTGCTCGGAGCGCTCGCCGTGCAGGCGCTGGTCGTCGAGGTGCTGTTCGGGACGGTCTGGTGAACGCCCGCCGCAGCCGCATCGCTACGTTGAGACCGGTGGATCCCGTCCTGCGCGCCGTCGGGCTGACCAAGACGGTCGGGACCGGGCGCGCCCGGCGCCGTGTCCTGCAGGACGTCTCCCTGAGCGTCGCTCGCGACGAGATCGTCGCCATCCTCGGCCGCTCGGGCAGCGGCAAGTCCACGCTGCTGAACCTGCTCGGCGCCCTGGACCATCCCGACGGCGGTGAGATCGTGCTCGCCGGGCAGGCGCTGACCGGTCGCGGCCCGCGCGCCCTGGCGCGGATGCGCCTGCATCACATCGGCTTCGTCTTCCAGCAGTTCCAGCTGATCGAGGAATGCACCGGCCTGGAGAACGTGCTGCTCCCGACCCGGCTCCCGGGCGCGCCGTCGGGCGGCGCGCGGCGTGCGGCGGCCCTGATCGACGAGCTCGGGGTCAGCCCGGTCGCCGAGCACCTACCCCACGAGCTCTCCGGCGGCGAGCAGCAGCGCTTCGCGTTGGCGCGCGCGCTGGTCAACGATCCCGAGCTGGTGCTCGCCGACGAACCGACCGGGAGCCTTGACTCCGACAACGGAGCCTCGGTGCTGGAGCTGCTGCGCGGGCTGCGCGGGCGCGCGGTGGTTATCGTCACCCACGAGCCCGAGGCGGCTGCGGCCGCGGACCGGATCCTGCACCTGGCCGACGGGCGGCTCGCCGCTGCGGCGGCGGCGGGGCGATGAGCCGGCCGGGGGTCGCGCTGACGTCGGCGCTCGGAGAGGCGCGCCGCGGACTGGCCGCGCGCCGGCGGCGCGTGGCCCTCACCGCGCTGGGGATCGTGCTGGCGACCGCGATGCTGTCAGCGGCGGTGGTCGTCGCCGACGGGCTCGGGCAGGGGTTTGACCGCGCCGCTCGCGCCGCCGATCTGCCCGACCTGATCGTGCGCTTTGACCAGGCCCCCGCCTCGCAGGTGATCGCTCGACTGCGGTCACTGCCCGACGTGGCCGGCTACGCGACCCGCACGGAGGTCACCAACGTGGACGCCGCGGCCGCCGGTGCCGGTCACCGGCGCGGGGACGCGATCGCCGAGGTGCTCGACCCCGGTCGCCGGCAGGGCTACGCGGTGGTGGCCGGACACCGGCTGCGCGCCCGTGGGCGGGGGGTGCTGGTCGAGGAGGCCTTCGCCCGGGCCTGGGGCCTTCACCCCGGCAGCACGCTGGACCTGGGTGAGCTCGGGCCCCAGCCGGTGCTCGGACTGGTGCAGGCGCCCGACAACGTGGGCTTTCCCCTGGCCAAGCCCCGGTTCTACATCTCCCGCGCCACCATCGACGCGCGCTTCGGGGCCGAGCGCGACCCGCGGGTGGACTACGCCGAGGTGTGGCTGCGTGACCCGCGCTACCTGGACGAGGTGCTCGTCCAGGCCCGCGCCTCCTCGTTCGGGCTGCGCGACCTGCGCTTCGCCACCCGCTCGGGCGTCCGCGTGTTCCTCGATCAGGCCGCCGGCATCGTCATCGATCTGCTCGTCGCGCTCTCGCTGATCGCCCTGGCCACCGCCGGCGCGATGCTCGCTGCCTCGGCGCGGACCGAGGTGCAACGGCGCCTGGGCACGATCGGGGTTCAGCGCGCGATCGGTGCCACCGGCGGGCACGTGATCCGGGTGCATGCGCTGGAGGCGGCGCTCGTGGCCGCGCCGGCGGGGGCGATCGGCTGCGCGATCGGCGTCTGGGCCATCTACGGACCGTCGGCGCAGCTGCTGAGCCTGCTCAACGAGCCCGCGCCGGGGTCGGCGCTCGTGCTGCCGGTGATCGGGACCTGGCTGGCGGCGGTGGCGCTGGCCGTCGCGGGCGTGGCGTGGCCGGCCTGGCGCGCCACGGCCCGCCCCGTCGTGTCGCTGCTGCGCGGAGCGGACATCACCCGCCACCGCCGCTCCGGCCTACCCGCGGTGCGGCGACTGGCGCCCTCGGGCCTGACCACGCTCGGCGTCCGGCTGGTCACGGCCCGGCGCGCGCGGCTGGTCGCGACGGCGATCACGCTCGGGCTCTCGACCGCGTTCGTGTTGCTGATGCTCGTCCTGTCCTCCGAGCTGAGCGCGCTGCGCACCGACCCGACCACGCTGGGCAAGCGCTACGAGCTGACCGCCGCCCTTCCCCCCGGCGCGGCCGGTTCGGTCCGCCGCATCCCCGGGGTGCAGGCCGCCGCCCCGCGCTATGACGTACAGGCGGTCGACTCCTTTGCCCTGGGCCAGACGATCGACATGATCGCCTACCCCGGCGACCACGTCGCGTTCGAGGCGCCACAGCTGGTCAGCGGCCATCGTCTGCGCGGCTCCGGGCAGGTGGAGATCGGCCAGGGCCTGGCCCAAGCGGCGGGACTGAGCCCCGGTCAGACCCTGGCCGTGGCGCTGCCCTCGGGCGCCGAGCTGCGGCTGCGGATCTCCGGCGTGGTCAGCACGCTGGATCACGACGGGCACGTCGCCTACGTACCGGCGGCCGCCCTGCTGCGGGCCGATCCGTCGGCCCCGTCCCTGCTGGCCATCCGGCTCGACCCCTCCGCCGATCCCGCTCAGGTCAGCAGCGCCCTGCAACAGCTCGGCGCCGTGCCGGCGGCCGCCGGCGGCGCCACCTCCCGTGGCGCCCCGCTGGTCGCGATCCTGCGGGCGATCATCCGCGCGGTGGCGATCGTCGACGGGCTCGTCTGCCTGTACGCGCTGATCCAGGCCTGCACCCTGACCGTGCAGGAGCGCCGACGGACGATCGCCGTCCTGCGCGCCTGCGGCGCCGGCGGGTCGGCGGTCGCGCGGCTGCTGGCCGGGGCCGTCCTGGCGCTCGTGCTCCCCGCGGCCGTCGTCGGGGTCCTGCTGGAGCGGATCGTGTTCGGCCCGGCGCTGTCGGGTCTTGCCGCCAACTACGCCGCGCTGCCGCTGCAGGCCGGGGGTTCCGAGATCGCAGTGACCGTCGCCGGTCTGCTGCTCGCCGCCGGGGTTGCGGTGCTCTGGGTCGTGCGTCAGGTGCAACGCGAGTCGGTGCTCTCCGGGCTGGCGGCGTGAGCGCGTCGCGGCGGCGGCTGACGCGGCGCCGGGCGCTGAGCGAGGCGCTCGGCGCCGGCGGAGGGCTCGTCGCGGTCGCAAGCGGCTGCGCGGCTGCCCTCGGGATCGCGGGCTGCGGCACGTCAGCGGGGGCCGGCGCATCGGCGAGCGGTTCCACGCTGCGCAGCACGTGGAGTGACCCGGTCGGCGACGGACAGCTGCGCGTCACCGCCGGCGAACCGCTGCGCGAACGCGTCGAGCTCGGCCCGCGAGCGGCGGTCTCGACCACGCTGGCGACGTTCGCCCACGTCACCGACGCGCACGTGCTCGACGCCTCATCGCCGGCGCGAATCAGCTTCCTGGACCGTCTCGGGCCGCCGTTTCAATCCACCTTCCGCCCCCAGGAGGCGCTCACCGCCCAGGTTCTGGCCGGCACGGCAGCCGCGATCCGGTCACTGTCCCCCGAGCTGGTCATCCAGGGCGGTGACCTGATCGACAACGATCAGAGCAATGAGCTCAGCCACGCGCTGAGCGCGCTGATCGGCGGCCGGGTCAGCCCGGGAAGCGGTCGCCTGGGCTACTACGGGGTGCAGCTGGGCAGCGACACCGATCCGTTCTACTACCGGCCCGCGGTCGACGCGCCGCGCCATCCCCGGCTGCTGCGCGACGCGGTGCGGCCGTTCCTCAGCCGCGGCGCCGGCGCTCCGGTCTACCCGGTGCTCGGTGATCATGACGTGCTCGTGGCCGGCACGCTGCTCCCCACGGCGCTGACCCGCTCGCTGGCGGTCGGCAGCCGCGCCCTCTGGGATCTCCCGAGCGGACTGGCGCTGCCCCAAGGCGCACGCCTTAGCCGTGTGACCTCGCCCGACGGCCCCCCCGATCCGGGCGCTGTGGACCAGCTGCTGCGCGAGGCGCTGCGGGGACCGACCGTCCCCGTCCCGCCTGACCCGGCCCGGCGCCAGCTGAGCTTCGGTGAGACGGTGGCGCGTCTGCGGCGCGCCGGCGGCCCCGGGGCGGCGGTCCGCGACGCCGGCAGGCTGGACTACGTGATCGACGCCGGCGCTCGGTTGCGGTTCGTCGTGCTCGACATCGTGCGCCGCGGCGGCGGCTCGGAGGGGCTGATCGATCCCGCCCAGCCGGCCTGGCTGGCCCAGCAGCTGGCGCTGGCCGGAGAGCGCTGGGTGATCGTCGTCACCCACCAGCCGATCGCCTCCTCGGTGGGCGGCGACGCCCTGTTCGCGATCATGGACCGCGCTCCGCGCGTGATCGCCGCACTGCACGGACACATCCACCGCAACGCGATCATCCCGCGGCGGACCGCGGCCGGCGGATACTGGCTGATCGCCACCGCGTCGCTGATCGACTACCCCCAGCAGGCCCGGGCGATCGCCGTGCAGGCGACCGCTGACGGCGGGATCGCGATCCGAACCTGGATGCTCGACCACGCCGGCGCCGAGGCGCTGGGTCCGATCGCGCGTCAGCTGAGCTACCTCGACCCCGAGGGTGGTCGCCCCAGGGGGGCGTCGGGATCGCACGCTGACCGCAACGTCATCCTGCACCGCGGACCGGCGCACTGACCGCGGCCGCCAAAGCTGAACAGAGCGTGAACCCCGCTCGCCCGCGCGATCCGGGCGCCCGCCACTGCGACAATCGGGCAGATGGAGCCCCATAGCCGAGGATCCGTCCTGGTCGTCGATGACGAGCCGACGATCGCCGAAGTGGTGGCCCGCTACCTGGATCGGGCCGGGTATGCGACGAGCGTCGCCCACGACGGCGCCCAGGCCCTGGACTGCGCGGCGCGCTCACGTCCCGATCTCGTGGTCCTGGACCTGATGCTCCCCGGCATCGACGGCCTGGAGGTGATGCGGCGCCTGCGCGACCGCGACCCGGAGCCGATCGGCGTGATCCTGCTCACCGCCCGCGGCGAGGAGTCCGATCGGGTGATCGGACTGCGGCTCGGCGCCGACGACTACGTCGTCAAGCCGTTCTCCCCGGCCGAGCTGGTCGCGCGGGTCGATGCGGTGCTGCGCCGGGTCGAGAAGCCGCTGACCCGTTCAGAGCCGCTGCAGTTCGGCGATATCCGGATCGATCCGACCGCACGCGCGGTCACCGTCGGCGAGCAGGACGTGCTGCTGACCCAGCGCGAGTTCGACCTGCTGCTGTTCATGGGCCGCCATCCGCTCCAGGTGTTCTCGCGCAACCAGCTGATGGACGCCGTCTGGCAGTACTCCTTCTACACCGACACCTCGACGGTGACCGTGCACGTGCGGCGCCTGCGCGCCAAGCTCGAGCGCGACCCGAGCCGGCCGGATCATCTCGAGACGGTGTGGGGCGTCGGGTACCGGTTCTCGCCGTGACCGTCGCGCGACGCACCCGCCGGCTGCGTCTCCGTCCCCGCTCCCTGGCGGGCCAGCTGGCGCTGATCGCCGCGGTGGCAGTGGCGCCGGTGCTCGCCGGCTTGGTCGTCATCGCCCTGCTGATGATCATCTCCGATCACGCGGTGCTGCTCGTCTCGGCCGTCGTCCTCGGGGCCGGCCTGCTCGCCGTGGCCGGCGCGTGGCTTACCTCGCGCGCGCTCGTCGCCGACCTGGACGCGATCCGCGAAGGTCTCGAGGCGGTGGGCACCGGGGAGCGGGAGATCGTGATCAGCACCTCGGCCAATGATGAGCTAGGCCAGTTGGCCGACGCGGCCAACGTGATGATCGCCCGGCTGGCCAGCGAGGAGGCGGCCCGCGACCGCTCCGAGGCGGCCCGCCATCAGCTCGTGGCCTCGGTCTCACACGACCTGCGCACGCCGATCACCTCGCTGCGCCTGCTGGCCGACGCGATCGGCGACGACATCGTCGCCGGCGAGCAGCGCCGGTCCTACGTGCGGCGGATGGGCACCCACATCGATGCGCTCAGCGCGTTGATCGATGACCTGTTCGAGCTCTCGCGCCTGGAGGCGGGGGACATCGGCTGGAGCCTGGAGCGGCTGGCGGTCGGCGAGCTCGTCGACGAGGCGGTGGACGCGATGCGTGCGCAGGCCGAGGCCAAGGGCATCAGCGTCGCCATCAACATGGCGCCCGAGCTGTCGCCCGCCCGCGGCAACCCCGAGAAGCTCCAACGCGTCCTGTTCAACCTGATTCAGAACGCGATCCGCCACACCCCGGCCGACGGCAGCGTCGTCGTCCGAGCCCAGCCCACCGCGCAGGGAGTCGAGATCGAGGTCGCCGACACCGGCGAGGGCATCGCCGCCGCCGAGCGCGAGCACGTCTTCAGCCCCTTCTATCGCGGGGGTGCCGATACCGCCCGCACCGGCGCCGGCGCCGGCCTCGGACTCGCCCTCTCGCGCGCGATCATCGAGGCCCACGGCGGCCGGATCTGGATCGCGGACTCGACCGCGGGTGCGCGCGTTCGCTTCAGCCTCCCGCACGCCGGCT
>JAABUZ0100009348.1_pt1 | contig 11245 bp, 20 predicted proteins | sample 5562091 | NCBI WGS metagenome assembly JAABUZ01 (sample SAMN12813069, study PRJNA571459) | rock metagenome | isolation source: Antarctica rocks | place: Antarctica: Victoria Land, Linnaeus Terrace sud | collected 2015-12-21
CCGGCGCGGACGCTGGGCCTGCAGAGGCGCGGGTCGAGGGCGGCGCGGCGGCCGTCGCGCAGCTGGAGCGGCTGGCGCGGCGCGGCCGCGGGCTGCAGCTCTTTGCGGAGGGCGAGTACAAGGGCGCGCCGCCCTACTCATGCCCTGCTTACCTGAAAGTTGCTGCCTCGACCTGCCGGCCGGCGTGCACGCGCGGCGTTGAATCGCCTGGTCTGCAAAGGCAGTCCGCTTGCAGGCTGTGCGACCTGTGTCGTCGCGGGAGTCAAGCCATCAGCTGCCCTAGGGGGCAGTCCCGCATGCGCGCATAGCTTTGTGCTGTCATGCTCATGGTAAGCGCTGCGTGGCAGGCGTAGCGGCCCTGCGATGGTGCGACATGGGTAGAGTATGGTAGGTGTCGCTATGCGCCAAAAGTGCTGCGGCGCGCGCAGGCGCGCAGGCGGAGTTCGAAGCGGCGTTGGCGGCGGACCCGGGCGACACGGTGGCGCTCAACAACTGCGCGCTGTGCCGCATGTACGCCTGCGATCTGGGCGGCGCCATCCAGGCGCGCAGCCGAGCCCGGCCCGCCGCCTGCTTCCTCCATGATCATGGGTGCGCCTGGGATGCCTGTGCTTGCCGCCTCGTCACGCGCGTCGTAATGGCCGGCACCTGCATACTTGGGCTGTGTCCCAGGCCAGCCGCACGTGTCTCCACTTGGACGAGGCTGCAGGTGCGGACATGTGCTGCGTGATGCGTTTGTATGTGGCTCAGTATGTTGCCGGCACAAGGCCTGGGTGCCTCGACGAGGCTGCAGGCATGGCAAGCTGCTGCACGTGCTCCCACTACATCTGGTCCACCTTCAGGCGGACGTGTTCCACGGGGCCTGGAGGGCTGCTTGCAGTTTTGCCCGCGTGAGCCGCTGCCAGCCTGGCGGTCTGCTCCGAGTTTTCACAGAACCTGCCTCTGTGCGCGCAGGGCCTGGAGGCGGGGCTGCAGGCGCGGCCGGGCGCGCACCTGCGCGAGCCGCTCCTGCTCAACCTGTGCTCCATGTACGAGCTCAGCTCCTCGTCCGCGTCCGCGGAGGCCAAGCGCCGCCTGGCCGCCTGGGCCGCGCGCTGCGCGCCGGACGACTTTGACCTGGGGTGCACGCGCGCCGCGTGAGGCCGGCGCGGGGGTCGCCGGCTCCGCTTGCCCCCTTTCCCTGCATGCTTGACATCCATTGTAAGAACCTGCCAGGCAGCGCGTGGCATGCCCTGGCTGGTGCGTCACTACGCCAGCGCAGCTGCAAGTGTGCGCGCTGCTCCGCGCCTGGAACGGCGCGTGTAATCAGGGCAGCGTCACATTTTGTTACCCAGCAGGGGACCTGCTATGCACCAAGTAATTCGAGTCACCTTTATGGAAGCAGCATGGCTCGGCCGAGTCTGCACTCTGACAGCGACGGCACACGCGTCAGCACCTTTATGCTTCAGAGCACTTTGTGTTGGGGGTGCATGGCAGGGTGCATTGGGAAGGCGGAGGGCTCGCAGCGAGGCGTCCGGCAACGACAGCCTCTCTTGGTATTACATGCTTCTGATGTTAAGAGGAAGGGCATACATGCACTTCCTCAGTTCAGGGAGACACTCCCAAGTGTCTAGCATGTGACTCGTCGAGTGCACACCAGTAGCTAAGAATGATATTGAGTACTGTCACTGTGAAGGCACGCGACCACCTGCAACAAGAGGCCCCATCCGAGACACCTGGTTGCAGATGGCATGCAAGCGCTCGCGGTAAGTGCTCGCGGGCCACTGACGCCAGATCACTGACATGACCACACCATGCCCTGGACAGCGAGGGCATGACTAGGCCCACGACACATGCTGCGGACGTGGCCAAAGGTCCCGCTGCGGGACTCCTGCAAGCGGCAATACGGACATGCACCGCCAAGGCGGCATGCGACAGCCCCGCGTCCGATGCATGTTCAGGACCAAAAAGGTCAGCCACGCTTCTGCCAACGCCACCCCGCCAGCCCAAACTGCGCGCTTACTCTAGCGCCAACGCGCAGCACGTCCTGCCGACCAGGCCGACCAGTGGACGCCAAGCGTGAGGTATAGGGCTGCATTAGGGTTAGGGTCAGGGTGACACAGGGGGCCACACAGGCAGGCCAGGCCCCCTCAGGTGCCGTCGGCCGGGACGTGGAAGTCGGGCGTGAACGGGTAGTCGGCCGTCGCGACCTTGTACGAGCGCACGACCAGGCTGATGCGCGGCAGGCCCGACTCGGCCTGGAAGGGGTCGAAGCCGTGCATGGCGTCGCCGCGGAACTGCACCAGCGTGTTCTCCTGCGCGCGCGCGCATGGCGGTGACGCCCTAATCTCCGCCACGCGTGTAGGTTCCAGGGTCCATGCAGTGGGCGCATCATGGCACTGGGCGCCCCACACCACTTTCCTACGCTGCATGCTCAGTGCTCCGCGCGCTCGCAGTCAGCAGGGCAGGACCTAGTGCGCCCCCGTAAGTCAGAAATAATGCAACCTGTTCCCTTCATGTTTGACTGCTCAGGCCCTGCCAGTGGTGCGGAACTGCCCACGAGACCGCCGCCGCGCCTTGATGACGACGGTCTGCGTGGGCGCCGGCGGCACGGTCATGTTGCGCAGCGTCCAGTCGTACACGTTGGGGTCCCAGACGCGGAAGTTGCCGCCGCGCATGTCGGCCGGCGCCTGCAGGTACAGCACCGACGTCACGTCGCTCATCACGCCGTACTCCCACCGCCGCAGCACCTGCGCGCCCGGGCAAGCGGGTCGGAAAAAGCAACCCTGGCGCGATCAGTGGCCTGGGCAAGCTGCTGGTGTAAGCAGGCGGGCGCCGCCGTTGTGAACCCAGCACCAGTGCCGCCCCGCAGGTACTCTGTGCGGGCGCGCGCACGGTGAGCCCGGCGACGGGCGCCTCGTCCAGCAGGTACTTGGTGAACACCACGTCGTAGTGCTGCTCGAACGCGTCGCTGCGCGGGTCGGTGGTCGGGTAGACCATGGCCACGTTGATGTCGAACGCGTTGGCGTCCTCCAGGCGCGCGCGCTGGAAGTAGGGGAACAGGAAACCGAACCGCGGGTGCGCCTTGAGCTTGGCGATGCCTGCGCGCGCCGCGGCGCGCCCCGCTGGGCCCGGGCGGAGCGCGGCAGAGGCAGGGTCTGCGTTGCGGTCATGCACCGTGTTTGAAACCGGCCTTGTGAGCCACAAGCGTGCGCAAGCGGCGTGGACGGGGCGCGCGCGCGCCTGCCATGTTGAGCACGATGTGGATGCAGTACAGGCAGCGCGTGGCGCCGTCCTCGGCCATTGTGCGGCTGCGCGCCTCCATCAGGCGCAGCGTCGCCGCGCGCAGCGCGGCAAACTCGCCCGCCGGCAGCGCGTCGCGAGTGGTCCGCACCAGCTCCTGCGCGCCGGAAGGCGCACGTGTGCTGTGAACTCTGGAATAAGCAAAAGCCTTCATCGTCTGCCACGGCAAGATAACCTGTTTGCAAGATAACCACGGCAAGATAACCTGTTTTTTCCCGCCCATGCTACGCTACGCTGGAGTGCGGCTTAACACTCTGGAGGCTGGAAAATCCGCCGCAGTGCGGGCCAGTGGCAGTGCTTGAGATGCAGTACATCCAGAGCATCGATGTCTGGCCACCAGCGCTGTGAGCTTTGCACGCCATCGTCGAGTGTGCACCAGGCTGCCCCCACCTGGTCAGTCGCGCAGGTGTCCAGGTAGTACAGGTTCTGCCCAAATTCGTACGCCCACTTCAACGCCGGCGTCTTCGTCTCCTGCGCGCGCGGCTGGCGCCGCCGCTCAGCGGCGCGCTATTACCTGAATGCGCGCCTGCCCTACCCTAGCCATGACCTGCGAGTGTGCAGCGCGCCCAGCGTCCAGCACACATGAGAGACGCAAAATAGCAGCAGAGCCAGACCGACTCTGACCTTGTCCTGCCGCCTGGTCTGCATGCCGTGCTGCCGGGCGGCCCACCTGGCCTGCAGACGTGACGGCCACCTTGTCCAGCGGGTTGTGGCAAGGCGGGCACGGCATGCAGTGTCGGCCCTGCGGTCACTAGCATGCCATCAGCTTGACATGCGCACACAAACGTGCAGACTCACTCAAGAACGGGACTCATGCTTTTCTGACGCAGAGTGGAACAGTATTTGAGCACAGCTTTGAATAAAAAAATGCCTATGTCACAGACGGTGGTGTGGACGGCGCGAAACAGATGTGGTGTGCTATGACGACAGGCTGCACACACACGCAGAGCCTGTCGAAAAGTGAGCTGATGCCGGTCGGTGGTGCGCGCCTGCGACTTCAGCAAGTACTGCACCAGGAGCACGCCTGCCGCAACGGCGCCGAGAATCCAGTATCCTGACCAGCTGTTCTGTCTCCGTGCGCCCCATGCACCGCCCAGGACGCCGTTGCCATTGCCTTTGGAGTAAGGATACCCCGACCCCATCCCCGGCCCGCAGCCAGCGTCAGCACGGTACTGTCAGACGAGTCGCATGCGCGCCACGCCGACCGCTGTGACTCCCCGGCATGCCCGGCGCAGCGCTGACTCACACTGCGGCCGCCAGACCAGACCGGGAGACCAAGCACGTGCAGCTCGGGATGGTGGGGTTCAGGCACCGCGCCCTCGATTTGCCAACACCTTCCCTGCAAGGTCAGACTCAGAGTGTTTCAGCAACAGTGCACCCCGGGCCCTTGGCCAGGTGTGATCATCTGGCCCTACTAGGTTACCGCCTGGCCTCTCCAAAGACAGCTGCGGCGGCTGCTGCAGACTACACAGATTAATCCACACCGCTCCCATCGCATTTAAACATATACAGCCATGAAGACCACGCTTGCTCTGCTGGCCCTGCTGGCCGTGGCTGCCATCGCTGGTGCGCTAGCTCGCAAGAGTCCGGGGGATGGCTGCACCCCTGATGCCTGCCTGATGAAGCAAACTGGTGTGTCGATGACTTTGTCTAGGAGGCTGTCGTGCTGTGTGCTCGCGGACTTCGGGCAGCATCAAGGCTTGATGCAGGTAGCAGGTAGCAGTCTGTTGGGCCAGCCGATTGCCTGCCCTGCGTCACAGCATACGTGCAGACGAGCTACATTGTGCCTGGGCACAGTTGTAGTGTGAATGCGGGGCGGCTGAGATGGCTTGCGTGTCATCAAGTGATGGCCGGCTCTGACCGCTGTGTGCCGCGCATGTCTCGCGGAGCAGACGCCCGCTTCCTCTCTCACGTGCGGCCCGCCTTCCTGCTCGGCGCTCTGTGCGTGGGCCTGGTCGACAGCTGTAAACAGCCGGCAGGCCTGTCGGTCTGGCGGCCTCCGGGATGTCGCCTGAGCCTTGTAGCCGCTCGACAGCCACCCCGTCCCACCGCACAAGCTCGTGTGTGGACGGCGCTGCAAGCAGGAGCCCGTTGTGTCCAGCCGGGTGGTCCTGCACTGTGGATTACTGTGCGCCACACTGGGGCGCTGCAGATGCTTGCACAACAGGCACCTGTGCTCGGGCGCCCTCCTTTGCTGACAGCGCCTCGCACGCGGCGCAGTTCCACGACAAGGACGACAGCAGCTGGAGCGGCAAGGACAGCGGCTGGAGCGGCAAGGACAGCGGCTGGAGCGGCGGCGACGACAAGCCGTCCCACATGAAGCACGACGAGGGCTGGAGCAAGCAGCCGCAGCAGCCGCAGCCGTCCTCCTGGAGCCAGCCGCAGCCGCAGCCGCAGCCGACCTCCTGGAGCCAGCCGCAGCCTGAGGCGCCCAAGAAGGACGACAAGCCCGCCGAGTCCTGGAGCCAGCCGCAGCCGCAGCAGCCGGCCCCGGAGGCGCCCAAGAAGGACGACAAGCCCGCCGAGTCCTGGAGCCAGCCGCAGCCGCAGCAGCCGGCCATGGAGGCGCCCAAGAAGGACGACAAGCAGGTGCGCACATGTTTGCCACGCGGCACGTGCTCCTGTGCCTGTGTGACCAAGTGTTTCTCTATCCAGGCCCATTGCCGAGAGTTTACGTGCAGCTAGGAAGGGGCCGGAGATGTGACTGTGCTGCTGAGCCTTCGTGCTATGTGCACCGTCCTTACCTACACCATGTTTCTTAATAGTGTGCCCGCCTGGCGCTTGCCAGGAGTCGTGGAGCCAGCCGCAGCCGTCGAGCGGCTGGAGCGGTGGCAAGAAGTAGGCTAAAGGGCAAACACTGCTGGACATTCCAGTTGGCCTCGCACGTGCGCTACGATGTGAGAGCGAGAGGACAGTTGTCTGCAGTCGTAATGAGAAGCAGGGGCAGCTGGCTGGTGCAGGGATAGTTGCTAGGAACCCAAGACGCAGATGGTGTCTTCACAGCTGGGCTATGCTGAGCATCCCTTGCATCATTAGCAGCACTGCGAGGGCATGTTGCCAGCCCCGATAACTTTGCATTGCCAGTATTCTAGTGTTTGCGGGAGCACGTAGCCGTGCCCTCGGTGCGTCGCGCTCCCCGGCATTCTTTGGCGTGGTGCGCTGGTCAGTGCATGTGATGCAGTCCTGTGATTCTGCCTTGGCTCTGTGGGCCAGGCTTTGCATGGAATATCTTGCATAGTGCTGGTGCAGTGAGCGAGAGGTCGCAACGAGTGCTTGAACTTGTTTGCGGTGCCTGCTGCAGCGCATGGGTTGGCCTGCCCAGTGACAGGTGCATGGCATACCCTTTTAATTTTTATGTGAGCGAGCCTGTGCCGTGAAGTCGTGACTGCGAAGTAACTCAAGGCTGAGAGGAGGACGTTGTGCGCGTGGTGCTGTGCCAGTGCTGAGTGAGCTGCTGTAAGTCAAGAGACGTGAACATGGTGCCTCCTAGTTTCTACTAGCATGTTGCCCGCCTGTTCACAGTGCCCAAAGGCAGAGCTGTGATGCGCATGTTGACATGAGCACGGACATCAGCACTCTGTAGGTGGCAAATTATCTGATTACCTTGATCGAGACTGCGAGATTATCGGTCTCGCTGCTCTGGCCTCTGGTGTGAAAAACAGAGAGCACAAGGCAAGCCGTCCCGAAGTGACCACCATGCCCTGTGCGGGAGGCGCGCTGCAGCAGCGCCCTGCGGACCTGTCGAGCATGTGGCTCTGCGCAGCGAGGTGCCCGCACATGTTTGGCGCGCTGCAACGCGGCGCCTGGGGCGCGCGGCCTGCTGTAGCTTGGCCGCACTCCAGAGCCTCTCGGTACCTCGGAGACGCCAGAGGTACCTATGCATCCCAAGCCAACTTTGACTTGTCACAGGCGCACTGCTACGACTTGCATGCTAGCACTGCCGCTGGTAAGACTGCCTTGATACGCAGGCCTGGAGCACAGCGCCGCAGGTAACAGCGTGGTGCGGCACGTCATGTTGAGGTGCACTGCAGTGGCAGCCACTGAAGCGGCGACCTCGGGTGCGCGGTGTTTGCGAGCGGGCGTTCTGAGCAGCCCAACAGGTCCCGTGTTGTCTGTGGCCTCCCCGTGACCAGACACGGCGTGCGTGGATGCTCGGGGGCACACCGCGCTCGCCTCTTGTTGGTTTACTGTTGGTGCGTACCAGCACCGCCTATCGACTCGAGCTTCTTTTCCTCCAGAGGATGCAGACTGCAGCAGGGGCACTGTAGGTGCTTTGCTGCGCCCACCGCTTATTTGCATCTTCAAGTGACATAGTCCCGACCCACCGGCTGCTGTATGGTGGACGCCAAGTAAATGCACCTGCTCGGATGGGCGAGGACGCTGTGCTGACACCGCTGGCAAATCGCTGATGCATGGCCGCTTGCTGGGCTACGTCAGGGCGGGACCCCGTGCAGCGGCGAGGTCACCTCGTGCAAGTGCGCTCTCACCGCCCGGCGCACGCCGCGCAGGCACGCGCCAGCACGCGCCCCAGCCGGCCGGGCAGGCGGCGCCTGCACCGCTGCGGGGCGCCGAGATACGCGAGCGCTTTCTGAACTTCTACGAGCGGCGCGGCCACGCGCGGCTGCCGAGCGCGTCGCTCATCCCGGACGACCCGACCGTGCTGCTGACGATCGCGGGGATGCTGCAGTTCAAGCGCATCTTCCTGGGCCAGGCGCCGCGGTCGCACGCGCGCGCGACCACCACCCAGAAGTGCATCCGCACGAACGACATCGCGAACGTCGGCGTCACCGTGCGCCACCACACGTTCTTCGAGGCGTGCCCCACGAACTTCCTACCTGGGCACTATATTGGAGCAGTTCCTCTGTGCTCGAGGGTCGGCCAGCGGTCCTTCGTGGGCCAGAGCACTTGAGGGGAAGGAGCGCTAGGCGCCGAACGTGGCTTCACAGGCGTGCGGTGTCGGCCTCCCGCATGCAGGTCAGCAGGCCTCCCGCATGCAGGTCAGCAGCATGGGGTGCAGGCCCAGCCGGGGGCCTGGACGTCCGCACGGGCCTGCTGCAGCTGCACAGGCCACGCCCGGTGCCTGGCACCCGCACGGGTTATCAGTACCCTACCCTAATCACGCCGGGACGGGCGCGCGCAGATGCTGGGCAACTTCAGCTTTGGCGACTACTTCAAGGCCGAGGCGGTCGAGATGGCCTGGGAGCTGGCCACGCGCGAGCTGGGCATCCCAGCCGAGCGCATTTGGGTGAGCGTCTACGAGGGCGACGCCGACGCGGCGGCGCTGTGGGAGGCGCGCGCGGGCGTGCCGGCCGCGCGCATCCAGCGCCTGGGCGCCGCCGACAACTTCTGGGCCAGCGGGCCCACGGGCGCGCCCCTGGCCCGTCCGCCGCCGGGCGCGCGCGGCAGGCGGCAGCGAGCGCCCAGACGCTTACTGCCTCACTTGCGCCAGCCATGCAGGGACCACGCAGAGGCAGGCCCGTGCGGGCCGTGATCGCATGCGCGCCGTGATCAGGCGCATTCCGTCCCGTGCAAATTGGGCAGGCCTGTGTGGGCCGGCGATCTGGCGTGCGTCGCCATGCTGGCTTGACAGCAGCAGACTCCAACCCTAATCCTCACCTAGTTGCGTTCCGCCGCCCAACACGCGGCCCTGCCACGGCAGGCCCGTGCGGCCCGTGCTCGGAGCTGTACTACGACCTGCACCCGGAGCGCGGCGAGGCCGATGCCGACCTGGGCGACGACGACCGCTTCATCGAGTTCTACAACCTGGTGTTCATGGAGAGCGACCGCAGCGCGGACGGCGTGCTGCGCCCGCTGGCCGCGCGCTGCATCGACACTGGCATGGGCCTGGAGCGCGTCGCGCAGGCACGGAGGCCGCCGCCCGCCACGCTCGGATCAGCCCCGCTTTGTCGCGTCTTCACATCAGAATAGCCCACTTCTGGCCGGTGCCTGATGAAAGCAGGCGTGCAGCCGGTGGCTTGCTGTGCTGCTGCCTGCGCGCTGTATGAAACGCCGAGCAGAGTGGCGGTGTCGAGGTGGACGGGGCCTCAGGCGGCGTGCTCACCGCGTGTACGGCGACGCGGCAGATCCTGCAGGGCGTGCCGAACAACTATGAGACCGACCTCATCTTCCCCATCGTGGCGTGCGCGGCGCGCCTAGCCGGCCTGGAGTACGCCGCTGCCACGCCCAAGCAGCGCGCCGCACTCAAGGTCCCCCCCGGCGCCCCGCAACATGACAGATACAGCATGCCCTCTGCCAGTGCTTTACTTTGATCTGCTGCCTAGCACCTTCAAATGAGCCCATGCTTGGCGCGCATGTCTCCCCACATCATGCTCGCAAAGGTTGTGTAGGACAGTGCCTGATGATGCGACACATTGCACTCGCCCCCCGCAGCTCTGCTCCAGGGCGTGCGGAAGCGCGCCTGACTCGCATGTCTTATCATTTGTCAAGCCTGCAGGTCGTCGGGGACCACACGCGCGCGTGCGTGTACCTCGTGTCGGACGGCGTGGCGCCCAGCAATGTCGGCCGCGGCTACGTGCTGCGGCGCCTCCTGCGCCGGGTGGTCATGAAGGTGCGGGACCTCACTTTCGGTCGGCACATGGGTCACAGGGTCTGCCGCTGTGCCAGGCGCAGCTGCTATCATGGCAGGGGGTTGTTTGCACTTCCCAGCGAGGCGGCGGCGGCGACAGAGCCAAACAGACCGCGGCTCGAGCTCGAGTCCCGTGCCGCATACCCTGGCCCCACATGATGTGTGATGCTGGCGCCCCACGTTGCACCAGCGAGGCGGCATGTGCCGCTCGGCGCCCGCGCCGAGCGCGCCCGCCGGCGGCGCAGGGGCGGCTGCTGGGCATCCAGAAGCCGTTTGTGTGCGACGTGGCTGCGGCGGCCGTCGCGCTGGCGGACGGCTGCGACCCGGCGGTGGCCGGCAACGCGCCGCGCATCGCGGCCGAGCTGGGCCGCGAGGAGGCCAAGTTTGTGCAGACGCTGGAGACGGGTGCGCACCCTACCCTACCGTAGCCCTATGCGCGCGCCGCCGCCGCCGCCCGCCGCCTCCCGCCGCGACAGCGCGCGCGTGCGCTGCAAGGCTCGGGCAGAGGGGTGCTGCGCGGATGGGGCCACCTCCCAGCCTGCTGGCATGCTGGTGCATGGCTGGCGCGTGCCCCTGGTCCCTGCCTGCCCAGACGGAGCTCTGCCACTATCTACACGCCGGTGCACAGGCCGCGCCCCTCTCTTCATCCCTGCCGCACACGGGCGTACCGCTGTCAGCCATGCAATTTTTTCCTCTTGCAAGCCTCTGGTGCACCAGCCGGCGCGGCGAGGGCGCGCGCGGGCGCTTCAGCAGGTGGCGGCGCCGAGCGGCCCACCCACGTCCGTGTGTGCCCTCGGCGTCAGCAGGCCTGGCGCCCTGGCGGCGCGCGCGCGCGGCCCGCCCACCGCCCGGGGCCGCGCGCAGGCGAGAAGCTGCTGACGGCGCAGCTGGATGCCGCAGCGCGCGGCGCGGGCGACGGGGACCCGCCCGTGCTGGGCGGCGCGGCCGCCTTCGAGCTCTATGACACATTCGGCTTCCCGCTGGAGATCACCGCAGAGCTGGCTGCGGAGCGGGGCGTCCAGGCGCGCGGCCCGCCGCGCTCGCGCCTACCCTAAGCGCGCGCTCTCCTCGGCCCTGGCTTGCTGTAACCCTCACCCTGCCCTACCCTATCATTTGTGGCAGCGTCGCGTCTTCTGATCCTGGCTCTAACCCCACAGGTGGACGCGGCGGGCTTTGCGGAGGAGATGGATGCGCAGAAGGCGCGCGCCAAGGCGGCCGCGCGCACGGTCGATCTGACGGCCGCCGGCCGGCTCGGCGCGCTGGCGGCGGAGCTGGGCGCGTCCGAATTTGTCGGCTGGGAGCGCATGGAGGCGCCGGGCACCGTCGTCGCCATCCTGCGCGGCGGCGAGCCGGTTGATGCCGCCTCGGAGGGTGCGCGCG